>ERZ1370068.9879-contig-8624_pt1 | contig 34567 bp, 59 predicted proteins | sample MGYA00561227_ERZ1370068 | MGnify/ENA primary metagenome ERZ1370068 (study PRJEB38410, sample SAMEA6850437) | metagenome | study: Metagenomic assessment of the ecological functions of the soil: analysis of the soil microbiota associated with the...
CCTAATTTGCTTCGTTCAGTTACGTATTGCTCTATACTTGGAGGTGCAATTCCCCGGTTTCAGGAACCGAGTCTCACCACCTACCCATTCTTCCTGCTACGGGGGACACGTGACATTCCAGGTCGGCGACAAGGTCATTTACCCGAATCATGGGCTCGGCATCGTCGAACGAATCGAAGAAAAGACCATTCTCGGCACGACCTGCGGCTTCTTTCACCTTCGCATCGTCGCCAACGACACCACCGTGCTCGTGCCGGTCGCCAACGTCGACGGCGTCGGCCTGCGCAAGGCCATCACCGACGAGGAAGTCGAGCGGCTCTTCGACGCTGCTCGGCGACGGCAAGATCGACAACCATCAGAACTGGAAGGGTCGCTTCAAGGACAACTCCGACAAGATGCGCACCGGCTCGATCTACGACATGGCCGACGTGCTCAAGAGCCTGACGTTCCTCAGCAAGTCGAAGAGCCTGTCGTTCCGCGAGAAGCGGATGCTCGATCGCGCCAAGGTCGCTCATCATCTCGAAGATCTCGGAAGTGATGCGCGAGAAGGCGCTCGAGGTCGAGGCGCAGGTCGATCAGCGCGCTCGAGCGGTGCTTCATGGTCAAGGCGCGCAACCTGGCCCGGCGCCGCCGCGCCAAGGTCACCAAGCCGGTCAAGGCCGCTGCGTCGTGGCCCGCCGCCGCGTGCCGCAGCGCCGCGCGCGCCACGCGCGTCGTAGCAATCGACACGTCGACAGTTCGCAGCTCGACGAGGCCAGCGGAACGCCCGTGGATGCCAGTTCAGCGGCCGCGTTTGTGTCGCTTATGCATCGCGAGTCTGCGCGTTGATCGCCGTCGCTCCGCTCGTCGCACCTACATCGCCGTTCTCGCTCTACGTCGCTGATCGTCGGCCCGCTCGGGCATGCTGGTGGCGCGCGCGTGTTCGGTGCGAAGACGGCCTGTACGCGCTCGGCACACGCGGGCGTGCGGCTCGGCGCTGGCGCTGGCGCGGCATCCGCTATCGCGGTCGCCGGGCGTCGAGCACGTGCCGCACGGGCCGCCGTCGTCTTCTGCTCCAACCACGAGAGCAACGTCGATCCGCCGGTGCTGTTCCGAGCGCGCTGCATCCGCAGCTGCACGTCCTCTACAAAGCCGAGCTGCACACAGCTTCCCGATGCATGGCGCGACGCGTTTCGACGTCGGCGGGTTCGTGCCTGTCGACCGCGCAGACAAGCGAAGCGGGCGCTGGCGTCGATCGAGCGCGGCGCGCGGTCGCTTCGGGCCGGGCAACTCGTTCCTGATCTTTCCCGAAGGGACGCGCAGCCGCACCGGCGAGCTGCTGCCGTTCAAGAAGGGCGGCTTCATCATGGCGATCAAGGCGCAGGCGCCAATCGTGCCGGTCGCGGTCAGGGTGGGCGCGCCGGCCATGCGCGAAGGGCAGCACGATCAGTCCGGCCGGTGCACCGTCAGCGTCCGCGTCGGGGAGCCGATCCCGACCGTCGGAGCCTGACGCTCGACGATCGAGACGCTTTGATCGCACGGGTGCGCAGTGACAGATCCGGATGCTGCTGGACGAAGGGCCGGTGTGGACTTGGCGCTCGTGGAAACCCGTCCAGTTAAGACTCAGGCAGTCCCAGTTCCGGGCGGATCCCGGATCCGGATCCCGAAACGCGATCTGCCAGAAGCCAGCTAAGCCATTGCGGGGTAACGGCCGTCTCTCTGTTTCGGCCTGATTGCAGGGTCGCGCTCGTCGCGACACCCGTCACTTCAAACTGTGCCCGCTCCTCCTGCGACTCCCAAGCGGATGCGGGGCATGATACACATCGATATCCATGCGACGCAGGATGGCCGTCCCGTCCCGGATCTTGCCCTCTCCGACGTGGATCTGAGCGAGGACGGCGTCCACAAAAATTGAAATTTTGAAACATGCGACCGCCTCATCGCGATCGTTCGTGGTGTTTTCTCGACACCGCGCACATGCGGTTCGAGCGCGCGCGACGTCCGCATTCCGCTGATACGCTTTTCTGGATCGCCTTGTGGACGATGACGACGTTGTCGGCGTGATGACGCCAGACATGACGCCTGCGGACGTCGAGAGTTCGGCACCAAGGGGGCTCGGTCATATCGGGAATCCTGCGGGAGGTACCGCAGGGCGAACCCGCATCGGCTCGCGCGATCCAGGAGACAGCGTACTGTGGCTCCGGCGAAAGACCAGCATCGCGACGTGGCGGTGAGATGCGGGGCACCATCTGGAAGAGAAGGTCACACTTGACGCTTTTGGTGCCCTCTGTGCTCAGTTCGCGCAGGATGGGCGCACGGCGGTTATCACATTGACCGACGGATTGACCACTGTTCGGGGCCAAGCTCGAGAATCGGGGGCAACCTGACCAGCAGTCGTCCCGGTGGCGGCTTCAGCGGCTTCGGCGGCGGGGAGGCGGCGGCCGTGGCGGGCGCGGAGGATTTCCGGGAGGCGGGCGCGGGGGACAAGGTGGTGGAGGTGGGCAAGGCGGTGGAACTCGCCCAGGGGATGACACCGGTGACGCCGAAGGGTCGTGGGGTCGATAGCGTCGCTCGCACCGAATGCGAAGCCGACCGGCTGACAACTCGCGGCCATGAACGATGCGCGCTGCGCGCCTCAGGCCGGATCACCGGACGCGGCAAGCCGCGTGATAGCGCTCGTTCTCGCCGCGATTTATGCGCGCGGACTCGCCTCGGACAGACGCCCAACGGCGCGCCCTCCTGCCGCCGTGGAGGGCGAAGCGCGAGCCGGCATCGCCGCATGGACGCCATGCGCCAGCTCTCGGGAACTTACCGATGGCGTGCTGTGACGACCGCGCCGAGCGACCGCGCTCGAGGCGGCAGCAGCGACGCGCATCGCTGCCGACATGAACACCTACGATCAGCACGGCTGTCGCTCGACGAATGCAAAGCTTGACGGTAAGTTCAGATCGATTACGGTCAGGCGCTCCGTCCGGGCATCGTCATTCGAGGCGCGTCAGGATATCGGGGATCGAGCGTCGAGGGTTACAGGCTTCCGCAGGTAGCGGGACCGCGGCGATAAACTCGGCGCTCGGCGTTGTAGCGGCGGTGAGTCCCGTGCGGCGTTCCGATCAGGACGGCGACCGCGCGGACGGGCGACGGCGGACGCGACCTTGTGGGTTGTCAGCAGGAGGCTCAAGGCGCTACCACGCGCTTAAATGAGCTTTGCCTGGACTTTTACCGCGCGTTGCCGCGTCGCCGATGTTACCGTCGTCAGCGCCAAACGGACGCGAGGATTTCGTCTCGGACGGTCGAAGTGCCTGCCACCGACGCCTCGTTCACGGTGCGCGCACCCGACGTTGGCGGCCTCAAACCTGAAATACGCGGTCGCGTCCGCCTGCGTCCCAACAACGGTCGGTTTGCCGCTGTCCGACACGGGCCGTGTGGTGGTATCGAATCAGATGCCGCGCTTTGGGAGAAGAGGGCTTCTCTGGCGCGCGGTGATCCATCAACAAATTCCCACGGTTTCTGATGACCGTAGGCGCGCGGTTCCCACGCAGCGATCGGATCCGTGTCGAGATGCCTACGCGTTCGACGGCGACTGCCACGGCACGAATGCTCGATCGCCTTCAGCAGCCAGTTCAGATCCCGAGTACCGGTGGTGACCGCCCGGATTTCGACGAATCAATTTCGGTGGATTGTGGTGGATGCCACGCTCGCCGCCTGGCGCCCGTGACTGCTATCGAGACGACGCTCTCGATGGGAGTGAAGCAGGTCACCGCCTTCCAGCTTGTTCCGTAACCCAAACTCCCAACTCCCAGGCCCAACTCTATGCGGACATGGAAGTTGGTGACTTAGTAGTTCGCGCCCAGGAAAACGTGACCGTCCAGGCGATGGGCGCGCCGATCGGGCGATCTGGCCGCCTTCCAGCGATCCACACCTCACCAAATCCGGAACAGTTCAAGGCTTGGAAGCGCAGCTCACGCTCGCGTGCCTGCGTCGTAGGACATTTGGACGTCCGATCGTGGCGGAAGCCTCGGGCGACGGGACGGCGCCGCCGCGATGTACACCAACGCGCAGGCGGTTGGTCGGCGTCAGCGGATCGATACCGCGTGAAAACTGCAGGCGGATGGGCGCTGCCACGGGCACGTTGGTCTCGCCATTGGTTGGGGAGCTGAATACGACCTCGCCCTGGCTCCGCTGGGCGGTGGAGGCTGGCTCCTCGGCGACGACTCCGTGCGGCCGGCGCGGGCGTGACGGCACGATCGTCCGCGCTTCCATCACGATGAGGCCGCGTTCGCGCTTGACCGCGCCGGTTTTCTCGGAGCGGTACGGTATGCTGAACGCGCGTCGACGATCTGAAGTCGGAACCCCTTACCCTTGGGTCGCAGACCGGTCACCCACACCGCACCCTCGGTGCCTCGCTTGGCCTTTTTCCCACGAAGTCGTGGCGCTGGTCACTGCCGCTCTGGCGACGGCTGGGAGGTCGCCAAACCAGGTTCCGCCCTCCGAATTGACCGGACGACAGCATTCGCCGCGATTGACCCTCGAAGCGGCTCGGCTCGAGCAGCCGGCGCGCGGACCGTCGGGTGTCGCAACCGGCTCCGCCTTCGCGACACTGGCGATGCTGAGCTTGCGCTTCTTCGCCGGGCATCAGCCAGTGTTCGGGGTCCGGGCGGCGATTCTCGTGGCGATGCGAGACGGGGATCTGTCGCCGTGAGCCGGCCGATGTCAATCAACTGCGCGCGTCAGTCTCCACCGGGCCGTCGGCGGCAGATGATGTCGTTCAGCATCACCTGCATTTCGGGTGTCTCCGCCAGCGCAGCACGACGCGATTGCCGGCCTCGGCGAATTTCGCCGCGCAGCACGACATTCTGGAGATGAAAGTAGCCTGGAAATCTGCGAAGACCGTCGATCGTCGGTGAGGCGCCGGCGCGGCCTGGGCGTATACCGGCGCTGCTGTCGTCGACTACGACCAGCGTAACGACGAGTGCCCAGTGCCGAGGCCTTTCACATCCTCATTCTACTTTGCGCGGATTGCTGTGCGGGCGACGATGACCGCCAGCGCCAGAAGCAGGCAGGCGGTCGCGATTGGCCCGGATATTCCATCGCTGTGGAGGATGGGACGGCGTTGCCGATGCTCTGGAACGGGCCGATCGCCCTGATCCCGAGGACAGCGAAGAGGATTCCGGCAATAGAGCCGCCGGCAATCAAGCCCGAGGCCGAACAATGTCGCCGGCGCTCAATTCGGATTCCCTGCGCCGCTACCCGGTGTCTGCGCTCTCGACCCAGGCTCATGCCCAGCCCACCGGCAAAATCGGCGCCGTGGTTGCGATTGGGAGGTAGGACCCGCACGCGCGAACAGGCGACGCGGTTCGCACAGCTCAAGCGCCAGTGACAGGAAGATCGCCGATCAGCACCGAGTCCCCAGGGGAGGTTCTGGTTGGGAAGGCCCTTGATGATCGTGGCCATCAGCGTCGCCTGCGGCGCGCGCGCAGCATTCGCCGATCCGATGCCCCAAGATTGTTGTGCAGATAGAGCGATCGTGAGGCCGATGACCGACGCGGAGACAGTGACGCCGATCGACCAGCCCGATCTGCTGAGTACAGCGGCGTCGCGCCGACGATATAGCCGGTCTTCAGATCCTGCGACGTGTTGCCGGCGTTCGCGCAGCCGCGATGCAGACGATCGGCGCCGACGCCAAGCGCGATTGGCGCGTAGCATGTCGCCGGTCCAGCCGAGCGCGCACGAAGAGCGAGGCACGTCAGGATCAGCGTGGCGATCGTCATCCCCGAGATCGGGTTCGACGAGGTGCCGATCAGGCCGGTGATGCGCGACGACACCGTGACGAAGAAGAAGCCGAAAATCACGATCAGGACGGCCGCGAGCGCGGTTGCCGTAGCGTCGGCAGGCTGGGCGATGACCGTCAGGAAGACCGCCAGCAGGAGCGACCCGCCAGGACGACAGTCATCGGGATGTCGCGCTCGGTGCGCAGCCTGGCGCCGCATCGGCCGCCCGCCCCGAACGCCGCAAGCCTCTCACGCGCGCCGACGACGATGATGCGTCGGGAATCGTGCGGCCCGAGCGTGATCAGGCCCGCGGCCGAGCACGGCGCCGGCGCCGATGTAGCGGATGTAGGCGCTCCACAACTGCGCCAGGCGCCATCTCCGAAATCAGGAACGGCCGGCCGGTCGCCGGATTGTTCGCGAAGTTCGGGATGAATCGGCGGAAACGGCATCGGTGATGTGCGCGCCGAGGATCGACAGCAGCGGCAGCAGCACGAGCCACGACAGCACGCCGCCCGCGAACATCGTCCCGGCGATGCGCGGGCCGATGACGTAGCCGACGCCCAGATACTCCGGGCGAGACGTCGACGTTGAGCGTGGCGTTCGGGAACTGGCTCGTGCGCGGCGATCGAGTAGCCGACTCCGGTCGGAAGAGGTTGAAGATCCACGAGAGCGCCTTCCACAGCGCGCCGATGCCGAGGCCGCCGAAGACCAGCGCCGGCCAGCTTGCCGCCGCGCTCACCGGCGACGAGCACTTCGGCGCAGGCCGTGCCTTCGGGGTAGGGAAGGACGCCGTGCTCCTTGACGATCAGCGCGCGGCGCAGCGGCACCATCATCAGCACGCCGAGGATGCCGCCGGCAAAGGCCAGCATCGTGATCTGGACGTAGTTGAAGTAGCTCGGGCCGTCGGCGCGAGGAAGATCAGCGCCGGAATCGGTGAAGACGACGCCGCCGGCCACCGACTCGCCGGCCGAGCCGATCGTCTGCACGATGTTGTTCTCGAGAATCGTCGAGCCGCCAAGCTGCTTGAGCACCGAGATCGCGAGCACGGCGATCGGGATCGAGGCGCTGACCGTCAGCCCGGCGCGGAGTCCCAGATACACGGTGGACGCGCCGAAGAGCAGCCCGAACAGCGAGCCGAGGATGACGGCTCTGGATCGTGAATTCGGCAGGCGATTGCGATGGCCGGACACGTACGGCTGAAACGTGCTGCCTATTGCGGTCGTGACGCGGCGGTTCGCAGTGGTCGCATGTGCCATGGCGCGTGATGGTACGCCATTGAACCTTGTGAATCGGCCGAACAAGCGCGGCCAGACCGCCGGAACAGGTTTCGGAACTCACGACCAACCGGCTGTCGATCTACCTGCGTTGCCTCAACGAGCTCGATGACGAGCGGCGTGCAAGACGATCTCGTCGCAGGCGCTTGCCGAGCAGTTTCCGCCTGAACGCGGCGCAGATCCGGAAGGACCTCGCCTACTTCGGCGAGTTCGGCGTCCGCGGCGTCGGCTATTACGTCGAGGATCTGCGGCGCCACCTGCGGCAGATTCTCGGCCTCGATCGCCAGCTGCGTCGTCGCCATCATGGGCGCCGGCAACCTCGGTCTCGCGCTCGCGGACTACCCGGGCTTTCGCCAGGAAGGGTTCGAGATCGCCGCGCTGTTCGACGCGCGCCAACGAAAAGATCGGCCAGCGAATCGCGCGGCGGCGTGCCGATCTTACGACATCAAGGATCTGAAGCGCATCGCGCGGCGCGAGCGGCTCGACATCGCGGTCGTCGCGGTGCCCGCGCCGCACGCGCAACCTGTCGTCGACCAGGTCGTAGTCCGCCGGCATCAAGGGCGATTCTCAACTTCTCGCCGGGCGCGCTGCACGTGCCCGACAACGTGAAGCTCGAAGAGCGTCGACCTGACGGTGTCGCTCGAGAGCCTGTCACTTCTATCTGGCCCAGGGTGACAACGGTGACTAGGGTCGCGGACCCAGGCGCGCCGCAGCAGTGCGCCGCCGGCAAGCGCAGGCGTCGCAAGCTATCTCACGTCGATGCGCGCGGGACGCGTGCAAATGGTCGACGTCGGCGCCAAGCCGGTCACCGCGCGCGAAGCGGTCGCCCGCGGGGCGATCACGATGTAGCGCCGAAGCGCTGCGACTGATCCGCCGCGGCGAGGTCGCGAAAGGCGACCCGCTGCAGGCAGCGCGCGTTGCCGGCATCATGGCCGCGCAAGCAGACCTCGTCGCTGATTCCGCTCTGCCACCCGCTCCCGCTCACGCACGTCAGCGTCGAGCTGACGCCCGACGGCGCCGGCTACACGATCGAGGCGCGTGTCCGCACGAACGCGCAGACGGGCGTCGAGATGGAGGCGCTCACCGCGGTCGCGGTGGCGGCGCTGACGATCTACGACATGGTCAAGGCGGTCGACAAAGCCATGGTGATTGGTGACATCCGGCTGGTGAAAAAGACCGGAGGAAAATCCGGGCGGTAAATCAGGCGCGGCGGTTAAGACCGCATGCAGGTCCTCATCGCCATCCACCATCGTGTCGTTGCCTGGGCGATCCCCCGCGACACACGTCGAGGAGGCTCCGGAGGCGGTTTCCACACATTGACTTTCATTCCTCCCGCGATCGCGACTCGGACCTGGCGCTGGCGTCCGAGGCCGACGTCGCGTTCGCGTTGGGCCTCTCGAAAGAAGCCGCGGCGCGTGCCACCCGGCTCCAGTGGGCTCCATTGCTCGGCGCATGCCGTCGGGCAGTTTCCGCTGGCGGATCTCGCCTCCAGGGGCATCACTGTCACCAACTCGCGAGGCATACAATCCACACCAATCGCGGAGCACGTGATGGCCGAGTCTCCTCGCGCTGGCGCGTCGTCTGCCGCAGACGCTGAGACGGCAGGAGCAGCGCGTGTGGTTACCGAACGAGCTCACCGGCCAGGCATCGCCGTGGTTGATTGCCGGGAGAAGACGATGGGGATCATCGGGCTGGGCACACTGGGGCAGGCGATTGCCACCCGTGCAAAGGCCTTCGGAATGCGTGTGATTGGGATCGCGCCGAAACCCCGGCCGTGACGTGCCAGGGTCGGCGTGGATCAAATCGTGTGCGCGCATCGACGTCGATCGCATGCTGGAAGAGGCCGATGTCGTCGTCCTGGCCGCGCCCTGGACGCCCGGCACGAATCGGATTCTCGATGCGGCAGCGATCGTGAAAGATGAAGCCCGGGGCGGTGGTGATCAATGTCGCACGCAGGGCAGCTTGTGGATGAACCGGCGCTGGAGGAGGCGCTGACGTCTGGGGAGACTTGGCGGCGCAGTGCTCGACGTGTTCACGAACGAACCCCTGCCTCCTGACAGCGCGTTCTGGTCGATGCCGAACGTGATTATCGCGCCCACACGTCGGGCTTCCGCGCCGATCACTTCGATGCGGTCGTCAACCTCTTTCTCGGAAAACCTCCGGCGCTTCGAAGGCGGTGGGCCGCTGCTGAACCTCGTAGGGCATGAAGCCGGCTACTAACTACCAGCTTCTGCCACTGCGGATGACCATTGTCCGCAACTCGTCGCTGTGGTCTAGAAGTGGCCCGGAGCCGCCGCCACGCCATCCGGGTGCCCACCAGGGTCAGAATCCCCCGAGCGCATAGTCCAGGGCGTTCTCGGGCAGGTAACGCCTCGCGACCGCCCGAGGCGTGAGCTCGTGGGCCCGGGCCTGGAGCTCCGTAATCTTGCGGTCGAGCTCCGCCCGAGTCTCGGCTCATTTCCGAACGGATGACAGCCGCTTCGCTAACCATTCTGAGTTCTCCTTAAGCGTCGAGAGGGTTGCTTCCGGGACCGCGTGCACTTGTGCAAGATGCTTCCGCCCCGACGAGAGGGTGAAGAAGCCGATCAGGCTGAGCAGCGCGGCCATGACGAGGGAACCCGCCCACGCGGGCCAGTTGAGCAGGTACGCGATGCCGAGCGCGATCGCGATGAGCAGAAAGATCGCCGCCGAAGGCGAAGCGCGACCGCGGCAATGCCGGAAACATCGATCGCCGCTGCCCTGCGCAGCCCAGCCTGTTCGCGGATTTCGACGCGCGCCAGGCAATCTCTTCGCGGGATGAGTGTTCGGAGGTCGTTGAGAATCCCGCGGATGAGCCCCAATGGAGTCGTGAACGAGTTCAGGGTTGCGCCATGCTCTAACGGGCAGCATCCTAGTGCCGCGAAAATACCCCGGGATTTCCTAATGGGAGGCTCGATATGGATGACGACGTCGACGATCTGGGGAAAACGCGTCCATCAGCCGATCTTTGCACGACGTGCGAGATCGCATGGGCTTCGAGCAAGCGGGGGTGTTCCCGTCAATCAGAGGTGCAGATCGACGAACACGCTGTCAGCCGGTCCGCGCGTGCGAATCTTCTTCGCACCCGATGACGCCAGGCGTTGAGTCCACCACCGATCGGATGTCTTCTTCCCGGCGATGACGATCTGATCCGCGAGGACGCCGGAGGCATCCTTCGCGATCTGCCAGCAGGCGTGGCCGATGAAGACTCGCCACGACGAGGCCGGCGAACGGATCGAGTCCGCGGATACCCGAGCCACGCGCCACAGCAGCGCCGCCAGCACCGCGCTCGTCGTCCACACGTCGCTGTGCGTGTGCTTCGCGTCCACGCCGAGGATCTGGCTGTTCAGGCGCCGGCCTTCCTTCGATTCGTAGCGCACCACCAGCACGTTCACGCACGAGTGTCGCGAGCATCAGCAGCCACGCTTGCGGGCAGTACGGACGGCGTACTGGTCGAGTGCGCAGCCGCGCCAATCGCGGTCTCGAAGATCTGGACGAGCACGACGATCATGAAGACGAAGATGGCGAGCGACGCCATCGTTTCACGTACGCTGCGATGACCATACGGATGGTCGGCGTCCGGCGGGCGCTGCGCGGCCGGGACGCCGATGAGCGCGACGACGTTGGACGCCGCGTCGGTGAGCAGAGTGGAAGCCGTCGGAGAGGATCGACACCGCGCCGGTCAGCATACCCGAGCGCGATCTTGGCCGCGGCGACGGCCAGGTTCAGGACGAGAACGCGGCGGAGGACGCGGACTACGGAAGTGTGACGGTCCGCCAATTCAAAATGCAAAATGCAAAATGCAAACACTACCCGTACGAAACTGACGGGGCTGAGAGCGTCGCGCCGTTCACCCCGCTGATGCAAACTCGATCTGCATTGTTGCAATCTTGCATTTGGATTCAGCCGCGCTCAGAACACATGCGCGGTTGGTATAGGCCACCACCGCAGCTGCACCTTGCCGATGATGTAGCTTCTTCGGCACGAAGCCCCAGTGGCGGCTGTCGGAGCTGTTGTTCCGATGATCGCCCATCACGAAGTAATAGCCCTCGGGGATCACCGTGCGGGCCGAAGTCGTCGTGGCTGCGAAACTCCGGCGGCGACGAAGTCGTCGTGCATCGGCACGTCGTTGACGTACACGCGGCCGTCGACGATGCGGACCGTGTCGCCTTCCTCGGCGATGACCCGCTTGACGAACGACTTGTCGGGGTTGAGCGGGTAGTAGAGCATCACGATGTCGCCGCGCCGCGGCGTCGCTCGACCCGGTAGACGAGCTTGTTGACGATCAGGCGGTCCTGGTCCTCGAGCGTCGGCGCCATGCTCTGGCCTTCGACGCGCGCCACCTGGAACCCGAACGTCACGATGAGCGTCGCGTAGACGGCGGCCGAGAACGAGCGTCTTGAACCACGCGACGAGCTCGTCGCGCCAGACGCTGATCTGCTGCATCATCGCGCGCGCTGCGCGGTCGTCGACGTCGCGACGCGGCGCGTCCGGGACGCCGCGCACGCGTCTCTGATCGATCGCGCTGGCGAGGCGCGGCCTCGATCGGCACGTGCAGCGTCGAACGCGGACGCCTCGGCGGCGAGCTGGCGGCGCTACGAGCTTCAGGTATTCCCGCAGCCGCTTCGTTTGCGAGCGGCTCACCGGGATCTCCGTGCCCTTCGCGTCCTTCATCCTCGAGGATGTAATTCCGGCTGAACCAGGGGACTATCTCCTTGATCTTGTTGATGTTGACCAGAGTGCGACCGGTGCACGCGCCAGAACACGTCGGGGTCGAGCCGCGCCTGCAAGTCGTCCAGTGTCCGGTAGTTCGAGGTCCCGGTCACCTGGCCTGTCACTATGTTAATCGACTCGTCCGCCAGCGAGGCATAGATGATGTCCTCGGCCTGGACCAGCATGAAACCGCTCGCCAACCTTGACGGCGACCTGCTCGCGGTGGACCGGCCGGCCCGACATCATCTTTACGATCCGTTCGAGCTGATCGTTCAGTCGGGGCCGCCCGCCGGGTGCCGTTCAGCGCTCAGCCGGCGCTGCGCCCGCTGCATGGCCTGCTCGAGCCGGGCGGCGTCCACCGGCTTCAGCAGGTAATCGACGGCGTTCACCTCGAACGCCTCGATGGCGTGCTGGTCGAACGCGGTGACGAATATCAGCGCCGGGTGACTCGTCGTCCCGCTGCGAGGAGCCGCCGGGCCACCTCGAATCCGGTGAGACCCGGCATCTGAACGTCGAGGAACACCAGGTCAGGCTCGTGACGTTCGACGGCGGCGAGGGCTTCGAGGCCGTTGCCGGCCTGCGCGACAACTTCGGCGTCGCCCAGCTGCTCGAGCTGAAAGCACAACTCATCGCGCGCGAGCTGCTCGTCGTCGACGACCAGCACGATCCCCGGATCTACGATGTTCGTCACCTCATGCTGTGATTTGCTCCGCCGCCATCAGTTCGGGAATCTCGATGCGCGCCGTTCGTGCCCTTGCCCGGCTCGCTCGCGAGCCTGAGCTGATAGGTCGCCCCGTAGATGACACGGAGGCGCTCGCGGACGTTCGCCAGGCCGATGCCGCTGGCCATCGGGCTGATCGAGCCGTTCCATCAGGAATCCCATCCCGTCGTCTTCGACTTCGATCACGACGCGCTGGTTCTCGCGCCAGCTGCGGATGACGATGGTGCCGATGCCGACCTTGCGGGAGAGGCCGTGCTTGATCGAGTTCTCGACCAGCGGCTGCAGGATCATGCTCGGCACGACGACGTCGATGGTGTCGGGACCGATCTCCTTGCGCACGCGCAGCTTCGGTCCGAACTCGACGACCTCGATGTCGAGGTACTCGTCGATCGACTCGAGCTCCTTCGCGGCAGCGTCACGAAATGTTCATGGCTGCGCAGCAGCCGGCGAAGCAGAGCCCTGACAGCTTGTTGATCAGCGTGCGCGCCGTCTCGGGCTGCGAGCGGATGAGCGACGAGATCGACGTGAGCGTGTTGAACAGGAAGTGCGGGTTGATCTGGCTCTTGAGCGCCTCGATCTTGGCGGCGAGCAGGAGCTTCTCCTGTTCCTGCGAGCGCGGTGCTCGATCCGGCGCGCTGTTCCAGATCTTGATCGGCGTCGCCACGGCGAGCACCGTCGCGAGAATGACCAGCAGCATCATCCCCGGTGACGGACTGCCGAGATCCGCGCCGGGATAGAAGAGCCGCGGTCGACTCGAACCGCGCGCCCGAGCGTCTGTCGGAGCAGTTCGAGCGCGACCGGCGCAAGCAGCAGCGCCAGCTGCCAGCTCACGCCAAGCTTCCGGACCATATGCCACACGTGCTTGTAGCAGGTCCATGAAGACGAACGGCGTGAACTGCCAGATCGCTCTCCTTCGGGCAGGCCTCGCGGAGGCCGCCGCCCGCAAAGCCGCAGCCGATGGCGAACGGCAGCGCGATGAACTCGCCAGCAATCAGCGCGGGCGTGCCGACGAGCACGCCGACGAGTGCGCCCGCGTAGGGACCGGCAATCAGTCCCGGCGAGGAACGCGCCCTTCGAGGGTGAGGTCGGCGGCTTTGTAGCTGAGCAGCAGGCGCGCGGCGACGCCTGCCATCAGCGGGATGCCGAAGGCCGCGGTGAACACCAGCCGATCGATCCAGCCGCGGCGCTCGAAGATCAGGATGTGCCTGAACCGGCGATACCGGGCGAGCATCGTCGCAAGCACCGCCATGACGGCGAGCTTGACGACGAGCGTCGTCAGAAGGAACTGGTCGGCCGAGAGGAAGCGGGCGCCCTCGAGCATTCGGGCCATTTTACGCTGCGCCCGTGCACTCGGCATCTGAGGCCTTCTTCGGGAGTTGGGAGTTGGGATTGGGAGTTGGTCAGACTATGATCTTTGGATGATTGGACCGCTGATTACCGGGTTCGTGACGACGTTCCGCCACATGTTCAAGCCGAAGGTGACGGTGAACTATCCGTACCAGAAGGTGCCGATGTTCCCGAAATACCGCGGCAAACAGGTGCTGATGCGCGACGAGAACGGTCTCGAGAAGTGCGTCGCGTGCGGTCTGCTGCTCGGTGGCGTGCCCGGCGGATGCGATCTATCTCGAGGCGGCGGAGAACGACGGCACGGTCGATGGCCGGACCGCGCTACGCGTCGATCTACCAGATCCACAAGACGCGCTGCATCTTCTGCGGCTACTGCGAGGAAGCGTGCCCGGTGTCGGCGATCTTCATGGGCAAGGACTACGAGCTGGCCGTCTACAGCAAGGACGACTTCATCTGGGACAAGGCGGACCTGCTGCCGTGCCGGCGGCGGTGGACGCGAAAGCGCCGGCGACTGCCTGCGCGCTGACGCAATGCTCGGTCGGCGCCCTCGCCGATATTCACGGAAACTCTCGACGCGATGCGCCGCGCCATGGAGCGGCATCCTGAGGTGCCGTTCTGGTTGTGCGTCGGCGACGTGGCCAGCCACGCAGCGGCGCGTATCCCGAACCGCCCGCGCCCGCTGTACTGGATCAAGGGCAACAACGAGGACTTCGACCGCATCGCGGAATGGACGGCGGGGCGCGATCAGGTGCCGAACCTGCACTACATCCCGAACGGCACCGCGCGGAAGGTCGGAGTGCTGAACGTCGCGGGCCTGGGCGGCACGCTACGCGCCCACGTGGTTCGAGACGTCCGCCGCGAGCCTGCCGCATCGGCCGAGCGACGACAAGCGGCGGCATTTCGTGCGGGAAGAGGTCGAGGCGTGCAAGCGGCTGAGCGGCGTCGACATCCTGATGACCCACGAGGCTGCGCGGCCGTTCATCATCGTCGACGAGCCGGGCGAATGGAGCGCAGGCCGCGGCGGCGCGACGCGGGCAAGCCGGCGATCAACGATCGTGCTGGCGACAATGAAGCCGCGGCTGCACCTCTGCGGGACATCATCATCGGTTCGTCGAGACCGTGCGCGAAGGCGTAGCGTCGGTCTGCATCGATCGCATCAACCGGTCGCTACCTGTTGATCGACGCCGACACATTGGAATACACGAAGATCGACCAATAGATCAACCATTTCTGGAGGCGCATCGATGAACGCGTGCTCGTCTGCGACGGCGCGATGGGGACGATGCTGTACGCCAAGGGCGTGTTCATCAACCGCTGCTTCGACTGCGCTGAACCTGATGTCGGCCGACACGGTGCGCGGAGATCCACCAGGATTACGTCGCGCGCCGGCGCCGACGTGATCGAGACCAACACCTTCGGCGCCAACCGCATCAAGCTGCGAGGCTTCGGCCTCGGCGGACCAGTGGCGCGAGATCAACCGTCGAGGGCGCCCGCATCGCGCGCAAGGCGGCGCCGCGAGCAGGCGTATGTCGCCGGCGCGATCGGTCCGCTCGGGCGTGCGCATCGAGCCGTGGGGCAAGATGGGGACCGACGAAGCCGCAGTCGCAGCTTCCGCGAGCAGGCGGAGGCGCTGATCGAGGCGGCGTCGACCTGTTCATCCTCGAAACCTTCCGCGACCTGAACGAGATGCGGGGCCGCGATCGCCGCGGTCCGAAGCGTGAGCGACGCTGCCGATCGTCGCGCAGATGACGATTGAAGACGACGGCAACAGCCTCGACGGCACGCCGCCGGAGCAATTCGCGCCGCAGCTCGAGAGCGTGCGGTGCCGACGTCATCGGCGTCAACTGCAGCATCGGCCCGGCGCACGATGCTCGAGACCGTCGAGCGGATCGCCGTCGATCACCCGCGCGCGGCTCGTCGGCGCAGCCGAACGCCGGGCCGGCCGCGCGACATCGAAGGGCCGCAACATCTACCTCTCATCGCCCGAGTACATGGCGTCGTACGCGCGGCGCTTCGTGCTCGCAGGGCGTGCGGCTGGTGGGCGGGTGCTGCGGCACCACGCCGGAGCACATTCGCCAGATGAAGGCCGGCGGTCAAGGCAGGTCGGTGCCGCGGGTGCGCGCGACCGGGTCTGCAAAGCCCGCCTGCCCGTCCAGCGAGGCATGTCTGCGCGGAGAACCGTGGCGGGACCTCGTCGGCCGCCGCCGCAGTGCTCGATCGCCGACAGCGGAGAAGTCGCAGCTTGGCCGCGGCGCTTGCCGCGGGGCGCTTCGCGACGATCGTCGCAGCTGCTGCCGCCGAAAGGGCACGTCGGCGACGACCTCGTCGACCAGGCGCGCGCGCTGAAGATCCGCGGCGTCGACGTCGATCAGCATTCCCGATGGCGCCGCGCGGTCCGCGCATGAGCGCGCTGTCGCTCGCGGTGCTGCGTGCAGCAGCAGGCCGGCATCGAGACCGTGCTGCAGTATTCGTGTCGCGATCGCAACCTCCTCGGCATGCAGTCGGATCTGCTCGGCGCGCACGCGATGGGCGTCTCGCAACCTGGTGGTCGTTACGGGCGACGCGCGCATGGTCGGCGACTATCCCGACGCGACGGCGGTGTTCGACGTCGACTCCGTTGGTCTGACCAACGTCGTCTCGCGGTCTCAATCGCGGTCTCGACATCGGCGGCCAGGCGATCGGGCAGCCCGACGGGCTTTCATGTCGGCGTGATGGTCAACCCCGGCGCCGAGAATCTCGATTCGGAAGTTCGCCGCTTCGAATACAAGGTCGAAGCGGGCGCCGAGTTCGCGATTACACGGCCCGTCTTCGACCTGGCGACGTTCGAGCGGCTCTGCACGCGCGAATCGCGCCGTGCGGGATTCCGATCGCTCGCGGGCTCTGGCCGTTCGAGAGCGTGCTGAATGCGGAGTTCATGGCCAACGAGGTGCCGGGCGTCCGTCGTGCCGGAGCGCGGTGCTCGAGCGGATGCGGACGCGCAGAGCGAGGACGGCCGCCGCGGCGGCAGAAGGCGTCGCGATCGCCCGCGAGACATGGCTGCGCGCATCCGGGGATGGTGCAGGGCGTGCGTGTCGCGCCCGGCGGGCGAATCGATGCCGCGCTCGCGGTCGTCTGGATGGGCGTCTCAGTCTAACTTCGAGGCTTGTTCGCCATCGTGATTGCGATGGAGAACGTTAGTAGGTCCCGGGTCAGGTCCGCTTTGCTGCCGACGTGGGCGCTCTGCACGGAGCGTCCGAGTCGGACAGCTGCGCCCATCCCGGAGGCCATCTGAATGCTGTTCGACCGTGAAAACGATGATTTCGATCCGACGTCGCGACCCGCGCGCTGTCGGTGACCGCTGTCGAGACCGATTTCGTCGCGCGCGTCTACGAGAAGCAGGCGAGTTGGCACGACCTGTGGTTCGGTCCGACGCTGCATCCACGGCCGGCTGGTCGCGCATCGAGCGCATGGGCATCGCACCGGACGATCGCATTCTCGAGGTTGGCGTGGGCACCGGCATCAACACGTCGCTCTATCCGCGGAACTGCCACGTCACCGGCATCGACCTCTCGTCGCCGATGCTCGAGAAGGCGCGCGAGCGCGTGCACGCGAAGGGGCTGCGCAACGTCCGCCTGCTCGAGATGGATGCGTCGCAGCCTGCACGCTCGCCGACGACTCGTTCGACATCGTCTACGCGCCATACCTGATCAGCGTCGTGCCCGATCCGGTGCAGGTCGTGCGCGAAATGCGCCGCGTCTGCCGGCCGGGCGGAAAGATCATCGTCCTGAATCACTTCCGCAGCGCGAATCCGATCCTCTCGCGCATCGAGCGCGCAATGCTCGCCGTTCACCGTACACGTCGGTTTCAAGTCGGACCTCGATCTGCCGGGCTTCCTCGCCCAGGCCGAGCTTCAAGCCCGATCTCGATCGAGAAGGTGAACTTCCCGAGAATCTGGTCGCTGGTGACGTGTTAAGATAGGACCAGATCGTTCACGTTCGGGTCGTCCGTCGTACTAGGCTTCGGTTCCCGGGCCGTTCAGATCGGCGCTCTAGTGCGGCGCTTCGCCGCCGCCCAGCCAGAACGAGCGCTAGCGGTCGTGCAAGCGCTTCGAACCATTCATCATCGGCGCGAGCTCTCCATGCGGGGACGGCGACTGTCGAAGAGGCGCGCGAGGCCGCACGCTTCGAACTTCGAACCCAGAACGCCCCGAACGCGAAGCCCTGAACACGACACCGAGACGACCCTGAACAGGAATCCGTGAACGCCAGGATCCCTTACACCTTCGCCTTCGGCCGTCCTCGCGGTTTCTTTCGGCGGCTTGTCGAGCGCCTTCAGCAGGATGTCGGCCGGCCACGTCGGCGCCGTTGGTCTCGGGCTTCTTCTTCGGTCTTCGCCTGCGTCGAGCAGCTTGTCCAGGTGCGACTCCCACTTGCCGGCGAACAGGTCGTCGTGGCAGATGAAGGCGCTGACGCACGTATTCGGCATCTCCTCCACCAGCACGTCGTACTCGGGGAAGTGGCCGCGCGACGGTGTAGAGCACCGCGGCGTCGTTGGCGATGCACTCGGAGATGATGCCGTAGCCCGGCTTGGTGACCACCGCCTCGGCCGCGCCGACCAGATCCTCGTAGCGCACGCCGGCGTCGTACATCGCCTCTTCGTTGACGCTGATGAACGATCCCTTGCGCTCGGCGGTCGGCATCTCCTTCGCGCGCGCGGCTGAGCGGCACGTTCGCGGTGGTCACCACCGTGTATTTCTTGAACTTCGCCAGGCGCGTCGGTGTCGAGGCCCGGCAGCCGTAGCCGCCGAACGAGGCGAGCACGATCGGCTTGTCCGGTCGGGAGCTTGAGCAGCTTGCAGACTTCCTCGCGCGTGCGCGTGGCGTGCCGCGCGATGAACGGGATGTCCTTGACGTTCGAGAAGCTCTCGAACCCGCCGCGACATCGGCAGCCGCAGCGCCATCGACGCCTTGGCGTATGCGCCGCGGATCGCCGGCAGCAGCGACGGCGCGAGCCGGACGCGCGGGTAGTCGGCGTAGATCCAGTCCCAGGTGAAGTTGCCCAGTCGCGATCGACGGGATGCCGGCCGGCGCCGCCGACGGCAAACGCCAGCGGCGGATGTCGCCGACGATCAGGCCCGGCGCCAAGCTCGCGCAGCACGCGCGTCTCGCTCGCCGCCCGCGTCACCAGGTCGCTGTGGAACGCCGACGCGCGGCGGATCGATGTCCGCTTCGTCGAGCGTCAGCGCGTCCACCTGCACCACGCCGGTGTCGCATCTCGAGCGTGCTGAACGTGACCTTGCCCTTGACCGTCAGGTCGAACAGCCATCGCGGGCGCCGGACGTCCGGACGCCGATGCGCGTTTCGGGCCGCTTGGCCAGGATGGCGTTGATGACCTCGATCGTCGCGCGAGGCGTGACCGAAGCCGTGGCCGGAAACGTAGAAGACGATGGCTGCCGGCAATTTACTTGACCGTGTCGACGGGCAGGCTAGCGGCCCGTTTGAGCTGATTGGACTGGGGAGTGACAACTGTCTCCTCGAATGCGACCTTGATCACCTGCTCGAGCGTTTCCGACCGGCACGAAGGTCATGTCGCGCCGGAGTTCCTCAGGCAGCTCCGCGAGGTCCGGCTTCGTTGAGCGCCGGCAGGACGAACGTCTTGATGCCGAACCGCCGCGCCGCCAGCGCCTTCTCGCGGATGCCGCCGACCGGCAGCACCAGGCCGCTGAGCGTGATCTCTCCGGTCATCGCCACGTCCTGCCGCACCGGCTGGTTCGCGCGCCGCCGACAGGATCGCCGTCGCCATGGTGACGCCGGCCGACGGTCCGTCCTTCGGGATCGCGCCCGCGGGCACGTGGATGTGCAGATCGTGCTTCGCCAGGAAATCGGCCGAGATCCCGAGCGCCTCGGCGCGCGACCGGATGTGGCTGAGGGCCGCGCGGGCCGACTCCTGCATCACGTTGCCGAGCTGGCCCGTGAGAATGATGTTCTGGTTTCCGCCCGGAAGCAAGGTCGCTTCGATGAACAGCACGTCGCCGCCCGTCTCGGTCCAGGCCACGCCGGTGGCGACGCCCGGCCGTGACGTGCGGAAAGCCACTTCCTTTCTGAACCGGGCGGGCCCGAGATAGTCGTCCACCTCGGTCGCCGTCGATGACGGTTTTTCCGGCGGCCGCGCGTCGGCCGGCCGCGTCGCGATCCGGGCGGCGACCTTCCGGGCCAGTGGCGCCGAGCTGCCGCTCCAGGTTGCGAACACCGGCTTCGCGCGTGTACTCGGAGATGACGAGCCGCAAGGCGGCGTCGGTGATCTCCAGCGACTCCGGCGGCAGGCCGTGCTCGCTCATCTGCCGCGGCAGCAGAGTATCGGCGCGCGATGTGGACCTTCTCCTCCTCGGTGTAGCCGGCGAGCGAGATGATCTCCATGCGGTCGAGCAGCGCCGGGTGGATCGGTGCCCGAGCTGGTTCGACGTCGCGATGAACAGCACCTTCGACAGGTCGACCGGAATCTCGAGGTAGTGGTCGCGGAACGAGTGGTTCTGCGCCGGGTCGAGCACCTCGAGCAGCGCCGCCGCCGGATCGCCCTGGTAGCCGCCGGCCGACACCTTGTCGATCTCGTCGAGCATGAACACCGGGTTCATCGACCCGGCCTGCTTGAGCGCCTGGACGATCCGTCCGGGCATCGAGCCGATGTAGGTGCGGCGGTGCCCGCGGATCTCCGCCTCGTCGCGCACGCCGCCGAGCGAGATGCGCACGAACTTGCGCTCCATCGCGCGCGCGATCGACTGCCCGAGCGACGTCTTGCCCACGCCGGGCGGGCCGACGAAGCAGAGGATCGGCCCCTTCATGTCGCCCTTGAGCTTCCGGACGGCCAGGTACTCGACGATGCGCTCCTTGACCTTGTCGAGGTCGTAGTGATCCTCGTCGAGCACGCGGCGCGCCTCGACCGGATCGAGGCGATCGGGCGTCGTCACGGACCACGGCACATCGAGCAGCCAGTCGATGTAGGTCCGCAGCATCTGGTATTCAGGCGACGCGGCGGTCATCCGCGCCAGGCGATCGACCTCGCGCATGGCGACCGCGTGGACCGACTTCCGGCAGCTTGGCGTCCTCGATGCGCGTGCGCAGCTCGGCGAGCTCGTTGCCTTCGCCCTCGCCGAGCTCCTGCTGGATCGCCTTCATCTGCTGGCGCAGGTAAGTACTGGCGCTGCGCGTCGGTCATCTCCTGCTGCGCCTGCGATTCGATCTTGCCTCTTCAGCTCGAGCAGCGAGATCTCGCGCGTCAGCGCCGCGTTCGACCGCCTGCAGCTTCTTCAGCAGGTCGTTCTCCTCGAGCAGCGCCTGCTTGTCCTCGCGGCTTCATGTCGATGAGCGTCGCGAGCACGTAGACGAGGCGCAGCGGGTCGTCGATGTTCATGACGACGCCGCGCAGCTCCTCGGAGAGGCCGGTGGCCAGCGACATGCGCCTTCTCGATCAGCTCCTGGATGCGGCGGACGTGCGCCTCGACCTCGATCGTCGCGCTCGACCGTCTCCGGGCATCGGCGTGATCTGCGCGCGCATCGACGTGCCGGTGCGCGTGACCGACGTCGGCGCGGACGCGCGGCGATCCCTTCGATGATGATGTTGATGCCGCCGCCGACCTTCGCCATCTGCCGGACGATGCCGACCGTGCCGACGCGGTGCACGTCGTCCGGGCGCCGGGTCGTCCGCCTCGTTGTGCTGCAGCAGCGAGCAGGATCGAGCCGGTCGGACGCCAGCGCGCGGTTGACCGACTCGATCGAGACCGGCCGGTTGACCGCCAGCGGCTGCAGCGTCAGCGGAAACGCGACGGTGCGGCGGAGCGGCAGAACGGGAAGCTCGGATGGGAGCGTCGGCGGTGTCGGTTCGGCCATTGAGCCAACTGCGGCCGAGCCAGGAGCCCGACGAGGGCAGTCGTGTGCGTTTCAGTCTATACCGAGTCGGAGTCACGGATGTCCCGACTCACAATGAGGCCCGCGTGCGTGAGTTGGGGCATCACGTGACTCCGACTCCGGGAAAGTATGATGAGTGCCATGGACGAGCGACAGTTCTTCACCGAGAAACCCGAGCAGCGGCCGGCGCGCTTTCAGTGTCCTCGATGCCGCCGGACCAACGACTACAGCATCCGCTGGATGCGGCGTACGAAGAAGCCGAACGTTCCCGGTGGCGCCGACGCCCGCGATCGCGCCGATGTTCGAGCAAGGTGAAGGACCATCTCGTCCGCATTGATGACGACGTGACCTGTAAGACGTGCGGCAAGCGCTTCGAGATTCCATCTCATCGCGCCCTTGTGTTCCTCGGAGGAGTTGGAGGGGCTGCCGCAGGTGGATGAATTCGAGGATCAGGAAGATCAATAGGGAATCGGCACACCCTCGCACGAACGGGAACTGGAATCGAGCTGCGCCAGATACGCGATTGTCCCGCGATCCTTCCGCGCACTGGGCGATGCAGCGCAGGTCGGCGAACGCGTGGCGGCATCGAGGCGCGCGCCGCGGTCGCCTACCAGCGTGATGATGTAGGCGCGTTCGCTCACGACCGCCGCCTCGAGCGGCGTCAGCATCGCCGGCGCATGCAGCCGCAGCGGGATCCGCGCCGGCTCGGCGCGGTTCATGTCGGTCGTCGCCGACATGACGACGACGTCGGCGACATCCCGGTTGCCGGCGGCTTCGGCGACCGAGGCGAGTGACGGGCGCGAGGATCAGCGGGCGGTCCGCGACGAACGCCGAAATCCCCGACAGTCCCGGTCATCGACACCGGCGACGACGCCCGGCAGGGCGATGGCAGCAAGCAGGAGCTTGCCGAATCTCGTGGCGTCCACGTCAGTTTTCTCCCCAGAGCCGCCCGAATCGGCGGCCACAGCAGGATATGGATTGGTCCGTGCCGCGGTGCAGCGCCTCGTCGCGAAGTCGCGGCGTCAGGTGCGCTCGCCTCTGGCACCGGCGGGTCCTGATAGGGCGGCATGCGCAATACCCATTCGCTGCGCGCATCGAACGCGCCCCGCTGTAAGCCGATACTGCAGCCCCACCGCCGCGGAATGCCCAGGCGCTGCTCACGCACAGGCACGACCACCAGAACAGGCAGCCGCAGCGACTCGCTCGTCCCTGCAGTCAGGCGCCGCGCCAGCTCTGCTACCGCCAGGAAGACCACGAGCGCGTATAAGACACCGGCGGCACTCATGATCTCGCTCTTGGCGTAGGCGCACGACAGCGCGGCGCTGCCGGCCAGCACCGCAAGTGATGTGAGCGGAATCGGATCCCGCCAGCGGCGCTGTCCGTTGGCGCGCTCGCGTCGACATGTACCAGACGACAAGCGCGGTCGCGACGAGCGACGTGCAGATGTCGTTGAGATAGAACAGATCCTGAAAGTCCTCGGCTCTCAACGCGCCAACCGCCGTCCATTGGCCGGCGATCGGTTGCGAAAACGGAACGGTGAGCGCCGACGAGAGGATCGTGTAGGCGTAGAGCACCCACGGCATGCCGTCGAAGCGCGACGCGCAGGTCGGCGGTCGACAGCATCATCGTGCCGAATCCCGTCTGGCGCTCACCGACGGCGTTTCCGATCATGTGGAGTGCCGCGCGACGCGCAGGATCACGTAGCCGACGGTGAGCGCCGCGATCGCGACGAGCGCGCCGCGCGAGATTCCACGAAGCCCCGCATGCGTAGGCGGCGAAAGCCACGGTGGCCACGACAAGACCGGATTCGAGCGTCAGTGATGCGATCGCGAAGCAGGCACACGCCAGCGACGTCAGCCCAATGTGCCGCCGCGTGAAGCCTGCGCCAACGCGAAGCACGATCAGGCAATAGATGGCTACCAGAAGAAAGTGATTGATCGGATAGGCCTCGCGAACCATTCCCGTGAACGTGTGAAGTCCGGTCAGTGACGAGGAGCGCAAAGGCGAGCGCCGCAACGTCCGCCCAGCTCCGTGGACGTGCGACGAGCGTGAACAGCCCGATCAGCTACTGCCGCCGTGGCAGCGTGAAACCCACGGAAGACGAGGTTGTACGCGATCGCCGAGCGCGTGCGCGGCCCCGAGGAGTGCTTTGTCACCGTCTGACGCATCGGGCGCAGCATCGTCCTCGACGCGCATGCAGTCCCTGCGTAAACGCGGCCGCGATCGACGGGGTCTCGTCCACCGCCTCGAGAATCTCGACGCTGTCGGAGACCCGGATGGGAATCCGGTAGACGCTCGCCGAGACGGCGACGGCAAACAGGGCGGTGAGGATCCACGCGGCGTGCGATGGCTTCACGCGGCGTTTCTCAGAAGCAGGCGTCGGAACCAGCCTCCATCGGACCTCGCGCATAGCTGGTCGTAGGCGCCCTGTGAGGAACGGCGGAGCGAGCGCTCTTCGAACGGGATGGCAATCAGCAGATACGCGCTGCTCGTCACCGCAAACACGAGCCGCGTCAGCGTCATCACCGGCACGGCAAAGACGATGAGGAACCATCCGGAATAGATCGGATGCCGCACCCAGCCATACGGGACCGCGGGTCTTGAATTCGATCGGCGGCACGGAGGGCGGGTCATCCTGGAGCCGCGGAGCGTCAGTGTCGAGCTGCCTCAAGCCCGACAATTCACGGATGTCGATGAGAAACGCGCTCCGCAGCGACAGCCAAATCGCCGACAATCTGCGCGGCGACGATGCACCACGCCAGCACGGGTTGATCGACACGCCACGCCACACCAGCCACGGGCGCCACAGGCGCACACACTGCGATGAACAAAGCGCTGGCGATCCAGACGTAGACCGATCGTTCGAGCGCGCCGACGAGACGCGTAATCAGCTTACGGAACACGTCGCGAGCGAACAGTGCTGTGGTGCAGCGCGAAGACGGCTGAAGAGGACCACGTCCGACGGCGATCGCGCGATAGCTGATCGGGCCGACGCGTGTTCGCGCCCGAAGACCACGACGTAGCGGTAGACGAAATAGAGCAGAGAGTCGACGAAGAAGAGCAGGCCACCGAGCGCGAGCAGGTCGCGCAAAGCACGGAGGTATCGGCGCCGGTCCGTTCGCACGGCCGGTATTATAGTGACGCCATGCCGGTCAACGGCGTGCCGCGCGTCGTCATCAGCGGGATCGGCGTCGTCTCGCCGTTCGGCGCCGGACGCGATTGCTTCTGGCGAAACGTCAGCCGCGGCGTCAGCGGCACGCGCGCGATCACCCAGTTCGACGCGTCGACCTATCCGTGCCGCGTCGGCCGCGGCCGTCCACCGGTATCGATTGAATCGCGCGGTCGCGCTCGAGGGCGACGACGAGTCGGACGGACGCGCCGACCCGGAAGCGCTATTCGCGCGCGGCGCTGTTCGGCGTCGTGGCCGCGCGCGAGGCGTGGCGCGATGCCGGGCTGCGCGCCGGCCTGAGCCGGCGGCGGGGTGCTGATCGGCAGCGGCGGCGGCGGGATCGACATCGGCGAGAAGCAATACGAGGATTTCTTCACGACGGGCGGCCGTCACGTCACGCCGTACGCAATCGCCGGTCGGCATCTGCGGCATGGTGTCGAGCGAGATTTCGATTTCGCTCGGTCTGCGCGGCATCAGCCACGTGCTCGTCGTGCGGCTGCACTGAGCTCGACCGACGCCATCGGCTACGCGCGTCGCTCATTCGCGCCGGTGAGTACGACGTGCTGCTGTCGGGCGGCACGCGACGGCTGCGTGCTGCCGGGCATGATCTTCGGCTTCTCGCGGATGCGCGCGGTGTCGACGCACTACAACGACCGTCCGGAGACCGCCTCGCGGCCGTTCGACCGCGGCCGCGACGGCTTCGTGCTCGGCGAAGGCGCGTGGATGCTCGTGCTCGAGCGCGAGGAGCGCGCGCGCGGCGCGCGGCGTCCGCCGATCTACGCGCGCGATCGAGGGCTACGGCTCGACGTGCGACGCCTATCACCGCGTGCAGATGGATCCCGACGGCGACGAGATCGTCCGCGCTGCATCGAGATGGCGCTCGATCGCGCCGCAGCGGCAGCCGGAAGAGATCGGCTACGTCAACTACCACGGCACGTCGACGCAGCTGAACGACGCCGATCGAAGTCGCGCTGCGTCCGGCGCGTGTTCGGCGACGCACGCCGACCGCGCTGCCGGGATCGTCGACCAAGTCGATGATCGGCCATCCGCAGGGCGCGAGCGGGGCAGCAGGCGTCGCCGCCGCCGCGCTGGCGCATGCGCCACGGCATCCTGCCGCCGACGATCAACCTCGACGAGCCCGGATCCCGGCCTGCGACATGGACTTCATTCCCGAACACCGCCGCGCGCCGCTGACGTCGAGGCCGCGCTCTGCAACTGCCTCGGCTTCGGATCCAAGAACAGCGCGCTGGTGCTCGGACGCGTCACGGTGACGCAGCCCGAGCGTACTCGATTGTTGGCGCTGGCCCGGCCGGCAGTGTGGCGGCGCTCGTGCTCGCCCGGGCCGGCGTCCGCGTGCGGCTGCGTCGACCGCGCCCGCTTCCCTCGCGACAAGCTATGCGGCGACACGCTGAATCCCGGGACGCTCTCGATCCTCGATCGCCTGGGCATTGCCGGTCCCGTGCGCCAGCGCGCGCTGGCCATTACCGGCATGCAGATGTCACCGGGCCGCGCGGCACGACGGTGTCTGCCGATTATCCACACGGCCTGCGCAGGCGCGGCGCTCACACGGCGGGACCTGGATGTCATGCTCGTCGAAGCGGCCACCAGCGCCGGTGCGCAGATGTTCGACAGCGGCGATCATCGTCCGCGCCCCGCTGATCACGACCGACAGCGCGCGTGTCATTGGCGTGCGCGTTGCGGCCAGCGGCGACGATCACGATGTTCACGCGCGGGTGGTGATTGCCGCCGATGGCCGCCATTCGAAGATTGCCTTCGGGATGGGCCTGACCAAATACGCGCCGACGCCAAAACGGTGGGCCTTCGGCGCGTACTTCGATCGACGTTGACGGCATGTCAACGCACGGCGAGATGCACATCCGCGCCGACGGCTACATCGGGATCGCGCCGTTACCCGGCGGCGTCGCCAACGTGTGCGTGGTTCGCGATCTCAAGAACATGTTCCGCGCGCAGCGGGTCAACGCGGATCGCGTTGTTACGTCGGCGGTAATGCGACGATCCATGCTGCGCGACCGTTTCGCGCGCGCCCGGCAGGTCTCCGACGTCACCTCGCTTGGTCCGCTGGCGGTTGACGCCGTCACCGCCGGATACCCGGGACTGCTGCTGGCGGGCGATGCGGCGGGCTTCATCGATCCGATGACAGGAGATGGACTGCGGTTCGCGCTGCGCGGCGGCGAACTGGCGGCGGAGGCCGCACTCAGGGAGTTGTCCTCCGGCGTCGCCCGCGTGCGACACGTCTCTGGGCAGCGCGCGCCCGGGAGTTCGGTGTCGAAGTGGCGCATCAACCGAGGCCTCCGGACGCTGGTCGAATTTCCCGCGCGCCGTCGGGGCGGCGGCACGAGTCGCGCAGCAGTGGAGCGCGTCCGGTCCGCCTGCTCGTTCGGGTGGCGGGTGACTTGAATCTCGTCCCCGACGCTGCGCTCCTGACGATCCTCACTCTCGATCGTGTCGCTCGCCGCAGCGCTGGGCCTGATGCTTGGCGAGCTGGTCCTGTCGCGTTCCAACGAGACGGACGCTCCGCCAGCGCGCGGTGCGATCGAGCCGGCTGGCGACGTTTACCGTGCGCTGGCGTGGGCGTACCCGATGATGTTCGTGGCGATGGCCGATCGAGGGCGGCGTCGCCGGGTCGGTCATCGCGTGCGATGACCGCCGCCGGGTGTGCTGGTGTTTGCTCGTCGCCAAGGCCTTCGAGTTCTGGGCGATCTCAACGGCTTGGCCCGCGCTGGACGTATCGCGTCCTCGTCCGCCGATGACGCCGCTCGTGACGAGCGGTCCGTATGCCGTGGGGTGCGGCATCCGAACTACCTGGCCGTCTTCGGCGAGATCGCCGGATTCGCGATGCTTGCCGGCGCTGCTTCACCGGGGCGATCTCGTTGATCGCCTTTGGGGATTGGTCACGAAACGGATCGCGGTGCGAGGAGAGCCCTCGGCCGGAGTGGCGTTTGACTCGCAATTTCGGGCGACGCTGAGCCAAACAGTGAAATATACTTACCGTAATTCGATGACAAGAGCAGCCCGGAGCGGACGACGTGGGACAGTCAAGTTGGCCGGTCAGCTTCTCGTCGCGTGTCTCCTGCTGGTGGTCATCGCTGCGCTTCCTTCGCGCTCAGACGCGGACCGGCCCCGGATTCCCGCATTTGATGCAGCGCGGAAAGGCTCTCAATCTCGGACAGTACGACCAGGTTGCTCGGCTCGTCGGATCGTCGAACGATCCTCGGGCGATCGCCCTGCGTGCGCGTATCGACATCGATCACGGGCGCTACGCCGATGCGGAAAAGCTGCTTGACCGCGGCCCGCCGGCTGCCGCCCGGGCAGCGACGCCGCGCTCGAGCTGGGCCGCCTTCAGCTGTATCTCGGCAAGCGCGCTGAGGGCACGCGCACGCTCGAGCGTGTGATCGCCACAAGCCCGCAGTCGACTGCTGCCGATTTCGTCCGGCTCGCGGAAGCCGAGCGTGCGCTCGGGAAATTCCAGGACGCGAACGCGCGATTTCCGTGACGCGAGCCGCGTCGCGCCCGACGATGTGGCGATGAACGTCGGGTGGGGCGAGCTGTTCGCGGAAAATACAATCGCGCCGACGCCGCGCAAATCATTCCAGGCCGCGCTCAAGGCCGAGCCCGACAACGTGCCGCGCGAAGGTCGGCATGGCGCAGCCTGATGACGGCACCAGGATCCGCCGGCGGCGCGCCAGATGCTGGAGGAGGTGCTCAAGCTCGAATCCGAGCTACGTCCCCGCGCACGTGCTCAGCGCGCGAGGTCGCGCTCGACGAGGGCCGACGCGACGATGCGAAGGCGTCGCTTGCGCAAGGCGCTCGACGTCAATCCGAACAGCCTCGAGGCGCGCTCGCTCGACGCCGCGATCGCATTTCTCGAAGACGCGAACCGGCGACTTCGACGCGCAGGTGGCCGAGATCCTGCAAGATCAACCCGCGTTATGGCGAGGTGTATCCGCCTCGCCGGCGAAGATCGCGTCGCACAACTACCGCTACATCGAGGCCGCTGACTTCTCGAAGCGCGCCGTCGCGCTCGATCCCGACAGCCCGCGCGCCTCGGCCGCGCTCGGGCTGCAGCTGCTGCGCACCGGCGACGAGCCGGGCGCGCGCGTCGTCGCTCGAGCGCGCCTTCAAGGGCGACCCGTACGACGTCGTCACCTTCAACCTGCTGTCGATGATGGACTCGCTCGACAAGTTCGAGACGATCCGCGACGGCGACGTCGTCATGCAGTTCAGCCCGGACGAAGCTGCCGTGATGCGCGAGTACGCGGTGCCGTTCGCGAAGGAGGCGCTCGAGACGCTGTCGAAGCAGTGGGATTTCAAGCCGACGGGACCGATCCTGATCGAGATGTTCCCGAAGCACGACGACTTCGCCGTGCGCACGATGGGACTGCCCGGGCATGATCGGCGCGCTCGGCGTCTGCTTCGGCACGGTCGTCGCGCTCGATTCGCCGAAGGCGCGGCCGCCGGGCGAATTCAGCTGGCAGGAGACGCTGCTGGCACGAGCTGACGCACGTCATCACGCTGCAGATGTCGAACAACCGCGTGCCGCGGTGGCTCACCGAAGGCATCTCGGTGTGGCAGGAGCGCGCAGGCACGGCCGGATTGGGGCCGCGAGACGCACGTGCCGTTCGCGCAGGCGCTCGAGCAGGACAAGATCGCTGAAGCTCAAGGATCTGAACGAGGGGTTCCAGGATCCCGAAGATGATCGTGCTCGCCTACTACCAGGCGTCGCTCGTGGTCGATCACCTGATGAAGACGCTACGGTGAACGCGAAGCTGCACGCATCCTGCTGCGGCGCGTACGGCGAGGGCTCGACACCGAGGCCGCGCTGAAGGACGCCTACGGTGTCGGCATCGATCAGGTCCAGACCGGGCTTCGACGCGGCGCTCGACGCGCGACTTCGGTCGCGCTGCGGCAGGCGCTGAAGAAGATCGACATTCCGGCGGACGCGACGCGTCGAGCAGCTCGCGGCGCTGGCCCAGTCGAATCCCGACAGCTTCGCGGTGCACATGCGCCTTGCGTGCGGCGCTGCAGAAGGCGGGCGATACCGCCGGCGCAATCCGCGCGCTCGAGCAGCGCCGCCGCAGCTGATCCCGGGCTCACAGGCGAGCAGAATCCGACACGTGGCCATTGCGACGATCGCCATCGAGAAGAGCGACACCACGCGGGCCATCCAGGCGCTCGACGCGTTCCTCAAGGTGGATGGCAACGACGTCGAATGCGGCGCGCAAGCGAGCGCAGCTGCTCGAACCGCTTGGCGATGCCGCGCGCACGGCTGCGGCCTACGTGCGCGTCATCGACGTCGGATCCGTTCGATACCGCACGCGCAGACGATCGTCGGCCGGCGCGGCGCTGCAGCGGAAGGACGCGACCGCCGCGGTACGCGCGTTCCGTGCGGCGCTGGCCTCGCAGCCGCCGGACAAGGCGGCCGCGCACTTCGATCTCGCGCAGGCCTATCTGCTCGGCGGCCAGGCCGCGGACGCCGAAGCGCGAGACGCTCGCGGCGCTCGAGATCGCGCCATCGTTCGAGCCTGCCCAGGATCTTCTGCTGAAGATCGTTGGCGGCGGCTAGCTCAAGTCTGGCGACGTCCGCGCGCTTCCACTCGAACTTGCCAGGCGTCGTGCCACCACTCGACGCGCTGGCGCTCCGGCCGTCGAAACACGATCACGCCGCTGAGTCCCGCGACAAATCCCGCGACATGCGCCCAGAACGCCACGCCGCCGGCTGGTCCCGCCAGTCGCCGTCACGATCGATCCGACGCCGCTGAGGAACTGCATGAGGAACCAGATGCCGAGGAAGAAGATGGCCGGCACCTCGATCACCTGAAAGAAGAAGAAGAGCGGAATCAGCGTCACGATGCGCGACTTCGGGTAGAGCACGAAGTAGGCGCCCATGACGCCGGCGATCGCGCCGCTGGCGCCGACCATCGGGACCACCGAATCGGGCGCCGTGATGCGTCTGCGCGAGCGCCGCCGCGATCCCGCACAGCAGGTAGAACACCAGGAAGCGCCCGTGCCCCATGCGGTCTTCGACGTTGTCGCCGAAGATCCAGAGGTAGAGCATGTTGCCCGCGACGTGCAGGAGTCCGCCGTGGCAGGAACATCGAGGTGAACACCGTGACCCACGAGAAGGCGGCCGGCACGAGGCCCGAAAGTACAGCGTGAACGCGTCGACCGCGCGGCCGAGCGAGAGCTCGTACAGGAAGACGAGCACGTTGAGCCGCGATCAGCGTGATCGTGACGACACGGCGTCGTGCGCGAAGGGATGATGTCGCGAAGCGGGAATCATGTTCGTCTACGGTCTGCAATCTAATGCCAGGCATCGTCTCTATAGCGCACGGCGATGACCGGGAGCGCCCAGACGTCATTCTTCATGCACCGGCGAGTGCCGGGCGCTCGACGGCAAGTTCACCGCATTTGCCAAAGTCGCGAGCGGGATGGAGATCGTAGAGGTAATCGAGGCCGTCCCGGTCGATGGCGAGTCGCCAAAGGAGCCGGTGACGGTTGTGAAAGTCAGAGTGGAGAAGAAGTGAGATCCGTGCTAACGTACTTTGACGTGCCTGCAACGCGCTGTCGCCCGGAAGATCAACCGCGAGGCTGTCGTGTTGCTGGGGTGGGGTCGCGCGATCCTGCTTCAGCTCGCGCATCCGCTGGTGGCCGCTGGCGTGGCCGACCACAGCCATTTCGACAAGACTGCCGGCGGCTACGTCCCATACGCGTGCGTCAGACCGTCGGCGGCATGCTTGGGATCACGTTCGGCACGCCCGAGGAGGCGAGGCGAATCATCGAGCGCATCAACCATATCCATCAGCAGGTCCGCAGGAGTCTTCGGCGTCCGGCTGGCATCTTCCCCGCCGGCACGCCCTATTCAGCCACCGATCCCCGCCTGTGCTGGGTCCACGCGACGCTGGTCGATTCGATGATGCTCACCTACGAGCGACTGGTCAGGCCGCTGACGCCGCAGGAACGCGATCAGTTCTGCCTCGAGGCGGCGGAAACGGGATATCTGCTGGGAATTCCAGATCGATTGCTGCCCAGAACGGCGCAGGATCTCGAACGCTACTTCGCGCAGATGTTCGCCAGCGGTGAGATTGCCGTCGGTGATGATGCGCGAGCACTCGGCGGCGCTGTTCTCCCGCCTCTGGGGCCGGCGGCGGCGCCGCTGTTTCGCATGACGAAGTTGCTGACTGAAGGCCTGTAGCGGCGACGCTCGCGCGCAGTAAGCTTCAAGTGGGACGCACGCCGCGATCGGGCTTTACCGCGCGATCATGACCGTCATCCGCGCGGCTTCCTTCCAGCCGTGCTCCGCAGTGGGCGATCGCGAGAGCGGCGTAGACGAAATCGCCGTGCGCACCCGCCTGGCCTTCGTGGTCTCCATCGGTTTCGCCGCGTGTTCCGGTGCCGCACAGGCGCCCGTCGCGGTCGCCAAGCTCCCCGACATCAATGCCGGCGCTGTTCTCACGGACATCACAAACTGTCGTCCGACGAGTTCGAGGGCCGCCTGCCGGGATCCAAAGGCGAGCAGCTCGCCGCCGGATTACATCACCAAGCAATTCATCGCCTCCGGCCTCGTGCCGGGCAATCCCGACGGCACCTGGACGCAGAAGGTGCCGCTCGTCGGCCTGACGCCGGAGATCTGCCGGTCCGCTGGTCGTCAAGAAAGGGCGGCCAGACGCACACGTTCAAGGTGGACGGACGAGTTCGTGCCGTTCAGCAAGCAGGTGACCGACGACGTGAAGCTCGAGAACTCGGAGATCGGTGTTCGCCGGCTACGGCGTGCAGGCGCCGGAGTTCCAGTGGGACGACTTCAAGGGCGTCGACGTCAAGGGCAAGACGATCGTCGTGCTCGTCAACGACCCGCAGGTGCCGATGGCCGGCTCGACCGATCCCAAGGACCTCGATCCGGACGTGCTTCGGCGGCAAGCGCGATGACCTACTACGGCCGCTGGACGTACAGTGCGAGAAGGCCGCCGAGCTTGGGCGCGGCGGCGGTGCATCATCGTCCACGAGACCGACCTACGCCGGCTACCCGTTCAGCGTCGTGCAGGGGTTCGGCGGCGAGCGGTTCGATCTCGTGACGCCCGACAAGAACATGAGCCGCGCCAAGATTCGAGAGCTGGATGTCGGTCGAGGCGGCGACGCGCGCTGTTCAAGACTGGCCGGCCTGGACTATCAGGCGCTCAAGGCGCAGAGCGGCGACGCGGCGACTTCAAGCCCGTGCCGCTGCGGCATGACGGCGTCGTTCGCCCTGAAGCAGAAGATGCGCACGATCGATTCGCAGAACGTCGATCGCGCAAGCTGACCGGCAGCGACCCGGCGCTCAAGAACGAGACACGTCGTGTTTTCGCGCACACTGGGATCACCTGGGCATCGGCGCATGCCGACAAGGCGACTCAGACGGACAAGATCTACAACGGCGCGGCGGACAACGCGTCGGGCACCGCGGCGATGCTCGAGATCGCGCGGGCAGATGAAGACAGATCTCGCCGCGCGCCAAAGCGGACGATCTGCTCTTCATCGCCGTCACCGCCGAAGAGCAGGGCCTGCTCGGATCGCAATACTACGCGCAGTTCCGCTGTATCCGCTCGACAAGACGCTGGCCGACATCAACGTCGACGACAACCTGCCGATGTGGGGCCGCACGAAGGACGTCATCGTCATCGGCCTCGGCGCGTCCGACCTCGACGACTACCTCGCGCGACGCCGCCGCCGAACAGGAGGCCGCGCGCTCATGCCCGGATGCCGAGCCGGAAAAGGGCTTCTACTACCGCTCGGACCACTTCAACTTCGCGAAGGTCGGCGTGCCCGCGCTCGACACCGACGACGGGCTCGACTACATCGGCAAGCCGCCGGGATTCGGCAAAGCAGAAGAAGGACGAGTACACGGCGAACGATCTACCACTCGCCGTCCGACGAGGTGAAGCCGGACTGGGACATGACCGGACTCGCCGAGCAGGCGAAGCTGCTGATGGCGGTCGGCTACCGCATCGCGCAGGCGGAGCAAGTTCCCGGAGTGGAAGCCGGGCAACGAGTTCAAAGCCATCAGAGAGAAAACTCGCAAGTAGGGCGGACCGGTTTCGGTCCGCCGGCAACCAGGCGGACCGGTCGGTCCGTCGGACGCGAGACCAGACTCGGCTCCGCTGCCTACATTGACGGTCCTGCCGTACATCGCGCGCTCGATCGCTGACGCTTCCGGCCCACAGGCCGATGACACCGAGCAGCGTCACCTGAGCGGAAGACCGATCGCGATGGATGCCGGAGTCTCGCCGGAGAGCCGCGCGGATACGACCGCCGTCGCGAGGGAAAACGACCACCAGAACGCCGGCGGTGGGCGCAAGTCCAGCCCGGTGACGGCGCGAGTCGCGCGGCAGCGCCAGCCCGCCGCGGTCGCGCCCGGCATGCTGACCGCCACGTTGGGGGCGAGGAGTTTCGGCGTCGGGGTCGCGCCCGCCGCCGTGCCGAACGCCGCCTCCGCCGTCTGTGTGCCCCACGATGACGATGAGCGCGGCCGAGACGCCAACCGGCCCACGACCGGCCAGGCCCATTCGAGAATCGCCGGCGGCATCGCATCGCCGCGGATTATCCCAGAAGCGCAGCATGGGTGTATTTTCTCGGGCAGGAGGAATGATGACGAGACTCAACCGCCGAGCAGTTTCTGGCCGCAGCCGCTGGCGCGCGAGGCATTT
>ERZ1370068.9297-contig-8084_pt1 | contig 34565 bp, 39 predicted proteins | sample MGYA00561227_ERZ1370068 | MGnify/ENA primary metagenome ERZ1370068 (study PRJEB38410, sample SAMEA6850437) | metagenome | study: Metagenomic assessment of the ecological functions of the soil: analysis of the soil microbiota associated with the...
CTGGCCGATGCCGCTGACCCGCTGCCGGACCTCGGGATCGCCAGGGCACCGACGCCGTCTGCGCCCTCGAAATCGAGGCGCGCAGCGTCTTCCACCCGCAGCACGATACTGCCGGCGCCGCTGACCGATACCTTGGCGTTCTCGCTCGCAAGGTCCCCCGCGTGGACTTCCCGGCGCCGGAGAATCGAGATTTCCTGGTCGACGACCTTCGCCGCCGAGCGTTTGCTCTCTGAGCGCGCCGGCGCCCGGACAGCCTGAGCGCGCGCGCCTGCAGATCGTCGATGCGCAGCGAGCTGCCGCCCTCGCCGCGGCGGATGTGCGCAGCGCATCCGCGTCGAGCCGCGCTGCGGACACCTTTGACCGACCCCGCGAGCGCAATGGCTTCCCAGCGTCCGATACTTCACCACTCGGTAACCTGGGCGTGGCCGTAAGCCCCCGGCTGCCGCCGATGATGGCGCTCCACCAGCGCTTCGTCTCGCCGGCGCTGATCTCCAGCGTACTGCCTTCCGACCTCCGCGCCTGACCCGCGATTGCACGCCAGCAAAGCCGGGTGCCGCCTCGACGACCACTTCCCCGCGGCTCGACGGTAACGAGCGTGACGTCGACATTTCCCGTCACGTCGAGCTTGCGAAACGGTGCTACCGCGCGATTCTCGGCGACGACCTCGCCGGTACCTCGCGTTCCCGACGCGCGATGGAGCGTCCACCAGGCAAGGGGCGGCGGCGTAGGCGGCGATGCAGCTTCGAGGACGAGAAGGGGCAGGGGGTGGCGCGGTGCATGAGGGGATCCTCGGACGCGTGAGGCGTCTATGCGGCTTGATGCAGCGTGAACCCGGGCAAGTGGCGGATTCACCCGCAAAGCTCGCGAGGTAGTATGCGCTGGATGCTCGTGCCGTACCCGCACTACGCCCCCGCGCTTTCAGCCCCCATTCGAGCTGGCCGCGACGGCCGCTGCCAAAGTTGCCGGCCGCGTGTCCGCAGGTCCCGGACTCGTCCTGCGGGACTCGTGCGACGCCGCGCGCCGACGGCGAGGCAACCCGTATCGGCGCCGGCGTCTTCTTCGCCGAGCGCTCCACCGTGCATCATCGTCGACGGCTGGCTGCCGGCGGTCATCGGCGATCGCGTGACTGCCGGCGCTGGGCGCGCTGGTCGCGATGCGTGCACGCTGGGCGATGTGCGGGTCGCTCGGCGATGCCGCGTGTCGTCAGTGGACGGCGGCGCAGGTGGGCTCCGGGCCCTGATCGCGCCCGCGCGCGCTGGGTGTCGCCCCGCAAACAGCTGGACGGCGGCGCGCTCTATGCCGGCAACCCCGCGGTCCGGGTTCGCGACACTGCGCCGGACGAGCTCGCGATGGCGGCCAACGCCATTCGCGATGCGGCAGCGCGGCGCCGCTCGTCCGCGGAGAACGACCTGCCGCCGTGCTCGATCAATCGGGCCTACGACCCGCCGACGGACAAGCGGCGCTCTGCTTGCGCGGGCGCGGCGCGCACGCGAAGGCGTTCGTCGCCGCGAGACCGCGCCGTCCGGGCGGCGACGTCGCCCCCGGCGACGATGCCGGGATCTACTGGCGCGCGCGCGGTGGCCGCCGGCGGCGCGTGAATGATCACCATCGGCGAAGCGGACCAACGTGCAGGACAACGCACCTGCTGGTCACCGACGCCGCGCGCGGCGATCTCGCCATCGGCCGCCGCGTCACGATCGGGCACAACGCACGGACGGGGGCCGGCGCGATCGGCGACGACGCTCTGATCGGGATGGGCGCGCAGCTGGCGACGGCGTCATCGTCGAAGCGGGCGCCCGTGTCGGCGGCCGCGCGCTCGTCCTGCCGGGCACCGTGGTGAAATCGGCTGGATTCGGGCGGCCGGCCGGCGCGGGCGCTCGGGCGAGATCCGGCTGGACGATCGCGCGGGGCTTCGCGCGCGCCGCAGAGGCATACGTCCGCTACACGCGGGGCTCACTATCGCGGCCGTTAGCCGCGCGCGGGTGCCGTCACTTCGCGCGCGGAACACGATGCGTCGCCGTACCAGGCCTCGACGGTCTCGCCGGTGTTGTCGGTGTCGGTCAGCACGCCGACGCCGGTCAGCTTGCCCGGCTCCTCGCCGAACGCCTTGCTTGTAAGTCGTCGACGGACGTTGCGCGACAGCGTCTGCCACTGCGCCGACGCCCGGCGGCGCCGCTCGACGCGACGACCATCTGCACGCGCTTGGCGTGCGGGTTCGGCGATGACCGTGCCCACCGGCTCCTGTGTTCGACCAGATGTACATCAGCGTCGCGTAGGGCAGCTCGCGCCCGGACAGGTCTTGCCCGCAGCGATCGAGGCTGCGCGGTCTGACGAACGTCAGCTTCGACTTGTCGCCGTCGAATCTCGCAACACGACGCGCACCGGCGAGATCCTCCTTCGCGGCGCCGCTGTTGTCGGCGGTCGTCGATCAGGCCGGCTGATCTTCCAGCGCCACTGATGAGCGGCGCGCTGCTTGAGATCGAACGTGCGGCTTGTAGCGCGACCAGGCTCGCCGCGCTGTCGGCCGACGGCGTGCAGCACGATCGACGCCGCCGTCGTCGACGAAGTCGTAGACTCGGTGGGCTTTTTGCTGATCGTTGATCTTGATCGGCTCCCAGCCGGCGGCAGCGCGATCGCCGCTTCGCCGCAGAGAACGGCGTGACCAGACGGTGCCGCGTCGTCGATTGCGCGAGTGCGGCCGCACAGGGCACGACGGCAAACGCGACACAGAGCACGGCGACTTCGGGGCGCATGGCGGCAAGCCCGCGAGCAGACCTCGCGCGAGCCACGCCGGCGGCATGGTGTCCGCTGGCGGCCAGTGCGGCATGATAACGTACCCTTTTGCTCCGGTCATCGCTCTCGTCATGAGCCTCGATCGCGTTCCTGCCGGCAAGGACATTCCGAACGACTGCAACGTGATCATCGAGATCCCGATGCGCGGCGGACCCGATCAAGTACGAGGTCGACAAGGAGACCGGCGCCGTCTTCGTCGACCGCTTCATGTCGACGGCGATGCACTATCCGTGCAACTACGGCTACATCCCGCGCACGCTGTCCGACGACGGCGATCCCTGCGACGTGCTGGTGCTCTCGCCGGTGCCGCTCATCACCGGCGTCGTCGTCCGCTGCCGGCCGATCGGCATGCTGAAGATGGACGACGAGGCAGGCGGCGACGCGAAGATCCTCGCCGTGCCGATCGACAAGCTGTCGTCGCTGTATCGCGCGATGCAGTCGCCGCGCGACCTGCCCGAGATCACGACTCGGCAGATCGCGCACTTCTTCGAGCACTACAAGGACCTCGAGCCCGGCAAGTGGGTGCGCGTCTCGCACGCTGGGTCGGCGCCGGAGGAGGCGAAGAAGGAGATCCTCGACAGCGCGACGCGCTACGAAATCGCGGCGCGCAGCCGGCGAGCTGACCGCGCCGGTCGCGGGGCGCAGGCTGGCGCGCGCGCGCTGTCAGCTGGCGTGCAGGCGCTGTTTCCCGCGCTGTTCGTCGTGCTGTGGAGCACCGGCTTCATCGCGGCGAAGCTACGGCCTGCCCGCACGCGCCGCCCGTACACATTCTGCCGATCTCGCTTCGCGTGCGTGGCCGTCGTTGATGACCGTCGTCGCGCTGCGTCGACGCGCGCTGTGATGGCCGAAATCCGCGCTGCAGGTGCTGCACGTCGCCATTGCCGCCTGGCTCGTCCATGCGTGCTATCTGGGCGGCGTGTTCGTCGCGATTTCGCACGGCGATGCCGGCGGGGACGAGCGCGATGCTGGTCGGCCTGCAGCCGCTGCCATCACCGTCGTGATCGCGCGGCTGTGGCTCGACGAGCGTCGTCGTCGCGCTGCCAATGGCTGGGCTCGCTGTCTCGGCCTGGCGGGTGTGTACTGTTGTCGCGCCACAAGGTGGACTTCAGCTGGCGACCTCGCGGGCCTCGTCCCCATCTCGCTTCGCGCTGGCTCGGCGATCAGCGTCGGGCACGCTCTACCAGAAAGCGGCATCTGCGCGCAGGTCGATCTGCGCAGCGGCGCGGTGATCCAGTTCTGGGCCTGCGCGCTCGTCGTACGTGCCGCTCGTCCTGCTCGCCGGTGAGCGTGCTGTCAACTGGACGCCGCAGTTCGTCTTCGCGCTCGGCTGGTCGGTGCTGGTCGCTGTCGGTCGGTGCGATCAGCCTGCTGTACTGGCTGCTGCGCCACGGTGCGGCGCTGCCGACGTTGCGCGCCTTTTTCTACCTCGTGCCGCCGGTGACCGCCGCAATGGCGTTCGCGCTGTTCGGCGAAACGACTCGACGCGCTGGCGCTCGCCGGCATGGCGCTGATCGCAGTCGGCGTGGGCTATGGCGCGACCGCGCGCGTAACGATCCGCAGATCGTCAAAATCGCGGTAGCCGTTGCACGCCGCCGTTGACCACCGCCACGCATGGATTCCATCCGACCGCATATGCGAGGTCGGCAGGCCGCTCGATGCCGAACAGCGCGAAATCGGCGATCTTGCCGACTTCGAGACTGCCGAGCGTATCGGCCAGGCCGAGCGCGCGTGCGGCCTGGAGCGTGACGCCCAGGACCGCCTCCTGCGGCGTCAGGCGGAACAGCGTGCACGCCATGTTCATCGCGGTGAGCAGCGACATGACCGGCGACGACCCCGGATTGCTGTCGGTCGATACCGCGATCGGCACGCCCGCGTCGCGTAGCGCCTGATCGGCGGCACCCGCGTTTCGCGCAGGATAGTAGAAGGCGCCGGGCAGCAGCACGGCGACAGTGCCGGCGCTCGCCATCGCCGCGATCCCATCGGCTCGCCGAGCCATTCGAGATGGTCGGCCGACAACGCGCCGTAACCGCGCGGCGAGCGCAGCGCCGTGCCGGATCCGACAGCTGCTCGGCATGCAGCTTCACCGGCAGATTCAGCCGCGCGCGCCGCGCGCGAATACGCGCTCGGTCTGCGCGGGCGTGAACCCGATCGTGTCGCAGAACGCATCGACGGCGTCGACCAGCCCTTCGGCGGCGATGCGCAGGCAGCATGTCGTCGCAGACTGCGCCGATGTAGTCGTCGGGACGTCCGGCGAACTCCGGCGGCAGCGCGTGCGCGCCGAGAAAGCTCGTCCGCACGCCGCACCGGCAGCATCCGGCGATCGTAGCGCGGCGCGCAGCATCTTCGCTTCGGCTTCGCGTTCCAGGCCTGTAACCGGATTTGATCTCGATCGTCGTCACGCCCTCGGCGAGAAGACGACTCGACGCGCGGCGCACTCGCCGCCACCAGATCGGCTTCCGTCGCCGCGCGGGTCGCCTTCACCGTCGAGGCGATCCCGCCCCTGCGCCGCGCGATTTCTTTCGTACGTCGCGCCGTTCAGCCGCGCCTCGAACTCGTCGCTGCGATTGCCGGCGTAGACGATGTGCGTATGACAGTCGATCAGGCCCGGCAACACGCCAGCAGCCGCGACCGTCCTCGGCGACGGCGCGCCGTCGAGCCGGCCGGAATGTCACCGCGCCTGCCGAGCCAGGCGATGCGTCCGTCCTTGACGGCGATCGCGCCGTCGCGAATCTTGCCGTATTCTCGGCACCCGGCGCCAGCGTGGCGAGATGAACGTCGATCCACAGCGCATCGAAATCGTGCGCGTCGCTGCCGGCCATCACGTGCCCTTCGTCAGCCGATCATCGGCAGGCGCAGGTTCTGCTCGTGCGCGGTGCGGACGGCCGCCTCGTAGCCCGCGTCGGCGTGGCGCATCACGCCGGTCGCCGGATCGTTCCACAGCACGCGCTGCGATGCGCTTCGCCGCCGCGTCGGTGCCGTCGGCAGACGATCACCACGCCCGCGTGCTGCGAGTAGCCCATGCCGACGCCGCCGCCGTGATGGAACGACACCCACGTCGCAGCCGCCGGCGGTGTTGAGGAGCGCGTTGAGCAGCGGCCAGTCGGACACCGCGTCGGATGCCGTCGCGCCATGCTCTCGGTCTCGCGGTTGGGGCTCGCGACCGAGCCGCGTGTCCAGATGGTCGCGGCCGATCACGATCGGTGCCTTCAGCTCGCCCGCTCTTCACCATCTCGTTGAACGCGAGGCCCGCGCGATGGCGCTCGCCGAGGCCCGAGCCAGCAGATGCGCGCGGGCAGGCCCTGGAACGCGATGCGCTGCGCGCGCCATGTCGAGCCAGCGGTGCACGATGCGCGTCGTGCGGGAACAGCTGCTTGATCTTGCGCGTCGGTCTTGTAGATGTCCTCCGGATCGCCTGACAGCGCGACCCAGCGGAACGGTCCCTTGCCCTCGCAGAACAGCGGCCGGATGTACGCGGGCACGAAGCCCGGGAAATGCGAACGCGTTCGGCCACGCCCTCGGTCGAACGCGACCTGCCGGATGTTGTTGCCGTAGTCGAACGTCGGCGACGCCCATCGCGTGGAACGTCGAGCATCGCGTCGCACGTGCACGGCGCAGCGACTGCGCGGCGGCGGACGCCAGCGACGCGTGCTGTCGCAGGGTCGGCGCTGCGCCGCCTGCCAGCGCTCGACGCGTCCAGCCGACCGGCAGATAGCCGTTGACGAGATCGTGCGCGGACGTCTGGTCGGTGACGAGGTCGGGCCGCGCCGCCGGCCTTCGCGCGCTTCACGAGCTCGGGCAGGATCGTCCGCCGCGTTGCCGAGCAGCGCCGATCGACACGGCGCCTGCTTGGCTCGCAGTGTCGCGCGAACGAGCGCGCAGCGCGTCGTCGAGGTCGCTGCGCCTGCTCGTCGAGATAACGCGCGGAGCGCAACCGGAAGTCGAGGCTGACTGCTGGCACTCGATCGGTGAGCGATCGATCGCGCCGGCCAACGTCGCCGCGAGCGGCTGCGCGCCGCCCATGCCGCCCAGTCCCGCGCGTCAGGATCCAGCGTGCCGCCCAGAGTCCCGCCGTAGTGCTGGCGGCCGGCCTCGGCGAACGTTTCGTACGTGCCCTGCACGATGCCCTGGCGTGCCGATGTAGATCCAGCGACCCGGCGGTCATCTGGCCGTACATCATCAGGCCCTTGCGGTCGAGCTCGTTGAAGTGTTCCCACGTCGCCCAGCGCGGCACGAGGTTGGAGTTGGCGAGCAGCACGCGCGGCGCGTCGGCGATGCGTCTTGAACACGCCGACCGGCTTGCCGGACTGGATCAGCAGCGACTCGTCGTCGCCGAGCTCGCTTCAGCGCCGCGCAGGATCGCGTCGAAGCACGCCCAGTTGCGCGCGGCGCGGCCGATGCCGCCGTAGACGACGAGCTGCTGCGGGATTCTCGGCGACGTCGGGATCGAGGTTGTTCTGGATCATCCGGTATGCCGCTTCGGTGAGCCAGGGCCTTTGCAGGCGCGCTGCGCGCCTGCGAGGCGCGCGGATCACGCGAGATGCGTCGAAACGGGGATCGTGGTCGAGGTCGCTCAGGTTCGACATCGGAGGCTCCCCGTGCATGGGTTGCCAGTGTAGCGCCGCTCACCAGTCCTGCACGATCCGCGTTCCCGCGATGCGGTCGTGCAGGAACTGACGCTCTGCATCGACGAACGCCGCGAGGTAGTTCAACGCGAGGGGACGAGCGCGACGCTGGCGAGCCCGTAGGGCTTCATCGTCACGTAGGTGAAAAGCGCCAGGACCGGCCCAATCCAGCCGCCGAGATAGCGGGATCAATGCACGTCGATAGGCGGGCGGTCGACCTCGAGCGTCACGACCCGCAGTCGCCACGTCTTTTGCGGCAGCGTGCGCCTCCCGCCCGTCCAGAACCAGATGAAATAGGCCGCGGCGATCGCGAACAGCGCGCAGAAGAGGATCGCGCGGGACGGCAGGTCGGCACCGCCAGAGACGCAGCGCTCGTCGCGCGCCCGTGCGAAACGAGCGGCAGCAGAAGGAAGCTCGCGATGAAGAGGAGCGCCGTCAGCAGCAGCGCTTCGTATGCGAGGCTTGCGAGGCGGCGTGTCAGGCCGGCAACAGGAAGCAACGTGTGTGCGTTCAGCGCGGCGGCACGCTCGCGGGCGTGGGCCCCTGCTGCGGCGGTGGCGACGGCGTGACTGGCGGCGCGGGCGCGCAGGGGCGTGGTGGCGCGGCCCGGGTGTTACCGGGCGGCGGCTTGGATGCGAGCTCGCGCTTGGTCTCGGTCGGGAGCTGCTGATACTCCATCCATTTCTGCCGCACCTCTTCCTTCTGTCGGGCGGGCAGTTTGTTCATGTTCTTGTACTGCTCCCGCGCCGCCTGGCGCTGCTCCGGCGTGAGCGACGACCACGAGCGCATCTCGCTCGTGGACGCGCTGCTGCTCGTCGGGCTGCTTATCTTCGGATACCGCTGCGGCGATCCCGCGCCACTTGATCTTGCGCGCGGCGTCGAGCTTGTTCCACTCGGGCGCAAGCGGCGAGAGGATCTGCCTCTCCTGCTAGCAGAGCTCCAGCCACATGGGCGATTTGAGCGCGATCTGCGCATGCGGTGACCGGTGCCGCCGCCAACAGCATCGGGCAGCCGCGGCAACGGTCATCAGGGTTCGAACGAAGTCTTGAGCCAATTCTGGAATCCCCGATCCAGGTAGGCGTCGATGGGCAGGTCGGACGATCAGGAGCTGCGCGTCGAGTTCCTCGGACTCGCGGACCTGCTGGACGGCTCTCCACTGCTGCCATCCGAAGCGCTGCGAGCGCGACCAGCGCACCATGCCGAGCCACAGCCGAAGCGTCCGCGTGCGCGGCCGCCGACCGCCTGTGCTTCGTATCGTGCCGCCCGGCAAGCGCGCGCGCCATCTGCCGGGCCCGCGGCCTGCCGCCGGCTCGCCTGGTGCGCGCGCGAGCGCAGCCGCCCGGGCCTGCTGCAGCCGATAGAGCGGTGCCGGCCTTGAGCGTCGCGGTGCCGGCGTCGAGGTAAGTGGTTATTTTCTTGGCGGTTTCGGATTCGCGCGTGTTCATGGGACTCACCTGCGCTTCGACGGACGGCGCACTCATAGCCTCACGCCTTTGACTTTCAGCATCTCGGCCAGCGCGTGGACGGCCCGCGAGCAATGGGTCTTGACGCTGCCCTCCGAGCAGCCCATCGCCGCCGCGGTCTCCGCGACGTCGAACTCTCCCCAGTAACGCAAGCAGGAATGCCTCGCGTTGACGCGCCGGCAGCCTTGCCAGCGCCCGCTCGATGATGCCGACGATCTGACGCTGCTCGACCTGCGCCGCGGCGATCGACGGTCGCGCTCGAGTGCCGATTTCGCCGGCAAAGTCTCGAGCGGGTCGATAATCGTCGTCCTTTATCGTCACTTTATCACCGAACGCCGAGAGCAGGACCGTCCAGGTGGAACGCACCTTCTGCCGCCGGAAATGGTCGTGGATGGTGTTCTGCAGGATGCGCTGGAACAGCAGTCGGCAGCTCGCCCGGCGGGCGTGTCCGGAGTATTTTTCCGTCAGCTTGAGCATGGCGTCCTGCACGACGTCGAGCGCGGCGTCCTCGTCGCGGACCGCGAACATCGCGTGCTTGAACGCGCGCCGCTCGACGCCCGCGAGAAAGGCCGCGATTTCTTGCGGGGTGGCCAGGGGTGTGTCGTTGGAAGCGGAATGCCGACGCGACTACAGGCCGGAACGATACCTTATCCAGGCGCTGCAACCCGCGCGCGGTCATGGTGCAGCGAAGCATCCGCGCATCTTGACCCGCCAGGCACCTTTGCCGCTAGTGTCTTAGGTTTCGGGCCGCGAGGCGCGGATGTTGTGCTGCAACAACGGCCGTCCGCCATCCCTCCGACGGTGCCACAAGCGTTGGCGGAGCCTCCTGGGAAGCGCGGCGGAACCGGCTTTCTACCCGATCAGCCTGACGTGACGCGCCAACCACGGCTCCTGCGTCCGTTGAAGTTTGCGCCCCGGCACATGCGACGCGGCCGTGGCGAACTTTCATCGTCAAGAGGCTACGAATCATGCAACTAACGGGTGCGGAAATCGTCGATCCGCTGCCTCCAGGAAGAAGGCGTCGAGTACGTCTTCGGCTATCCGGGCGGCGCGGTCCTCAACATCTACGACGAGCTGTTCAAGCAGGACAAGGTCAAGCACGTGCTGGTGCGGCACGAGCAGGGCGCGGTCCACGCGGCCGACGGCTACTCGCGCTCGTCAGCACAAGATCGGTGTCGCGCTGGTCACCTCGGGGCCCGGGCGTCACCAACGCGGTCACCGGCATCGCCACCGCGTACATGGATTCGATCCCGATGGTCGTGCTGACCGGCCAGGTGCCGACGCACGCCATCGGCCAGGACGCCTTCCAGGAATGCGACACCGTCGGCATCACGCGGCCCTGCGTCAAGCACAACTTCCTGGTCAAGGACGTCAAGGACCTCGCGTTGACGATCAAGAAGGCGTTCTACCTCGCGGCGACCGGGCGGCCCGGGCCGGTGCTGGTCGACATCCCGAAGGACGTCACGCAGGCGACTCGGCCGAGTTCGTCTATCCGAAGACGGTGTCGCTGCGCTCGTACAACCCGGTGACCAAGGGCCACAGCCGGCCAGATCAAGAAGGCCGTGCAGCTCCTGCTCGACGCGAAGCAGCCCGATGGTCTACTCGGGCGGCGGCGTCATCCTGAACAACGCGGCGCCGCAGCTGACGCGGCTCGTCGCGCCTGCTGGGCTTCCCGTGCACGAACACGCTGATGGGGCTGGGCGCGTTTCCCGGGCACCGACCCGCAGTTCACCGGCATGCCGGGCATGCACGGCACGTACGAGACCAACATGGCGATGCAGAACTGCGACGTGCTGTTCGCGGTCGGCGCGCGCTTCGACGACCGCGTGATCGGCGATCCGCAGCATTTCTACCGCGCCGACCGCAAGATCATCCACATCGACATCGACCCGTCGTCGATCTCCAAGCGCGTCAAGGTCGACGTGCCGATCGTCGGCTACGTCGGCGACGTGCTGGACGAGATGCTGAAGCTCATCGAGTCGTCGCCGCAGCGCCCGACGCCGCCGCGCTCAAGGCGTGGTGGGCGCGAGATCAAGGAATGGCAGCGCAAGGATTGCCTGCAACTACGACACGCAAGAGCGCGCTGATCAAGCCGCAGTTCGGTGATCGAGGAGCTCTACGAGCTGACCAAGGGCGACGCGTTCATCACGTCCGACGTCGGCCAGCACCAGATGTGGGCCGCGCAGTACTACAAGTTCGACAAGCCGCGCCGCTGGATCAATTCCGGCGGCCTCGGGACGATGGGCTTCGGCCTGCCGGCGGCGATGGGCGTGCAGATGGTCAATCCCGACGCGACGGTCGCCTGCGTGACCGGCGAGGCGTCGATCCAGATGTGCATCCAGGAGCTGTCGACCTGCAAGCAGTACCACTCTGCCGATCAAGATCGTGAACCTGAACAACCGCTACATGGGCATGGTGCGGCAGTGGCAGCAGTTCTTCTACGGCAACCGCTACGCCGAGTCGTACATGGACGCGCTGCCGGACTTCGTGAAGCTCGCCGAGGCGCTACGGCCACGTCTGGCCTCAAGATCGAGAAGCCGGGCGACGTCGAGGGCGCGCTGAAGGAGGCGTTCGCGCAGAAGGAACGCCTGGTCTTCCTCGACTTCATCACCGACCAGACCGAGAACGTGTTTCCGATGGTCCCCGGCGGCAAGGGGCTGACGGAAATGATCCTCGCCGAGGAGCTGTGATGACGCCACATCCTCTACGCATCCTGGTCGAGAACGAGGCGGGCGCGCTGTCGCGCATCTCGGGCCTGTTCTCGGCGCGCGGCTACAACATCGAATCGCTGACGGTTGCGCCGACCGGAGGACGCGACGATGTCGCGGATGACGATCGTCACCACCGGCTCCGACGACGTCATCGAGCAGATCACCGCAAGCAGCTGAACAAGCTGGTCGAGGTCGTCAAGGTCGTCGACCTGACCGACGGCAACCACATCGAGCGCGAGCTGATGCTCGTCAAGGTGCGCGCCGCGGGCAAGGACCGCGACGAGATGAAGCGGCTCGCCGACATCTTTCGCGGCCGCATGCTCGACGTCACCGACAAGAGCTACACGATCGAGCTGACCGGGACCGGCGAGAAGCTCGACGCGTTCCTGCGGCGCGATCGAGCCCGGCGTGATCCTCGAGACCGTGCGCACCGGCGCGTCGGGGATCGGCCGCGGCGAACGCATCCTGCAAGATTTGAACGAAGCCAGTCACGCAGGGGATCACGATGAAGGTTTATTACGAGAAGGACGCCGACCTGTCGCTCGATCAAGGGCAAGAAGGTCGACGATCGTCGGCTACGGCTCGCAGGGCCACGCGCACGCGCAGAACCTGAACGACTCGGGCATCAAGGTGACCGTCGGTCTGCGCAAGGGCGGCGCGTCGTGGGACAAGGCGAAGAAGGCGGGCCTCAAGGTCGCCGAGGTCGCCGACGCGGTCGAAGGGCGCCGACGTCGTGATGATGCTGATGCCCGACGAGCAGCATCGCCGCGACCTACGAGAGCGACGTCGAGCCGAACATCAAGAAGGGCGCGACGCTCGCGTTCGCGCACGGCTTCAACATCCACTACGGGCAGGTCGTGCCGCGCGGCGACCTCGACGTCGTGATGATCGCGCCGAAGGCGCCCGGCCACACGGTGCGCTCGACGTACGTCGCCGGCGGCGGCGTGCCGATGCTGATCGCCGTGCACCAGGACGCGTCGAAGAAGGCGCGCGACGTCGCGCTGTCGTACGCGGCGGCGATCGGCGGCGCGCGCGCCGGCGTCATCGAGACCAACTTCCGCGAGGAGACCGAGACCGACCTCTTCGGCGAGCAGGCCGTGCTCTGCGGCGGCCTGGTCGAGCTGATCAAGGCCGGCTACGAGACGCTGATCGAGGCCGGCTACGCGCCCGGAGATGGCGTACTTCGAGTGCCTGCACGAGGTGAAGCTGATCGTCGACCTGATCTACGAGGGCGGCATCGCCAACATGAACTACTCGATCTCGAACAACGCCGAGTACGGCGAGTACGTGACCGGGCCGAAGATCGTCACCGCCGAGACCAAGCAGGCGATGCGCGACGCGCTCGCGCGCATCCAGACGCGGCGAGTACGCGCAAGGACTTCATCCTCGAGAACCGCGCGGGCGCGCCGACGCTGACGTCGCGGCGCCGCCTGACGTCGCGAGCATTCGATCGAGCAGGTCGGCGAGAAGCTGCGCTCGATGATGCCGTGGATCAAGAAGAACAAGCTGCGTCGACCAGGCGCGCAACTGAAGTTGAGGTCGTGGGGCCGGCTTCAGCCGGCCGCGATGTGCCGGCCTGGAAGAAGGAGGCATGATGAGTCGATCGCGCGAACGCAATCCGCCCATCCGCCAGCGTGGCTGGGTCGGGCTGATCGTGCTCGTCATCGCGCTGGTGATCGTGGGAATGCTGGCGAACGACGGTGCCGCAGACCTATGGTCTGACGGGCACGGCCACGCCGGCGTCGCGGACGACGCCCGTCGGCCAGGCATCGCACGACGTCACCAATTACCGTGCCGGCGCCGCGCGAAGCGATGGAACGCGCGCGCGGGCTGGAGCAAAGCTGTGCAGCAGCAGGCCAACGACTTGTCGAAACGCATCGACGAAGCGCAGCAAGGGTGAAATAGCCCGCCGATGGACTGGTGGCGGCTGGCTCGCTGGGCGCTGCTGGTGGTCGCGGTCGTCGGTGGCGTGCTGCTCATGGGTCGCGTCGCGGTGATCGCGTTTCGCAGCCACAAGGGACCGACGGCTGCCGCCGCGTTTACTGGTCGCAGCGGCCGCCGACCGGACGGTTCCATCCGCCCTCCATCGCCGTGCGCCACGCTCGGCCTGCCGGCGTCGTAGCGCGGTGCTAAACTCCGCCGTCCTTCGCTTCGCCGCCTTCCCCTCGTGACGAACTATCCGCATCCGATTCTCGCCCGCGAGGGTTGGCCGTTCCTGGCGATCGCGCTCGTGATTGCGGTCGCGCTTCCTTCACGACCTGGCGGCCGCTGGCGGCGCTGGCGTGGCTCGCGGCTCCTGTTCCATCGCGCAGTTCTTTCGCGATCCGCCGCGACGCGTGCCGGCCGACGCGAAGGCTGTCCTGTCGCCCGCCGACGGCAAGATCGTCGTCGTCGAGAAGACACGCGACCCGTACCTCGATCGCGAAGCGCTGAAGATCAGCGTGTTCATGAACGTCTTCAACGTCCACTCCAACCGCAGCCCGGTCGACGCCGAGGTCGCGAACGCCTGGTACAACGCCGGCAGCTTCGTCAATGCCGCGCTCGACAAGGCGTCGCTCGAGAACGAGCGCAACGCGCTGCAACCGCGCACGCCGACGGGCGTCGACGTGACCTGCGTGCAGATCGCCGGGCTGATCGCACGGCGCATCCTCTGCTACGCGAAGCCGGGCGACAAGCTTGCGCGCGGCGAGCGCTACGGCTTCATCCGCTTCGGCTCGCGCGTCGACGTCTATCTGCCGCCCGACGCGAAGCCGCGTGCCGCGGTGCGGCGACAAGGTCTACGCGACCGAGACGATCCTGGCAGACCTCGCGCGCTGATCCTGCTTTCGGCGTCGTTGTCCGGCAACGGGGTTGCTGCTAGCAGCTTGGGCCGCTCATGGACGATGACTATCAGACCTGCCGCGTCGCGCTGAAGAACCGCGTCCGTCGCCGCGGCATCTTCCTGCTGCCGAACCTGTTCACGACCGCCGCGCTGTTCGCCGGGCTTCTACGCGATCGTGCAGGCGATGAACGTGAACTTCGACTATGCGGCCATCGCCATCTTCGTCGCGATGGTGCTGGACGGCCTCGACGGTCGCGTCGCGCGCATGACGCACACGCAGAGCGCGTTCGGCGCCGAGTACGACAGCCTCTCCGACATGGTGTGCTTCGGCGCCGCGCCGGCGCTCATCATGTACGAGTGGGTGCTGCGCGATCTCGGCAAGCTGGGCTGGATCGCCGCGTTCGTCTACGTCGCGGGCGCGGCGCTGCGCCTTGCGCGCGCTTCAACACGCTGCTCGAAGTCGCCGACAAGCGCTGGTTCATGGGATTGCCCAGCCCGTCTGCGGGGGCCGTCGTCGTCGGCCTCGTCTGGGTCGTCGACGATCTCGGCTACGACCCCGAGCCGCTGCGCTGGGTGGCATGGGCGGTGACGATGTTCGCGGGACTCACGATGGTGAGCAATCTGAAGTACTGGAGCTTCAAGACCTTCAATCTCAAGAAAAGCGTGCCGTTCGTGATGATCTTCCTGATCGTGATGGCCGTCGCGCTCGTCTCGTGGCAGCCGCCCCTTGTGCTGTTCGCCGGCTTCGTCGTGTACGCGGTCTCGGGCTACCTGGTGTCCGCGTGGCTCGTGTTGCGCAAGCGACGGGCGACGGCGGGCTAGGCGGGCCGGGCAGTCTCATGAGCGCAGAGCGTATGCTCGCGGCCGCGGCGCGGACGTCGTCCGCCGTGGCGCCGCGTTCGATCGCCGTGCTCGTACCGTGCCGCAACGAGGCGCCGACCGTCGCGCGCGTCGTCGCCGATTTTCGTGCCGCGCTGCCGAGGTTGCCGCGTGTACGTGTACGACAACGGCTCGAGCGACGGCACGTCCGCGATCGCGCACGACGCCGGCGCGATCGTCCGCCGCGAGCCGCGTCCCGGCAAAGGGGTCGTCGTGCGGCGCATGTTCGCGGACGTCGACGCGGACATCTACGTGCTGGTCGACGGCGACGCCACGTACGACGCGGTCCGCGCTCCCGATCTTGTCGCCGCGCTCGTCGCCGACGACCTCGACATGGTCACGGCGGTGCGCGAGGCGGACGGCGTGGCGGCCTATCGGCGCGGGCATCGGTTGGGCAATCGCGTCTTCAACAATCTGCTGGGCATGCTTTTCGGGGTGCGCCCGGCCGACATGCTTTCCGGCTATCGCGTGTTCTCGCGGCGGTTCGTGAAATCGTTCCCGGAACGGTCGCGCGGATTCGAGATCGAGACGGAGCTCACGGTGCATGCGCTGGAACAGCGCTTGCCCACCGGCGAGGTCCGCACGGCGTACGTCGAGCGTCCGGGCGGCTCGACGAGCAAGCTGTCGACGTGGCGCGACGGCATGCGCATCCTGCTGAAGACGGGGACGCTGTTCCGCGACGAGCGGCCGCTCGTGTTGTTCGGCGTGATCGCGGGCCTGTTCGCCACCGCAGGAATCATCCTCGGCGGCGGTGTCGTCGTCGAATACATGGAGACGCGTCTGGTGCCGCGCCTGCCGACGGCGATCCTCGCAACGCGGATTGATGCTGCTGGCGTTCCTCGCGCTCGGATGCGGCCTCATCCTCAATCACGTCGTGCGCGGACGCCGTGAGACGAAGCGGCTCGCGTATCTGGCGATGGGCGCCCGCGATCGCGACGACTAGCGGTCCCGTCAGCGCGGCGCGATCGCGACCCGCTCCAATCGACACTAGCTGAATCGGACTTGTCCGCATCGCGGTCTTCACGTCGGCGCAAGCTGTCGGGGACGCGCCGCAGGCCGTAGCCGGCAAGATCCGCCTCTCCCGGTTCGCGGGAACGACAGCGCGTACATGGGTCCGCGATGGTTGCGAATCGACTCTTCCACGCTGCGCTGAAGCAGCGTCTTCCGGTCCGGCGACGTTGATGTTGTTGCGCACGCCGACGTGCCGGGCATCCTTAGGAAAGAAGGGAAGGACGTAGGCCATTGGCGCATCCAAGGTCATCAGGATCAACGCGTCGGACTCCACGGCCGGGAACGCTGGCGTCGAACCATCGCTTGCCATGATCGATCCGCCACCAGTCGGGCCATTGCGTGGCCACGATCAGTCCGGCCGCGACGGTGACGATGACGGCGTTGGCATAGGCCGGGCGCAGCATCCAGCGCAGCATGCCGACGATCAGCAGGCCCGTGGTGATCTCCAGCACGACGATATAGCGAAGGATCGAGTGCTGCTGCCAGTCCAGAGGATGAACGAGGCCGCCCAGAACAGCGCGACCAGCGCCCGGGCCTGCGTCACCTCGCGCCGGCTGCTCGGCCGGTTCGGCCGCATGGATCCTTGCCACACGTTGTACGGCGAGGCTGGCCGCCGCGATCAGGGCGAGCGCATAGGTCAGAGGAATGCGCGGGTCCGCATACTGAATTTCGCTGACGAAGCCCGGCTGCGGCGAATACAGAGCGAACGGAAAACGCAGCCATGCGCGCAGGCCGTGAGGGCCGTTGACGCGTTCGTACACCGGCTGCTGTTCCCACCAGCGGCGAGCGCGAACCACTGGTTCGCGAAAGGAAAGACCGGGTTGCCGAAGTGAGCTCCAGAGCTGCCAATCCCCAGTAGGCGTAGGCGACCAACAGTCCTGCGAGGACCGCGGCGCCGAAGACGAAGGCCTCGCGCAGCCTGGCACGCGCAAGCGGCGGCCGCAGCATCAGGCCGAGGCCCATCGCCACGGCGAACGTCGCGCACCGTCAGCTTCAGGCCGCTGGCGGCGCCGATCAGCGCGCCTGCCGCGACGAGCGTGCGAACGAGGCAATCGCCACCGCGCCCCGGACACGATCGCGCGCACGCAGCAGCCACAGCGCGGCGAGCGTGAGCGCCGTTCCCGGCCAGTCATTCATCGTCATGCCGAGAGTGCCCACCGCCATCGCGGCGGTGAGTCCGATCGCGAGCGACGCGATCGACCGCGACCAGCCGCGACGGCGTGTCGATGCCGCCGAACAGCGCCCGACGCGAGTTTGCGCGAGCAGCCACGCGGCGACACCGGCCGGCAAAGCGAGCACGGCAGAGATGACGCGCGGGTCCCAATCGGCGGCGACCATCGCGTAGAACGGGAGGTCGAGCAGCGGATTGAAGTACGTCTGCAACTGCGCGGCGGCAATGTCCCAGCCGAAGGCTCGGCTCTTCGAGCAACGCCCAGGGGCCGTAGAAGTGGTAGTTCTGCAGGTCCCAGTTCGCGTCCTGACCCAGCGCGATCAGAGATGGCCGGACGACACGGCCACGCACGCAACGAGGAAGGCGACGTCCAGCCATCGCCTCGTCCGATGACGTGCGAAGCGAAGACGCCGCGCGTGCGGACGAGTTAGCGGTCATCGGGGCGCGCGGCGTCGATCCGCTCGAGCCTGCACAGCTCGAGCGGACGCCGGGTGAGGTTGGACACGACGGGCGCGCAACTGTCGGCGATCCGGCGCAGGCGATGCGCGGCGAGCGCGCCTTCGTTCACTCCCGGTGGGGACGCGAGCGCATAGAGCGGACCGTCGTGCTCCCGCACGATGTGCGCGACTTCCGCGGCGAGGCGGCTGGTCATCGCCGGATCGATCAGGTTGTTCTTCACGCCGACAAAGCGTGCGTCGCGCGGAAAGAAAGGCAGCACGTGCGACATCGGCTCGTCGGCGACGAGCAGGATCGCCGCGCCCGGCGCAACGGGCGGAACGTCGACGCGAATGTACTTTTCGCCGTAGTCCACGCGTTCGACGTAGGGATAGCGCGTGAAGGCGATGAGGATCGCCGTCAGCACGCACAATCGCGGGATTGAGCGCGCGTGCGGTGAAGATCCGGCGCAGGCAGAACAGCAGCAACGCGCCCGGAAAGCAATTCGAGCGGAATGATGTAGCGATAGATCGCATAGACGGCAAGCCACACGACATAGGACGTGACCCAGAAGACGGCGACGAAGGACCAGGCGCTGACAGGTCCTGGCGCAGCCGCGTGCAACCGACCGCCGCGGTGGATGATCCACGCGACGAAGGCAGCGACGGCGGCGACGTACAGCACGGGCAGCCGCCAATCGCGAAAGCCGCTCGTCGCGACCAGTCCGGCCGGTACGACGCAGAAGCAGCAGCGGAAAATACAGCCATTCGAACGCGGATTGGGGTCCGAAGCGGCTGTCGAGCACGGGCCGCGCGTCCCACCAGGGCGAGCGGATCCACGCGTTGTAGTACGGGAAGACGGGGCTGCCGAAATGATCGTGGAGCGTGTGGAACCAGAATCCCGCGGTGACGGCGCATGCCCGCGAGTACCGCGAGCCTGAACACGAACGCATCGGGCAGACCCCGCTGCAGGACCGGTCGCCGCGCGAGCAACGCCGCACACAGTCCGACGGCGAACGGCGCTGCGGTCAGCTTCAAACCGCTTGCGGCGCCCGACACGAAACCGGCGAGCGCAAGCGTGCCGAGGCCGATCGCCGGCAGTGCAACACGCCGCAGGATCAGCCAGAGCGCCAGCATCGTCAGCGCCGCGCCCTGCCATTCGTTCATCGTCGACGCGAGCAGCGCCACGCGGATTGGCGGCGAGCAATCCGAGCGCTGCGGCGAACACGACGTAGTTGCGGCGCTCGCGCGGCGGCAGGTCGCCAAACAGGATCAGCAGCGCCTGACGAGGAAGAACGCGCCGGCGCCGGCAAAAGCCCCATCGCGAACGCGATCGCGCGCGGCGGCCAGCCCGCAGCGACCATCGCGTAGAACGGGAGATCGAGCAGCGGGTTGAGATACGTCTGCAGCTGGGCCGGCGCGACGTCGATCGACATCGCGTTCGTGCACGAACGCCCACGCGTTGTAGAAGTGGTAGTTCTTGAGGTCCCAGTTCGCGTCCTGGCGGACAATCGCGGCCAGAGTGCCGGCGACCAGCATCGCGCCGATCAGCAGCGCGGCATCGCGCGCCGAGCCACCGCGCTGCGCATGCGGGTGGTCGTCGATGGAGCGCAGCGCGTCGTTCATCGCGGGCGATTATCCCATCGCCTTCTTTCGGCGCTTCCACGCTGGCGCTTGCAACTGCCTGAAAACAGGCTACTGTTTCATTCATGAGCAGCTTTCCACGCGCCGCCACGAGCCTCCGGACCCTCCCGTCCGCGACTGCGCTCGCCCTGGGCGGCCTGCTGCTGCTGCGCCCCGCGCGCAGATAACTCATACCCTTCCTGTAGAGCAGTGAACGCGCCGCCAGAAGCAAAGGCGGCGGTCCCGCACCTTGGTCGTCCCTGGTTCGAGGTTCACCGATGAAATCCGATCCGTCGCAGAAGTACCGTCCGTTTCCGCCGATCGACTTGCCTCGCCGCGCGTGGCCGTCGAAGACCATCACCAAGCCGCCGATCTGGTTGTCGACCGACCTGCGCGACGGCAACCAGGCGCTGATCGAGCCGATGGACGCGGAGCGCAAGCTGCGGATGTTTCTGCAGCTCGTGAAGATCGGCCTGCAAGGAGATCGAGGTCGGCTTTCCATCGGCGTCGCAGACCGACTTCGACTTCGTCCGCAAGCTGATCGAGGACGACCTCATCCCGGACGACGTCACGATCCAGGTGCTGACGCAGTCGCGCGAGCAGCTGATCCGCCGCACGTTCGAGTCGGTGCGCGGCGCGAAGCGCGCGATCGTGCATCTGTACAACCCGACGGCGCCGCTGTTCCGCCGCGTCGTCTACGGCAAGGACAAGCCGGGAATCGTCGACATCGCCGTGCAGGGTGCGACGTGGTTCGCCGAGTGCGCGGCCGAGCAGCCGGACACCGACTGGCGCTACGAGTATTCGCCCGAGATGCTTCACGATGACCGAGCTCGATTTCGCGAAGGAGATCTGCGAGGCGGTGATGGACGTCTGGCAGCCCACGCCGCAGCGCCCGGTGATCCTCAACCTGCCGGCGACGGTGGAGGTGGCGACCCCGAACATCTACGCCGACCAGATCGAGTGGATGCACACGCCATCTCGCGCGCCGCGACAGCGTCGTGCTGTCGCTGCATCCGCACAACGATCGCGGCACCGGCATCGCCGCCGCCGAGTTCGGCGCTGATGGCGGGCGCGGATCGCATCGAAGGCTGCCTGTTCGGCAACGGCGAGCGCACCGGCAACGTCTGCCTCGTCACGCTCGGACTGAACCTGTACTCGCAGGGCATCTGGCCGAGCATCGATTTCTCCGACATCGGCGAGATCATCCGCACCGTCGAGTACTGCAACCGAGCTGCCGGTGCACCCGCGCCATCCGTACGGCGGCGAGCTCGTGTTCACCGCGTTCTCGGGCTCGCACCAGGACGCGATCAAGAAGGGGCTGGCGGCGCAGCGCGAGAGCGGACGCGGCAGGCGCGAGCTGTGGGACGTGCCGTACCTGCCGATCGACCCCGCCGACGTCGGCCGCACCTACGAGGCGGTCATCCGCGTCAACAGCCAGTCCGGCAAGGGCGGCATCGCGTACCTGCTGGAGCGCGACTACGGACTCGCGCTGCCGCGCCTGCTGCAGATCGAGTTCAGCCAGGTGATCCAGCGCGATCACCGACGCGACCGGCAAGGAGCTGTCCGCCGCCGAGATCCGCGCGCGCGTTCGATCGCGAGTACGTGATGGCGTCGCTGCCGATCACCTACCTCGACCATCGCGCGCAGCACAGCGCCGCAAGGCACGATCGAGCAGCTCACCGCGCGTCTTGCGGTCGATGGGCGCGAGACGCGTATCGAGGGTCGTGGCAACGGGCCCGTGGACGCTTTCGTGCAGGCGGTGCGCGACGGCATGAACGTCGATATCCATGTCCATCACTACCACGAGCATGGTGTGGGAGCAGGCGAGGACGCCACGGCCGTCGCCTACGTCCAGTTGCGCATCGGCGGCGATTGCACGGTCTACGGCGTCGGCCTCGATCCGAACATCGTCACGGCGACGCTGCAAGGCGGTCATCAGCGGCGGTGAATCGCGCTGTCGCGCACGGCCTGCTGTCGCTGCAGCCGGTCCGCCAGGCGGCGAACGCCTGACGCGCGGGCTTCAGCGCTTGAGTCACCACCCGCTGCATTAGCCCGCGCGCAGTGCCGGCTGCGGGACGCTCGCGCGGGCTCCATTACCCCAGTCGCCCGCGCAAGCGCCCCGCATCCGGCACTGCTGTTGCGTCGGGACCGGGCGGCACGGGCTATCGGCTTGCGCGTATCGGCTCACGCAGGCTCCCCGCTCGCGTCGGCGTTTCGGGCGCTGCGATTCACTCCGATCCGGAGGACGGATGCCGGTAGCCCTGCGCGGGCGACTGGGGGTAATGGAGCCCGCGCGGGGCTACCGGCAGCTGGCTCAGCGCCATCCCCAATCGAGCCGGGTCGCCGGCAGCCGGCTATGCGTTCGGACGCCCGCTTTCCCGCACTGCACCAATCCTCCGGTATCATTCGCAACGTCGGCTTGTCCGGCCCCGTCGGCGCGGGTTCCTGCCGCGCCGCACACCGACCGCGAGGAACGCATGAGTGACCTGAGCTTTGGCCCCGGCATCGCCGTCACGGGCCGGATCACCCCGGAATACGCGCCAGATCCTGACCCCCGATGCTGATGGCGTTCGCGGCGCGACTTCAACGTGCCTTTGGCGTGGGCGGCGCAACGAATTGCTGGCCAAGCGCGCGCTGCCCGCCAATCCGAGCTCGACGCCGGCAAGCTGCCCGACTTCCTGCCCGAGACGCGGGCGATTCGCGACGGCGAACTGGACCTGCGCGCCGGTACCCGCCGACATCGCCGGATCGTCGCGTCGAGATCACCGGGCCCGGTCGACCGCAAGATGATCATCAACGCGCTCGAACTCGGGCGCGAGCGTGTTCATGGCCGACTTCGAGGACGCCAACACGCCGCAGCTGGGACAACAACATCCAGGGCCACATCAACCTGCGCGACGCGATCCGCCGCCGAATCGACTACGTCTCGCCGGAAGGCAAGGCGTACAAGCTGAACGAGAAGACCGCGGTGCTGTTCGTGCGGCCGCGCGGCTGGCATCTGCCCGAGAAGCACGTGCTGATCGACGGCGCGCCGATCTCCGGCGGCATATTCGACTTCGCGCTGTACTTCTTCCACAACGCGAAGGAGCTCGTCGCGCGCGGACCGGCCCGTATTTCTACCTGCCGAAGCTCGAGAGCCATCTCGAGGCGCGGCTGTGGAACGACATCTTCGTGATGGCGCAGGACGAGCTCGGCGTGCCGCGCGGGACGATCAAGGCGACGGTGCTGATCGAGACGATCCTCGCCGCGTTCGAGATGGACGAGATCCTGTACGAGCTCGCGCGAGCACTCGGCCGGTCTCAACTGCGGCCGCTGGGACTACATCTTCTCGTGCATCAAGAAGTTCCGCACCAACCGCGATTTCTGCCTCGCCGATCGCGCGCTCGTGACGATGACGACGCACTTCATGAAGAGCTACGCGGAGCTGCTGCATCAAGACCTGCCACCGCCGCAACATCCACGCGATGGGCGGGATGGCGGCGCAGATTCCGGTCAAGAACGATCGAGCCGCGAACGCCGAGGCGTTCGCGAAGGTGAAGGCTGACAAGGAGCGCGAGGCGACGATACGGCCACGACGGCACCTGGGTCGCGCATCCGGGGCTCGTCGGCGTGGCGAAGGAGGCGTTCGACCGGCTGATGCCCGGCGCCGAACCAGATCGCAGACCAAGAAGCGCGACGACGTCGTAGCCGGCGCCGCGGATCTGATCCGCTTCGAGCCCGAGACGCCGATCACCGAGAAGGGCCTGCGCCTCAACATCAACGTCGCGATCCAGTACATCGGCGCGTGGCTCGCAGGGCAGGGCGCGGTGCCGATCTTCAACCTGATGGAAGACGCCGCCACCGCCGAGATCTCGCGCTCGCAGGTGTGGCAGTGGATCCGCTCGCCGAAGGGCGTGCTCGACGACGGCCGCAAGGTGACGAAGGCGATGGTCGCCGCGATGATCCCCGAGGAGATGGCGAAGATCCGCGACGTACTCGGCGCGGCTTTCGCCGATGGCCGATACGACGAGGCCGCGGAGATCTTCGCCGACCTCGTCAACAACGATACGTTCGTCGAGTTCCTGACGCTGCCGGCATACGAGCGGATCGACTGATCGCCAGCCGTGCCAGCTCGACGTCGTTCCACGATAAGCGTGGGACTATAGATCGGATTGGCACATTCAATTGACGCATGAGCATGTGGCGCGCAGAATCGGTGCGTCGCGCGCGGCAGCCCGTCGCTTGCGCGCGGTAGTTTCTCCCGCTTCCGCGGCCCCGGAAGCGGTCCACCTCGAGAGGAGAAGCACGATGAAACCGCTGAAGGGCACCAAGACGCACGACAACCTGAAGGCCGCGTTCGCCGGCGAGTCGCAGGCGAACCGCCGCTACCTGTATTTCGCCAGCAAGGCGGACGTCGAAGGCCAGAACGACGTCGCCGCGTTGTTCCGCTCGACGGCCGAAGGCGAGACCGGCCACGCGCACGGCCACCTCGACTACCTGGCGGCAGGTCGGCGATCCGGCGACCGGACCTGCCGATCGGCTCGAGCCGCGACAACCTGAAGGCCGCGGTCGCCGGCGAAACGCACGAGTACACCGACATGTACCCCGGGCATGGCGAAGTCCGCGCGCGACGAAGGCTTCGACGAGATCGCCGACTGGTTCGAGACGCTGGCGAAGGCCGAGCGCTCGCACGCCAACCGCTTCCAGAAGGCGCTGGACTCGCTGGCCGATTGAGGCGCATCCGCGGCGCAGCCGTCGCTGGCGAGACGGATGCCCAGCACAGCGGCAAGCCGGCGGCGTCGATGCCGCCGCCGAATTGCCTGTTACGCCAGACCGACGTCCGCAGCTCTTGCTCCGAGCCTGACACGGTCACCCATGACGATGCGCGAAGGCAACCTCGAGGCGCCGACGCGCCATCCGATCGACTGGCGCAATCCCGAGTTCTACGACGACGCTGCGCTCGCTCAAGGAGCATGGAGCGCGTCTTCGACATCTGCCACGGTTGCCGCCGCTGCGTGAGCCTGTGCAGCGCGTTCCCGACGCTGTTCGACCTGGTCGACGAGAGCAAGACGATGGAGGTCGACGGCGTGCGCCAAGGCCGACTTCTGGCAAGGTCGTCGACCAGTGCTATCTCGTGCGACGTCTGCTACATGACGAAGTGCCCGTACGTTCCGCCGCATCCGTGGAACGTCGACTTCCCGCACCTGATGCTGCGCGGCAAGGCGGTCAGAGTTCGCAACGGGCGACGATCGTTTCCGCGACACGCCTCCTGACCGGCACCGACCGGCTGGGCAAGCTCGCGACGATTCCCGTCGTCGTCGCAGCTGGTGAACAAGGCGCAACACGACGCCGTCCGCGCGCAAGATGATGGACGAAGACGCTCGGCGTCGCGGCGGAGGCGGCGCTGCCGCCCTACGCCGACGACGCCGTTCCGCGCGCGACGCCGCCGCGTCGTCGCGCTGGCCGGTGCGCGACCGGGCAGCGCACGCCGCGGCAAGGTCGCGATCTTCGCGACCTGCTACGTCAACTACAACGAGCCGGGCATCGGCGCGCGACCTCGCTCAAGCTGCTCGCGCACAACGAGATTCCGTACCGCGCTGGTCGAGCAGGAAGCGTGCTGCGGCATGCCGAAGCTCGAGCTCGGCGATCTCGCGTCGGTCGAGAAGCTGAAGAACGTCAACATCCCGCCGCTGGCGCGCGCTCGCGCGCGAAGGCTACGCGATCCTGACGCGCGGTGCCGTCCTGCACGCTGATGTTCAAGCAGGAGTTGCCGCTGCTGTTTCCCGACGATCCGGATGTGCAGCGCGGTCGCCGACGCGATGTTCGACCCGTTCGAGTATTTCGTGCTGCGCGACAAGCGACGGGCCTGCTCAAGAAGCGGTTTCACGCAGCCGCTCGGCAAGGTCAGCTACCACATTCCCGTGCCACTCGCGCGTGCAGAACGTCGGGCAGAAGACGCGCGAGGTGCTTGCAGTGGGTGCCGGACACATCGAGGTCAACACGGTCGAGCGCTGCGCCGGCCACGACGGCACGTGGGGCGTCAAAAGCGAGTTCTTCGCCGAGTCGATGAAGATCGGCAAGCCGGTGTTCAACCGGATGGCGCGAGACCGAGCCCGACTACGTCAGCTCCGATTGCCCGATCGCCGGCCGCCGCATCCAGCAGGGCATCGAGGCGAAGCGGCCGGTCGCGCGCGCGCAAGGAGCATCCGCTGACGCTGCTGCGCATCGCCTACGGGCTCGACTGGAACCTCGAGCGAATGCCATGCCGCACATCGACCGCGAAACGCTGATGTCGCTCGAAGCCTACGCCAAGGCGCGCGAGGATTTCCGCGCCAAGGTGATCGCGCACAAGCAGGCGCGCACCGATGCACCTGGGCGAGCACGTGACGCTCGATCTTCGAGGACGAGCTCACGATGCGCTACCAGGTGCAGGAGATGCTGCGGATCGAGAAGACCTTCGAGGAGGAGGGCATCGAGGACGAGCTCGGCCGCGCTACAACCCGCTCGATCCCCGACGGCAGCAACTTCAAGGCGACGATGCTGATCGAGTACGAGGACGCCGACGAGCGTCGCGCACGCGCTCGGGCAAGCTGAAGGGCATCGAGGATCGCGTCTGGATGCAGGGTCGAGGGCTGCGCGAAGGTGTTCGCGATCGCCGACGAGGATCTGGAACGCGAAAACGCCGACAAGACCTCGGCGGTGGCATTTCGTCCGCTTCGAGCTGTCGAAGGAGATGGTCGAAGCCGCTCCGTTGCGGCGTGTTGCGCCCGGCATCGGCGTCGATCATCCGACACTACAGAGGCCGAGATTCCGGCGGTCGGCGATGCGACCGCAAGCGCGCTGATCGCCGATCTCGCCTGACCCGCGTAGCCGCGGCGCGGCGGGCTCGTCGGCGTGGGAGTCAGCCGCGTCGCGTCACGGTGGCGTTCTCTCGAGCGTGTCCTTCAGCCGGATCGTGCTCTCCCGGCTCACCTGGATGACGCCGCTGCGCGGCTGGTCGACGTCGCGAGATGAACGTCAGCACCAGCAGCACGATCAGGCGTCGCGAAGATCGCTGGTGGAGATGCAAGCGCCGGCGGCCGGCGAGACCGGAGCCGTAGGCAATGAAGCCGATCGCGCCCATGGCCACGATGAACAGCAGCGTCACGCACCGGCTCGGGCACGTGATTCTCGCAGCGCCACGCGGCGCTTCTCGTTGACGTCGACCATGTCGTTGACGGCACTGGATGAACAGCGACGTGACGGTGGAGTGGGGATCCTCGACCTGCGACTGCGCCAGCGGGCCGTCCAGATCTGCTGTTCGAGGCGAAACGCATCGGCGCTCGCCGCTTCGATCTGCGTGGCATCGCCGGACGCGTCGTGGAAATCGACGCGCGCCCTCGCGTACTCTCTTCAGCAGCGCCGCGCCAGCCGTTCACGTTGCGATGCCACCGCGAGCTGTGAACGCCAGTACGCCTTGCCACGATCGCGTCTCGACTCTTCGAGCACCAGCGACTTGCGCGTGCCGAAGCTGCTATCGGCCATTGCGAACGTGAACCCGAGCAGCAGCGCCAGCAGCCCCAGCAGCGCGGATTGCAGCGCGGTGATGTGCGTCTTCAGCGTGTCGTCGTCCGGATCGCGATGCCTCACGCCCAACCGATGAGCTGCCCTCGATCACCCGAAGAAGATGACGACGGCAATGAGGAAAGCGTAACCTCGTCGAAGCGCCAGAGCGCTGGCTGTGCTCAGGTCATCCCGGGGTGCAGAGCGGCGGCGGCCGATTGTAGACGCGCGTCCCATGCGCCAACGCGCTACAGCAGGACGGCGTATCGATAATCCTCGGTCGCCACGCCGCGCGGCGAGTTTGCTCCGGTGTCCGGATCGCGAACGAAGCCGAGCGATTCGACCAGCTTCACTGACGCGACGTTGCGCACGTCCATCGTCGCGACGACCTCGTGCGCGTCGAAGTCGTCGCGCAGCACACCCAGCACGGCGGCGCATGGCTTCGCGCGCGAGACCCCGCTGCATGAACTGCGTGAAGTGAAATAGCCAGGTTGGCCACGCCGTCGGGTGCAGCGTGACTTCGACATGTCCGGCGTAGTCGCCGCCCGCGCGAAGGCGCATCGCCCAGTTCAGCCACCGGTCCGGCGCGCCGGCGCCGGGCGCGGCGCGATCCGCGCATAGCGCGGCGCCAGCGCGGCGGCCGTCGGCGGGATACCGTCATCGAGCCAGCGGAAGAGCTGCGGATCGGACATCCCGGCAAACATGGCCGTGGCGTGACCCGCGTCGAGCGGCCCAGCACGAGCCGGCGCGTGGACGATCGATCGCGTGGCAGCGGCGGACACCGCAACGCCCCGATCAGTCGCGGAAGTTCTGGTACTGCAGCGGAAAGTCGGTGATGGACTTCTGGACGAGCGCGATCGCCGTCCTGCAGGTCGTCGCTGCTTCGCGCCCGACACGCGCACGGCGTCGCCCTGGATCGACGCCTGCACCTTGAGCTTGCTGTCCTTCACCAGGCGCACGATCTTCTTCGCGAGCTCCTGCTCGACGCCGGTCCGCACGGTCACCGCCTGCTTCACCTTGTTGCCGGAGATCTTCTCGGCGTCGGCGTACTTGAGCGAGCGCACGTCGACCTGCCGCTTGCGTGAGCTTGCCGGTCAGGATGTCGGTGACCTGCTTCAGCTTGAAGCTCGTCGTCCGCATAGAGCGTCAGCGCCTTGTCCTTGTACTCGACGCGCGCGTCCGAGCCCCTTGAAGTCGAAGCGGGTGGAGATTTCCTTGTTGGCCTGGTCGAGGCGCGTTGCGGACCTCGACTTGGTTCACTTCCGAGACGATGTCGAAGCTGGGCATGGCGCATCGGTGCGCAGCGGCTTTGACGGGCAGAAGCGTAGGCAAGCGGCGCCCGGCGCGACTGGTGCAAACCCGCGGCGCAGCGGTCCGCCACGGTGCACGGAACGGCGGCTGCGAGCCGTTGTGCAGCAACGCCAGCCGCCGCCCGGACGTTCGCTGGCAGCCGTGACCTCTGGCAGTGCGTCGCATTTGGCATGGTCTAGTGCATTATAGCCGTCACACGGAGGTGCGACGAGACCGCCATGGACCCTGTCATTCCGATTGCCGATTTGCAGTCCATCTACTCGGTCGCCGAGGTCGGGCGCGCGCTCGAGGACGGCGCCGCCCGCCGCAACGAGGGCCTCAAGAGCTGGTACGACCGGATGCGCGAGCTCGGCGGCTCGCGCTACATCATCAAGCCGTCGACGCACGGCCGCGGTCGACGATCTCGTCGAGACCTCGCCCAACTTCACGCGACGTCGATCGACGACCTGCGCAAGTCGCTGGCGCTGGCGATCTCCGGCAACGAGGCCGTCCAGTTCACGCCGATCCTGCTGCTCGGCGAGCCGGGCCTCGGCAAGACCTACTTCGCGAAGCGCTCGCGCACGCGCTCGGCACCGGCTTCGAGTTCGTGTCGATGAGCTCGCTCACCGCGGGCTGGGTGCTGACCGGCGCGTCGGCGCAGTGGCACAACGCGCGGCCCGGCAAGGTCGCGCAGACGCTGATCGAAGGCGAATACGCGAATCCGGTGGTCGTGCTCGACGAGGTCGACAAGGCCGGCGGCGACCACCGCTACGACCCGATGGGCGCGCTCTACGCGCTGCTCGAGCGCGACACGGCGAGCGCACTTCAAGGACGAGTTCATCGACGTCGACATGGACGCGTCGCACATCCTGTGGATCGCGACCGCGAACGACGAGAGCGCGATTCCCGAGCCGATCCTCAACCGGATGAACGTCTACGCGATCGAGCGGCCCGACGCCGAGGGCTCGCGCCGCATCGCGCTCGCCGTCTACCGCGAGATCCTCGAGGCGCATCGCTGGCCGTTCCCGGCCGGAGCCGGCGGAGGCGCGTGCTCGAGCGCCTCGCCGCGATCCCGCCGCGCGACATGCGCAAGCTGCTGCTCGACGCGTTCGGCACGGCGCGGCTCGCGGGCCGCGACCACCTCGTGCCCGAGGACATCGACGCGCTGCTCGTTGTGCGGACGCCGCGCAGCGTATGGGATTCTGAGGCGCCGCAGGACGCCGCGTCTGGCAACAGTCGTAGCCCCGACGCTGTCGGGTCCGAACGACCCGCGCCGACGCTGCTACGTACCGCCAGAGCCTTACTTCGCGGGAAGGATTCGTGCAGCAGGCGCGACAGCGCGCGATCCCGGCAAGGACGACGCCGCCGGCCCGCGCAGCGCGCGCAGTGAAGTCAGCTGGCCCCGTTCTCGGCGTACACGATGCGCTGCACGGCGCGCCGCACACGGGACAAAGGCTCACCGAAGCGCCCGTGCACGGCCATCTGCGGATGGAACTACGCCGTGACCTTTCCGGGAAGCCGCCGCCATTCGCCTCAGTGGCGCAAGCGCGCGGTCCAGTCGCGCAACGTCCCGATCACGCCGCCGTATGCAGCGGACGAGCCTTCGTCGCCGTGAGAGTTTCTGCAGTCAGCGCCAGCGGCGGTCGACGGCCGCGCGATGGAGTATCTCGTCGGAGTACGCATTTCGCCGACGCCGCTGAACAGGCGCGGGTCCGTCAGCGCACGCGCTTCAGCGTGTGATTCTCGCGCGTCACGCGCGCGAGGCGAATTCCTTCGGGCGAGTTGCCGCCAGCCCGCCCATGCCGCCCATGTCGAGGTGGGTGAGGGGGCGACCTTGCCGTTGCACCAGGTGCAGCGACGCGCGCCGCTTCGTCCCCCGGCCTCGGTGAGCAACAGAGCTGTCCCGTTCGCGAAAACCTTACGAGACCGCCAGCGTGATGCGCGCCGGCGGCTTGGCGCTCGGGGCAGGGCGAGCCAACGCAAGTCGCCCCGCGATCATGCGGGTGGAACACCGGGAACAGTTCGCCGCGTCGAAAGTGCGAGGACGATGCGCTTGCCCATCGCCGGCGGACCTCCGGCACCCGTCTTCGCCTTCGGCGTCCGCGATCGGCGGGACGGCCGCGGCAGCACGAGCAGCGTCAGGTGAGCCGGATGCGTGCGTGCAAGCGGTTGGCCGGCGATGCGCGCTTCGAGCGCTTCGCGATAAGACGGCAAGGCCGGCAGTTCAGGCACGCGGACGGCCGTCGAGCGATGCGTGCGCGCAGTTTCGTCGTCGAGGATATCGGCGCCTGTAAGCTGTGCCGCCAGAACGCGTCCGGCATTCCTGAGTCCGCGACGCTTCGCCCGTCGCTTGCAACGCGCCAGAATTCGGTCCGCGGAACGACCTTTTCAAGGCGGCGGGATCAAACGCTAGAATGAGATGGGCTTCCACCGCCGAAATCGAACCCCATGTCGCAGCACATCCTTCGCAGCCTGCCGATCGCCGGACAACGCGCTCGGCACCGCCTTCTCCGGCGGTCTCGACACCAGCAGCGGCGCTGGGTCTGGATGCGCGAAGGGCAGCCATCTGCCACGGCTGCACGGCCAATCTCGGTCAGCCCGAGAGGCCGGACTCACGACGGCGATTCCGCGGCGCGCCAGCGCCCACGGAGAGCCGCCCAGGCGAGCTTGGTCGGATTGCCGCGCGCCAGTGCTGGTCTCCTCGAAGGCGATCGCCGCGCTGCAGCCGGGCGCCTTTCCGCGCATCTCAGACCGGCGGACTCACCTGCTACTTCAACACGACGCCCGACTGGGTCGCGCGGTCGCCGGGACGATGCTGGTCGTCGCGATGCGCGCACGACGACGTCCGCATCTGGGGCGACGCAGCAATGCACGTGCAAAGGCAACGACATCGAGCGTTTCTACCGCTACGGCCTGCCGTCGCCAACCCGTCGCTGGCGCAGTATCTCACAAGCCCTGGCTGGCTACAGCGCGTTCATCGACGAACTGGGCGGGCGTACCGAAGTATCGGCGTGTTCTACAGCGAAGGCCGGGTTCGATCTATGTCATAGATCGAGCGCGCGGCCAAAGCCTGTTCGGAACCGATGCGAACCTCCCCGCTGGGTGCCACGCATCGGGCCAGGATCTCGAGTGCCCTCGACAAGGGGTTGTCCATAGTCGCCGATCGCCGATTGGCGGGCGCCCCGCGTTCTGGCGTCGCCGACGTGGCAGTGCGGCCTGAGCGCGTGAGCGGTGCGGCCGCAGACGAGGTGCACGCCCGGTCGCGATCAACGGGGCCGCTGTTCACCGACGACGTGGCGCGCTGATGCTGGAAAAGCCAAAACGCCACTCGGCGGGCGCCACGGCATCGGCATTGTTTGCGAATGCCAGATCGGTGATGGTGAACCGGGATCATCGAGGCGAAGAGCCGCGGCATCTGGCCGAGGCGCTGCGCGGGCGTGGCGCCGCCTGCTCGCCGCTTGCTGAGCGCCTCGTCACCGGCATCCGGGATCCGGCAAATCGAGCAGTAGCCGGCCGATCGGGCGGTCACCGGCTGCCCGGGCGCCGCCTGCTCTCACCAGGGGCGCTGTTGTCTGGCGACCCGCAGGCGATAAGATGCTCCGGGAGAGCGCGCAGCGGTCGCCGCGCGGTGTCCGTGCGTGGTGACGCATGGGGTTGCGCCGGGGCAGCGACTATTCGATCGCGGTCGACACGCGGAGCCCCGTAGCCTCACCCGCAAGCCCGAACGGCTGACGATGGAAGGGCGAGGGGCGCGTCTCACGCCGGAAGATCGCACCGTCGCCAGCTCTCCACGATGCGCGCGGGCGATCTCGACAATCGCCGACACGCGCGAAAAGCTGCTGCTGACTCCACGCCACAGTCTGCTGGCGCGCTGACCGAATGTGTCGCCGCCGCTGGTGGCTGGGTCAGCGCGGGATACACAGCTGACGCCGAACGTATCGTGCAGCGTCTTCCTGTGGTTTCGGCCATCTCTTTGCTTCGCCTCAGCCGACTCCTCAGTCACTTGAGCCGACCGATGACGTGGCGCCAGTGGTCGACTTTTCGGGTTTTCGCAGGTAGCTGCCGAACTGGCCACCCGCGTCCCGGCCGACGAGATCGCAGCCCTGCGCCTGCATCTTCGCACGACGTCAGTATCTCCATGGCGATCTCGGAAGTATTTGTCGACGCGATGCAGCCCTTTCCAGCGTGCCGCGGGGACGACGATGCCATCTCGCAAATGGATATGCACGTCGATAACTGACTGGCGATCGATTTCGGGAAGGCTCAGCAACGGAATCAAGCTTGCAGTCGTCACCGACGCGCGAGCTTCGCCTCGCCTGATCTGCGGCTTCGTAAACGGCTGCAATCACCGCGTAATGGCATCTGCGTCTCCGCCGCCCCGGATCGTCGCGTGACTGCGGGTGGTGAGCCATTGAACGCATATCGCGCAGGCGTTTAATCCGGCTGACTTCTGAGTAGCTCCATCGTGAGATGCCAGTGACGAGCCGCCGCTGCTTGACCTTACGTAGTTGAGCTTGCCCGGGCTGGCCTTGGCGTACGCGATTTATTTTAAGTGATACTTTTCACCGGAAGCCCGTTGCCCACCGTAAACATCGCGTAGCTGGTTCGATGTGCATCACCGGCGCAGATCTTTCTGCACGTCGTAGGGGCAGCTTCGTAACAGCGGCGTAGAACGCGAGCGCCCGGGACACGGCATCGTAGCCGTCCGGCGCGGCACGCGCCACCTCCGTCGTGGCGACGGTGCCGCCGGCCGCGGGCTTGTTCTCGACGACCACCGCTGACCGAGGCGCGGGGACAGCTTCCGCGATCACCCGGCTGAGCGTGTCGATCGAGCTGCGCTGGCGCGCCGCGATGAACTTGATCGGGCGAGGGTCACGTCGAGCGGCCGCAGCGTGGTACTTCACGGGCGACGAGCGTCATTGGGCAGACCAAAGCCACCGCCAGTGGACGCCGTAAATCATTCGAACATCCTCCTCGTAATCGGACCACCTCGCGCAGCGCATGAAGCTGCTTTTGCCCTGGGACTGTCCGGGATAACCCGTGTCACGCCGGCGCGTGACATACTCGCTTCGATAATAAGGTCCGGTCGAGCAAATGAACGCGCCGGAAGAAGCTGGCGCATAGTGGGGCTGCAGCCCGGGCGCGCCATTACCGCGTCGCTTCGCCGCGCGCGGCGTGATGGAAGGTCGCTGTCCACCCGCCTCGCGTCGCCGCGAAGGCGATGATCGGCGGTACGGCCTGGTGAGCCGATCCAGAAATCGGGCTTCGGCAACGCTTAGCCGCTGACCACCCTCGAACTCCATCAGCAGCGTGTAGCCGAGCGGAGCGCCATGGCGGTATGCTGCTTCGCCTTTGACGACATTTGCAACAGTGGATGGTGTGAGGATCGATCATCGGTGTCCTCCAGCGCAGAGCGGCAAGAGATCAGTAATCGAGACCCGGCCGCACACGACGTATTCGAGCAGCGCCTTCTGGGCGTGCGGTAGCCGTGCCCTCCTCGTGCCTCGTCCCCACACGACGCTCTCGCGTCGCCGACCTTCGGCGGCGACTTCGCCCCGATGCGCCGTGGCAGGTAGCGCATGAACAGCGCGCCAAAGCCAGCCTCGCGCATCATGGGTGCGTCGACCTGCCAGTCGCTGAAATCGCGCGGTGCGCGCCTCGTTCTCCGCCTCGGAACCCCATGCTGGGTCCAGACGTCGGTGGTGACTGGGATCACCGGGCGCCGCGACAGGCGCCTTGGGGTCGCCGGGAGCTCGGGCGTACGTGGAAGTCGCCCGCGCCCTCGACGCCTGGCGCGCTCAGGCTCGACCTGGTAGCCCGGGCGCGTCGACACGTGCACGACGAAGTCGTAGGAGACCGTCGCGGCCTGCAGCCAGGTGCTGCAGACGTTGTTGGAGTCGCCGATCCACGCCACCGTCTTGCCCTGGCACCAGGCCGCGGTGCTCGGACGTGAGGTGTAGATGTCCGGCGAGCACCTGGCAGGGATTTGGTATTCGTTGGTGAGCCCGTTGATCACCGGCACGCGCGAATGCGCGGCGAAGCCGCTCGATGATCGACTGCTCGAACGTGCGGATCACACGACGTCGACCATGCGCGAGATCCGCGCGATCGCCCTCGATCAGCCTGCCGCGCGACAGTTGCGTGGTGTCGCCGCGGTTCAGTTGATCGCATGCCTCACCGATTCGCCCATAGCAGCAATACGTAAAATCAACCAGGTGGAAGCCAC
>ERZ1370068.9117-contig-7918_pt1 | contig 34564 bp, 56 predicted proteins | sample MGYA00561227_ERZ1370068 | MGnify/ENA primary metagenome ERZ1370068 (study PRJEB38410, sample SAMEA6850437) | metagenome | study: Metagenomic assessment of the ecological functions of the soil: analysis of the soil microbiota associated with the...
GTTGTACTTCGTTCAGTTACCGTATTGCTAATAGCGCTGTCGTTTTATCCGTTGCAGAGCCGGCGCCAAAATCTTCTACCGCCAACATGCTATGATCTTTCAACGACCGCGTTCGTAAGAAGTTTTCTCTACCATTTCGTAAGTAAGCAGGATACTGCATTTTATCGCTTAGCACTTTTGTGACAAACTCAAGACGAATGGAGAATGAATTCCGTGACCTTTGTTAATGGAAGCCGTTACATAGTAAGAAAGGTATTTTGATAACAGGCTAAATTTAGAATACATGATTAATTGCAATGTATACATTGCAGTTTTTCGAATTTACTTGCCGTTTATATTTTTCCCAAACCTGGAAAGAATAATTATATGCATGTCTGAATCGGCTTCATGATCCTTTATACTCATTATGATTTCCAAATTGAAGGATCAATGGCCGGGAAAAAAGCATCGGCCTCAAATTCTGCCGTCGACCCTGGTAATATGAATACGGTTGGCTTTTTTCGATTACAGACCTGTATATTTCTCCCCTCCTATCACCATCAGCTCCTTTACAGTCCATCTCTTTGGTCAGAATATAGCATCTTCAATGTTCGCTACCGTGACAACGCGTCGTCTCGCTTTCCAGTCGGCTTGCTTAGTAGGACCATATTTTTCTACCCCGTAAAGCTTTTCCAGCGCCTCAAATGTTTTTCTTCCGCAGAGCACCGGCATTCCCCACGGGTGACGTTCTTAAAATATTTCATATCGTTGGGTAAACACCAGAGTAAGCGATTTTCTTTACCAATGGCATTATTGTTTGCAGCAGCGACGACAAGCGTGATAAATACCCCCATTTGTTTTTCTTTAAATTGAAGATTTATCTTGCCTTAAAGGGAATTTCCCAACCTCTGAGTAAAAATATTTAACTAAACACCCGATGCCAAAAGAAACAGTAAAGCTTCCGGATACTAACCCCGACCTGAAATCCGGCAATGGAAAATTTCTATCAAACATTACGCCACTTACTGAAAGCGAATCCTACACTGCTACCAGCGGCGCGCTAATTTTGCCAAGGAATGAGACTTCGATGTTTTATTGCAGCACCAAAGGGAAATCATCATGTATATGAAGAAAAAAATGTCCTTTGCCGCCATGGGTTTAATTTCATCGTAGGCAAAAACAACGGATTTCAACAACTACATTCATATTCCGTATGATTTAAATAAATATGTATCGCCGAACGTATGAATAAATTCCCCAGGTTGCAGGTCGCAACCTGGGCGATCATCATATTAAGTAAAGCATACGACGCGATATTGAACGGAACTCCTAAAAAACATCAGCACTCCTTTGACTACAACTGACAACTTAGCCTTCCCTTTTCACTCTCGGGGAAGTTGTTACGTAAAACTGGAACATGTTGCCGAGCATGGCATAAGCGCCATATCGAGCGAGATCCTTGTTACATTCCATGCACTCACAATTAAGCGTCGGCTATCGGGGTTCTTTTTATTTGTTGGATCAGTTAGCTGATTTGATCCACCGTTTTGTCCAATCCTTTCCTTCCCAACTGCGCCATTGTTTTCCATAGACAGGACCAAGGTTGCCATTTGATCTGCCCATTCATCCCGAATCTTCCACCATTTTCCTGAGATAAAGCAATATTAGTATCGCCCCTCAAGAGCAGAGCAATTTCCATAAATTATCTTTTTAAGTGCACCTTTTTGTAGTAACCAGGTAAATCCTTTTTGCAGAGTCCAAAACACGCATCCTGAGTGTCCCAAGCAGCTTTGGGTGCCGGTTTCGGTTCTGTCCAGTTTTGTGCACGCCATTTTCTAAAATATGGCGCAGCGAGACCAAGGTATTGTTGCATTGCGCAAAGATAGCTATGCAGGCTAAACCTCTGGCTAAAAGCAAAATAAACGTGGGGGAATTTGTGGATGAAAATTTTTGCTCCTTGTTCGCCAGCCCAAAGAATCCTTCAGATGTATAATGAATACAATTAATACGCGGGATGATTAAACATGCCCAAGAACCCTTCCTGAAACTATTAACTCATCGCTCGCATATTCCGGCCTCCAGTGCTTTACTACGGGGGAATGTCCACCACCTTCCATCAAAGTGGAACTGATATCTTTATTTAGCTGCTGCAGCAACTGTTTATGTTTGTCTCCAGTTTTTCAATGCCAGTTGCTCATTGGCAGCTCTGTGTGCCGCTAGCTGGTCCCTTAATGAAAGAACAAGATTTTTGTTATCAGCCGCCGTGGTGGCAGCAACATAATTCGTTTTGTTGTTTTGCTTCCGGCCAACGTCTTCTCCAGCCAGGTTATACTTACTCAGCTTTGGAATTGATCGTCTGCCGGCTTTCCCTCCAGTTGTTCTTCCTTGCCGCCGAAGTACCATATGTGGTTTATCCGCCTCTTCCTGTTTTTGCAATACTTCAAATTTCAGCGCATCCACTTTTACGGTTTTGTTTCTGGACGCTGCATTTTTTTCTTCTTCGAGGTCTGCGATAGCATCCAGAGCGCTGTTGCTCAGCATGGTGTTGCGGTTATTTTTAATTCTTTGCTCGAGGCTGGGCTTCCGAAAATTCGAATTTAGAGCTTTCTTTTCGACCAACTCATCCTGCGCATATCGCTGCTCCATAACCTGTAGTTTTAGGAGGTGTTGTCTCTCTTTCCACCGGGTTTAATATGGCTGAGCGTTTTCGTCATTCATTCGCTGACTGCAAGTTATCTGCCTGGTCCTGCCAAGGCCTGCGCTTCACATTTCAAGATTCTTGTTAACCTGGTTTGACTAGCTTTTACATTGTTTTTGACAACTCTTCTTTTTCCGCTTTGTACTGAGCTGATCTATCGTCAATTTCAGCCTGCAGCGATTTTCAAGGATTTGAGGATGATTGCTTTCCATATCATGCAATTTGGGATTCATAAATGTGGCTGCGGCATGGCCGGCAAGCTCTGCATATCTTGTTTCCAGCTTTTCAAAATCATGACGTAACGCCGTATAACGTGCATTATGATAGGATAACTTTTTTTTATATTCAGTAAATATATAGAAGACTGGTCGAAGAAGATGTAGTCACCGTCACCGTTTGTATAGCCCAATAATTCAGGGGATGCTTTTATAAACTCCTCTTCCGAAGCTGTTGCTGGCTGGCTGGCTTTTCTCCTGCTTGCCGGTAATGCAGGAAAACGGTAATAAGGAAGGCCACCAAAGCGCAATTGGCAGAAGAGATCCAGCAAAGTATTTGAATCAATTTTAAAAATTCGAAGGAAGGACCCGTAGCTAATAGCATCTCAGTAAATTTTGCCCGAATGTTTTAAGATCTATTTTAAATATCTGGAATAATTCAGTTGGGTAACCAGGAGCAAGACAATAACAGGTGGGAAAATCATCTTTGCCGTCGGGGTGACAATTCTCAATAATGATACCAAAAAGAAGTTCTCTCGGTGCTGACCTAAAGAATTATTAATGCCACATTCTTAAAGAAATGATAAAGGGGCGGGCAAACTGCCCTGGAAATTCCACTTTCGGATATGGAATTAACAGCAGACAAATGAAGTCTGACAGATTATAAGATTAACCGGTTTGTATAGTTAATTGTCGATTAAAAATTTTGGATCGAAAAGAAGGCAATTACCCTGTCGCCTGACAACTCTTTTTTGTTAATCCCAATTCCCGACCGGTTTGTCCCTTTACCGAAGTATTTTCCTGTGCCCTGCGCATAAGATAAGAATTACATCTTTTATTGGCCCGAAAGGCAGGTATTTGCTCACGCTGCATCCTGCATGTGCCAGGTTGAAGGTAATGTTATCACTCATTCCATACAGTTGGCTAAAATGAACATGGGAATGATCAAGAGGGAGCTTTTTTCCTGGAGAAGTCGCGTGGCCAATAAGTTACTGTACTCATTATGCGATGCTACAATCACAGCTATGCGATCAATATGCCCGATAGAAAATTCAAGCGCGGCATTATAATCCCTGTCGGTGCGATTCTTTATCAGGCTGTATTGGCGAAGGATAGTTATTTTCGGCTGCCCTTTTTCTTTCTTTTTCCATATATGCGCCACGTACCAGTTTAGCGCCCAGGATAAACTTTTCTTTCTTCCGCGGCTTCCCATGAGTCTTTCAAAAATTTTAACCGGTCGTGCCGGTACAACTGAATCGTGTTATACACTACCGCTTTCTCTCTATTAAATGCATCCATCATTAAGATGGTAAGCGCATCTACGGGATCCTGAATCCATGTTTCTTCTGCATCCACCAGTACACTCACTCTTTTTCCGCGGCCGTTTCACATATATACCATCATTCGCCGGCGAACCGCTGTGCCATTCTTCCTTCTCATCTGGCGAAAGATCGTCAACAGCTTTTAAATAACGTTTCATTAATGTGCCGTCGCCCTGGCGCATCATATCGTCCAGTTTTCAAGCAAAGCAAGTAAAACGGGCAAAACCAGTAACCTTAATACTCATGAAAGGAATATTGGACTGTGTTGCTGCATATTTTATTACCCGGATAAATTCTTCCGTCGCGTGATCAAATCCTTTTTCACCGTCATCACCGCCTTCCACTCCATAATCCAGGATCACCTGTACATTATATCCTTTTAGTTTTTTTGCAACTACCGCCGTTTCTTCTAGCGTTTCACCTCCTACAAATTGTGAGAATATAGTACCCCGGATTAATCCGTTTACAGGCAATCCGGTTTTGATGGCCCACGGAGTAATACGGGTACCTAAGTTTACCAGCCAGGGCTTACCCATTGATGAAAAAAAGAAAACGGGCTTTTCTTAATTCTTTATCCGATTTTATATTCAAAAGCAAATTCAGTATTGTCAGAATGAAATAGCAGGATATGACTCCATACAAAAATTAAATGATAGGCAAATGTAAGGGTTTATGAAGGTAAGAGGCAATGGCCAATAAGCAATGGGCAATAAGCAACAGACAATATCAATTCATGAGTCAGACCGTTAAGATCTTGCATCCAGTATCTCAGAATCCAGTATCTAGAATCGTCAGAATCCAGTATCCAGTATCTTTGAGCAAATTCAAATAATGCAAGGAAAGAAAGCATCAGAGAGCCTTACAGTTATGACAGAACTGGTGTTACCCAATGATACCAATGTGTTTGGAAACCTAATGGGTGGACGAGCTAATGTACTGGATGGATATTGCTGCTGCCCTGTCGGCTCAAAAACACTGCAATACAGCTGTAGTAACAGCTTCAGTTGATAATATTTCCTTTGAAAGCCCTATCAGGCTTGGTAATGTGGTGCATATCCAGGCTAGAATATCCGATGCATTTAACACATCGATGGAGATTTACCTGAAGGTATGGGGCGAAGATTTGAAAAAACAACATAAATACAAAAGCAATGAAGCGTATTTCACATTTGTGGCGCTTGACGCCAATGATAAACCTATACCAGTTCCCACTTTGATTCCGGAAACCGAAGAAGAAAAAAATTATTTGATGGAGCGCTGCGTCGCAGGCAAATAAGATTGATTCTGGGTGGTAAGATGAAACCGCATGATGCCACCGAGCTGAAAGCTTTGTTTATTACTGAATAATTCTATTCTTCATTCACCTTTTCTTTAACAACTACTAGATCTTTTATTTCTACTCCTGCATGGGCAATAAACCTATTTTCCACCACTGCGCGTTTTCCCTCTTAGCTCTATTACCTGTCCTACCTGGTGATTCCGTTTCATCTTTACCGTATCACCTGGCTTTATCTCTCCGCCGATTTCATCAAATTTAGAATCAATTTTCTTTTGCATTTTATTCGATGATTTTTTTCATTTCTCTTAAACAACAACGCTTCCATTTGTTTAATGACCTTGACTTTATCTTCTTCTTTCCTCCATTCAATCAGCATTTGTTTCAGCCTGCGTTCCATGTCCTTGAGATAGGTGATCTTTTCTTCCGAGATCCTGTTTTGTTCTTTCTAATATTTCCACATGCTGAAGATGCCGTTCCTTGTTCATAACCTGCTGCATTTCCTTCTTTAGCTTTCATTTTCCCGCATCAGTTGATGAAGCTCAAGCTCTTTTTTTCAAGCTCCTTTCAAATCCTGCTCGGTCCTGTTTAATAATTTGTCCAATCTGAACTGATCCTGGTCACTACCAGGTCTTCTGGCTCTTTTGACAAGCGACTTGTCCAAGACCGATCCTTTCTGCAATTGAAAAAGGTATAAGAGCTTCCCGGTTTGCCTACTATCAGTTGATAAAGCGGGCGCAGGTTTTTTTCATCAAAACGCCATAGCACCATTGATGATGCCAGGAGTTTTGCCAGCCATTACTTTCAGGTTTAGATAATGCGTCGTAACAATGCCGAAAGCATTCTTCTTTGCCAGTTCCTGCAATATTACTTCGGCAAATGCACCTCCTAAGTTTGGATCGCTTCCGCTTCCCAGTTCATCAATAAAAAAAGCGTCCTGCCATTTGCGGTTTCCATGAAATATTTCATGTGAATAAGGTGGCTGCTGTAGGTGCTCAGTTCAAACTCGAGATTTTGAGTGTCACCAATATGAATCATCAGCTGTTTGAAAATACCAAACTGTGATGAAGGATGCACCGGTACCAGCAAACCGCTCTGCACCATCATCTGCAAAAGACCGACAGTTTTTAGTGTAACAGTTTTACCACCGGCATTTGGTCCGCTAATAACCAGTATATCGTTGTGCATCGTCCAGTGTAATGGTGACAGGGATGGTGGGTTTGTTCGCCTTTTGATTATACAGGTATAACAAAGGGTGATAAGCTTCAATAAGGTGCACCAGCGATCGGTCTGATACGGCAGGGAATTCTCCCCTGATTTCGATAGCAAGTTTTGCCTTAGCCCTTATAAAATCATAATCCCCCACTACTGCGTGATAAGCTGAAAGCAATTCAGCATGCACGGAAAGTTTTGCCGTAAGTTCCCGCAGGATCCGATACACTTCCCCTTCGTTCTTCATGCTCCAACTCATTTACCTGGTTGTTGAGATCGATCGTTTCTTCAGGCTCTACAAATGCCGTTTTCCGGCTTTCGCTTTCGCCGTGCAAAATCCCCTTTACCGTTCTTTTCTGTTCTGCAAACACCGCCAAAACTCTTCGCCCATTCATAAAACTTTCTTCGATCTCCGCAAGAAATCCCTGCTTGTTCAATTTTGTCACAATCTTGTCGAAAAGGCGGCGGAGTTCCTGGCGTTTACGATAAAGATTAAACCGGATCTCTTTCAACTCACGGGACGCATTATCCTTCACCTGCGCCATATTCATCCAGTACTTCATCAATCATCGCAATGATTGCCTTTTTCATAATGCACATGCTCAATCACCTTTGCCAGGGCATTGTATGTTGCCCTTCGTTCCGGATCAAACCATCGAAATATCTTCTGGATGTTTTCCGTCAGCTTCCTGAACTGCAATACCTCCTCTCCCGATAACATCGCACCGGGAATTGATAACAATCTTAACTCTTTCGCCAGGTTCAGCGTATAATCATTTGGAAAGTAAATGGTGCTTTGAAGCAATTGACGAAATTCATGAGTTTGCCTCAATTCCACATCAATGTATTCCTTGCGGGTATGTATGCGCAACGTGTTCGCTCTTATCACGTGCATGGTCGGTCTGGCACCAGGCAGCAAGCAAACTTTTTATCTTATCAAATTCTAGCTGGAAATACGCGGATTCAGGGAAACAGTTTCTATATCTCTATCAGTAACGTCCATTTGTTAAACACAAATTTCGGGATTTGCATTTTTATAATGATTTCAATTCCCTGTATTCAAAAAGACCGGTTGCTCCTGCAACCGGCACCTAACAACTGCTTAACGAAAAATCTAATTGAATTTACAAACTTCATCTCTGGATGTCACACAGTGAAGGCCAATTCACTAACCTGTCCACTGAGCATGCATAAATTCATATATTCTTAATATTGCAGGCACCCGGGACCCAGGATCGACTATTATGTAGGTAGTTTTCTTCTACACGGGTTTTTTGCTCTGCTCGCTGGCCTCCCGGTTTCCTTTACCTGGTGCTCCATCACGAGTGCCGCCGAGCCAATCAATTCCGCATGATAACCAAGTGTGGAAATCGCAACGGATGTATTTACTGCAAGTCGCGGAATACAATGCTCATTCAATGCTTGCTGTATTGGCGCCTGCCACACTTTTCCCGCGAGTGTACCTCTCCCGCTCAATATCACCGCCTCCGGATTGAGTAGGTGAATTAATATTGCTACTCCGCGGCCAATGCTATATCCTGTATCAGACAACAGTTCAACAACAAACTGATCTCCACGAATCGCTGCACTGACGATTGCCTCCCAATCCTGCTCAGAATGTCCGGAAGGAAAGTTTTTTCCTAATGAAGATAATCGTCCTGTTTTTAACCCTTCGATCGCTTTTTCGATAACCACCAGCAATGAAGCTTCTGTTTCCAGGCATCCCGTTTTGCCACAGGCACATAGTGTATTATTGTTAAAGAGTGGTATATGGCTGAATTCACCTGCAAACCCGTTATGACCCCGGAAAAGTTCTCCGTTTAATATCATACCCAAACCAATACCCCATCCAATATTCAAAACCATTACGTTCTTTTGATTACGTGCAGCGCCAAATCTGAATTCTGCAAGAGCAATCAGGCTTGAATCGTTGTCGATATACACGGGCATCCCCAATTTATCGGACAAAAATTGTGTGATAGTTTTGTCTTCCGCTTCAAGGTATGTATAGTTAATTCCCTTCTTAAAATCAATAAATCCGGGCATGCCTAATCCGGCACCGATGATTTTTTCTTTATCAATACCAGATCTGCGGATAACATCTTCGAGAATTTCACCTAACGCAGACAGGGCAACTGAATTTTTCGGCAGGGGCAATTCAAATTTCTCTATGCCCGTTACATGATTGTTGTGCATATCCATGATCGAAACACGGGTAACCAACTGGTCCATAGCAACAGACAGGATATACAAATTGTCTGGCCTGATGCTATACATTACCGGCCTTCGCCCACCGCTCGACGGTGCGTAGCCAGATTCTTTTACATATCCCTCGTTAATGAGTTCATTGAGAATTTTCATCGTAAGCGGAAGGCTTTTGCCAATCCTTTCGCTCAGATCAGCACATGAGAGCGTACCCGCAAAATAAAACTCACTAAAAATTAGACCCTTATAAAATGGCTTTTTACCCATTTTCACATGTTAATGGTGGTTGAATACTACAGCTAAAGTATGTACTTTTTAAAAAATGTAAAACTTTTTTATTTTTATTAAACCTGTATGTACTTTTTGGATTCAGCGTTGATTGAGGTCGAATGTTATAAAGACTTTAAAATTGTATTTATGACATCGTTTCGTAAAACCGTTTTTGGTTATATGGCGTAAGTTGAAGCAAATTGCACTTATGAAATTCAACGATTCTGGCTTTCGCAAACTAAGTATGACTACACTTGTTATTACCCTGGTAAACTTAATCTCGTGTGCACAAATTGAAAAAACAAGATAAAATGACTACTACTTCTTTATCATCGGCAAAACAGGAAACGAATACACCAGCGAACACCGATACAGCAACTTTTGCTAATGGATGTTTTTGGTGCACAGAAGCCATTTTTGAGGAACTGGACGGAGTGATTAGCGCTACTTCCGGTTATACGGATGGACATGTAAAAATCCTACCTATAAGCAGGTTTGCACAGGCGAAACGGGCCATGCAGAAAGTTTACAAATAGTATATGATCCCCAAAAGGTCAGCTTTGATGAGTTGCTCGAAGTATTTTGGCAAACTCACGACCCTACTACGCTTAACAGGCAGGGAGGGGATGTCGGCACACAGTACCGTAGTGGTATTTATTATCACAATGAAGAACAGAAACAAAAAGCAGAAAAAGTACAAAGCAGAACTGGATAAGGTCGGCGCATTTAGCAACCCGATTGTTACTGAAATAAAACCCTTCACAGTTTTTTATCCTGCCGAAGATTATCACCAGCAGTATTTTGAAAATAATGAAGGGTCAAATCCCTATTGCACTGTTGTTATCCGTCCTAAAGTTGATAAGTTTAGAAAAGTGTTTAAGGATAAACTAAAAAAATAAAACCCCGACTAAACGGGGCTATTATTAACAAACGAATGGTGACGAAAAATTCTTGATTGGTTATTTATGTGCAACCCGGGAAAGAGTGATTATTTGTCTTTTTGAGACGAAAAATATAACACGTTACTATACTGAACTTTTCCACTGTCGTCAGTGATCTTCAAACGGTAATAAGTGGGCTTAGTTCCCTTTTTGCTATCTGCGTACCTGAAATTTTTGTTGAATCGCCATCAAGGTTAACCCAAAAATCAACAACATATTGATAAGTGTCCCCTGAATAACTTTTTTCAACAATTACAGAGATTTGCTTTATTGGTTTCAGCCAATGTCCATTGAAGGCGGATTTTTTCACCCATATCATTCCCTGCAAAAGATACCAGGGCTGACTCAGAAACCTGATGCTGGCTTCACAACAGAGAAGGATGATTTGTCCTGAAGGCTGAGATCTTGTTGGCCAAATACAAGAAGTGAATACAAACAAAGAAGAATAAAAGCCACAATTCTAATAACAAAAACAAGAGTAGAGTTCTGACTTCATGCTATCCAATTTAGGGTTTCGGATCATTTGTTTTGGATTTGGGTTATCAAGGTTATCAGTTCGAAGACTCTTCCGTATTTTCTGAATTCCGATCGGGTTTCATCTTCGTAAATAAACTAACTCGATGATGTAAAAATATACTTGGTTTTTCTACTATGCAAGCCCATGGCGGGTTCAAGCCAGGAGCGATTTAACTCAAAGCCATCTAATCCAACTGTTTAAGACGATAAAAAAAATTCGGAAATTACGGTTTTATCGTATTTATTGCACGTAGTATTACGTTATTGAAGGCAACAACAGGTTAGTGGTATTGGAAATTATCGTCATATTAGTTCCAATGTGCAATTCTCAGTTCAAGCAGGTTAAGGGAGTTTGGCTTAAAGCCTTTATCTCCGGCTGTATCAGCCATACTACCTTATCATACCACAATGGTATTACCGGCGCATCCTCGATCATGACCTGGTCGGCCTGCTGATAAAGCTTATATCGCATCGAATCATTTACTTCCATCAACGCCTTTTCAAACAAAGCATCATACCTGGGATTTTTATACCTCGTATAGTTAGGCGGTGCCGGATTTTTGAATAGAAGACGGACAAATAGTTTTCGGCATCAGGATAATCGGCAATCCAACTGCCACGAAAGAATAAAGCCCTTGAATTGGCTGTCATATCAAGCAGAAAGGCTTTTGAACTGTCTCCACCTGCACATTTATTCCCACGTCTTGCAACTGCCTTGCAATGAAATCCGCCATGTCGGAATATAAAGCAATTGTCAGCAGTTTAACTACGGGCAGGCCCTGCCCCTGGGAAAACCTGCTTCAGCTAAAAGCGCCATGCTTTTTGCCGGATCATAATGATATCCATGTACTGCGTTTGAGTCAAAAGATGGCAGTCCCTGCAGGTACAAATCCAGACTTCGTGCGGGCGTGCCTAATGAATTACGCAGGTAGAGTATCATTTTTGCCTGTCAAATCCGTAATTGATCGCCTGCCTTATTTTCTTTGCCAAAGAGGAGAGGTTCTTACCAAATCGTTAGTAGAATCAACCAGGATGCCGAAATATTCAATGTTCAGATATGGATTTACTTTCAGTTGTATCTTATCAGCCCATTCTTTCGAAGAGTTCCTCGCTTCGTCAACACCTCATCCTTAAACGACGCATCAATATCGTTGATGAAGTCTAATTTTTTTGCCTGAATAATAAAAACTCAGTGGCCTTACTGTCGAAAAACTGATTTTTATCCCGTCTATATAAGGTAAGCGGTTTCCATCCTTATCTTTTTCAAAATAGTTTTTGTGTTTTGCGAGCACTAATGCCTGGCCTTCCTCCCAGGCCACAAATCGAAACGGACCGGTACCCACCGGATGCCGCCGAAAATCATTTCCATATTTTTCTACCGCTTCTTTTGCCACGATCGAACAATATTGCATGGAAAGAATGCCTAATATCGGGATTGTAAGGCCGGAGCAGCTTTAACTGAAATGTAGTATCATCTAAAAGGCCTAAACGGTTGTATGGTGTCTACTTTCCCATTGAATATCCAGGCGCCGGGACTTGCTATTTTTTTATCAAGAATCCTTGAAAGGCTAAAGGCAATATCGTTTGCCGTTAATCTTCTTCCTTGTTTGTTTTCAAATGCGTCATCATCATGAAAAAAACATCATTACGCGAAATAAAATGTATAAGTAAGCCTGTCCGTAGGAAATGTCCCAGTGCTTTGCCAGGGACGGAACAATTCGCAAACTGTCGTCTACTTGTACCAATGTATTGAAGAGTTGATGGGCCGGCCACATCAGAGCCTGGCTTTTGGCAAATGCCGGATCGAGCGAGGTAATACCTGAATGCTCGTTATAATGAAATATTTTTCTTTTATCGCTATTTGCCGACCTGCATCCTTCCAGCAATAACCAGTAACACAGAATCAATAACCAATCCATATCCTGTTTGGCAGCTCATGTATTTACAAACGATAAATTTAGGTTTCCAATCAAATTACCTGCAGAATTACGTTACCAAATTTACACCACCGCCAATTAGTGAGGGCCTTCTTATTCACCATTGACTTTGCTTTTCCCGCTAAAGGCGGGATCGCAATGACGTTGACCGTTGACGATTGACTATTCACCAATGACAATTATCTTTACCGCATGGGCACAATCCGGAGGCAAACCAATCATTTCTTCTCTCTCGTTATTTATTTTGGTTTCGCTATTGGATTGTTGAATATCTATTTCCTTCACCAAAGAAGGGCTGTTTACAGCAGCTGACTATGGTCTTATCAGCATTTTTATGCCGATCGCAACATTGATGATGGCTTTTGCAAGTATGGCCATGCCTTTCTTATGTATTTAAGTTTTATCCTTATTACAACGATAATTTGCCACCACGTAAAATGATATGCTTACCTGGGCATTACTGGTAGGCGTAATCGGTTTCCTACTGGTAATGATTGCCGGTTGGTTCTTCAAGGAACTTGTCATTCGAAAATACAGCCAGAATGCACCGCAACTTGTCAGCTATTATTATTGGATATTTCCAATGGGTTTGGGTCTCACTATTTATACCATCCTGGAAGCTTATACCTGGAACCTGCACAAACCCGCTCTCGCAAACTTTTCGAGAGAAGTGTTGTGGCGATTGCTGATAACGGTGCTTATAGCTCTTTTTATTTACGGTGTCATTAAGGACTTTGATCTTTTTATCAAGCTTTATGCTTTTACTTATCTTGCCATTGCCATTTTTCCTTTCATCTACCTGGTAATAACAAAGAAAATTCATTTCACATTTTCTGTCAGCAGGGTCACCAGGCGATTTTTAAAAAATAATTTCACTATGCGTTTTTGTTTATTCCGGCGTTCTCATCTTTACCATTTCGCAGGTTTTCGACAGTATGGTCATTGCATCAGTGTTGACGAACGGAATTGATAAGGCAGGCATATTTGGCATAGCGCAAATCATGACGAGTGTCATCCAGGCGCCACAGCGTAGTATAATTGCAGTTTCAATACCGCATTTGTCAAAAGCATGGAAAGACAAGAATATGGCTTTGCTGCAAAAGATCTATCAACGGTCGTCAATCAATCTACTGCTTTTCTCCTGCGGAATTTTTTTGCTCATTGCGCTTAATTACCGGGAAGCGGTACAAATTTTCGGGCTAAAGGATGCTTACTCTGCAGGGATTCTCTGCCTTCATCTTGTTAGGTCTTACCCGCGTTATTGACCTTGGCACCGGGGTTAATGCACAGATCATAGGCACATCCACGTCATGGCGTTTCGAGCTAGTAAGCGGAGCCATACTACTTTACGTTTATGTTGCCTCTACTTATATACTCGCGGAAGCAATTTGATATCATGGGTCCGGCGTTGGCCAACCTGATATCCATTACTATTTATAATATTGTCCGCATTGCATTTTTATGGAAAAAATTCAGACTTTTTCCGTTTACGATTAGGTCAGTTTATACAATTTTAGTGGCAGCAGTATGTTATGTTGCCTGTTATTTTACGTTTTTGCAAGTACATGGCTTTTGGGGACTGATATTGCGCAGTATCGTGTTTATTACATTGTACGGAACCGCAACAATTTATTTCAGGCTATCTCCTGACACTATCCCCGTAATTAATTCGATAAAAGAAGGCTGAGGTTGGCAAAAATGAAATGGGATCTATTTGATCTTTACTTCAGGATTTTCCATTCTTCCGGCACCCAGAAACCGTCTCAGATAATATGGATCAAACAGATCGCTGATGGTGACGCCGAACGAAGAAGACGCATGAATAAATTTATTGTTCTGAAGATAAATTCCCACATGGGATATGCCGCCGGTGGTATTAAAAAATACAAGGTCACCTGTTTTTAACTCTGTTGCAGAAATAATGCGGCATCCGTGATATTGATCCTTTGCGGTACGAGGTAATGACATGCCAAAGGCGGACAGGTAAATGGCTTGCACAAATGCAGAACAATCAATGCCGCTTTTAGTGGTGCCACCATAGCGATACCGGGTACCATACCATTCGTCAATATGTTTTAATAGAAAATTATCCTGCACCTGCTCCACTTCAGTATTGAGCAATATGGCATACTTAAGATGAAGATCCGATGCTTTTTCCAGAGAAGACGACCGGTTAATATAAGCGTTTACATCTGATGATTCCACTGCAACGCCTTTATCGGCGCTACCTGCCTTTTTCGTGGGAGAAGATTCAGGTGATACTGCAATATTGTCCAGGAACTTAATCTCTTTTTTACCGTTATTATTAACCCGCAGAAGCCCCGGAATTTGCGGGAGCCGCCACCTGGCTATTAGTGGCAGTGGGTTTCATGCTGGAGCAACCGAGTCAATAACCCAATTATCAACAAACCCATTATAACTTTTCTACACATGTGGCTTCTTACAGTTTCCGAATAATCCTGCACTCAGACAGGCAAGCTTGCAAAAATATAATTAAAAGATGTGAAAAAAGCAATACCCTTTAACGAATTTTGAGATACTTTAGATTGTAAGAAATTTTAAAATACTGGGTCCAAGTAGTTTAGCTTTCGTTATTTTTTACTGCCTGAAATCAACGAATAGCAAAATTCTTCTAATTCGAATGACTTTATATGCAGGTATCACTCGGTATTCATATCGATTTTGACTATTGAACTCGCCTGTTGTTCCCATGTAACTGCCCAATCAGAATAATCCGGCATTTGATATAATTATTCCAAAAGCTATAACCAATTCAATTGCTAAAGTTGAAAAGAATGGAGAGTCAAAAGATACGCTTAACAGAACCTTATACTGATATTGAATACGAAAAAGAATTGACTCTCGATGCCGCGCCGGGAACAAAATCGGTTTTATTTAACAGCGATGGATCAAAATTATACGCCATGAATCTCGAGGGTATGAGTGTATATGAATTTGACCAACCCAGCAGGAGCGTAATCAGGGAATTCAAATTTAAACCGAACTAAGGAACCAGGTGGGATTATACAAATGACAAACCAATTCCTTCCTACCAGGAGAAACCGGTAGAGGCTTGCCTGAGCCATAGTGATAAAATACTATGGGTTTCGTTGCACAATGCGGAAGGTATCGTTACCAATAAGAGTTGATTCACTCACGGCCAACAAAAATTATAAATCTAAGGTCCCATCATAAAAAATCACCATTGTTTACCCGGGAAGATCTGAGAAAGATTCAATTCAGGTACCCCTCATTAAAACAGGGAAAGACTCCAAAGATCATCTCAAAAACTGCAGACAGTAAATACTCTGTTGGTGACCAACTGGCATTCTAATAACGTGACTGTACTCGAGACAAGCATTAATGAATACCCCTTTGCGAAAGTAGTAAGCACGATACCTGTGTCGGCAATTCCAAGGGGCGTGGTGGTGGACGATAAGAACAACAGGTCATATGTTGCTATCATGGGTGGCTCAAGCATTGCTGCAATCAACAATTCGGTTTGGATGAAAGAAACCGATATCAATGTCGCATCGAACCCAAGACACACCGGTGATGGATTCGACTGGTCGTTTGTACGTTTCCTGACTAACAGGTTGGGAAAAATAGCATGTATTGACGCCACCACCGGTAACACTTTATTTAGTGTGTCAACTGCTGCTCAGCCCAGGACAATAATCCTGTCAAAAATCAGAAGTTCCTGTTTGCAACCTGCTATAAAGCAGTGATACCGTACAGGTTTTTAAAATAAATGAAACAGGTTTTTCTAATGTAATTTCGCTGCCCTGCAAAGGCCATCCGGTCGGTGTGGATATTTTTGAAGACAACGATAAACTCGAAGCATGGGTTTGCAGTTATAGCAATGGATCAATAAGTGTTTTTAGCTTTAAAAAGAAACGATAAAGCTTTAATCCCGGGAGTGAAAAATTACCAAATTATCAAAATAGAAAATAGCATAATATGTACGCATGAAGTTTTCTCACCTGCACGTACATACCCAATTCTCGTTACTTGATGGAGCCGCTTCCATTCAGAATCTCTATAAAAAAGCTATCAAAGATGGCATGCCTGCACTTGGCAATCAGTGATCATGGCAATATGTTTGGCGCCTTTGAATTTGTAGCGAAGCTTATAAACATAAAGATGAAAATGGCAATCTGAAAGTAAAACCCATTGTTGGCTGTGAATTTTTATATTACTACCAACCGGCATCAGAAAACATTTACCAAGGATCAGAAAAGATCCGCGCTATCACCAGATATTGCTGGCAAAAATGAGCAGGGTTATCAAAATCTTGTAAAGCTTACTTCACTCGGATTTATTGAAGGCATGTATAGCAAATATCCAAGGATTGACAAAGAGCTGATTCTTCGATATCATGAAGGATTAATTGCTACTACCTGTTGTCTCGGTGCCATGTGTGCCGCAGGCAATTCTTCGAAAAGGACGAAGCAGAGGGTGAAAATGAATTCAAATGGTGGCTCAATGTTTTCCAGGAAGATTATTATGTGGAATTGCAACGGCATGGAATGCCTGAGCAGGACAAAGTAAACGAGGTACTGATAAAGCTTGCCGAAAAATACAATGTAAAGATCATTGCCAGCAATGATTCACATTATGTAGAGCAAAGTGATTTCAATGCTCATGATATTTTACTTTGCATCAATACCGGTGAAAAATATGGCAACACCTGCCATGCGTGAATTCGCGGATGATGATGTCATGATAAAGGACAAACGTTTTGCTTTTCCCAACGACCAGTTTTATTTCAAGACCACGGAAGAAATGACAAGGTTTTCAGTGATCTTCCGCGAAGCCATTGACAATACCAATGAAATTGTTGGTAAGATTGATCTGCTCAATCTGAAGCGAGATATTATTACTTGCCTTACTTCCAGTGTGCCTTCAAGGCTTTACATCACAGGATGAATACCTCGAGACATCTTACATGGGAAGGTGCCAAAGCATCGGTACAACGAAATACACTAGCCGAACTCGATGAACGCATCCGGTTTGAATTATTCACCATTAAGACGATGGGCTTTGCCGGCTACTTTCTTAATCGTGAGCGATTTTATCAAAGCGGGCAGGGACATTGGCGTATTCATTGGCCCGGGCCGTGGGTCTGCCGCAGGCAGTCGGTGGTTGCCTATTGCATCGGCATCACCAATATTGATCCCATTAAATACAATTTGCTGTTTGAACGATTCTCTGAATCCCGATCGAAAATCAATGCCGGATATTGATACCGATTTTGATGATGAGGGAAGACAAAAAGTAATCGACTATGTAGTAGACAAATACGGCAAGAACCAGGTAGCGCAGATCATCACTTATGGCACAATGGCTGCCAAGATCGAGTATCAAAGATGTGGCGCGTGTAATGGACCTGCCATTACCTGAATCGAATGCATTGGCCAAACTGGTTCCCGAACGGCCTGGTGTTGGAGTTAAGACAGGATGTTGCATGCACCGATGAAAACAAGAGACGGTGAAAAATCATTGGAAGAAAAGAAGGACTTGACAGCGATGACATTGGAGAATGTAAAAAAGCTGCGAGAAATTTATAGACAGGAAAATACGCTGCTAGCAAGGTATTGCATGAAGCAGAGCGACTGGAAGGTTCTGTCCGCAATACAGGTATTCATGCGGCAGGTATCATCATTGCTCCAAAAGACCTTACCGATCTTATTCCCGTTGCTACTTGCAAAAGATTCTACATCTATGGGTAACACAGATAGAAGGAAATGTCATTGAAGAAGCCGGGTGTCATCAAGATGGATTTTCCTGGGATTAAAGACACTGACCATTATTAAAAATGCGCTTGATCTTATCAAACAAAATCATGGGATTGATATAGATATTGATGAGATTCCGCTTGACGATGAAAAAACATTTGAACTGTATCAGCATGGCATCAACGATCGGTACGTTCCAGTTTGAAAGTCCCGGGCATGCAGAAATATCTGCGCGAACTTAAAGCCCGACAAGTTTGGCGATCTTATTGCGATGAATGCATTGTATCGTCCGGGTCCTATGGCCTACATTCCCAACTATATTGATCGCAAGCATGGCCGCGAAGCCAATTACTTATGATCTTGCCTGAAATGCAGGAATATCCTCGAAGAAACCTATGGCATCACTGTTTACCAGGAACAGGTGATGTTGCTGGCGCAAAAGCTGGCGGGTTTCAGCAAAGGTGATGCGGATGTATTGCGCAAGGCAATGGGTAAAAACAGAAATACAGTGCTGGATAAAATGAAGGCCCAGTTTATTGAAGGGCGCAACAGAAAAGTTGTTGCCAGCTGAGAATACTTGGAAAAGATATGGACAGACTGGGAAGCATTTGCACAATATGCATTCAATAAATCACATTCTACCTGTTATGCCTATGTAGCTTATCAAACAGCTTATTTAAAAGCACATTACCCTGCGGAATATATGGCTGCGGTGTTAAACAATGCCGGCAGCATTGAAAAGATCACTTTCTTCATGGAAGAATGCAAGCGAATGGGATTAAAAGTTCTTGGGACCGGATATCAATGAATCACTAAAAGGATTTTGCGGTGAATAAAGAGGTGAGATCACGGTTTGGTCTTGGTGGTCTGAAGGGTGTGGGCGAAGCAGCGGTGGAAAGCATCATCGATGGAAAGAACAAAGAGAGGACCATTTGCTGCAACATTTTTGATTTTATCAAACGAATTAATCAGCGGACAGTAAATAAAAAAACGCTGGAAAGTCTTGCCTATGCCGGCGGGTTTGATTGTTTTCCTGATCATCACAGGGCGCAATATTTTGCGACTAGCCGAAGGAGAAACTATCAATGGCCTTGAAAGAATTGACTAAATATGGCCAGGTTATTTCTGACGCAAAATGCAAACACGGCAAATACACTTTTTGGCGAATTACCAATAACAATGGAGATCCCGCCTCCAAGAATTCCTGATTGCAATCCATGGCCATTGACAGTACAACTGGATTTTGAAAGGAAGTAACCGGAATGTTTCTGAGCGGGCATCCCCTGGATAACTATCGCTTTGAAATGAAACATTACGGTATAACCTCAATTGCCGACTTCAATGAGTTTAAGGGGAAGCAATTAAGATGCAGCCAAATCCCGGAAGAATGTTTCGCTTATACTGGCATTGGTTACCGGGGTGCAGCATAGAGTAGCTCAAAAAGCGGAAATAAGTATGGTAGCTTATACAATTGAAGACTTTTCCGGAAAAACAGACTTTGCTTTTGTTCTAGCGAAGATTATCTCCTGCCTTTCTCCTTATTTGCTTCAGGGGTCTTCAGTTTGCATTACCGGTTTTTTCAGACCCCGCTACAACCAGCTTGAATTCGAGTTTAAGGTGCAAACAGGTTTGCCTTGCGCGAAACATTAAAAAGCAATTGACAAGACAGGTAAATATCCAGGTACATCCCGAACACGTCAATAAAGAAATGATCTATTTTGTCGAGAAAAATCTGAGAAATTTCCCCGGAAATACCACTTTAAAGTTTATTGTAAATGAACCAACAAAAGAGTTGAAAATCAGCCTTGTGACAACCAACAGCGGTTTGGAAATGAATGACGAACTGATCCATTTTTTGAGGATAAGCCAGAACTGAAATCCAGGTGGTGACAGGTTGACAAACTATTCAGGTAAGGGCTGGTTAACATCATATTATTCAGGCTTATATGTTATATTGAAATGCCTGACAGTACCTGTCATATCTTTCAAACTGAATGTTTAATTTTTACACAACTTTCTGCTCAAATTCCGATGTTTATTATTACGGGCTTAAATTTGCAGTTCCCTGATGGGCAATAGAATAAACCAAAATTTAAAAATAAATAAAATGGCAAAAGAATTCAATGATGCGAACTTTCAAAATGACGTAATAGCTTCCGATAAACTGACTGTGTGTGGACTTCTGGGCGGAGATGGTGCGGCCCATGCCGGCGCTATCGGGCCAGTTATTCGAAGAATTATCAAAGGAATATGATGGAAAGTAAAGACAGTAGGAAAAGTGTAATGTAGATAACAATCCGCAGGTTTCTATGAACTATGGAATTACCTCCATACCTGCTATCCTATTTATCAAGGGCGGGCCAGGTGGTTGACAAATTAGTGGGCGCTCAACCAAAGGAAATTTTGTAAAAAGATAGAAGCTCATATTTAATCTTTTCAATAATAAATTCGCCCCGGCAAATTGCCGGGGTTTTTTATTTGGCAGCATAGCGTGTAAAAGAGACAGAGAGACGCGTTGCACTGATATTATAACGAGTGCGTTACAATGTAATCTCAACTTAGTTCCTAATTTTCCATGACCACCTGCTGCGATCACTACGTATTGCTTTCCATTAAGCTCATAGGTCATTGGGGTGGCCTGTCCCCCGGCGGGTAACATGGTCTGCCACAACATCTCGCCATTGTCGGTATTAAAGGCACGAAAGAATGCATCCATGCTTGACGCAATAAAGGTAAGTCCCGCCTGCCGTCGTAGCGCGCCACCAAAATTGATCGATCCCCTATTTTTCCGCGCCGGGATATTTAGCAGGATTCATCATCATCCCGAGGGGAATTTCCCATTTTAACTGCCCTGTGCTAAGATCGATTGCCGCAAGGGTACCCCACTGGCGGTTTTGTTTGCATGATAAATTCGCCATTTTCAATTGCAAAAGATATTCCCGGCTCATGCATATAAGGAGTTCCTTCCTGTGGCGCTACCTCAGCCCTTGGTAAGGTAGTGTTTACAGATTGTCGCGTATTCTCCAGTCTTGGGATATAACGTAATCAAAGCAGCTAGCCGGTTGGTATTTGTCACCAAATATTTCGTTGTGGATCAAAGCTTGCTCCGCTCCAGTTCATCCCGCCAACATTGCCGGTGTGATAAGACTTCCTTCAAAGGAAGGTGGTGTAAACACTCCCTTTGTGCGCTGTAGCGGTTGATCCGCTCTTTGCCTTTGAAGCTGCTCCGGTGGTAGGACCCCATGCACTCTTTCAGAAACATTCTGCAAGCCCAATGCCGGCAATTGCGCGGGGAATGGTTGGGTTTTTGCTGCGTCTTCACCAGGCACATCCGGACGCAGGAACCTTAGCGTTCTTGTACCGGAAATAAATGTTGCCCGGTTTTTCGGTTCGAGCACAAATATGTGCGCCCCATTTTAGTCGAGTACAGCTACAGCAGGAATTTTTCACCATTTCTTTCTATGTCCAGCAACAGGGCTGAGCAGCAATATCATAATCCCATATATCATGATGAACAACTTGAAAATGCCACGCTACCTTACCGGTTGAAGCCGTAATGGCAACAATCGAATTGGCATAAACATTATAACCCTTTCTTTCACCACCGTAATAGTCGGGACTTGGACAGGAGGTAGGAACAAAACACCAGGTCATTTGCAATGTCGGCCGAAATTGGGGCCCAGCATTGGCGGCACCCGTCTTTTGCACTTTTTCACCTATCCACGTGTTAAACCCATAGTCAGTTGACTTTCTCGGTATGGGATCCCATGACCATTTGAGAATTCCTGGTAATTGCATCGCATGCCCTCACAACACCCGGCGGATAATCAAATCTCCCGTTATCGCCCATTGTCGATCCAATTACAATAATATTATTGATGACGGCCGGAGGAGAAGTAACTTGTATTTCTCCAACCCCTTCCTTGAGATCGATGATACCACCATTTCCAAAAGAAGAAATGAGCTTACCGGTAGACGCCTCCAAAGCAATTAACCGGCCGTCAATGGTAGCAGCAAAAATTCGCATATAATCGTTATCGCCTGGTGCACGATCCGGATTTATCCATTTTGAAACTCCCTGGACGTCACTTCCGAATAATCTCCATTAAGATTCACTTTTTGATCAAAGATCCATTGCTCTTTACCCGTAGCAGCATCAATCGCAATAATGCGGTTGGTTGGCGTGCTGAAATAAAGCACACCATTAATCATAAGCGGTGTTGCCTCAAACGCGGCTTTGACGCCATCTTTGTCCCTTCATAGGTTTTTAATTCACCAGATTGATAGGTCCACGCGGGTTTCAGCCTCTTTTACATTTCCGGAATTGATCTGCTTTGCGGGAGAATATCTCATCCCACCGGGATCATTGCCATAATTAGCCCATTGCCCTGATTCTGCAAATTTGATCTCTCTTTCCAGCTGTGGATCATTATTTGATTGTCCGTAGTTGATGCATGATGGAAAAAGAAAATGCGACTCACCAGCGGAGAATTTTTTCGTCATAGCAATAGCAAATTTTATTTTTCCATTAGAAAGAAACTTGTTGAAGATATGAAGATTTGGTCTGCTGCTAATGAAATACGACGTTCAGTTCCAAATAAAACATGGGTAATCATCATTCACAATTTCAATGGGCGTCCACAAATACGAATCAAAATTTTTATCCTCTGCAACCAATCAATCTGCTGCAACCTTCCGATAAACGATCTTCTTATCGCCGTCGCAACATGTATGAAACAAAAATTGACCGTTATACTTTTAAAAATAAACAACGGGGGAATCGCCTTTTAGGAAAACGCCACAATAGCGCGCTGAAAGAAAGGGCTTATTATGGAGGCCGAAAACTGAGGATAGCGAATGACATCACGGGTTCCATTATTCGTTAAAATCCAATCAGACCAATATATTGCTGTCGTTAACTTCAGTGTTGCGCAATTTACCGCGGCTATTCTTTTTCATCAACTACATCCCAGGGCGTAACGATTTTTTTAGGCGGAATGTCTTCGGCTAAAATTGTCGGTTCATCAGGATTGTTAAGGTCAACAGCTTCCACCCCAACAATTACCTCATTTAGATCCTGCTCGGTGATCACGTCATCATCCTTTTATCAGTCAGGTGACGCTTCACTCTTTTCCTTGAGCGACTTTTCCCTTTGGGGCCTTTGACTTTTAGATTTATTATCGGAATTTCTTTCATAAACACATGTTTCTGTCTATTGAAGAAAAAAATATGTGCCAAAAAGAAACTCGACGTCGACTAGGTTAGCTCCAATTCGGCCGCAGCTACAAGCAAAACTCAAGGGTTTCAATATGATTAAGAGCCATGTTTTAAGGAAAAATAGAGGTGCGGGGACAGGCGCTTTTTCCTATTTTCACTGACAATAAGACACGGGAAAATGAAAAGAAAAGCTTTGCCACCATCGCTGTGCACTTCGTTTTCGTCTCATCACTTTGTTCGCAGGCAAAATCGTTGGCTCTTCATCCAACAATCCGCATTATTTTATTTATCACGATAAACCTACTATCCTGATAACCTCGGGAGAGCATTACGGGGCTGTACTTAACACAGGCTTTGATTTTATCACTACCTCGACCAATTGGCTTCAGATGGACTCTAAGTCTTACCCGAACTTTTAGCGAAGCTATCATGAACCCGGCAACGCGTTCAATATCTCAAAATAATACCCCTTGCGCCTCTGTCGGAAAAATTTTATGCCCATGGTCCCGGAGTACCGAGCCTGGTTTTAAGAGTGGTGGAAATAAGTTTGACCTTGGGAAATAGGATGAAAATTATTTTGAACTGGTTGAAATCTATTTGTAAAAGCCGCACAGCAACGCGGAATAATGGTCGAGTTTACCTTATTCTGTCCCTTTTACGAAGACAGCCAATGGTTGCTCAGCCCGCATGAATACTATATAAACAATATTAACGGGGTTGGCGAACATTGCCAGGACCGACGTGTATACATTGGATAAAAACGGCGGGTTGCTTGCGATCCAGGAAAAATGGTGCAAAAAATCGTGAATGAGTTAAAAGCATTTGACAATATCATTTACGAGATATGTAATGAGCCTTATTTTGGCGGAGTCGCTCTTACATGGCAACAACATATTGCCGCAATCATTAGTAAAGCCGAAAGTAAATTTTCTGTAACCCATCTTATTTCGCAAAACACTGCCAATGTGACATAGCAAAATAGAAAATCCTTTTAATGAAGTTTCGTGTCTTTAATTTTCACTATGCGATGCCTCCTGTTACTGTCGCGATGAACTATGGTTTAAATCAAGTAATTGGCGATAATGAAACCGGTTTCAGGGAAACACCGACTCGGCTTACAGGATGGAAGCCTGGAGATTTATACTTGCCGGAGGCGGATTAATACAATAATCTCCGATTATTCTTTTGCGGCTGGTTATGAAAAAGGCAATTATCAGTATCCCTCAACTCAACCTGGTGGCGGAAGCAAAGCACTGCGCACACAGCTGAGCCTATCTCAAACGGTTTTATGGAGAGCTTTGATTTCACATCCAGCATGCGGCCAGATAGCACAATCCGTAACAGGAGGATTACCGTCCAACGCAATATCACAAGTGCTTTCAGAACCGGGTAAACAATACGCGATTTATTTATACAGGGGCGACAAAGTCAATCTTGAACTGTTACTACCGGCGGGTAACTACGAATACGAATGGCTAAATACTTTAACGGGCAAGTATTCAGGACAAGTCATTACTAAAAAAATGTAAACGGCTAAGGTAGACCTTAACTACACCGCTCTATTCAGAAGATATCGCGTTACGCCTTTTGCGCAAGCCATAAATCGACGCGGTAAAAAAATCGAAGAGCTGCATTAAGAATCAACCATCAATCCAAATTGTAAAAGTGATGTGCAAAATGTTTGCCATGCCATAGCAACCATTCTTTATGATCCATCGGGCCAAAAAATGCCGGGATGGATAGCGGTTCTTCCTTCCACGCGGAAATAAAATTCAAATGCATCCAGTTGCATGTGACAATTCACAAATGGCCGATGGCAGGTCGGCGCATCTTACATGCTCAGTCGCGTCAAGCAGAAAACCTTTTGCAAATTTTGAGTACGACAAAGTCAGTATTGACCTCGATTGCTTTTGTCGTGTTGCTTCTTCTTCTGAAACTGCCAATTTTGCGATTCTTTTACCATTGGTATACTCGACTGCCTCGTTAAATGTTCTATCATGTTCTGCGCCTTAAGTCTTCCCCAATTGGCGGTCGTTTCAGAATGCAGAGGACGTTAACAATTGGTTTAATGCTGCCCCTGTTTGTTATATCAATGAATATTGGCATCACCATTCGCTGTTAGAGATCAACGATCTCCTTGATGTCTAATATCCTTGTTTTCGCCTCTGGAAAAATAATTGTTCCATCCACTTTTTCCAAAAAGGTTCTGCAAGGCAACATGAGCAGCCTTAAGTTTTCTGTACTATCAAAGCAGAAGATCTATGAATCACATAATCGGATCGTCCTCCTGCCTGTAAACCTGGAAACGCTTAACTCCCATTTTTTCTGTTCAGCTTAGGTCGCTATCCAGAAGGCTTTTTTCCAACCCTCGTACTGGTGGGAACTTTATGTTCTATCTGAAGTATCTGCATATTAAATGCAAGTTTAGTCAGCATGCAAGGTAGTTCAGGAATATCAATTAGCTTTTTGGCAGTTCCTTCATTGCATTTACTAATTAAATCGCCTTGTTTGCTTACAAGTAGTTCATCATATAAATTTGCTTAGAATTGATGCGTTTTTGGTTTGATAATTAGCCTTCGTTAGATTTCAATCGTTATTTTTACCGTTTCACTTCTCACCACTCACTATTCACTACTCACTGCCCCACCAAATTTGCAGTTGTATCATTTGAAAACAAGATTACGTGGATACCCTCAATTCATGTTATCAACACCGGCAAGAATGTCAATTACTCCGCGCGCTGGTTTTATTATCTTCATTGGCAACCAAAAACTCATCCAATGACACTGAATGACCCGGCCGTATTGCAAGCATTCAAAGGCCAACCCCGCGATTACTCCACTTCAACCGGTAAACTGATCCCCTATCCCTTTCCATCACCTGCCGACTGGCGGGACCAATGGATCTACTTTGTGCTAATTGACAGGTTTAATAACCCGTTTGTTTTGCCCAATCCCGATGTTGTTCCCTGCAATACGTACCAGGTGGTAACATTGCAGGTATTCGCCAACGATTACCTTACCTGAAGGAATTGGGGAGCAGGGGCCATCTGGCTATCGCCCGTGCTGATCAACCCTCAGTGGTTTAATGATTACTGGGGAGGATATGGCATATATGATTTTCCTCCGGATAAGAACCCCGGTTTTGTACAGATCCCAGAAGCAGCTAGAGCAAAACTCCAGCCAGTGGCGGGATAAAGAATTCAGGGAACTGGTAGATGAAGCCCATGCAACGGGTATTTACGTGATCGATGGATCATTGTTGCTCAATCTTGCCGGCGATCTTTTCAACTATGTGAAGGGCATGCAGGACACCAGGGAGTACAATCCTCAAAGTGAATACAAGATTTTCTGGCGCAACCAGGATGGTGTGCCTCAAAGTGCATGGACCGATATCGAAAATGTTGATTGGGTCTTTTTGTACACCCCAACGAAGGTGTGTGGCCTGAAGAGTTGCAAACAGGATGAATATTTTCGCCGCAAAGGAGGAGATGGTAATAGAAGGAGATTCTCTCGGAAGACTGAAAAGCAATCCTTGCCGCTGACTATATGGATCCGTGGAATCGAGCGAGCGCTACCCCGTTCGAAGCTCACCTGATCCGTGCATATCAATACCTGAATTGCTAAGTTCGACACCTGGATGGATTTCGCATAGACACACTCCAGCATATCGATTGCTCGCCAGTTTGCCAGAATATTTGGCCAAATGCGATGCGTGAATATGCACTTGTCAATCGGTAAAAGAGAACTTCTTTACGTTTGGTGTAGTCTGGCAGGACAGATGATGAAGAAAGAATTGCCCGGAATTTATAGGACGTAATACTCACAAAGGATGTTGAAACTGATTGGCGTGGATGCGGCGATTGGTTTCCCGATGCGCAAAAGGCTGGTAGATGTTTGCAAAGGTTTTTGCACCGCCATCTGTACTGGCAAGGCATTTTGACCGCAGACGGGAAACGCTGAAAAGGATGGCGAGTTCACATGGAGATGCATGGCGGGTATTATGTAAACCTTCCTTGACAATCATGATCTGAATGAACGTTTTTCATAACCCTGCATTTCCCGATCAAACCAAGCTCGGCTCTTACCTGCATGGGATGACTTGATGCAGGGAGTCCCTTGTAGTTTATTATGGCACCAGAGCAGGGCCTTGATGGCCAGCGGAGACGCGCCGCGAATATGTAAGGGGAAGCATTGTGGAGCCGGCCCGATGGATTTTCAACTACTAATCCTTTGTGCATCACCACATTAAGGATCTCGGCCAGTTGCTCGAAGCTTGAACAACACTGCATTGCGTTATGGCCGGCGGTATTTCAGAATTATGCGAGTGGCGAATGGATTTGATTTTGATTATTCCCCTTCGCTGGTGGAGTGATCTCTTTGTTTCTTCGCGGAACATTGAATGAGAAGGAAGTATTAGTGGTGGCCAATACAAAAATAATGAAGAACCTGCTACGGTACATGTGGTGAAGTGGATAAGAATCTGAATCCAGAAGGAAAAAATATTGAATGTACTGTTCTCCTTTGAGAAGCCCGGGGCCCTTTACCAAACGCCGCCACGCCAACCAGAAAATGGACAATACCGGACGGTCATGGTAACCGTGAATCGGGAGAAGCTGATTGTTCTTGGATGAGAAAAAGCGTGAGCAATGAACAAATTAGCGCAATTCCCGTAATGTTTGTAAATTAAAAAACAAAAAGGATCCATTCAAGAGTGGGTTGGGGAAACCCACTCTTGTCTAACAGCATTTGAAACCTGGGATCGGGCCCCTAGTGTTCGGCGTGACATCGAGGGTATTGTATTTCCTAGATTCAATACAAAATGGAGTCGCGGTCCTTACAAGCGTTGTCAAAGATAAACTAGCGCTTCGTCCGCTCCGTCGAGTAAGAGCTACGGACAGCGGCGGTACCGATGCGCAGCCTACGTGCTACTCCGGCAGGCTCCGACTTTTTTAATCTCGTCCAATCAATATCCGGGCCTCATCTTTCTTGCCCATGCAAAACAGTAGGGTGAGAGTACATTGGTGAGTTGGTTGAGAAATGGTGCCTCCCGGACACCTTCGTCAGAGCGGGAAAAAGGCCCCGGCGGCTTCATCAAATTGTTGCAGGTGACCAGGTGGGCGCCAGCCTTTGCGCAAATGACTGATGTAGGAATGGGCATCAAGATCAGTCCCGGTAATACATGCGGCCATCGCCTCATCGAATTTTCCGGCTGCAAGAAGGATAGCTCCGTACATTCCATAGCTTGTTGCGCTTAGCGGCTCGAAGTTCAGTTGCCAAACGACCATGCTTTTTCCGCCTCCACAAGGTCATTTTCCTGCCACGCCATGCCGGAAATAATTGAACTCTGTACCAGTAATGAGCCTGTGTATACCCGGGATTGCGATCGAGGCATATTGAGAAATTCTTTTTCGGCCTCAGGCCAGTTCTAGTCAAAGATGGTATAATAGGCCCACTAGCGAACAATATTAGGGTTCGCTAAGTTGCCGGGTCCAAAATTGCAGCGCCTTTTCCGCGGCCTCCTTTGCTGCCCTTCATTGCTGCTCTGCTTTGGCGGTGCCAGCCCGTAGATCGCTGCCATGATCCCGGCATCAGCAAGCCCGGTAGCAGGCGAGAGCGCAAAATCCGGATCCAGGTGGAATGTGCGTGTTGGAAAAAATGCATTCCGGTCACGCCCGTTGCACACACACTCTCCTCGGCTTAAATAAAATCTCCCCCTTGAGATATAATTCGCAAGCCTCTGTGTTTTCGTTACGGAGCTTGTGTCGATACACCTTGTCCTTTTCCAAGCAAGGTAACTTTTTGCGAGGTTTTTCTGTTACTGCCACCGCAACTTCGTCCTCGGATTGCAAAGATGTCGTCCATGCTGCGGTCATATTTTTGCGACCATAAATGAAATCCATCGTTTTTGCATTAACCAATTGCACCATGATGCGAAGCCAAGGTTGCCCTGTTTCCGCCGCTGCCTTCGAGTATCGCTTCTTACTCCCAATCTCTCTCCCTGGCTTCCCGCAGGCCGACATTGCCACGGTTGCCAGTGCGCGTGGATGATGCGGCCTGCCATCACTTTAAACCTCTTTCAGGTTGGAGAGAGCGTTTAGTATTTCTTCAGCAATCCCGGTGCTGAAATAATCCTGTTCGGGATCGTTACTGTGGAGATATTCTACAACGGTAAAACCGCAGCGCTTTTGCGGGCCATTCTTCCCCGCCGTTCCGGGGCACTGTGGCTCACGCTTAGGCGCCGTCTTTCCCCGCAGAGAATCTGGCTTCGGCTCTCACAAGTCCCGGGTGACAGTCCAATGCAAAGACTTCAATTTTGCCGGTTAATATTTTTCAGGTGATATATGCCCACTGAAACGGTCTTTAAATCCGGATGATTGCTGATCTCATCCCTAACCTTGTCCGATAGCAAGACACAACCCGGCAACCCGAGGGCTCGATCCGGGAGGCACATTATGCTGCAACGTCGCCAGCACTTGTTCATCATCGAAAATAATATCACCAATGTGCAAGCCTTCATGCTGCACCGGAACCTCAGGTCGCCTACGGCTAAATTGCAGCTGCATAGAACAGGGCGCATTGTACGGCTGTCACAGCACTTTGAAATATACTTATTGTACCGTCCCCATAATATTGAATGACCCACTGAATTGTTCATGTGCCTCCTTTAGCACCTTTTCGGTGACGTTCACACTCTGTTCTATGGCTTTTTGTACTCTTTGCTGCATGGTGGCAGTATAACCTTCTATATCGGTAAACATAATAGCAGCCAGCTGGCGGTGGTGGAGCATGCAGGTCAGTTAATAGTTTTAAAGATAGAAAAATATTAGTTTGCTGTAATAGATTGATTTATATCAACCTTTGAGCTGAAAGACAGGCGCTAAACAATTTGATGACTCTATAAAACTTGCAATAAAAGGATCTATTAGGAGATAGACCACGCAAAATTGTACCAACAGGCAAGGGTATGTTTTTAGAAATAGAACAAAATGGTGCATTGAGCCGCCCATTTGACAATTTCACTGTGCATAAATTAATAAATCTCACTATGAAATCCTCCTCTTTCTTTGAAAGTCGTAAGCAATACAACATAATCATTGTTTGCGCTTACGAGTGTACGACGTGAGGGTGTAATGCCACCAGCTGATTTTCTGTTAACAAGGTGTCGCCCATCGTATGTTGAAAAAGTTGCCTGGCCTTTTATCATTTGAATAGTGGGAATGCCCTTCCACTTCATTTTCGCTGATGACAGCGCCGGCTTTAAAAGCAGAAGTACAACGCTAATATTATCTGACTTAAAAATCGTTATCCCATTCCTGTCGTTATTATTCCATCTTTTTTCATCCTGCAATTGATCAATAAATGAAGAAATATCTGAGAAAACATAAAGCATCAATGACGGTCGTAACCGGACGGTTAGAAGTAGCTTCGTTTCTTTTAATTTCCATAATTCATGATTTTAAAATGAAAATTATACTGAACAGATATATTTCATCAATACGAGCTCCCTACCTTTGATTCAAATATCGTTAGCCTTTTTTGGGGGCTACCTCTTAAAAGAAACCACCGCTTAATAAAATGAATATGGCGGCACCCACTACCCATACCCAGGGTTGTTGATACCATTCACTTTCTTTCTTTACATTGATATCTACATCAATGCCCTTGTCCCTGAGCTAAACGCGAGGAGCAGTAAACGTGAGGTGCAAGTCCGAATAATGCCCGGTTCAGGATAGCCCGGATGGCGCGATATTCTTAATCATGACAATTGATTTTTAACTTTAAAAACATTCCCTGTCAATCAACCAAAAATGGTTCCACGATTGTAAAAACACTCTGATATTACCGCTAAACCCCTCTTTAAAGAAGGTTTTGAGAAAAATAATCTACATTATTCCAGGATTTAAACAATTCTTATTGAAGACAAATCCATGGATTGAGATGGTTTGATTTTGAGGGCCGACTGGTATTTTCTTTGGGACAAAGTAGCAGTAGCAATACTCGTATTAAGTATTCCTAATTAAACCTGATTGAAACTGAATTTCAGCGGCCACGCACGCACGGTAATATCTTTTTTTACATTGATAATAAGGATGGCATAATTTTTACCCTTTTTAAGTAACTTGCATGATCCGTACAAATTCATCACCCGCAGCGAAAAGCTGCACTTCGCTATATTAAGAATATAGACTATCGAAAAGGTGCTTTATATCTCAGGAAATTATTTCTTTGAGCCGGCTAAATGATGTATGGCGCAAGGCGCGACTTCTTTTTTGATACCCCGGCGACAATCATTTCAACGAAGGTGTTAGTAAATTGGGGTTTCCTTGATCGCACAAAGACTTTTCGGATTCATCCTTCAACTCATGTCCCCTTAGGCAAAATAGATTGCTATGGTGTGACCTGCTTGGAGTTTTGTAACCAGATTTGAATTAATTTCCTGTTGATGAATGAAATAAGCGGAGCTCCTATTGAAGCTTTTGTTTTCGATCCATCAATAAGGCAAAATTTTCTTGCAATAAAGTGTATTGTCGTAACTTTTTCACTCCCTCTAATTTTTAACTTTAAACTTTAAACTATGCCTGACTATGCTCAACCAGTGCTGAGTATCTACAGAATGGGTAGATCAGCACAGTTTGATCCAAATGTTGTAGTAGTCAGTTGATGTTGACACAGGCTTACAGTGAAGGTCATGTTCCCGGCTCCCTGGGCTGGAACTGGCAAACACAACTGGCATGCGATACCCTTCACTTTTGACAATCGGAAAAGCCGAACCTGGAAAAATTACTTGGTGAAAATGGCATTGACAATGACACTGCACTTATCCAGCCTTGAAATAATAATAGCTGGTTTTACCCGCCTGGGCCTTTGGCAACTGAAAATGTATGGCCACAAAGATGTACGCATTATGAACGGCGGCCGGAAAAAATGGCTTGCCGAAGGTCATTGTAGTGACCAAAGATGTTGCTGTTCCGCAATCGACAAAATATTTGGCAAAACAGAGATGAATCCATTCGCAGCTACGCCAACCAGGTACAAAAAGCAATGGACATCGATATCGATGGTAGGATGTGCGATTCTGGCCGTCAGATTCACCGGGAAGATTCTGTCCCCTCCCGGACTTCCCGAAACATGTCAACGCTGGCGGAGGACACATACCGGGGCCGTCAATATACCATGGGCGCAGGCTTGTAACGAGGATGGTACTTTTAAGTCAGGAGACTAGCGAAAAATTATATATGGGCAAAGGCATAAACAAGACAATGTGATTTGCCTATTGCCAGGTGAGCTGTTAAGTCATACCTGGTTCGTGTTGAAATATTTGCCTCGGCTATCCTAACGTTCGAACTACGATGGTTCATGGACGGAATGGGGTAACCTTGTGGGCGCTCCGGTAGAAAAAGGCTACGCCGCAGAAGGAAAAACAAATGGCAATGGCAAAAATGAACGCTGCCTCTTTAAAAAAAAATTACATTGAACACGGAGAATTTCAAAGAAGAGTTTCGGGTTTAACAGGAGTACCGATTCGCGTAGGCCCACCTCACAAGGGTGGAGACGACGCTATTGTGTCATGTCTATAATGTAGATCCACGGCGCGCTACCATTGCCAGGGCTACGGCAGCCACCAGGAAAAAAGCTGTTGAAGAAGCCATGATAAAAGTGAGCCAGCATATTCGTACTTTGAATAAAAATTAAGATCCTTAAGCCTTCTCAAAACCGGACATGAGTTGGAGTCTCCGGTTTTTGTCGAAAAATGCATTAAAAATACTATGGCATTAACGGAATGCCTTTAATACTGAATAAAAACAAACATGACTACAGCAAAAATAAATAGCAGCCAGTCGCACATGATTTCTAGTTTGACTTTATCGCATCATGTCACCATTTTTTAATTGAAATGATTTGCTTAACATTCAAATTTACCAAGGGAGTTGTTTAATATATTGCACAAAACCAACTGTCAGGCTATTTTTCTGATTAAAACAGTGCAACGGATAAATACAGATCAATGAATCGAACATCTGAAACAACTCGCCGGTGAAATGGAAGGAGAATTATATGCAGACAAGACCACGCGAACATTGTATGCAACGGATGATCGGCCGCGAAATCGTGGCGAGTTGCAGTTCAAAGACCATTTCAGATAATAAAAATTAATCATTTTGCCAAACGCAACATACACACATCGTGATACACGAACTGCCGGCACTTCCCTGGCCGGCCAGGTAGTTAATGGCATAGTCGTGGATGTATCAAAATATTTTACGCGAATTATTGAGCTGAATACGAAAAATGGGTTCGTGTGGAACCAGGTGTTATCCGTGATGAACTAAATATGTTCCTGAAACCGCCACGGTCTTTTTTTGGTCCGGAAACATCTACAGCCAACCGGGCGATGATTGGTGGGATGGTGGGTAATAATTCAGCCAGCTGGCGGATCAAACTCACGGTGGTATATCGAAGCACCCGGGAACATTTGCTGGAAGTAAAGGCACTTTGTTAAGCGATGGCTCCCGAAGCCCGAATTTAAAAACGTCACCATTGAAACATTCCATCAAGAAATGTGGTGATAACCCTAGAAGCTTTTCCATTTACCCTCGGTTCAAGAAACTTATTGAGCAATTACGAAAACCAGAGTGGAGATAAGAAAAGGAATTTCCTAAAAAAACAGTTGAAAGAAGAAGCACAGGCTATGCGGTTGATGTATTACTCGACTCGCACCATTTGTTGCGGGCGAGCGGATTTTTGCGAATTTTTGTAAGCTTATTGCCGGATCGAAGGTACTCTTGCGTTTATTACCGAAATCAAATTAAACATAGTTCCCCTGCCTCCCAAAGCCGGCTTGCTTTGTGTACATTTAATTCGATTGATGAATCGTTGCGTGCAAATCTTATTGCCTTAATATAAACCCAGCGCAAGCGAACTGATCGATCGTTATATTTTGGAGTGCACAAAGATAATTTGGAGCAAGAATCAACTTTTGTTGGAGATCCCGGTGCCATCCTGGTAATTGAATTTACCGGGAGCAATACGTAATG
>ERZ1370068.5915-contig-4918_pt1 | contig 34556 bp, 47 predicted proteins | sample MGYA00561227_ERZ1370068 | MGnify/ENA primary metagenome ERZ1370068 (study PRJEB38410, sample SAMEA6850437) | metagenome | study: Metagenomic assessment of the ecological functions of the soil: analysis of the soil microbiota associated with the...
GTTACGTATTGCTGCCGCCGAAACACAGGGGCTGTTTGTTCTTCATGATGAAACGCGTGTTGAGCATGTAGTACGTGTCGGTATCGTGCGCCACGTCCATCTTCTTCGCGTAAGGCTTGAAGATTGATTTCAGTTCGTCGAAGACTTGTTTGAATTCGGCTTTGTCTGGCATTGAGATTGCTCCTTCCGAAACCGCGCATAATAAAAGTTCTGGCTGGCCCAACAACGGCAGCAGTATCGCGTTATCGCTCCGTTAGGAGCGAGATGTTTATAGCACCCGCAGCCCATCATCCATCAAGCTCCGTTAAGAGCGAAACGCGCCAGCGAAGTTTTGTTTCTGCTCCTAAAGGAGCTTCAGAAGCTGGAAACGTCTGGTGTTCTATAAACATTTCACCCCTGACGGGGTGCAGACTCGGACATATCTTCATTTGTGATTCTTCCAGGCGGGAGGGAGCAGGCGTCGCCGCCCGTCCGCAGCCAACGCAATCCCCGGCTCGTCCAGCTCTTTTCGATCCCAGAGCTTGCAGGTGACCTGGCGATGAGCTTGATCGAGCGCTTCACAGTAATTCGTATAGGTGCAACGGCGCACTTCATCTCCGCTGGCCGCGCTTCACTTTCACAAACCAATCCGGATCAGCCAGGGCCTGACGCGCCATGCCGATGATGTCGGCGTCGCCGCTCTGCAGAATCTGCTTCGGCCTGCTCAAAGGTTGTGATTCCTCCGGTGGCGACCATCGGCGTCATTGAATCCGGCGGTGTTTACCGCGTGTTTGATCTTTGCCACCAGCGGCACCGAGCGGCCAAACGGGCCGCTCTTCATCAGACAGCGTCGTGGGCATGCATTCGTAACCGCTCTGGCCGGTGTAAGGATAAACCGCCTGGCCCGACTTTCGGTTGCTCTGCGTCCTCGAACTTGCCGCCTTTTGAGATCGGAGAGATAGTCGAAGCCGGCTTTGGCGAATTCAACTCCAAAATAAACTGCGTCGGCGATGCGATTACCGCCGGCGATCACTTCATCGCCTAGAAAGCGGACGCCAACCACGTAATCGTCGCCGACGCGTTCGCGCACCGCGCGATAGACCTCCAGCGGCAGACGAGCGCGGTTTTCTCTGCGGTCCACCGTATCCGTCGTCCGCGATCATTCAGCGCGCTCAGAAAACCAGCCATCGTGTACGCGTGGGCGTAGTGCAACTCAACTCCATCGAAATCCGGCTTCGCGCGCGCGGTGCGCCGCATCGGCAAATATTCCCGGCAGCACCTGCGGCAGTTCTTTTATGTGAGGCAAGTCAGTGTCAGTGACGCGTTCGCGATAACCGAAGCGCAGCGATTCGAGTTCGCGAGCGTCAAGAATCTGATCGAGAACGTCATCATCAGCCGCTCTGCTAAGAACTCGCGAAGCTGATGATTCGTCAGCGTCTCAGCCAGTACGAAGCATTCGTGATGCCGGCGATCGCCTGACGATGGCGATCGGTGATCAGTGAGAAAGCGATCAAAGAACTTGGTCCGGCTCAGGACGGCGTTTGACCGCCAGGAAATCGATAATCTGGATGAAGAGCTTGGTGCGGCCGTCGCTGGCTTCGCGGACGGTTTCGACGAGCTGTTTCAATCCCGGCAGGAACCGATCGTGGCCGATGCGCAGCAGCGGGCCGCTGGGAATGTCGCGCACGCCGGTGGCCTCAACCACAATCGCGGCGGGGCCGACCTTCAGCAAAGCGTCGGTACCAGTCCAGATTGTCCTGGGTGACGAATCCATCTTCAGTCGCGCGCCAGGGGACCATCGCGCGGCACCCAGGTGCGACTCTCGAGCGCCAGCGATCCAATCCTGATTGGCTGAAACAGCAACGATCGAGCCGCCTCTTCGGCCGTGGGCCAGAGCGTTTCAGGAATGGGATGCTTGATCGGATTGGCGAACTTCCACATGAGCGAGATGACTTTATCACTTTGAGCCAGAGTCGCGGCCTGCCGCTTGAGTAGCTGACAGGCTAGCGTTTCGGTGTGTCAGAACCCGAGAGCAGAATAACCGAGACTGTGCCTCGAATTGTATGGACGGACGGAGCTCGACTCGCAAAACGCGACGTTCGCAACCGGCACGGCCGCTTCCGCACATCAACGGCAGCCGCATCATGCTGCGGAACGTGATAAATTATCTGATTAAACCCAACGGAGTATGCATGACTGACGATCTTCTTAAGTACCGATCTGAATTTCCGATCCTGGAAAAAGCTGTCTATCTGATCTCGCACAGTCTCGGCGCCATGCCGCGGGCGACTTACGATCGTCTGCATGAGTACGCCGACATCTGGGCGTCGCGCGGCGTGCGCGCGTGGGCCGAAGGCTGGTGGGACATGCCGGTGACGATTGGCAACGAGGTCGCGCGCATTATCGGCGCGGATCCAAACACCGTCGTCATGCATCAGAATGTTTCAATCTGCCAGTCGTTGATTCTTTCAGCGCTGTTGCCGCTCGCCGGCAGATCCAAAGCGAAACAAGATCGTCTTTGAAGAGCTGAATTTTCCCTCCGTGATGTACGTCTATGAAGCGCATGCTCGCGAAAACGGTTTGCGAATTGAGCGCGTGAAGTCGGACGACGGCATCACCATGCCGCTGGAAAGAATGCTCGCGGCGATTGACGAAGAAACGCTTTTGGTTCCGATTTCCCATGTTCTCTTCAAGAGCGCATTTCTCCAGGACGCCAAAGCGATCACTGAACGAGCGCACGAGGTCGGCGCGATAGTCGTCCTCGACACTTACCAATCGGCGGGCACGGTTCCGTTCAGCGTGAAAGAGCTGGACGTGGATTTCGCGACCGGCGGCTCAGTGAAGTGGCTGTGTGGCGGACCGGGCGCCGGTTATCTCTACGTGCGGCCTGATTTGATCGATCGATTCGAACCAAAGACCACCGGGTGGATGGCCCACGAACATCCCTTCGCGTTTGAAACTGAAATGCATTACGCGCCCAACATCACGCGGTTTCTTCATGGCTCGCCGGCGATCCCGGCCCTGTATGCCGCCGAATCCGGCTACAAAATCATCAATGAGATTGGTGTCGAAGCAATCAGGGAAAAAGCGTTCGGCAGACGCAAAGGTTAATCGAGTTGGCCGAAGCAGCGGGCTTTCGCGTAACCAGTCCGAGCGATCCGGCCCGGCGCGGCGGCACGATTACAGTTTGGGATGACAATGCGGCGGCGATCACCAAAGAATTGATCCGGCGAGAATTCATTGTTGATTACCGGCCCGGCGCCGGCGTGCGCGTCTCGCCGCATTTCTACACCAAAGACGAAGAGCTGGAATTGGTCATCGCCGAGATGAAGAAAGATTCGCGACCAACGTGAATTTGAAACGACCGGAAAAGCCGGAGCGGCATTTTTGAAAAGCTGCAAGGCCGAACTCCGAACGAGCAAGAACATCATGAAACTATTCTCTGGATTCAGCGGACTTTCTGCAAACGGTGTCGTCGGAAACTGAGAAGAACAGCGACACCGCGCGAGCTCTGACTTCAGGCCTGACAGAAGCGCAGCTCAACTGGAAGCCTTCAGCCGAACAGTGGAGCATCGCGCAATGCCTCGAGCATCTCACGGTCGCCACGAATGAGTTTGAAAAGTACTTCCAGGCTGCCATGGAAAGCGCGCGCGAGAGAAATGGCCGGTTAACAACCCACCGCCCTATAAGCCCAGCATGGTTGGAGGGTGGCTGGCCAAACAAGTCAGCCCCGAAGCCGCAGAGAAAATTGACGGCGCCGAAAATATTCCGTCCGGCGGCTTCATCGAACATTCCAGCGGTCGCTGGAGAATGTTCGTCGATCAGCAGGCCAGATTCCTCGATTTCGTCCGCCAATCGACTGGTATCGATTACAATAAGACGCGCGCTGCGCTCGCCCGTTACCCCGTTGATGCGTTACAGTTTGGCCGACGCATTTGTAATTACGGTTCTTCACGGTCAAAGACATTTAGCGCAGGCCCGGCGAGTTCGAGAAATGCCGGAGTTTCCGCGAGCCTAAGCTGCCACGTCATGTCAGAAGATTACGGTCAAAGCGCTCCGCTGTCTTACAACAAATATCTGCGAGTGCCGGAGCTGATCGACTTGCAGACCTGCTTGTCGTCGCCGGCGCATCACGACGAACTGCTGTTCATCACCGTCCATCAGGCATACGAGCTGTGGTTCAAACAAATCCTCCATGAGATCGACGCGGCGATCGTTTTGATGAAAGAAGATCGTTCAATCGAAGCCGCTCAGGCCTTGCGTCGCGTGGTCGAGATCGAAAAACTGCTGATCGCTCAGATTCATATTCTGGAAACGATGTCGCCGGTGCGTTTTCTCGGCTTTCGTGACGAGCTGAATCCCGCCAGCGGCTTTCAATCGATGCAGTTTCGCGAGATCGAATTCTCATCCGGGCTCAAAGACGAAAAATCATCCGCGAGTTTCGCGCACGATGATTTTGCGCGCCGCCGCCTCGAGGCCAGAATGCAGCAGCCTTCGTTATCAGACGCATTCTTTGCGCTGCTGCGTCGTTCGGGGTTCGACACGCCGGCCAGCGACGCGCCACGTGATACGGAGGAGCGCCGCAGCAATTACGGCAAGCGACAGCGCGCCGTTGTCGAAATCCTCACCGCATCCCGAGAGCAGTTGCAACAAGGAGTACCAGTTAGCCGAGAGCGTTGCTCGAGCACGACGAATATTTTTCGCTCTGGCGTTCACATCACATCAAAATGGTTGAGCGCATGGTGGGGACCAAACCAGGCACCGGCGGTTCGAAGGTGTAGGCTACCTGCAAAAGACACTCGACAAGAAATTCTTTCCGGAGCTTTGGGAAGCGCGAACGTATCTCGGCACCAGGCACGATGATCAGGGCTGTCCGTTCGCGAAGTAATCCGCACTAGACCTCATGCCGGTCGAATTTCCTGAACGCTTTAACATGGCCGATTACTTCCTCTACCACAACCTGGAGGAAGGCCGCGAAAACAAAGTCTGCCTGCATTTCAAAGATCAAACCTTTACCTACGGCGAAGCGGCGCGCATGTCGAATCGAGTCGGCAACGCGCTGCGCGAACTCGGCGTTGAGATCGAAGACCGGGTTTTGATCGTCCTGCCCGATTGTCCGGAATTCGTTTGGACCTGGTTTGGTGCGGCCCGCATCGGCGCGGTGATTACGATGGTCAATCCGCTCCTGCCGGCTGACGACTATCGTTACTACCTGGAATATACGCGGGCGCGCGTGGCTGTAGTTCACGAATCATTTCTTGAGCCGATCCTGGAAGCTTTGCCCGCAAAGCAATTACTTGCGTTCGCTGATTAGTGGTTCGCAACGAAGCTGCGATTGACGACAGAGCCGCTCAATTTCAAGAGTCCGGCATAAGTTGGTGTTCGTTTTCAGAAGTTGTTGACGGCGCAACAGCCTGCCTGCCAGGCCGGCCGAAACGCATCGCGACGATATCGCCATCTGGTTGTTCACCTCAGGCTCGACCGGACATCCCAAAGGCGCGGTCCATCTTGCAGCATGATCTGCCCTTCAACACTGAGGTCTTTGCCAAGCGCACGATGGGAGTGAACGAAAACGATCTCACGGTTTCGGTTCCCAAACTGTTCTTTGGTTATGCGACCGGAACCAATCTTCTGTTTCCGTTCGCGGTCGGTGGCGCAACGGCTCTCTTTGCGGAACGATCTACGGCGGAAAAGATGTTCGAAGTCATCGAGCGTTACCGGCCTACGATCCTGACCACCGTGCCGACGATGATCAATGCAATGCTGAATGTTGAGGATGCGAACCGGCGTGACCTTTCCAGCATTCGCTTTTGTTATTCAGCGGGCGAAGCTCTGCCGGTTGAGCTTTATCACCGCTGGAAGGAAACGTTTGGTGTTGAGATTTGCGACGGCATCGGATCCGCGGAGATGTTTCACATCTACATCACAAATCGTCCCGGGCGACGTGAAGCCCGGCAGTCTGGGACGAATCGTCGAAGGTTACCAGGCGCAGCATCGTGGACGCAGATGATCACGAAGTTCGCACGGGCGAAATGGGTACGTTGAAAATCAAAGGCGATTCAGCAGCGCTTTGCTACTGGAACGCGCATGAAAAATCGAAAGCGACCTTTGCCGGAGACTGGTGCACCAGCGGCGACCAATTCCACGTCGATGAGGAAGGGTACTACTGGTATCACGGTCGCACGGACGACATGCTGAAAGTTGGCGGCATCTTTGTAGCTCCGGCGGAGATTGAAAACTGTTTGCTTCAGCATGAAGCGGTGCTGGAATGCGCCGTTGTCGGTCATGATGAAGGCGACGGTTTGGTGAAGCCGAAGGCGTTCGTCGTTGCTCGTGAGGGACATGAACCGGGCGAGCGTTCTGGCCGAAGCTATCAAGCAGTTCGTCAAAGATCGAATCGCCCTCTACAAGTATCCGCGCTGGATCGAATTCGTCACCTCACTTCCCAAGAATGACCGCGGAAAAATCGATCGAAAACTGCTCAAGAGTTAGCGCTGCCGTCGCTTCATCCGCCGTGGCCTGAGTTTTCAGAGGGTCGCGAAGCCCGCTGAGCCGTCTGAAGTCCTATCTCGAGCTAAACTCGGCTGACCGACTCAAATCAGTTTGCGGTCTGTCTCAAAATCGTCCAATATTCTCTCCGAAAATCTGACGATAATTCGCCTGCTTTATGGAATTGGATACCTACTAACCATTTCTTTCCTGCGAGAACGAAAGTGGGGCTTAACGGGACCCATCGGAATTCAAGAAGGGAAGAAGACTAGTGCAAAAACTGTTTCTCTTATTTGCTGCTGTAGTCGTAATCGCATTGCCCGCGGTTGCATCCGCCGGACACCATAACTTTTCAGGCGCCGACTACCGCGCCCAATCGGGGCAGCGGCGGACCTCGCCAATTTGATCTCGATCACCACAGCGCTTACACGTGGAGAATCGGCGGCGTGAATCTGGCCGGTAAGACCATCACGAGGTGCTACCATCACCTTTCGCAACATCAGCAATTGGGACAGCAACGCAAACATGCTGTTTGTCCACTTACTGGACACGGCCAAGAACGCGGGCGTCAGCTTCGTTTCAGGATGCTGCCATTAAATCAGACTCCAGTAACTGACATTCACGATGATTTTGCCGGCACGCGCTATCTCAACAATCCGCTGGTGGCCGCCGGCACCGGCAATACCTTTCTGACGCAGCAGGTCGTTCACCACGACGGCAACGAATTTCGTTTACACCTTCACGGCGGATCAGCTTCAAGTTCTGAGTACGTACTTCCTGAACGGAGGCGACGCTCGCTTTTGGTTTCGATCCTGATTGTCACTTCTGGAACGATGGTATCGCTTTCTCGTTCACGACGGCGCCGACAGCAACCCCCGAACCGACGACGATGGCTCTGCTGGGCACAGGTTTGGCGGGACTCTACTACAGCCGCAAACGGAAGAAGCAGCAAACAGGCTCAAGCTGCTAACTGAGATAAGGCTCGCGATTTGTCAAAATCAAAAAGCCGCGGAGGCTAACGCTCCGCGGCTTCTTGTTTTTAGGCTTACGGTACGAGAAGTCACAGACCTGAAGTCTATGACCAATTCACCTCAATCTTCCTTCCAAATTGTAATCGCGCAATCTGCGATAGAGCGTTGAGGGCGAAATGCCCAGTGCTTCGGCAGCTTTGCCTCTATGCCAGCCGGTCCGCTCCAGGGCCGCAATGATTTGCTGCTTCTCAATGATCGCGAAGTGAACCGGTGTTGGAAGCGTTGTCTGCCGGAAACTGGTCATGGTCTGGCTCGCCGGCCGGTTTGCGCAGGAACAAAAGGCATCGCGCCGTTGGTGCGCGCTACTTCCGGAGGCAGCTCATTCACTGTAATGCGACCGTCGTTCGAAAGCAGCACCGCGCGCTCTAAACAATTACGCAGCTGTCGAACGTTGCCGGGCCAACTGTACAAGCGCAGGCTGTCCAGGGCCTCAGGAGCTAACGTCGGTTGGATTGGAAGTGAGGTGCCGTAGCATGTGATGCATCAAAGGTTCGACGTCTTCCGGTCGCTCGCGCAGCGGCGCCAGATGAATCTGAAAACTGTTGATGCGATAGAGCAGGTCCGCGCGGAAAGCGCCATCCGCAATTACCGTGTCGAGGTTGCGGTTCGTTGCCGCCACAATGCGCACGTTGACTTCGACCTTGCGCACGCCGCCCACGCGGAAAAATGTTCGCGTTTCGATTGCGCGCAGCAGTTTTGCCTGCAAGCCCGCGGGCAGCTCAGTCACTTCATCCAGGAACAATGTCCCGCCGTCGGCCAACTCGATCAATCCAAGTTTGCGAGCTTTGGCTCCTGAGAAAGCTCCAGCCTCGTATCCGAATAATTCAGATTCAAGCAGCGTTTCCTGGAAAGCCGCACAGTTCAAATCGATGAACGCGCCGTTAGCGCGATTCGACAAACGATGAATTGCCTGGGCAATCAGTTCTTTGCCCGTGCCTGACTCGCCGGTAATCAGAACTGACGCTTCCGACGGCGCCACGCGCTGAACCAGGCGAATTGCTTCGGCCATCGCTTCAGACTGGCTGATGATTTCGGGGACGGCGGACTTACGTTCGATTTGCGCGCGCAGTCTTTGATTATCGACGCGCAGGTTTCGCTTTTCCGCGGCCTGGCGCACGCGCACGTCAAGCTCGTTAATGCTGTATGGCTTGGTGAGGTAGTCGTAAGCGCCCAGCTTCATTGCCTCAACCGCAGTTTCAATCGTGCCCTGACCGGTCAGCATGATCACTTCCGGAGGATTGGGCCGTTCATGCACGCGGCGCAGCAAGCTCCATGCCATCCATGTGCGGCATGTTGATGTCGCACAGCAGCACGTCGACATTGCTTTCTTCGAGCTTTCGCAATGCCGCTTCGCCATCGGGTGCAGCCTGCACGCGATAACCCGAGCCGTTGCAGCTCTTTCTGTAGGACGAGACGCAGGTTGGCTTCGTCTTCGGCGATTAATAGTCTGGCATCACGCTGTTCGTTCACTGTTTATTACCCCGCACTTGGAAGGATGGTACTAATCAGTCCGCGACCGGCAACGTAATTGTGAAGGTAGTGCCGACGCCAAGCGATCGAGCGCACGTCAAGCCTGCCTCCATGATCCGATAAAATACCATAACAGACCGCGAGTCCCAGCCCGTGTCCGCGTCCAATGCCTTTGGTGGTAAAGAACGGATCGAAAATTTTGGTCATGTTCTTCGGAGGCAATCCCAATGCCTGAGTCTCGAACCTCGATCAGAATTCGGGAACCTGATTGCGCGGCGCGCAAGGTTAAGAGTCCCGCCATCGGGCATGGCATCGATTGCATTGGTCGCCAACGCTATGACTGCCTGCTGCAATTGACCTCCATCGCCGAGAACTACGGGCAGGTCGTCGGCGGTTTCAATTTCGATCTTGATGTTGTCACCGCGCTGTTGATGAGTAACCAGGCGAGCCGTGGCTTTGATCAAATCACTAACGTTGACCGGCACTCGCTGGCCGGCGCGCAAGCGACTGAAGTCCAGCAAGCCATTGGTTATCGATTTGCAGCGAAATGCTTCATCGCGAATCAAGCCGAGATACTCGCGCAGATCCTCGGCATCAGGCGAATCGCCAAACGCACCTTCTTCAATCCGCTTCTCGAGGGATTCCGCACAGGCTGCGATAGTTGCCAGCGGATTGTTGATCTCATGCACTACGCCTGCCGCCAGGCGGCCGACGGCGGCCAGTTTTTCGGCGCGAGCGACTGCGCGATGCGCTTTCACCCGGGCCGTAATATTTTCGCCGACGGCGATCACGTGAGAAACCTTGTTGGTCTCTCCGGCGCGCATGGGAATCTTGCTAATCAGCCAATGATTCGTATCGCCATCCTGGGTGACTGTCTCTTGTTCGACGCGATGAATCTTGCCGGTGGCGAAAACATTGCTGAATTCGCGTTCAAGGAGCTCGCGGCTCTGTTTGGTCAGCACGTCGAAAATGCTTTTACCCAGCGGCTTCGCCCTTCGGCAATCCCAGTTCGCCCAGTTCGCGATTGCGGTTCCACGCCACAATCTGATGGTTGGTGTCGATCGCGTAAAGCGACAAAGGCAGCGCATCGATAATTGCCTCCGTGAAGCGTTGCTTGCATCTCGGCTTCGGCCGTGCGGCGGTCGACTTCCTCGGCCAAAGTGGCTGCAGATTCGCGCGCCTTCAGATACAAACGCGAGATCTGCGCGGCGAACGCGGCCTGTTGGGCGGCTGCGTCAAGTAAACTTTGTTCCGTTTCAGTTGCGTCGGCGGCGTCGGCAAAGGCGACGACCAGAGCGCCTGAATTCTTTTCGCCGAAACCAATGGGAACCCAATACTCGCAGGCATGTTTGGCGTCTCGGAATAAGAACTCCCTGGGATTTGTCAGCCTAAGCGCGTTCGCTGAACGTGAAGACTGCAACCACTTTTCCAGACGCCGAACATCGATTAGCGCAGAATTGCCTGCGCTTCCTTCGTTATCAAAGACACAGACGGCGGGGCCTTTGCCGTTGTTTCTGATAACACAGGCGGTCTGTGCGGCATGCGTGCCCTCAAAAATCGCGCCGGCAACTCGACGGGCCACCTGCTCAGGCTCGAGCGTACGCAAAAGACCTCGCCCGAGGTCAGCCAGGAAGCTAAGTTCACGATTGCTGCCACGTAGTTCTGATTCGCGTTGCGCGACGTTCAGGTGGGAATTTATGCGCGACAGTAGCTCGCCGGGGCTCGATGGCTTAACGATGTAATCATCGGCGCCGGCAGTAAAGGCCTCGACTTTTCGCCCTTCGCTATCGTTGGCCGAAAAGACGACCAGCGGAAGTTGCTTGAGCGAAGGCTGGGCTCGCAACAGGCGACAGAGCGCCAGCCCGTCGACGTCGGGTAACTCGACGTCGAGTAGCACGAGGTCGCATTGACGCTTGCGTAACAAGCTCAAAGCGGCCGGCGCATCCGCCACCGCTATGGTGCGGTGGCCGGCAGTTTCGAAAATGCTGCGCAATCCCTCGCGCGCAGAGCGGTCGTCGTCGACTATAAGCAGTGTCGAACCAGTCGATCGGTTCAATTGATGTAAGTGTCATTCGAATTAACGTCTCGTCCGTAGACTAAGTCCTGAGGTGGCGGAAGTATTTAGAGAATGAAAAGTTGAGGCAGGCGCAGAATTTAAGGCCGCTTGCCGGGAAGCGGACAATCTAGGACAAGACGCTGGATTAGGCGGCCGTCAGAACGGCGGCCGTTTGCGGGCTGAACATTGGGTAACGCCCGCTAGCGACTCTTCCAATTTGACTGGTCGAGGGGTTATTGTCAAGAGAGTTTAGTTTACTGAGGTGGCAACAAAGGAATCCTCGGCGGGACGCTCCAACGCGGGCTTAGCCGACTCTTTGTGGACTTTTGCCAGCTGAAAGACGCTGGATTTGTGGGTTGATTTGGCTTTGTACATGGCCTGATCGGCGGCGACTACAAGTTGATCCAGTGTTTCCCCGTCAGTTCCGAACACGCCCGAACCGACACTAATCCCTACTCGCGCGCGGCCTTGGGAACGAATCTCGATTGAGAAATCTGAAACAACCCGCTCGATTCTCTCGCGCAGCTCCTCAACCTGGTCGGGTGCCACGTCAGGAACTATCGCAACGAATTCGTCGCCGGCATAGCGGGCAAGAAAATCGTATTCGCGAAACTGGGCATGTAGCAGAGCCCGCTACTTCACGTAGCATCCGATCGCCGAGCTTATGGCCAAAGGTGTCATTGACGAGCTTGAAATCGTCCAAATCCAGCATGATTAATTGGAATGGCTTGCCAGTCCGGCGCGCTCGCGCGACCTCTTCTTCAAAGCGCAAATGCAAGCTGCGAGCGTTCGGCAGCCCTGTGAGCGGATCGGTGTGCGCGTTAGATTCCGCGCGCGCATGATTGACAGCGTTCGCCAGCGCGTCAGAAGCCAATCGCGTTACTGTTTCCAACAGGCGAATTTGGTCATCACTGTATTCCTTAAGGCTGGCCGAATAAATCGAAAGCGCGCCGAGTAGTAGATCGTCTTTGAATAGCGGGAGCGAGGCCATCGAACGATAATCACCGTCCATCAGTGAATCGCCGTTGATAAAGTCCAGACTCGGATGAATGCGATTGACTGATCGACGATTTGCCAGGGCAAAGCCAGTCACGCCTTCGCCAGGAGCGACGCATCGCCCACGCATCGTGTCAGCATTGAGGCCAACAGCCAACGCAATCCTTGCGTAGCCTTTCGCCTGGTCAAAGAGGTAGACGACGCAGGTATCAAAAGGAACGATGTGCCCTACTTTGTCGACGAGGACGGAGAGAGTGTTTTCAACCTCTAACGAGGAACCAAAAGTGCGCGCAATTTCATAGAGCGCATAGACCTCGCGATGGGCGTTGCGAATCTGATCGTAAGCGCGAAATGTTTTGTTCTCGTTGGCATGGCCGACTTCGTATCCGGCCGGTACAATCGGGCTTCCCGGGACGCTGGCGTGGATTTGATCGGCTAATCCCTGGGCGGCGATTTCCTCTTCGAACATTGGCAAATGCCCGATGAACATATCGACAATCCGCGGATCGAAATGAGTACCAGTGCCCTTTTTAGCAAATCGATCGCTTCCTCTTTTGACTTGCCGGGCCGGAACGGCCGGTCCTCGCGCACAGAATCGAAGCAATCGATAACGCACATGATGCGTGCCGTGATGGGAATCTGATCTCCTTTTAGTCCGTCAGGGTATCCTCTTCCATCCCAGCGCTCATGATGATGGCGAACAATCGGGATCACCGGGTAAGGAAAATCGACGCGGCTGAGGATCTCTGCTCCGACGACGGTATGGATTTTGGTTCTTTCGAATTCAGCCGGTGTCAGCACTCCCGGCTTGTTCAGGATATGATCCGGTACCGCTAACTTGCCGACATCGTGGAGGAGCGCACCAGCTTTCAACGCCGCAAGTTCTGCTTCAGATACGCCCAGCAATTTGCCGAGGCCTTCTGCATATATTTGCATACGTCGAACGTGACAGTGCGTCGTTTGATCCTTGGCGTCGATTGCTGTGGCGAGGGCTTCTACGGTTGCCAGATGCAGGCGGCTCAAGTCGTAACTGTCTCGTTTTCCTGAATTGACGCGCTGGAAGTAGATTTTGTAAGCGACAACGGTGACGATTAGGATTGGCAAACTGGCGAGGGTGTACAACCAGCTCAAGCGGAACCAGGCGGTGTAGATCACCGCCGTGGTTACGGCAGAAGCCAGTAATGACCAACACATCCAGAGATAACCCGCCATCATCTGAGTCCGTTCATGCTGCGGGCATTACCCGCGCTGAAGAGAAAACCACCTAATGAGTTAGTCTGCGCCGAAAGTAATCTGCCGGAGCAACTCGGCCATTCGCTTTCGGCGCAGGACTGGGCAAGGTTGACGGAGGCTGGCACGCATCCGCCACCTGGGGTGTAACAGTCGAACAATATTCTGACTCGCGCAAATCCGGGGGCAGTTTTGTTTAGCTGGCGCGGCTAGCGGGCCCAGTGCGGTGGGCCCGTCCAGCGGAACCGCTAACCTAGCCGCAGCCGTCCGATTACAAGCAGCGTGCCGCTCGTCTGTTCTGCTAATTCTCGAAAAATCGACGATAAAGCTGGACTTCCTGTCAGCTACGAAAGTTCAGGACTCTCACTTTTGCTACGAACTTCCATTCTGACAGGTCAAAGTGAATGCTCGGCGTGGTGATGAAGCCGCCGCGGACAGGCTGAAATCAATTTAGCACACCCGCCGCTTGCTCAAGCCCTCGCTTCTGATAAGCTTCCAAAACTTTGAGTAAAGAGCCTCACGTGCGTCGTGAAATTGGGTCGACCTGTCGGGTACATAGAACTGCTGCGTTCCAACCGTGGTTTTCGCTTCCTTTGGCTGGGCCAGGTAGTGAGTCAGATGGGCGATTGGTTTGACACCGTCGCGGTTTACACGATTGCGCTGAAACTCACCGGTTCAAGTCGAGCAGTCGCCTCTGATCATGGTCGCACGGTTTCTCCCGACGGTTGTGTTGAGTCCGCTTGCCGGAGTGCTCGCAGATCGATTCAGCCGGCGCGCGATTATGATCGGCTCAGACGTTGTTCGAGCGATCGTGGTCCTCGGATTTCTGTTCGTCCGCCGGCCGGATCAGATGTGGCTTGTTTATGTCTTGACCGTCTTTCAACTGGCCTTCTCAACGTTCTTCGAGCCGGCCAAGACAGCCGCCATTCCGTCGATCGTTTCCGATCGCGAACTAGTGCCCGCCAATGCAATCGCAGCCGTGACGTGGTCGGTGATGCTGACATTGGGCGCTGCGCTGGGCGGCTTTGTCGCCGGAGGGTTCGGAACTGACGCGGCCTTCGTGCTCGACTCGCTCACGTATGTTGCCTCCGCAATTCTGATTTCCGTAGTTCGCTTTCCCAAACGGGCGAAGCGGGAAAAGAGCAAGACGACGGTTCGCAAAGCTCTGGGTATCTTCAGACACGATCGAGGGCGCGCGTTACGTAAAGCACCGGTCGCGACTCCTGGCTTATTTGTTGGTCAAACCAGCGTGGGGAATGGGCGGCGGAATTTTGACTTTGCTCGCCGTCTTTGGCGAAAGGATCTTTCCGGTTGCCGGCAAGGCCGCGACGGGTATCGGCGTGCTTTTATGGCCCGCGGCATCGGCACTGCGGTTGGGCCCTGTTGGCCCGGCGTTGGAGCGGAGAGACACGGAAGCAAATGCAGATCGCAATTGGTGTCGCCTTTCTTATGGGTGGCACTTTCTATATCGCGTTCGGCGTGACATCCAGTTTCGTCTTCGCTTTGATATTTCTGGCTGTAGCTCACATGGGTGGCAGTATCCTATGGGTCTTCTCGACGGTCCTCCTTCAGCTTAATGTTGAGGATAAATTTCGCGGTCGAGTGTTTGCAGCTGAGGCGGCGTTGACAACGCTGACGATGGCGACCTCGAATTACGTCGTCGCTGAATTGATGGATGGAATGGGGTTTTCGCCGCGTGTGGTTACCGCCGGCGTAGGGATTTTCTTCCTAATGCCCGGAATAATTTGGTTCGCTACTAGAAAGTTGTGGGATCAAAAAGAAAAACCTTCCGCGCCAGCTGCGACTCACGAGGAAGCGCCGGGAGTGTTGGAAACCGAACATCTCGAGATTTAGTTCTCACACCACGTGCGGGCCGCCTCAAGTCGCTTGAGGTGAGGCCGACGCAAAAGTGAAGAGTTAGAGTTTTGCCTGCGATGATCAAAGTTGGCGTGATGGGATCGGCTGAGGAAGCAGCGTCCCGGGAAATCGGCGAGATCGCGCGCGCTCTGGCCCAGGCGATATCCAGTGCGCGATCTAATCTTGCTGACCGGAGCAACTACCGGAATGATTCACTTCATCGGTAAGCATGCGCGTGAGGCAGGCGTTTTCACATCGGAATTTCACCCGGCGCCAACGAACGCGAGCATGCTGACCGCTATCGTCTGCCGACGGACGCCTGTGATGCGATCATCTACACCGGTTTTGGACTGAAGGGTCGCAACGTCGTCCTGGTGAGGTCCTGTGACGTGGTCCTTTTCGTAGCGGGATCGATTGGATCGCTGAATGAATTCACAATCGCCTATGACGAAGGAAAGATCATCGGATGTCTGATTGGCACCGGAGGGTGGCTGATGAATCGAAGCGAATTGTCGCAGCGCTGCAGAAACCTACAAAAGCTCGAATCGTTTACGATGAAGATCCTGCTGAGCTATTGAGCGCTTGTTTGAGCGTGTACGAAGCTCAGCGGTAGCCCGCGCGTGAGAACGCGCTCGCCGACGTTGTCTTTTCTTTCAAGAGGAACTGATTTATGGATTTGGGACTTAAAGATCGAGTTGCCATCGTAGCCGCGGCCAGTCGTGGTATCGGGTTCGCATGCGCGCTGGAACTCGCGCGCGAAGGTGCGCGCGTCTTTCTTTGTTCGCGTATCGCGGAACACGCATCGGAAGCGGCGCAGAAGATACACGAGAAAACCGGTGCGAACGTTGCCGGGTTCGCTTGCGATGTAACCAACAACGCCGCGGTCGAAGCTTTCGTGCAGCTCGCAGCTGAGCGCGGTGGCCGCATCGATATTCTGCGTTACGAACGCCGGCGGACCGCCGGCCGGGGTTTTTGCAGAGACAGATCTGGATGTGTTTCGACAGGCGTTTGAACTGAACGCGTTATCAGCGATCAGATTCGCCAAATTAGTCTTGCCCGGAATGTTGGAACGCAAATGGGGTCGCATCGTCAACATTACCTCCGTTTCTGCCAAACAGCCGATTGACGGGCTGCTTTTGTCCAACACGGTTCGGGCCGGTCTTACCGGTTGGGCCAAGACCGTATCTAACGAGGTTGCCGCCGAAGGAGTTACGGTGAATAACGTAGCGCCCGGCTACACATTGACAGAGCGGCAAGATGAGCTCGCCGAAGTTCGCGGGAAAGCAGCAGGCAAATCAAAAGAGGAAATAATTGATTCGTGGGCTTTACAGGCGCCAATAAGACGCATGGCTGAGCCTGAAGAGATTGCTGCCGCGGTTGCGTTCCTTGCTTCCAAACGCGCCTCCTACATCACCGGCGTGACATTGCAAGTCGATGGCGGCTGGGTTCGCGGCCCTTTATGATTTGCATTTTCTGAACTCAATTCTTAAAACGATCAACTACCTCAAGTGCTATGGTTTTGCGCAGGGCGCATTTGCTCGCGCTTCTTTGCGAGTGAACAGTTCAATGCCTCTGGACTGACATCTCCACTTTGCCTGGTAAACGTGCGGCTGTTTTCCGTCCGGGCTGCAGGTCAGCGTGCCTTTCAGCAATTCCCATTTGCAATCGCATTTGTCTGCCGCCGGCATGAAGTCAGGATCATCAGGATCAAGACCCGGCGGGAACCGGTCGATCGGCGCGCCTTCAACATTCGTAAAGATGTTGATGTTGGGTAGAGGGGCGCCCGCTTCGCTTGACCAGATTGAATCGGCGCTGTTTGGTTTGCCATCACAATCGACATCGACTCTCGGATCACAAGTTTGCCCCTTTCGGTTGGCCTCCTGGAATCCGTCGCAACAGATGCGACTACCTACCTGTGATTTGACCCACTTTGTGAGTGATGTTCTGTATTGCTCGTTGAATGCGTTATCGACCTGGCCGTCAGCTGCGTGGCCGATGTAGCTCCAAACCGGGTATCCACAGAAAGAGAGTGTCACTACACCTTGATTGAGGCTGACTTGGGGACTTTGAATCTCTCTACAGGGTTTTTCGGATGATGACAAAGTGTGGTGCCAGGGATCGGCTGTTCGCAATCCTTCCTTAGAGGCGGAAAATTCGATTGGGCCAATGACCGTTTGGAGGTATCGGACAGTATCAGACCGCCCAGTATTGTTAGCATGACCGTCAGGGCAAAGAGTTTTTGATTCATGACGACCCGGGAATGCGGACGACCCTTGAGTTGCGTTAGTCAAGTATACTCTGGGAATGGCCCGCGGTTGGGAAAGCAAATCAGTCGAGGATCAAATTGGCGCTGCCGAGGCTGAACGCGAGCGGCAGGCAAAGCCTCACTTGTCAGCTGAGCAACGCGCGCGCGAGGATCAGAAACAGTCACTACTGCTTTCGCGAGCCCAGATCCTTAGCCGGTTGCAGTCAGCCACCAACCCTCGCTATCGGGCGCAGCTTCAATCAGCCCTTGATCACGTGGAAGCACAATTGAAAGCGCCCCATCCAGACGATGCTGAATCGACTTAGTTCCTGGTAAAGGTAAAGTTATCCAGAGTCGTATTACCAGCGAAATCACCGTTACTCGAGATTCTGTACTCGCGAAGTTCGTAACGGGTTCCTCGGACTCTCGGCCTGAAGGCAGCCGAACCCACAGCGTGACGGCGATGCTGCCGTCTGCACGAGTCACCGTCCGGGGTGGTTGAAACGCGTGATTGGCAAAATCATCATCTTTCGCCGAAACGACCATAAGAAATCCCAGCAGACCTTTCGCCACCCATATCTGCGCCAGCTTTTCCTTTTGTGGCCGGTCGACGGCATTCCACCCGAGGGCGCCGAGTGCAGCGCTGGAAAACGCTTGTTCATCGGCCGCAAAGTAGTGGAGTTCACGAATGCGCCCTGAAGCCGGCAAGCCATAATCGAAGGCGAATCCCCCGACAAGAATAACGCCCGGAAGGTTCACCTCCCTGCGAATACATCGTTTGCTGTGATCGTCGAGAGGCTTGCCCGCGAGGGCTTCGCGAGGCTGCATTAACACCATCGTCTGTTGCAAGATCGAACCTGGAAATATCCTGAGTGTGCGCAAGAGATACACAAAGAGTACTGACGCTAAGCCAGCACCCAATTGTGACAAGAGATCTTAAAAGTAACGCGTCTCACACAATCAAAGTCTTACGGAGTAGCAGCCTTTGGCATGTTGAATTTAGCATCATCTACCGGCGCGTTGGTTTTCATTTCACTGAAGGTTCGTGTCGAGACGGGATTGCCGGCTTCGGTAGTCGCAGTTCGAGCCGTGAATGCAAACTTTACCCCGTCGACTTCCCGATAGTCTTCAAGATCCACTTGTTCCGGGATCAGGCCCACCATCGTAGTTGTCCACGTAGTGCGACGTACCAACAAACCCGTTTCTATATCAAAGAACAGGCGCAATCGTCTATTATCGGTACTCGTGCCATCGACTACATAAACATCGCGATCGTTGATCTTGTCTCGGCGGACTCTGGGCGCGCGCGCATACTGTTCCTTCAGCTTTACGAAGACGAACAAACTGTTTCCGGCTTTGAAGTTGGCCAATTCTCCGCCGGTGATCTCGCGGACGCCGCGGGCAGTCTTCTCCCAACCGACCTGACCGTTGAAGCCTCGTTCGAAAGCCCCTGTGGCGTCGTGACCATCAAATAGAACTTGTCCGGCGCGGATTGTAATAGCTCAAACTGTAACGAATTCCCGTTGGCTTGAACCAGCGTGCCCTTGGCGGTGCGAGATGCGAGCTTGTCGATTGCCGCCTGTCCGCCGATCGCCGTGATGTACTTATTAAAGATGTCATCCGCTGAAGGCATCGCCGGCGTCGGAGTTGGAGAGGCTTGCCCCGCGGCGCCGGGCGTTCCCTGGCCGGCAGGTCTTCCCTGACCGCCCTGGTTGCCCGGCCCGGGCGACAGGGCGAGTAATGGCAGTGCGGGAATCGATTGTGGCTGGTTGCGACCACGATGACAGGTGTAACACCCAACTTCGACGTTGCCCTTGAAGGTATTCTTGTTAACGTCCAGGACAAGTTTGATCATCTCCCGCGCCGTGCTCTTCTCGGGCTTTTCGTCAGAGGCATAATCCCACTGCCCATTGTTATTGACATGACAGTAATTGCATCGCCGCCCGAGCGATGAGGCCATGTAGTTCATCACCGGGATCAATTGTGACTGCGGCAATCCGGTTAGCACCTTGATGTTCTTCTGAACCTGCTCAGTGGTTTTTCTGCTGCCGCCGCCGGCGTCTGCGCCGGCCTCGGCGCGTCTGACTCCAATAACAGAAACTGGCATGATCGCCCGGCAAAAACTTCTGGGCTTTGGCATTGGTAATCACTACGACCGCGCTGGCGCCGGCCAGCAAGACGACCAGCAGTCTCAGAATCTTCAGTTTCATGTTTTTCGCTCCGACGAACCTGGTTGATTGCAGACAGAAGCCTGGGAAGACAAATGTAACGGCACGAAGTTATAGACTGAAAGTGGCAAGCGATGCAACGCGCGAACATCTTCGGAGGTGAGCACACGGCTACGTTTCCGGATCTTGATTCAAAACAAAAACACCCGGCTGTTGACCGGGTGTCGTGTTCGAGACTCGCTATTTTCAAAGCGAGCTGCGGCGCGCTTGCTGATTGGCGGGTTGCTCAATCGCTACGGCGCTCGCATCGGGCTCTTCCCTGTGTGGTTCTCTCTGGATTTCATCAAGCTGTCGAGCGATTGGTAGATCTGCAGGTAGAGTTGAGTCTCGCGCGGGATCAGCCCACGCCAGCCGGGGCCGGCGCGACGAATATAGCCGGGCAACTTGGCTGCATTCGAATTATAGCCGGCCGCGATGATTTCAGCCGGGGTGGCTTCCTTTGCAGTGAGGCCGCCTGAACATCTTCGTTAACGGATAGATCGTTCCACGTGTCCTGCATGTAAAGGAGCATCGCCTCCAACGCATTGCCGTGGTTGCGCATGCCGGCAACGAAATCAGGATTCAATCCAACACCGGGATGACGTTGGCGCATCAAGGCATACGTCCACGGAATCATCTGGACCATGCCGCCGGCGCCGGCAGAACTGACCGAATAGCGATAGGTCTCCAGTTCGTTAAGCGCGTACAGCGTAAATATTTCTTCAAACAGGGTAACGCGGTTTTCATTGCGATAGCGATCGTGATCGACGTGCTCGACGATGCAGAGCCGTTTTGCTATTTCAACCAGGTTCGGTGCAATTGGATTGCCGCGATCGCGCAAACGTTTCGCTGCGAGATCGACCATTGAATTAACATAGGTCTGCCCGGTCTTCATCAACTCAGGTGAAAGCAGCGCCGGATGCGCGGATGTGTAGTAGGCCATCTCACGGAAGACGCCCTTACGTTCGATCGGAAACTCAACTACCAGCGGGGACAGCGAACGGTTCTTGTCGTCAAAGATCGTCACGGCAGTGTTGACGCCATTGGCGCGCACGACCCGAACCTGGACGGGCAATCCCAACGTGCTGATAGCTGAGACTTCAGATCCTTTCGACAGAAATGTCTGTTTAGTAATCCGGATTAAATGAATCTGTGAAGTTTCGGGGAGTAAAGCCGCGAGCGTAACGTAATCGAGCGATGGCGTTAACGCAGTCGGCGCTGGGTGCGCTTTCATTAAACGCTCAGCCTCGTTGATACGCGTACGCAGCCGGTTCGGCGAAAGTGGTTTGGAGTCCTCGCGAACAGCAGCGCGAACTTCGTCCTGCGGTGACTGGTTTGCTGCGGGTAACTTTTCCGGACTCTCTTGCGGGCGCGGCGGCGTCGGTCGTTGAGACGAAGGCTCTTGCGATCTTGCCTTGGCAGTTGCTGTGTCGGCCGTACCTACCACGCGGGGACGAGTAATCTGATCAATCGACCGTGATGATTGTGCCTGGGCAGCGGCGCCGACTAACAAAACAAAGATCACGAGATTAATACTGGAAGGCATTTTCATGTTGGTAATTTCCTGGGGGATGTCTTCGCGGGGAGTGCGAAGCGCGACCTTCAGATTCGCGTAAACGAAGCGTGCTTGTCAACCACTTTTTTCTGGGAGATCACACGCTTACTTCATCCAAACATCAAAAACCAGACGGGTCAGCGCTTATTGCGATCGAGTAACTGTTGTTCCAATTCCTGCAAACGATCTTTTAGTTGCTTTAGTTCCTCGCGCATATAGGGCAGGCGACTGATATGTGCATTAAGACGCTTGTATTGGTCGAGAGGTTGGATCGGGATTCCCCACCAGACCCCCGGACGTACGATTTTGCCGGGGAGCACGCCTGCTTTCGAGCCAATTACCGCGCCGCTTTGCACGCGAATGTGATCTCCAAAGCCGACCTGGCCACCAATTACGCAATCATCTTCGATAGTGACGCTGCCACTGATACCCGTTTGCGCAGCGATAATTACCCGCTCGCCGATATCACAGTTGTGACCCACGTGGACCATGTTGTCGAGCTTGGTTCCTTTGCCGATTCGGGTCCGGCCCAGCGCCCCCGATCAATGGTTGAATTCGCGCCCAATTCAACATCATCTTCAATGATCACGGTGCCGATTTGCGGGAATTTGTGGTAACCCATGTCGCCGCGCACGTAACCAAACCCGTCGGCGCCAATTACCACTCCCGCGTGAAGAATGACCCGATCTCCGACGGTCACGTTGTCGTAGATGACGACATTGGGGTGAAAGCAGGCAATCACTTCCAATTCTGACGTTGTCACCGATGCTCACCCCGGCGCGAATGTCACTGCTGACGCCTACGCTACTGTCTTGGCCCACGCATACATTTGGGCCGACAAAAGCAGTTAGCGCGATATCCGCATTCTCGCCGATGACAGCTGTGGAATGAATGGACGGTTGATTGCGGGTCGCCGGATGCAGCAATTCAGCAATTAGTGCGAACGCCAACTTCGGATTCTTAACTTCGATCCGGCACTCAGAATCGATGGCGGCGGCAACTGGAACAATCAAGCACGAGGCCCGGCTGCTTTGGGCGGCCGCAAAAACTTTTCGTCTTCGACGTAAGCGATATCGCCCTCAGCGGCTGATTCGAGACTCGCTACCCGTCGGATAACGAGGCTCGCATTGCCAAAGAGGCGGCCGCCAACTCTCGTTGAAAGCTCTGAGACTGTAGTCATGGCAAACGTTGAGAGCCGATAGTACAACGCCCCGCACGATATCGCGAACAGTCCGTTTTTCTGCCATCCTGCGGTCGTAACATCAACGAGCACCCGCACGACGCAGCTCTCTATCGTCTCCGCAAAGCCCTCGAGTGGGCAGCAGCTGAATACTCGAGTGACGGCTGGGACGAATATCTAATTGGCGGTGACGTTGATTGGGCCAAAGTGAACGTCGCCGCTTCTCAAACGGCAGCCCGTATGCCGCCCTGATGGGAACCCTCTATCCGAGCGTCGGACGTGTCACGTTGTTCTCGGGCCCCAATGACGGAGATGGAACTCCCCGGAAACTGGATGCCGGCAGATTATATCCAGGGCGTAGGGTTAATTGGTCCCTTTAAAACAACCTGATTGCTATGGCTCTGCCACGCGTATGCGCGGCAAGTCTCCGACTTGGCGGGAAGTCCTGACTCAATCTGGCGGTCTATGACCGCCTGAAAAGGAGTTGAAGACCCTGAGTTGGTGTTGCGTGCTTACGGCAAGTCACGAGACTTGCCCGCGCGTCGGCGTGGCAGGCCCATCGCAAGGGAAGCCCGTTTTGTCTTGCCTTTAACTATAGAGGCCAACTATCATGAGGCGTGCCGTCGATAGCTTCATTTCGAACGATTGCGGCCATTAATGCAATTTTAAGGGCAAATAGTTAACCCCAGACGCGTATAAGTGCGCCTGAGAGCCTGTAGGAGATATCTTAATTGTTTAGTGATCAATTTCGCCGCGGCGAGACAGACAAACCGAAGTTAGCCGGAGTTACCGGCTCAAAGGTCGTCTCGGCGCTTTCCGATGTTGCCTGGAAGGCTTTTCAATCCGTCAACAAACGGCTGCCCGAAGGCGAAGCCATCCGGCCTAATTGGGCGCCGGGTCCGCTCTTAAAATCTTACGAACGTTCCGCCCCGCCGCTCGGTTTTCCCAGAGAAACAGATTCGCTTTGTCCGACCTGCGTCAAGGAAGTACGCAACGCGGTGATCAGCGGCGAGACGACGCTCGAGACCCTGATGCACCAGCATCCGGGTGAAATCAAAGCACAGATTTTGGAAGAAGACGGTCAAGTCATCATGCGCAAGACTTGCCCGAAGCACGGCGAATTCACGGACGTGATGGCGACCGACCCCGCGTTTCTGGAAAGAATTGAATCACTATTCTTTGGTCGAGATTTTCGCGCCGCCGAAGATGCCAACGTTCACAAGCACGGAACGTCGAACATCAAGTTTGGCCGCGGCGCGGTGCTGACCGTCGATCTGACCAACCGCTGCAACATGATGTGCAATCCGTGCTTCATGGATGCGAACCAGGTTGGTTATGTTCACGAGCCGACGTTCGAAGACACGAAAGCGATTCTCGATCGCGCGGTCTCGTTCAAACCAAGACGCCAGGTCATCATTCTTTTCTCAGGCGGCGAACCGACCATATCGCCCTACTATCTGGAAGCCGTCGCTTACGCGAAGAAGATTGGTTTCTACCGCATCCTCGCGGCGACGAACGGAATTCGTTTTGCCGAAGACATTGAGTTTTGCAAAGCTGCGAAGGCTGCCGGCCAGCACGGTGTGTACTTGCAGTTCGACGGCGTGGGCGAAGAAAAGAACAAGCATCGCGGCGTCGGCAATTTGTTCGACGTGAAGGTCCGCGCGATTGAAAACCTCGCCAGCGTCGGTATCAAGGTCACCCTCGTCGTAACCATCGTCAACAGTATCAATAATGACGGCATCGGCCAGATCGTCGAGTTCGCTGCCAAAAACATCGACAAAGGTCCAAACGATCGCCTTCCAGCCCGTATCATTTACCGGGCGAGATGAAGACGTATCCGATGAGATGCGCATCAAGCAGCGTTACACGCTCTCTGGCATGACGCACGATTTGGAGGATCAGCTTGGTGGCCGCATGCAGCCGCTGCGCGATTGGTTTCCGCTTTCTTCCTACTCAGCGTTCACCAGCGTGATGGACATGCTTCAGGGTGCGGACGCGCCGTGGGGTTGGTCGTCCTGCAATTGCCATCCGAACTGTGGCATCTTTACGCTCGCCGTGGTGAATAAGACAACCGGCGACTTTCGTTCGCTGTTCGAGTTCTTCAACTACGAACAGTTCATGAAGGACGTCGCGGTGATCACCGATACCGCGCGGGGCAAGAAGCTTTCTTATGCGCAGCTGGGCATGGCAATCATGCGCAACTTTGACGCCTCGAAAGCGCCGGAAGGCTTTCCGATTTCGCAGATCGTCAATCTGTTCAAACCGTCGTCGACAAATTCGAATTCAGATCGCAACGATCGCATGACCAGCGCCGGTCAGGACAGCGTTGCGGACAACTGGCGCGTGCTCTGCGTCGAAGGCATGTGGTTTCAGGATCTCTTCAACTATGATTTCCGCCGCACAGAGATGTGCGTGATTCCTTACGGCACTCAGGAAGGCGAGATTTCCTTCTGCGCCTACAACACGGGCGTGGGCTGGCGGCAGATCATCGAGAACATGCACAAGACGGCCAACCTCAAAGAATGGTACGAACAGAATGAGCGCCACGCGGTTTACGCCGCCGGGCATAACGTACCCAACATCTCAAAGAAACATTCGCTCAGTCTGCCGATCATAAATGCGATTATCGATCACGATAACGGACAACCCGAGCCGGTTTCTCCGTATCTGATTGAAGACCACGAAGAACAGGTCCTAACCGTTTAGATCGATCCAGGGGTAATAGCTCTCCATCAAGTAATTCAGTCGAGGTTGACACTCGCGTCAGTCTCGTTCTCTCCTCTACTTTAGCCTCTCTCCGATCCGACTCAAACAAAGGAGAAAAACCATGAATAAAGTTGTGCGAATTGCGACCGTGGTCGGGTTTTGCCTGATCGTTTCATCATCAGCACTTCCGCAGCAGCCGTCACAGACGACAGCGCCCAGGGATCCGAAAGCTGCCTCCGCCCAAACCTCAGCTCCAGCGACACAAGCGCCGTTGGCATTCGGCCTGACTGAGGACACCCGATCCGGATCAAGTTGGCTCGAACCATGTCCTCCAAAGACGCGAAAGTCGACGACCGAGTAGATTTTGAAGTCCTTGAGGACGTCAAAGTCGGCGATATGATTGTGATTGAGCGTGGTGCTTTGGCGATCGCCACCGTCACCGAAGCTCATCCCAAACGCAGGATGGGACGTGCAGGGAAACTGCACATGAATATCGACTACGTTCGAGTCATCGGTGGAGAGAAGGTGCCTTTGCGCGCAGTCAAAGGCGGCAGCGGCGGCAACCACATCGCGGCAATGACCGGCGCGATGGTTGCGACCGGAATAGTCTTCTTCCCGGCTGCGCCTTTGTTTTTGTTCATGCACGGGAAAGACATAACGATTCCAAAAGGAACTGAGATCACAGCTTATGTAGCGGCGGACACACCGCTCGATCCGGCAAAGTTCCGCAAGCAAACGGCGCGGCTAAATTAACGTAAAGCTGGACACGGAAATGGCTCAGCAGTTTCAACTACGAGACTGCTGAGCCTACCGTCCTCCCCAGAATCTGCCAGCGACAGAGCCCAGGCGGCGGTCGGAATTACACTCTATCGCGGAGTCTTAAAGCCAATCTCTTTCTTGATTCGCGGCAGTTGATCGAGTACTGCCTGAACAATTTTCTTCGGCAGGTCTCGCAGTTCAGCTTCGATGCGATCGAATCGGTCGTTTGCTTTGCGCTCCCATTCCTTTACCTCACGTTGCCATTGCGCATATTCCAGTTGGCGCCTTTCACTTCTGACTTGCAATTCCAGCCGCTCCCGGTCATTCCGCGCAATCTGCTCGACAAAGGCCGCTTGGTTACGAATGAGCAAAGCCATCGCTTCCTCAAGGTGATTATTCCTCGTGGGGCGCTTTCTGACAGGCATGACAAGGATTCTAGCACCCCTGACAAGCTCAAATTCTAACTGACCTCTGACCTGCGGAGCCCAAACGGCTTGCACCCTTTTGACAACCTTCCGGCGGCACCGTGATTGCACTCTTCCACGGAAACCATCAGGTTCTCGAGGAGGGCCCTTTCATGAAGAAGCCGCTTTGCCTGACGTTAATTCATTTATTGATTTTTGCTGCGACCCAGGCACAGTCCCTGCCAGCCGAATCTGGCGCAGTAAATCCCGTCCAGGTGGTTAAACCTGAAGTCCGTGAGATCAAAATCCCTGCCGGCACACCACTCGAAATCGAAGTCGCCTACACCATCAGTTCGCAGGATGTGCGTGCTGAGGATCTGATTAGCTTTCGCGTGGTGGTGCCAATCAAGGTCGATGGCGTCATAGTCATCGAACGCTATTCGCTGGTAACGGGCCGCGTGGTCCAGTCCAAACGCGGCGGTCACTGGGGCAAGGCGGGAAAGTTGTCGTGGATTATGCAGGATGTTGTCGCTATGGACCTGACCCGTGTCCCGCTGCAAGCGCGGCGAGACGATTCCATGGCGAGGAACGGGGTTAATGGAATAAGTCATGGCGGGGAAGTAGCGACCAACATGATCGTGTTTGGCTCGTTGATGTGGGTGATCGCGCCGGTGGTGTTATTGCAGGGTTTTAAACGTGGTGAGAATGCCATGCTTCCGGAGGGCAAACGATTTGTGGTCTATGTGAAGAGCGACACCATGGTGAAGGCCGCCGCCGTGACTGCCGATGGCCAGCCCAAACCTTGAAGAAAAAAGTAGGCGCGACTTCTGTGCGAAGCCGCGCCGGAAAGGTCGAGCAACGTTTCGTCCGGGCGCTACTGAGCGAACCGTTGCCTATATTCGAACGAAGTGATGAACGCCTTAATCATCTCAGCGTCGATATGGTTGCCGCCAAATTGATTCAGCTTGTTGAGCCAGAAGTTATATCCGCTCAAGTCTGAATCAGGCGCCGCGTTAGGATCGCGCCGCAGGTAGCCAAAGTATTCCATCATCACGAAGGCTGCATTCCGCTCCTGCTGCCTGAAGGTGGCGTCGTTGGCTACATCCAGGAGGACCGTGGCCCGATTCATGCTCGCGCCATTAAGGGCGGTCACCAGCTTGTCCTTCTGCGCTGGTGACGCCACGATGCCCGCATTCGTATAAAGCGCATTGACATAGGCATCGTTCGACAATCCGTCGTAGACAGCCTTGAACTCCGGCCGGGCAATCCAATTTTCGGCAAACTGCAGCTGGTTGTCCTTCAGCTTTTGCTCCCACCCCGGCGCTTTTACGACCACGCCGCGGCTGACTTCCTGCACGTCGCGCATGAACTCGGCGTACTTAGGGGTCGAACCGAAAGATTCCTTCTGCATGAGATAACTCAGATAACCAGTCTCCTGGAATTCAATCGAAAGAAAGAAGGCCGCTGAAACATTGATCCGCCTGGCATCAATGCACTGGGCATCGTTCCCACAAGAGCCGATCTCATTGGTCCAGAAGGCCAGACCGGCGGCGTCAGGTTCACGATTCAGAAAATCGTGGTAGTGCATGTAAACAAAGGTCTCAGCGTCGTCGATTGGATTCGACACCGTCTCCGGAAGATCGTCGGTGATGCTTACCTGAGAAACAGTTTGCGCGCCGAGGGCCGCGCCCGCGGGATTGCTTCAGTACCAGGTTGAAGCTCTCCGGGCCTTCGTTGTAACTGTCCTGGTTCAGCAGCACGACAAATGTCTTGCTCACTTCTCCCGGACTGAAGTTCAGGGTCCCGGCTGCATACTCAAAATCAGTTTTCTGAGCGGCCGAACCGTCACCGGTTGCATAGTCGACTGAAGCGGCGTTGCTTACATTTCCAGAGCGGGTGACCGTAACCGTCATCGCCCCGAGTTGTTCCGCCACCGCGTAGGTCGCCTGGGTGAATTGAATCGAGGCTCCACCGGCCGCGTCATCATTGACCACAGTTCCTGTGCCCTGGCCCTTGGCGATGGTCGCGCTGGATGGATTGGAAAGATTGACCACGAAAGTCTCGGTCGGTTCATCCTGAGTGTCGCCGTTTACGACCACGGAAAGCGACTTGGTGGTTTCGCCGGGAGCAAACGTCAATGTGCCGCTTGCCGCCTGGTAGTCGCCGCCTACCAGCGCAGTGCCGTCCGCCGCCAGGTAATCAACCGTGACTGTCTGGCCGCTGGCCACCGACAAAGTCACGTCGAAACTAAAGTTCGTCATGCCGCTATTGCCTTCGGCTGGCTTACGTCAGAGATCGAGATCGCCGGCTGCGCGTCGTCGTCGGTGATAGTGAGAACTGCGCTGGATGGATTGCCCAGCGAAGCTCCGCCGGTGGGATTGCTCAACGTGACATTGACGGTTTCGTCCAACTCGTCCGTCCCGTCGTTCGCAATGGTAATAGTGAAAGTCTTGTCTGCGCTGTCCGCCATCTGCCCAGGAAAGCGTGCCGCTGGCGTTTGTGTAATCTGAGTTCGCCGTCGCCGTACCGTCACTGGTTGCGTACTGCACTGCGACTGCGCCATCGGAGCCACCCGAGCGTTTTACTGTGACAGTGGCGTTAACGCCGTTTTCGTTGACGCTGTACGAAGCCGCGTTGAAGTTAAACGACCCGGATTGCGACGCCTCGTCATTGGTGATAGTTGCCGGTGCCTTGCGCGTTAATAATTGAGGCGTTAGCCAGATTCGAAAGTTGAACGAAGAAGGTTTCGTCCGGCTCGAAAACGGAGTCTCCGTTGACGCTGACGGCGATAAGCTTCGCGGTCTCGCCGGGGTTAAAAGTGAGCGTGCCGCTTGCTGATTGATAGTCTGTTCCATCCGTCGCGGTTCCTGCAGTTGTGGCGTAGTTAACGGTAATCTGCTGGTAGCTCGGGTTAGAAAGGGTGACGGTGAACGGCAGCGGCTTACTGCCGCTGTTTTCCTTCTGCCTGGCTCACGTTGTTGATTGAAATACCCGGTTGAGAGTCGTCGTTTGTGATGGTCAACACGGCCGTCTTCTGATTGCCGAGGACAGCACCGCCGACCGCGTTGCTGAGAGAGAGATTCACCGTCTCATCGGTTTCGTAAGTCTGGTCATCTACAATCGGGATGGTGAAGGTTTTGTTCGCCGCGTCACCATCGTTCCAGACCAGTGTTCCGGACGCCGGCGTGTAATCCGAGTTGGCTGTGGCGGTACCTCCTCCCGTTTGATACTGAACTGAAACCACGCCGCTACTGCTACCGGTACGAGCGACCGTGACCGTGGCCGCCTGACCTGACTCGGACGAGCTGTAAGCGGCGCTAATGAACCGCGAGCGTGCCCGCTTGTCCGGGGGCGATAACCTGTCTGCACTGCGAAAACTCGGACGTGTTGCCGTCCGCATCCGTTACCGTCGCGGTAATGAACTGACCGACAGGCACTAGCTGGAAGATTCTTGCTGAAGGCCGCGTTATGACCAATGGTCTTTACCCCGGAGAGGTTTGAAGGTATGTCTTGCCCTCGCCATAGCCTGAACTATCGCATTGCGGGCTGGCAAAGAAGTCGATCGTGTAGGATTTGTTATCTTCGCTGTTTAGGGTGCCGGTTACGGTAAACACGCTACCGGAATTTAATAGCTGAGTCGATCACCGGATAATTCTGCAGATTGTTTTGGTCCGGCATCGGCGTCGTCCAGGTCGTTGGTATCGAAACCCAGGGCCCCATCAGATCGATGCCCACACTCACATTCGAGAAGATCGAATTTTCCTTCAGCGTATTACCGGTACCTGCACTCTGATACGAAGCCGCGCGGATTGAAAGCAATCGTGTTGTTCTCGAAAACGTTGTTGCTTGCGGTGTCGGTTAGGCTGATTCCGGCAAGTCCGTTGCTGAGGCGCTGGTGCCTCCTCAATTCTGTTCCGATCAGATTAAAGTTGACTTTATTTTTGAAGCGGTTCCACTTGATGAGAATCCCTGACTGTCCGTTGCCCGAGATCACATTGGACGGCCCAATCTGACTTTGAGTCGACGAGTCAATCTGAACTACCCCTGGCCGTTTGGCACTTTGGTGGTTCCTTGAGGCGTTGGTGCCGATGCGATTGGATCGTACCAGCACTTCGCTCGCTCTGGATAATGCTTACACCCGCGACCTTGTTGCCGGAAATCACGTTTTCCCGCACGTCGAGCGTTCCACCTATGTTACCGATCTTGACGGATGGTGCGCTTAGCGCCAATTCCATTTGGAATTGCTCCGGTGCCGGATTTGTCGGTGCCGATTAAGTTTCCGATGATATCGACATCCGACGTGTAATGACCCACGTGAACGCCCTCTTCAGTGTTGCCGGAGATCAGGTTGCGCGCAGAAAGCGGCAACCTCTCAACTGTCGTGTCCTCCGCAGCGTAAACAAAAACGCCAATGCCGTTTGGAGCAGCAGCGTTTCCTGCGGGATTTGTTCCGATAAAACAACCTGTTATGGTGGCGAATCCCTGAGCCAATGGACCGTTAACGTGGATGCCGATGCTCGAAAATCGGTTTATGATCAGGCCGTGTAATCTCTCGCAATTGGGAGCGTTGATGTAGAGTCCAGTCCCGTTGACGCCCGTACTCGAGCCATTCAATTCAATCAAGAGTACAGCATTGCTGCCGGTTGCCTGCGTATTCTCGCTTGCTCCCAGCTGCGAATACCCGTCGATCTTCAACTGCTCCGAAATTGGCGGAAGGTCATATACCGGCGTAATCGTGTGCACGCCCGCCCCGGGAATCTCGAAAATGATAACGTCTGCGCCAAGATGATTGTTGGCGTCGACAATCGCTTTGCGCAAAGAGCCCGCCGGTGGATTTTGAACATTGTCGGCGGTCGTGGTTACCTTGTAAGTATTCGCCTGCGCCGTCGCCGTGAAGAGGAAGAGCGCAAGAACAAGGGTCACCAGGGTGCTGGCGAACCGGCCGGTTATCGTTTCGTACTCTCCACTTTCGGGTTCGCTTTGATTTGAGGTTCTGCTTGCCGCGGCCGGAAAATAGCCGCGCCAGCCCATGCGACCACCTGAACAGGTAGTGGGCTCCGGGCGCGGGACGATTACGACCAGGGACTCTCTGGCGCCTTCCTGCATCGTGGTCGCGATCAATTTGTAGACGGCGACCCACGCGTCACGAAGTTCGGCGGTGAACGCCGCGCCTAAACCATGCTCGAGCGTCCAAAGCAATGCCATCCCCACCGTCTCGTAGTCCTGTTCGGCAACGCCATAGTTGGTGTGGCGCCGGCCCAGCTCTCGCAGCAGGGGAATCAATTCATTGAGGCGGTTAAGGCCCTTCACTGCCACGCCGATCATCTGTAAAAGCTTGCGGCCCTGTTCTTCGCGATCTCCTTTGAACAGTCGTTCGAGCTTCGGGTTGAGCTCAAACAGTCTTCCATAGAACATCGCCGCTGCGGTCTCGGCGATGGGCGTGAGTTGCTCAAAGCTGGCTTGCACTAGTTCTTTTGCCTGGGTGTCATGGTTTTTTGCTCCTTCATCTTTGTCTGGGCCGCGAACAATCGCGACGGTCACAAGATACGGAGTGGAGAGCCGCGTCACACCACCTATACAAGTGGTTATGTGACGCCAACGGCGGTCAGCGATCGAAGCATTTGAGAAGCCGTACGAACGCACTGGCAGGCGATCGTCCCATGCCGGCAAGACGAAGCTGAACTTCAGGCAGGAAAGCAATCCTTGAAAATAAAAGCCGGCGCGACCTCTAATGAAGCCGTGCCGGGAAAAGTAGTACGAGCAACTTGCTCGCGGTTCTACGAGCGGAGCACCTGCGCCTTCCTTGAACTACTGGGCGAATCGTCCGCGATATTCGAACGAAGTGATGAAGGCCTTGATCATCTCGGCGTCGACGTAGTTGCCGCCAAACTGATTCAGCTTGTTGAGCCAGAAGTTATAGCCGCTCAAGTCTGAGTCAGGAGCTGCGGCCGGATCGCGCCGGAGATAGCCGAAATACTGCATCAGCACAAACGCCGAGTTGTTTTCTTTCTGTCTGAAGCCCACGTTTTCGGCCACGTCCAAAGAATGCTGGCGCGACTCTCGCTCGCAGTATCCAGCGCATTGACCAGTGACTCGCGTTCCGCCTGGGTGGGCAAAACGCCGGCGTTGGCATAAAGCGCATTCACATAATCAGCGTTCGACATGGCGTCGTAAGCCGCTTTGAATGCCGGCCGCTTCACCCACGCTTCGGCGAACTGTTGTTGATTGTTCCGCAGCTTCTGTTCCCAGCCGGGCGAGTTCACCACCACATCGCGGCCTACTTCCTGCAGGTCGCGCATGAACTCAGCGTACTTAGGCAGCGAACCGAAAGATTCCTTCTCCAGCAGATAGCGAAGGTACCCTGTCTCCTGAAACTCAATCGAGAGGAAGAACGAAGCTGAAACGTTGACGCGTTTCTCTTCGATGCACTTCACCTCACTGCCGCACGAGGCGATCTGGTTGGTCCAGAAGGCAAGACCGGCCGGATCGGGTTCGCGATTGAGAAAGTCGTGATAGTGCGTATAAACGAATGACTGCGCATCGTCGATGGGATTGGTTGCAGACTCGGGCAGGTCGTCAGTAATCACGACACTCGTCAGACTTTGCTGGCCCAGCACCGCTCCGGCGGGATTACTGAGCTTGAGGCTGAAAGTTTCGTTGCCTTCGATCATAAGCATCCTCGTTTACCAGCGGCGTGATCGTTTTACTGATTTCCGCCCGCCGCAAAGTTCAGCGTTCCCGCAGCGTATTCGAAATCGGCTTTCTGAGTGCCGCCGCCATCGACCGTTTCATATCTACAGAAGCTGCGGCGCTGGTGTCGCCGCCGCGAGTGACAGTCACCGTCATCCAGCCGAGATCCTCCTGAACTGAGTAGTTTGCCTGGCTGAATTGAATCGTGGGCGACGGAGAGTTGCTGTCGTCATTGACAATCGTTCCCGTTCCCTGCGCCTTACCGGTGGTCGCGTTCGCCGGATTCGACAAGCCGACGACGAAGGCTTCGTCAGACTCGACATCAGGGTCACCGCTGACTGGCGACCACGATTACCCTGGTAGTTTCTCCGGGCGCAAAGGTCAGGGTACCGCCAATGGCTTGAAAATCGCTGCCGGCCTGCGCACTTCCGTTCGAGGTCAAATAGTCAACGGTGATTGTCTGACTGCTGGCCGCCGACAGGGTCACGGCGAAACTGAAGTTCGTGGTGCCGCTATTGCCTTCCGCCTGGCTCACGTCTGGAGATCGGGACTGCCGGAGGCGCATCGTCATCTGCAGATCGTGATCGTCGCGCTCGATAGATTACCAAGCGACGCGCGCCGCCAGTTGGATTGTTCAAGGTGAGACCGACGGTTTCGTCCGACTCATTGAGCGTGTCATTTGTGACGGCTACCGTGAAAGTCTTATCGGAAGTATCGCCATCGGGCCATCGAGAGCGTCCCACTTGTTGCCGCGTAATCGGAACCAATGGTGGCTGTCCCACCAGCGGTCGAACTACTGCACTGAAACGGCGCCATCAAACCCGCCCGTGCGAGTGACGGTAACAGTTGCCTGCGCCCCATTTTCGTTGATGGAGTAAAACGCAGAACTGAACTGGCAACGTGCCGAACGCTTGTGGCGTGGGAGTCGGGCGTTGGCATTGGCGTCGACTCTGGCGTGGGCGTCGGAGCTGCATTGGCGTAGGCGCTAGGCGTTGGCGTAGGAGGTCGGTGTTGGTGTTGGAGTCGGCGTCGGTGTCGGCGCCGCATCGTCGTTGATAATCGTGCCTGTGCTCCAGGAATTTGGGCAGTCCGGCATTGGTATTGGACAGTTGCACGACGAAAGTCTCATCCGGCTCTTCCTGTGTGTCGCCGTTTACGATCACATTCAAAGGTTTGCTGAGGTCACCGGGAGCGAAGGTTAACGTCCCGTTTATCGGCTGGTGAGTCGTCGCCCGACGTCGCCGTTCCGGCACCTGTCGTAGCATAGTCCACGGTAATCTGTTCCGGAACTTGGGTTCGAAAGGCTGGACCGTGAAGACAGCCGTCGTTCCGCCATTGCCTTCGGCGATACTCAGGTCGTTGATTGACATGCTCGGCTTTGGATCATCGTCGGTAATGGCCAGCACGGCAGTACTTGGATTGCCGAGAGCTGCGCCTCCGGTTGGATTACTTAAAGTGAGATTGATCGTCCCGTTGGGTTCATGGGTCGAATCCGGGGTAATCGGCACGCTAAAGCCTTGGCTGGTCACAGCGTCACCGAATTGAAGTGTTCCGGAAACTGCCGTGCAGGCAGTGCGGCCACGGCCGTGCCGTTTGCGGTGGCAAAGTTTACGGTCGCTGCGCCCGTTGAACCGCCAACGCGATTGACTGTGATGGTCATGTTTCCATTTTCCGAGCAATACGTAACTGAACGAAGTATTAC
>ERZ1370068.6520-contig-5499_pt1 | contig 34545 bp, 63 predicted proteins | sample MGYA00561227_ERZ1370068 | MGnify/ENA primary metagenome ERZ1370068 (study PRJEB38410, sample SAMEA6850437) | metagenome | study: Metagenomic assessment of the ecological functions of the soil: analysis of the soil microbiota associated with the...
CTGCGCTCGGTCCCGCTCTCGGCATCGCGCAGGCGAGCGAGCGCCGAACGCGGGCAAAGCGCATCGAGCTCCGCGCTGTCGCGCAGGACGACCGGCACGACTTCGTGATGCGCCAGTCGCCCGAGCACTTCGTCGATGAGTTCGAAGGGCGATAGAAGTCCGAGGAGCAGGAAGACGAGGGAACGTCGTGGTGGCAAGCCCGCGGCGGCTCCCGCCCAGCGCGTCGCGCCGGCGCGCACTGGCTCGAACGCGCGCAGTCGCGCCGAGATCTCCTGCGCGACCCGCGCGCGTCCAGCCTGAGCGGACGCGGAAGTCGGCGCGGATCTCCTGGTCGCAGCCGATCACGGCGAGTGGATCACCGGCGCGGAATGCCGAGTAGCCGAGCGACGCGACGAAGTCGGCCAGATGTCAGCTTGCGCCCCGGCGCCGCGAAAGCCCATGGACGCGGAAATGTCAGCGAGCGCGTAGATCGGCACGCCGGTTGCGTGTGAGAGCCGCACCAGGAGCTGGCCAAACGGGATCGCGCGCGCTCGCGCGCAGGTCGAGACGTCGCGGATCGCCTGACGACAGGAGCGAGGCGAGGCCGCGGAACTTCGAGGCCCACGCCACGGTGGCGTGCCCGCGTGCGAGCCCGGCCGTTGCGCACGGAACGCCATCTGAGGCGATAGTGGAACTCTTCGATGGACATGCGCCGCCGCCGTCGCGGTCGTGACTCAGGGCACGGGCACGCGCGCGAGTATTAGCGCGCAATGAGCGCCGGTGCCAGGTCCCCACGTCGCAGCTCGTACAGCTGGGCCGAAAATAGATGCGGTGCGGCGACCGTCTCGAGGAACACGCTGTGCAGGTCCTCCGGCACGAGCATGTCCTCGCCCGTCGAGCCAGGCGGAACGCGCGCCGCACGAAGCAACATGCTGGATCCGCGCGGACTGATACCGGCCTGCATCAGCGATTCCGTCTCGACACCGTCGAGCTCGACGCCGTAAGACGACGCGGCGAAACGGTGGGCGCGGCGAGATTCACCGCGTAGTTCTGGAGTGTCTCAGTGGCGCGGACGTGTCGCTGACGAGCGCCGCGATGCGCCCGAGATGCTCGTGCGGGAGCAACGCGACGGGCAGCTCGTCCACGAGCGCCGTGGCATCGTGGAAGCGCGGATCGAACATGAGAGCGCGCTGCAGCTCGCTGTCGCCCGGAGCCTCGATCGCGATCTCCATGAGGAACCGATCGCGCAGCGCGCCGGCAGCTCGAAGGTTTCTTCCTTCTCCACGCGGTTGCGGTCCGCGACGATCTGAAGGTGAGGCAAGCGATACTCACGGTTGAAAGCGGTGACGCTGCGCTCGCGCCATCACCCGCAGCAGCAGGGTAGGCAGCGGGCGCGCGCAGTTCCACCTCATTGAAGAAGAAGATCGAGCAGCGCTCGCCATGCTTGCAGCAGCGGCCCGGGTGCCACGCGTGACTGCCCTGCTCGTCCACGTAGGTGTAGACGAGGGGATCGGCCGGCATGAGATCGACCGTCCCTTCGATCCGCTCGTAGTGGCTCCGCCGATGGCGCGCGCAAAGCTGCGCAGGAGCACGGTCTGCCCACACCCACGTTGCCGTTCGAGCAGCACGTCTCCGCGGGCGAAGACGCGCGATCGTGAGCAGACGGATGGCACGTTCCTCGCCGATGACGATTCCGGCAACTGCGCCCAGCTCGACGGCGCGCGCGCGCGCCACACGTCCAGCGATTCACTCTACGCCGACGTTGGGCACGGGACTGTGGACGCGATCGGTGCTCAAATCGAAGCCTGCGTTCCTGACGGCGTGATTGTGTGGCATGCGCACGGGGACGTCCACGCGGTCTGCTGACAACGCACGAGGCGTGGCGTTATTGCAGCGCGTTCGCAGCCGGCGCTGCTCATAGTGGTCGCCGGGCTGCGGACTGCGCGGTTGACCCGAACGCCGCGCGCAGCGGGAGAGCAGATGAAGAGCAGTTTCGACCAGCGCTGATCGCCATTGGCGCGCAGCTCGCTGTGGCGGCAGCCGGCCATGGCCAACGACTCCGACCCAGGCGCGCGTCGAGTACGTGCTGCGCTGCATGGACGCCAACGGCGGGCAGAGCTACGCAACACGCTCTACGCCTGCGTGTTGCAGCATCGACCGCCATCGCCGAATCGTTCTCCTACCAGGACTTTGCGCGAGGCGGAAACGTTCGCTTTGCTGCGTTCGACGCCCGGGCGAGCAAGGCGGCGTGTTCCGGGATCCAGATCGTCGCGCGCGATCTGCAGAAGAGATATCAGGAGGTCGTCTCGCAAGCCGAGCAGTCCTGCTTCGCCGCGCGCAAGGAAGTAGCCGAGCGATCCAGAAAGTGATGGCGCGGCGCAGCTGGTGCAATGCGCAACAGACGCGTCTGGCCGGGACTTGCGTTCTGTAAGAATCGGTCTAGTCTTTCGCTCGTTTTCGGGAAAACCTCCCCGGCCGGCGGGCTTCGTCAGACTTGTGTGAACCACGGGATAAGGAGCGTAGGACATGTCAAGACGTTTCGCGACTTCACTTTTGGCCGGAGCAGCCTTGCTCCTGCCAGCAGCGGCTATGGCGAATCCAGACGTTCTGCGTCTGACGAAGGATCCGAACAACTGGGCGATCTGGGGTGGTAACTACGCCGGGCGAGCGTTACAGCGAGCTCAACCAGATCAACGCGACCAACGTAGGCAAGCTGCAAGTCGCGTGGACCTTCTCGACCGGCGTGCTGCGCGGTCACGAAGGTGGCCCGATGGTGATCGGTGACACGCTGTACGTCCATACGCCATTCCCGCAACAAGGTGTATGCGATCAACCTGGACGACCAGACGCATCATCTGGGCGTACTAGCCGAACCAGAATCGCGGACACGATCCCGGTGATGTGCTGTGACACGGTGAATCGCGGCCTCGCGCTATGCGCGAAGGCAACGATCTTCCTGCAGCAGGCCGACACGAACGCTCGTCGCGCTCGATGCGAAGACGGGTGCCGTGCATGGAGCGATCCAGCAACGGCTGACCCGCGAAGTAGGCAGCACGAACACGAACGCGCCCGTCGTCATCAAGGACAAGGTCCTCACGGGCATCTCCGGTGGCGAGTTCGGCGTGCGCGGCTTCGTCGCGGCTTACGAGATCGCAGACCGGGCGCCACGTCGTGGAAGGGCTACAGCGTCGGGCCCCGACAGCGGACCTGCTCGATCGATCCGCGCCGAACGACGAACCTCGGGCAAGCCGGTCGGCAAGGATTCGATCCTGAAGACGTGGCAAGGCGACCAGTGGAAGATCGGCGGCGGCACGACCTGGGGCTGGTATCACCTACGACCCCGAGCTTGAACCTCGTGTACTACGGCATCGGGCAACCCCAGCACCTGGAATCCCGTCGTAGCGTCCCGGGCGACAACAAGTGGTCGCATGACCATCTGGTCGCGCGCGACGCCGACACCGGCATGGCCAAGTGGGTCTATCAGATGACGCCCGCACGACGAGTGGGACTATGACGGCGTCAACGAGAGCATCCTCGCCGAGCTGACCATCGGCGGCAAGCATGCGCAAGACCTCGACGCACTTCGATCGCAACGGCTTCGGCTAGCACGCTCGATCGCGTCAACGGTGAGCTGCTCGTTGCGCGAGAAGTACGATCCGGCGGTGAACTGGGCGACGCACGTCGACATGGACGACCGGCCGTCCGGAAGTCGTTGCGACACGCTACAGCACCGACAAGAACGGCCAGGACGTCAACACCGAAGGACATGTGCCCGGCGGCGCCTCGGCAGCGAAGGACCAGCAGCCGGCCGCGTACTCGCCGAAGACCGAAGCTCGTTCTACGTGCCGACGAACCACGTCTGCATGGACTACGAGCCGTTCCAGGTCGAGTACGTTGCAGGCCAGCCGTATGTCGGCGCCGACGCTCACGCATGTATCCGGCGGGCAAGGTCACGGGTGACGGCACGACCAACCTCGGCAACTTCATTGCCTGGGATGCGCGCGACGGGCAAGATCGTGTGGTCCGATCCGAGCCGTTCTCGGTGTGGAGCGGCGCGCTCGCGACGGCGGGCGACGTCGTGTTCTACGGCACGCTCGAGGGCTACCTCAAGGCCGTCGATGCGAAGACGGGCAAGGAGCTTTATCGCTTCAAGACCCCGTCCGGCATCATCGGCAACGTCAACACCTGGATGCACGGCGGCAAGCAGTACATCGGCGTGCTGTCGGGTGTCGGCGGCTGGGCGGGCATCGGCATGGCGGCGGGGCTCGAGGGTGATACCGACGGCCTCGGCGCGGTCGGTGCCTACAAGGCGTTGAACAAGTACACGCAGCTCGGCGGCGTGCTGACGGTGTTCGTGCTGCCCTAAAGTTGAGCTGTTCGAAAGCTCGACTGTCTTAGAGTTGGACATCCCCGGCCGCGTTCGCGGCCGGGGATTTTGTTGCAGGTCTCGAAGGGCTCGCGAGACCGATATCGAGAGTGAGTCAGGATCGCAAGGAGTCGTTCGTGAAACTGGAAGCATTAGCTCAATCGTCGTGCTGCCGTGCTGTGCGGGCTCCTTGTGCTGCCCGTAGCCTGCTCAGGCGATGATCAGCAGGCGGCGGCGCAGCCCTCCGCTCAGCCGCAGGCGGAGGCGCCCGCTCAAGCGGCGCAGCCGCAGTCAGCGGCGTCCGCGGAGGGAACGATGGTCACTGGGCCCGCCGAGGCGCCGTACCGGATCAAGTGTGGAGGCATCGATCCAGACAGCGGCGAGAAGCTCTGCCCCTCGTCGACAAGGCCACCTATATTGGCTGGCGGACATTCCACTCCACGTGCTTCGTGTGCCACGGACCGAATGCGCTGGGCAGCACCTTTGCCCCGAGCCTCGTCGAACGGCTCAAGGAGATCGACTAAGGCGTCGCTTCATGAACAGCGTGCAGAATGGATTTCAGGGGCAGATCGGCGTGATGCCTGCGTGGAAGGACAATCCGAACATCAACAAGCATTTCGAGGATCTTTATAACTATCTTCTGGGCACGATCCGACGGCGCCCTGCCGGCAGTTCGCCCGCAGCGCCTGATGGATGATTGAGATGCGTCGCGCATACGGTCTCCTGTCCCTGGTTTTGCTTGCGCTCAGCGCCTATGCGCCGTTCGCGGTTGCCCGCGACGACGCTGCGCGTGTGCGCGGATCCCAACAACATGCCGTTCTCGCACAAGGACGAGACTGGGCTCGAGAACAAGCTCGCGAAGATCTGGGCTGAGAAGCTCGGCGTTCCGCTCGAATACACGTGGTTTCCGCAACGCCTCGGATTTCTACGCAACACGCTTGAACGCTCCGGCGGGAGATCGCGCAGGATACAAGTGCGACGTCGTGATGGGCGTTGCGACCGGTGGCGGCGGATCTGCTCACGACGCAGCCCTATTATCACTCGACCTATGCGCTCGTCTATGTGCGTGGTCGCGGACTCGACGATGTGAGCAGCGGAGCGCAGTTCGCGGCGCTTCCCGATGAGCGCAAACAGAAGCTCAAGGTCAGGATCTTCGCTCCGACGCCTGCTGCTGAATGGCTCGCAGGTCATGGGATGACGAATCAAACGGTTGCTCATCCCGTGATGTCGGGCGATCCCGCAGCCTACCCCGGCCAGCTGATCGAGCAGGACCTGATCGGCAAGCAGGTCGATGCGGTCATCATCTGGGGTCCGATTGCCGGCTACTACGCACAGCAGTCACACGACGCCGAGCTGGTCGTCATCCCTCTCGTGTCGGAGCCGCCGCAGGTGCGGTTCGACTTCGGCATCGCCGTCGGCGTTCGTTTCTCGGACCAGGACGGCAAGAACGAGCTGCAGGGCCTGATCGATCAGACGCGCGGTGACATCGACCGCCTGCTCGCGGAGTATCACTTCCCGCTGGTGCAGGCGAGCGCCACAGCCGAAGCTAACTGAACCGCCGCACTAGGAAGTCGTCCGCCGCGCGGAACGGGCTCAGCTCTCAGGCTCCCGCGGAATCGGATTCGCGACGCCGCGCCCGAGCGCCAGATGGACGAGCTCGGCCTGATTCCTCACGCCCAGCTTTTTCTTGATGAGCGTACCGTAGTTCGCAACGGTCTTGCCGCTCAGGCAGAGCCGCTGCGCAATCTCCGTCGTGCTGAGTCCATCGGCAAGCATGCAGAAGATGCTGAACTCGCGTGGCGACAGACGGGACAGGCGGCATCGCTGGCGGCTGTTCTCTGGTCAGAGCGCGCTCGAGCTCCGGTTCGATGTACACGCCGCCGTCGGCCACCTCCTTGATCGCGTCGGCGAGCACCTCCGGCGCGCTGCGTTTGGTGATGTAGCCGCAGGCACCCGCACGGAGCGCCTGGTCAACGAAAGCCACGTCGTCATGCATGCTGAACACGAGGATGCGCGCGTCCGCGTCGCGCGCCGTGATGCGACGTATGGCTTCGAGTCCCCCATCCCCGGAAGGAGAGATCCATGACGACGACGTCAGGCGCTTTCTCGACGTACTGGCGGTAGGCCGCCTCGCCACTCTCCGCTTCGCCGATCACTTCGATCTCCGGCACGTCTCGAAGCAACACGCGATACCCGGCACGTACGACGATGTGATCATCGACCAGCAGCACTCGAATACGTGTCACGACGCTTTCACTTCGCTCCCGACCGTCACGTTGCCTCGAGATTCCGCGCCGCCGCCAACGGCACGGACACGTGCACCGTCGTTCCCTGCCCCGGCGCCGATTCGATCCGCAGGTCGCCGCCGAGCGACGACGCGCGCTCCCGGATGCCAACCAGTCCGAGACCCGGTCGCAGTCGCTGCGGATCGAAGCCGCTTCCATTGTCCGCGATCTGCACGCGCAGTCGGGCGGCCGAGTCGTCCCGCGTCAGACTTACGCGGAGCTGTGTCGCCCCGGCGTGGCCGCGCAGCGTTGATCAGCGCTTCCTGCACGATACGGTGCAGACCTGTATTCGCAATTGTTCGTCCAGATCGCCGAGCTCGCCGCCAATCTCCAGTGTGCATGCCACGCCGGGATGGTGCTCGATCCACTCCTCGACCGCCCGTCGCAGTGCGGTCACGAGGCCCAGCTCGTCCAGAACGACGGGACGCAGGCGTTTGCTCATGTTGCGAACGGCCGCATGCATGCCGTCGCAGATCGACGATGATGGTAACGGCTCGTTCGCGCGTGTCCGCTTCGCCGGGCGTGCGCTGTCCGATGGACACGGCGAGCGCCTTGATCGCGCTGATCGCCTGGCCCAGTTCGTCGTGCAGTTCGAGCGCCATGCGCCTTGCGTTCCGCCTCCTGGGCGGCGAGCGCGCGGCTGCGCGAGGGCCCGGTTTTCCTGCTCCTGGCTTTCGAGCTGTTGCGACATGCGATTGAGTTTGCGCGCGATCTGCTGCAGCTCCGGCAGATGCTGTTCGCTCAGTCTTGCGCTGTAGTCACCATGCTGAATGACATCGAGTGCCGCGAGAATGTGCGCGACGGGCCGGAATGCACGACTCACGGTCCACGAGATGAGCAGCATGGCAAGCGCCGCAAACGAGAGCAGAAACAGGAGGTCGGTTCGCGACCGCTCCCATGCCTCGCTGATCTCGTCGGCGGGATTCGGACGGATTGCGATCTCGGTGAAAGGCCCGTCCGGTACACCGATGCGATGCCGGTACTCTACGGTCGCGGGACGCACGAGAGTCACGAACCAATCGGGAGCATGCCGCTGGCTCGACGGCGTGGCGCTGCACGACGGGCAGCAGCGGCACGCCGTCTGGACCGAGCATTGCAGATGTCGAGGTGTCTGATCGACTCCAGCTTGCCGAGACGATCGATGAGCGCCGCGCGTACCGCCGAGTGCTCCCGCTGCGTCGGTGGCGGCGGTGGCTGCTGTCAGCAGTCCGAGCGTGAGGTTGACGCTGGAGCTGGATCTCGCGCTCGACGGACTTGCGTGCACTGACGACGACCGAGGTCGCACCAGCGCCGAGCAGCAATGCGCAGCAACAGCCCGATGAGCAGGTTCAGTCGAACAGCTGAGACTCATCTGCACTCTGACGCACCACGCAGCAGCGCCGTATTCGCTGCAGGCCTCAGAGTATGGACAGGATCTCCTCGACCTTGGCGCTTGTAGGCCTCGTCCGTAATCAGTCCCTGGTCGTGCAGGTCCTTCAGAGCGCGCAGGCGGCGTTCCATGTCGGCCTCGGGGCTCAGGCCTGTCGCCGGCACCGCAGGTCGTGGCAGCAGCGGTGGTGCGGTGCCGCTGCGGGTCCAGCTACCCGCGGCGGAACGGCGGCACCTGCGGCCGCAGGAGGCGGCGTCGCGGCAGCAGGTGGCGTCGTGGCCGCAGCGGCCGTGGCTGCAAGCTGCGCGCTGTTGAACGCGAGCCAGTCGTTCCGGTGATCGCTGCAACTGCGCACCGGGCGGCGCGGACGATCAGCCCAATCGTGCTTGGGTGAGGAGGAACGCGAGGCTGGACGTGGCTTCGAGAAGTCCTCCTCCACACTGTCCGTAAATCGTCTTCTTCTTGGCCGTCGCGTGTACATCGCCGAAGATCAGGTTGAGCGTGCCGCCCTGTTCGAAGACCGCGACCGGAGTTGATGTTCACGCCCTTGAGTATCTTTCCACCGAGGAACGCGTCCCGGTGCTGCGAAAAGTCACATCCTGATTCAGGCCCGGCCTCTGCGAGCGCACGAGAGCAGCTCACCGAGTTGCGTCGTCTCCTCCGCTGTGAAGACCGGTTCGGATTCGTCGTCCTCTGTGACCAGGATCGAGCGCCAGCACGCTCGTGACCACAGCCGCGGAGTGCTGAACCGGATGGTCGTTGGCTGGTGCCGTGAGATCGTCTTTCGCTTCCAGGCGCACCCACTCGTTCTTGCTCGCCTTCCCAGATCACGACGACGCTGGCACTCGACTCGTCCTCGCTGGCGTGAACGAACGTTGCCGTGCCCAGACAGCTTATCGCGCACACCGCCCGTCAGCAATCGGGCGCGAAAGCCCGTACAACGCGTCGTTCTCCTTTACGCATACGTCATATTCCTGCCGAACGACGGCTGAAACAGGAGTGGCGGCGCCAGGATCAGCGCCGCCACTTCGATGATTCGCGCTACGAGACGCGCGTGAGTATCAGTAGAACAGGATCGCGCCGAAAGCGAAGCTGTCTTCCTGAGCCTGGTTACCGCTGTGCGAGGTTGCCTGCGTCTGAGTGTATTCACCCGACCGAGATACAGCGCGTCGGTCAGCGGATGATAGATACCGACCACGACGGACTCGTTCTTCTTCACGAGGTTCGATGTTGACCAGATCGTTCGAACCGCGGTCCAGGTTGCTCTGACCCCAGCTGACGCCGATCTTCGTGCCCTGCGACCCGGATCTTGCAGCTTGCCTGCAGGTAGTAGCCGTCCGAGTCGCGGGTGTCACCGCCCCCGTCCACGGCGTCCGAACAAGAAGTCGGTCGTGCCAATACCGGAACCCGTGTAGTAGTAACCCGACGGCTTCGAAGCCAGCCCACGTCGATCTTGCCGCCGAGGTCGAAGCCCGTTGCGTTTTTGCTGTCGAATGTCAGGATGGGGTCGCAGCCCGCAGGTGCGGAAGCTAGAATCGAGCGACTGATAGATGAAGCTCGCCCAGACCTTGCCGCTCCAGACTACTGCCTTTCCAGGTGTAGGCGGCCTTGCCCTCGAGAGCCGTAGGTGTCGCCCTTCTGCTCGACGACGAACTGAGGCAGGCATTCGAGGCTGTCGCCCGGACAAGATTGACGACACCCCACGGATCGTCGACAGCGACGACTGAACTGGAAAGCCGCTCCAGTCCGGGCGACGTGTACTGGATCTGGCCTTTCCAGTCCGCGTACATGTAGCCGACGCCGATGCGGCCCAGCGAGGTGTTGCCGCCACCGTCATTAAAGTCGCTCGCCGTGGTGCCCACGCCGAGCAGCGTCATGTCGGAGAGAATCGCGTCGGATCCGAACAGACCGAGGTCACGGCCGACCTTGAATCCGCCCCAATCCTTGCCCGAGAACTCCGAGGAACACCTGGCGGAAGTTCGAAGAGTTCAGGCCGAGGCCGCCGTCGATCGGAGCACCCGCAATCGTGGTGTTCGACGTCGATGCCCGGCTGGAAGCCGATGGTAATGCCCTGCTTGAACCCGTTCTTTTCCTGGGTCGCGTGGAACCCGAACCAGGAAGGCAGCAGGCCGGTGCGGATGCTTGCCGACGTCGCGATCTGTCCTGAAAGAGCCGCAGGCCAGGCCTCCGTCCACGGGACCAGCTTCGTCCGGGTCGCATTTCGTACTGCGTCAGGAAGCCATTGACGTTGCCGCCGAATTCGACCTGCCAGTCGCCGACGTTCCATCATTCCGAAACCGCTCGCGCCCTGCGACGCCAGCAACAACGCAACAGCCGGTACCGAACCGGCCAGGATACGTACGAATCTTCATGTCCACCCCTTTCGCGTGTGTCTAGCGGGCGCAGGGCGAAATCGCCCAACCCTGAATACCGTCCGCACGATCGCTACGCGCGACGCGTACGGCGCTCTTTGCACAATGGCATCGAGCATGCACCATCATCTTTGCTCCTCCTCGTAGATACTGGGACCAGTCGTTTCGCAATGCTCTCGCGCCGTCCCGCGCGCGAGACGTGCATTCCCTTTCTTGCTACACCCTCGAGGCGAAACCGTACGAGTAGCCATCAATTCCCCAAAATTCGCGCAAGAGTGTAGCACTTGATTGACAGAATGCATCAGGTTCCGCGTTGCGGCCCCGCAACAGTAGCCATTTTTGTGCGCTGCGCCAGTGCGTCATTGTTCCTGAACAGCGAGGGCGCCTCGAGGCACATCAGCCGCAGCCGGTGTCAGTCGGACGAGCATGTGCTCCCGCAGCGGCAAAGAACGGTGGAGAGCCGGCGCTGACGAGGCGCTCGTTGAAGTCCTTCCAGGCTGAAGGCATGCACCCTTGGCGCGCCGGTACTCGTCGAGAGGATGCCCAGGATGGCATGATGGCCTGGCGAAATAGCTCGCGGAGCTGCACCGAGCTGAGCTTGGCGCGCGTCAGCTTGCCGCGCGCCTCGCCCTCCTCCTGAAACCCCCGGTCGATCAGCAGCCGGACCGCATCCTCTTCCGGCCAATCGCGTGGTTTGCAGTTTGATGTCGATGATCGCGTTCAGGATTGAACGCAGCTGCAGCTTCAAGATCAGCGACCTTCTGCAGGTCGTGTCCGAGCGGATCCCTAGGATAGACCGTGTAACCCTGATCGACGAGCTGCGTCTGAATGTAGGCGGCCCAGCCCTCGACCATGGGACCGTTCGGTGAACAGCTTGGGGACGAGTCGAGGGAAGCGATTGAGTAGTCGAGCTGCACGAAATGGCCAGGTACGCCTCTCGTGGATGTACACCTCCGCCAGCACGGCGCGGTTGTACTCCTTCAGGATAGCTCGCCGACTGTGAGAGCAGCGACAGGTCCCAGAACCAGACGCGACTCCGAGCTGCGGCTCGAACACAGGAGCGCCGTCTGAATCTGCGCGACCGCGTAGCCCGCTGAGGTGCGGCGGCACATTTCTCGATGCGCAGCTTCGACGTCGGACGGCAGGTCCATCAGGCCGATGCTTCTTCACGAACGACACGATGGAGTCCGGCGAAGCGCGTAGCTGTCCGCGATCAGGCGTATCGACGCTGGAATGGTCCTCGCCGAGCTTCGGCGAGCACGGCGCGCACGACCTGGGCGTCGTCGAGCTGATCCGGCTGGCGGCTCGTCACCCTTGCTCGATGGCCTGTGCCGAGATAGCGATCGTGAACGCGGCGCGCGACGGTCACGAGCGCCGCGGACTGCGCGTCGAGGGCGCTGCTCAGCCTCGGCCAACAGCTCGGCGGGCCCGAGTGGATAGTCCATGGCGAGCGCGTACTTTCGCGCATACAGCTGCGGGCCGAGCCGCCATTCGCCGTCACGCCGGGTCGCCATCGCCTGCTCGAGCCAGCCCGCGAAGTCCGTCGATCGCTGCGCCCGCCGCCGCGCAGCTGCGGCGGATATCGTCGGCCTGATCGCGCTCGGAGAGCCTCGACCTGCGACAGCAGCTGCAGGCAGCACCTTGCGCAGCAGGCCGTCTTCTGCCGTCGTCGCCCGAAGCCGAGCGCGAGGGCGCAGCTGCTTCTGCACGGCCGTCGGGCGCACGTATGGCGGCAGCAGATTCGCTTGCGCATCTGCCAATCAGCTTCGGCGTCTGCGCGCAGCGTGATCCGGAAGCTGCCGAGGCGCTGACCGAGCCGGCGCGTAGTCGCGCAAGGACGAGACGTCGAGTACGCGTCGCCGATCATCGCCGCATAGGTGAGCGGATTGGTCATCGCGCCGAGCTCCGCTGAGCTCGAGCAGGTCGAGCTGCACCTGGTTGCTGAGCACGTGGTGATCGATCTGGTCGGCGCGCGTCGGTCGCGGACGTCGTCGAGCTGCGCCAGTCGATCGCGGAAGTACGACGAGGTCGTCGTAGTACGCAGCGGCACCCTGCGCGGACAGCGTCCGGCAGCGAGTCGTCGTGATCGCGTCGGCGCCTCCGACGTCCCATGCAGACCGAGCTGAGTCGCCTGCACCGGATTGGTCTCGACCATCAGCTCCAGGTACAGCCGGGCCAGCTCCTTCCACTTCGGTCGCCGCTGCGACCCGCTCACGCCAGCGCTGTTCCTGCAGCGCCGCCGGTGCGAGCGCGGGCGTGACGGCGGCCACCATGGCAATTGCCATCATTGAGGAAACGGCCGTCAGGTCGCACCTGCGCATCGGTCAGCGAACCTCACAAAGACACTGGTAGTACAGGCCGCGCGGGTCATTCCATCGGACCAGGCGCGCCAGCTCCCGCTGCAAGACGGTCCGCCGTCGCCGAGCAGCGGCGAGCGCTCGAGGAGTGCGCTGTGCTGGAACCAGGCGGCGCGCGTTGGGCGAGCTGCATCGCGATCGCCTCGCCGAAAGCTGGGCTCGCGCTCGATGAACTCGACGCGATAGTCGTCGTGTACGCCGGCCAGCGTCGCCGCCGAGTCGATTGCGTCATTCAGGCTTCCCGAGCTTGTCGACGAGACCGAGCTGCTGCGCCTCCTCGCCGAGCCACACGCGGCCGCGTGCGATCTCGTCGACGCGCTCGACCGGCATGTCGCAGCGCTGCCGCGACGCTTGCTGATGAAGCGCTGATAGCCGTTCTGTATGCCGAGCTGAAGGATCTCCGCGCCTCGTCGCCCAGGCGCGCGATCCGTACGGAAGTCGCCCGCGAGCGGCGTCGTGCCGACGCCATCGACGTGGATGCCGAGCTTGTCGAGCGTGCGCTGGATGGTCGGAAAGTAGGCACCGATGCCGATGGATCCGGTGATGCTGGACGGGCTCGCCCAGATCTCGTCCGCCGCCATCGAGATCCAGTAGCCTCCGGAGCGCCGCCACGCTGCCCATGGATGTGACGAGGGGCTTGCCGGATTCACGCAGCAGCTCGAGCTCGCGACCGATGACCTCCGAAGCGAAGGCACTGCCGCCGCCCGAGTCGACCCGCAACACCACGGCCTTCACGTGCTCGTCATTGCGCGCCTGGCGCACGAGCGTCGAGAGGTGGAGTCGCTGCCGATGGTCCCCGGCGGCTGCGCAGCCGTCGAGGATGTCGCCAGAAGCCACGATGACGCCGACGACGTTGTCGGACTTGTGCTCGTGGATCACGCCACGCATCGCTTCGAGATAGTCGGCGTGTGCACCTGGTTGAAGGTGTGACTCGTTCTCGTCCGTTCCGACCGAGCTCCGTCAGCTTCGCCTCCATGCGCGCGTGATCCCATACGTCGGTAACCAGACCCAGCTCACGGGCGAGCAACGCGAGGTCTCCGCCAGTTTCCTTCATCAGCGCCGGCATGCGCGTCGCGTAGCGCTCCAGCGCGTCCGCCTCGAGCCCAGGCGCGGCAGTCACGTCGTGTTGATAGCTCGACCACAGGCCGTTCAGCCAATCCGAGTCGCGTTCTCGCGCGCTTCCGGCGACATGTCGTCGCGAATGAACGGCTCGACGAACGACTTGTACTCACCGACCTTGAACACGTTCCAGTCGACGAGCACCTTGTCGATGGCGCTGCGGTAGTAGGTGTGGAAGCTTCCGTAGCCGGGAAGAGAATACGAAGCCCTGCGGATGCAGGTACACCTCGTCGGCATGTGCCGCCAGGTAGTACTGATTCTGCGTATAGAAGTCGCCGACGGCGATGACCCGCTTGCCTTCGGCCTTGAAGCGGTCGATCGCTCCCGCGACATCCTGCAGCGAGCTGAGGCCCGCGCCATCGAGGCCGCCGAGCCTCAAGCACCAGGACCTGGATGCGCTCGTCGGTCGCGCGCGACGTCGATCGCACATGAGCAGATCGCGCGCAAGCGTCTGTCGCTCGCCTTCGCCCACGAGCTCGTTCCAGGCACGCGCGCTCGCGTCGCCGTCGAGCTGGTCGACGAGATCGCCCTCGGCGCAAGCACCAGCGCTGCCGTGCCGGGAATGCGCGGCACGTGCGGCGCGAACAGGCCGATGACCAGGAGCGCGATGATGGCCAGCAGGATGAAGTGCAGGACCTTGCGCGTCGCGTCGAGCACGCGCCAGACGGCGCCGAAGAAGCTGGAAGCATACGCTGCGCCACCGCATGTCTAGTACTCATGACGCTGACGTCCAGGTCGCCGCGACACGTCAGCTGGTGCTGCCAGACGGCGCGCAGCGTCTGCAGCTGCGCCTCGATCCGGTCGAGGACCGCGAGATCGAATGCGCCAGCCTGCCCCTTCCTTGCGATTCGCTTCGCTCAACGATCCGGCGCCACTCGTGAATCTCGCCCCGAGTCCGGCGTGACGCTCTGGATGCCATAGGTCAGCAGAGCCGCCTCCGCCTCTCTCGTTCTCGACGCGATTGTCGTGATCGAGGCGCTTGTAAACGTCCTCCATGACCTCGCGTAACGGCAGTCTGATCGGGCGGCGTGAGCTTGTCGAAAGACGTGACGGGCGATCGCGAGCGTCGCGACGATGTATTCCGAGCGGCAGATCGGTGACGTACTTCGACCTTCGTGTGCCATTGCAGCACGAGCGCACCCACGGCGGAGGTCGCGACGATGTCGATGAGACCGGTCTGCAGCCCGGTGAGCACGTCGGTGAGCGGGAGCGTGACCGAGCGCCAGACCGAGCGCCTGCATGGCAGCGTAGCTGATGCGATCGCCCTCCGGTACCCAGATCTTGCGCCCTTCAAGTCATCGAGACGCTTCACCGGCACGTTCGACATCAGCTTGGCGAAGCCGCCCTCCGCAAAGCCGAAGCTGACGAAGCCCGGCCTCGTTCAGGCCAGCGCGCATCTGCGCATCCTCGGCTGCGCGGACACGGTCGACCTCGTCGAGCGACTGGAACAGCAGCGGCAGCCCGTACACGTTCACATTGGGATAGACCTCGGCAAGACCCGACGGGCGTGAAGGTGCTGCCGTCCAGCTGCCCGACACGGATCTTGCGCAGGACCTTCTTGTCGTTGCCCATGACGCCGCCGCCGTAGAACTTCAGGATGACGCGCCCTTCCGTCTTCGTCTTGATCGATCTCCGCCGCCTGCCGCATCACCTGCATCCACGACGATCCTTCGGGTGCGAGGCTCGCGATCTTCAACTCCGCGGCGTCGACCCGCAGGGTCAGAGCCTCGAGCAGCAGCATGAAGCCGATTGACAGTCGCATCGCCATTCTCATCCTTTCCAACGCGGGCAACCGTGCCTGGTCGCCCCCTGATCAGAAATAATCGTCGGCGGAATCGAGCAACGCACGCGCGTCCCGCTGAGCGATGACGTTGAGCAGCGTGAGACCCGGTGCCACGGGATCGGCCTGCAGTACTTCGTTCAGAACGCCGGTCGTGGAGTTCCCTGATCGTACACGAGCCGCGCGTAGCTGCGCGCGAGCTCGACCTTCGCGGCCAGATCCCGACCTCCGCTGAGCTCGATCGCCTGCTCGAAGTGCTCGCGCCTCGAGCTCCGGTTTTCCTCCCAGCGCCTCCGGTCGCAGCGTGTTCAGTATGCCCAGGTAGAGCTGCACGCTACCGGCCTGGTACCGCGGATCGAGCAATTGTACGCGCAGGAGTGCCGCCTCGACGTTCGGCAGACGCCGCGAGCGCGGCCCAGTCATCCCGGTGAGCGCGCAGATAGGCGAGGGACGCGACACTGTAGGCGTACAGCGCCGGCACGTCGCGCTCATCGAGCTGGGTGAGCACGGCCGTCAGCTCATCGTAGGACTTTCCTGCCCACAGCCGCAGGCCTGATGCTCGACCACGCAGAGCGCGTGCTCGCCCTGCGCACGTGCACGCTCGCTCAAGCGCTGCGCCCGAGCCGGATCGTCGGCGAACAGGACGCCGTAGGCCGAATAGAGCACGGCCGACGCACTCGAGTAGATCGGGATCATCCGGACTGCCTCCAGCAGGCTGTCGACGAGGAGGAGGTAGCGCGGGCGCACCATCGCGCACGGTCTCGGGATCGTCTGATCCAGCATCGCCGCGGTGAGGTTGTTGGCGAAGCGGTCCGCCGCCTTTCCCGCGATGGCCGCACCAGCCTGCGAGGCAGGACGACAACACGAGCACGAGCGCGCCGGCGATACGCAGGGACATGGGTGCTCGCGTCAGCGTGCGATCGAGATGAGGAGCTCGTCTGCGTGACGGACGAAGCTCGCCGGATCGTGCAGCTCACCGCCCTCAGCCAGCACCGCCTGGTCGAACAGGAGCCTCGCTCCACCAGCCGGAAGCGCCCTTGTCGTCCTCATGCCGTGCCTTGATGATCGATCGGGTGCGTCGGATTGAGCTCGAGGATGGGCTTCGACGCGGCGCGCCCTGGCCCGAGCTCGCGCAGCCAGCGCGACCCGTGCGTGCGCCCGCGCACCTTCGGAACGACGATGCACGAGGGCGAATCCTTGAGGCGTTCGGGACAACGCGCACGTCCCGCACGCGTTGTCGCCGAGCAGCGAGCGACGACGCCCGGCCGAGCATCTCGCCGAACTCCTGCTCGAGCACGGCCTGTCCCTGCGTCATCGTCGGCCTGTCGACGAAAGCCGAGCTCGCCGCGGCTCGCCGATCGCAGCGGCTTGCCGCCGAAGGAAGGCAGGCTCGCGACGAGCCACTCGTCTACGCGGTCGCTCGGCAGCAGCACTTCGATGCCCTTCTCGCGAAACACCTCCAGGTGCGGGCTCGCCGACGCCGTCGCGTAGTTGTCTGCCGTGATGGTAGATCGCGGCCTGACCCTCTGGCATCCGCGCGACGTAGTCCGCGAGCGACGCCGACTGCGTCGGAGGAATCCGGAACGCGTCGTCGCGAACTGCAGCAGGCCGGCGATCTGCTCCGCGTTGGCGGGATCCTCCGCCGATCCCTCCCTTCAGCACGCGCGCCGAATTGATCCCAGAATGTCTGGTAGCGCCTCTCGCGATCCTGTCCGCGCAGCTCTCGTCGAGCAACGCCAGCACGCGCTTGATGTGCACCGGCGCGCAGGCTCTCGACGACCTGATTGTCCTGCAGCATCTCGCGCGAGACGTTGAGCGGAAGGTCGTTCGAGTCGATCGACGCCGCGCACGAAGCGCAGGTAGCGCCGGCAAGCAGCTGCTCGGCGTCGTCCATGATGAACACGCGCTGCACGTAGAGCTTGACGCCGCGGCGCTGGTCGCGATCGTACAGGTCGAACGGCGCGCGCGCCGGAATGTAGAGCAGCTGCGGTGTATTCCAGCGCGCCCTCGACGCGATGGTGCGTCGCAAGCGAGCGGAGCTTCGAAGTCGTGCGCGACGTGCTTGTAGAACTCCTGGTACTGCGTCGTCGCTGATCTCCTGCCTCGGGCCGGCGCCAGAACGCCGACGGCGCGATTGACCGTCTCGTAGTCGCGCCGCTGCGCCGCCGGAAGCCATCCTCGCGCCGCATCTGCACGGGCAGCGGCGATGTGGTCGGAGTACTTGCGCACGAGTGCGCCGCAGGCGCTGCGCGATCGAGCAGCTCGTCCTCGCCCTCGCGCAGGTGCAGGATGACCTCGGTCCCGCGCGCGTGCGCAGCGTCGTCACTCGATCGTGTACTCGCCCTCGCCCTGCGATTCCCAGCGCACACCGTCCTCCGGCGGAGCGCTTGCGCGTCGGGTCAGGCACGGTCACGCGATCGGACACCACGAAGGCGGAATAGAAGCCCACGCCGAACTGCCCGATCAGCGACAGGTCGCTTGGCGCCGTCGCCGCTCAGGCCCTCGAGGAATCTCGCGCGTGCCCGAGCGCGCAATCGTGCCCAGATTCTCGATCACCTCGGCACGACTCATACCGATCCCGTTGTCGGCAATCGTGATCGTGCGCTGCGCGCGGTCACAATCGATGCGGATGCGCAGATCCGGGATCGTCCGGCCAGGAGCCCGTCTGGCCGGGCGCTTCGAAGCGCAGCTTGTCGCACGCATCCGAAGCGTTCGACACCAGCTCGCGCAGGAATACCTCTTTGTTGGAATAAAGCGAGTGGACCATGAGGTGCAGCAGGCGCTGCACCTCGGTCTGGAAAGCTCAGAGTCTGCTGGCCCTCGCTCATCGCTTGCGGACGATACCGCGGCGCGGTGCGGTCAGACCTTTTCCTTGATGCGCGCCGCCTTGCCGGTGAGGTCGCGGAGGTAGTAGAGCTTGGCGCGTCGGACGTCGCCGCGGCGCTTGACCTTGATCGTGTGTATCGCCGGGCTGTAGGTCTGCGAAACACGCGCTCGACCCCTTCACCGTGCGACACACCGCGCACCGTGAACGCGGAGTTCAATCCGCGATTGCGCTGGCGATGACGATCCCTTCGTAGGCCTGCGAGGCGCTCGCGGCCCGCTTCCTGACCTTCACCTGGACGACGACCGTATCACCGGGCCGGAACTCCGGCATCGCTCCGATCCTTCATCTGCTCGTTCTCGAGCTCCTGGATGATCTTGCTCATCGTCATCACCTTTCTTCGTCGATACTGTGTTCAATGATCGAGGCGCCGCACCGTCGCTCAGGATACTCGTCGAGCAACGCTGCTCGAGCGCGCTCAGCGGACGGCGCGCCAGCAGCTCGGACGTCGCCGCCACGTACGTCCCAGCGACTGCTTGAGGCGCCATCGTTCGATGTCGGCATGGTGGCCGCCGAGCAGCACCGCCGGCACCCGCGATCCTTCGAACTCCTCGGGTCGGTGTAGTGCGGGCAGTCGAGCGAGCCCCGCCGAGAAGGAATCCTGCTGCGCGAGCGCACGTCGCCGAGCGCACCCGGAAGCAGGCGCGCAGAGCACGTCTAGCACGACCATCGCGGCGAGCTCGCCGCCCGACAGCACGTAGTCGCCGATCGACAGCTCTTCGTCCACTTCCGCCAGCGAGCAGTCGCTCATCGACGCCCTCGTAGCGCCCCGCAACGAGCACGAGACCGGGAAGCTCCGCGAGCTGCGGCGCGCGGCTGTTCCAGGGGACGTCCCTGCGGGCCGAGATAGATGACGGGACTCCCAGGTGGCGCGCGCTCCCGAGCGGCCCGGAGATGGCGCTGCGCAGCGAGCTCGATCTTCATCACCATGCCTGGCCCGCCGCCATACGGGCGGTCGTCAACGGTGCGATGTACATCGCGGGTGAAACCCGCGGATCGAACGTAGTTGACGACCGGATCAACCTGCGCTCCAGCCGCGCGTCCGACGACGCCGTAGCCGAGGACGGCGCGCACCAGCTCCGGAAACAGCGTGATGACACCGACCTGCACGCCCGTGTACTCCACGCGCCGTCAAAACTCGCGCGTCCCAGTCGACACGGATCTCACCTCGGGCGAGATCGACCTCGCTCACGACGCTGCCATGCACGGAGGGCAGCAGGCGCTCGCGCTCACCGCTCACGACCATCACATCGTTTGCGCCGGTCGCGAAGAGGCGTGTCACGGTCTCCGAGCGTCTGGCCTGCTAGATTGCGCACGTTCAAGCCCTCGAGGTCCGACCAGTAGCTTCACCGTCCTCGGTCGCCGGCAGCTCTGCGCGCATCAGCGGCGATGTCCGCGCCCACAAGCGCCGCCGCCTGATCGCGATCACTCACGTTTTCGAGCTGCGCCAACACGCGCGGCTCCTGGGCTCTTCCCGCCGTGACCGCCAGCACCCGGCATCCGCTGGCAGACACCAGTTGCCACTTCGCATACGCCAGGATGTTCTCGGGCGGCCGGGCAGTAGGAAAGCACCTTGAGCCAGCGCGCGTATGCCATGAAGGCCCGCTACGCGACCCGTGGTCACGCGCCGATTGTCGCGCTCCTCCATGGCACGCGCTCCGCGGATCGGCTTCCGGCTCAGGCCGCCTGACTCTTGCGCCAGCGCTTGATGAGCTCTGCAACGCGGCTCCGAAGGCTGCGCGCCCTGTCCCCAGCCAATATTCCGCGCGACCGAGAATCGAGGCGCATCGGCTCTGTCCTTGCCCATCGCGATCGGATTGAGTAGCCGAGCCGCTCGATATAGCGGCCATCGCGCCGATTGCGGCTGTCGGTCACGATGATGTGGTAGAGGGGCGCTTCTTACGCCCGCCCGGGTGAGTCGAATACTGACCATTGCCGTCGCCAGAGCCCTCGTATCATGCCCGCCGGCCGGTGCGGCCGGCGAATCGCGCATTTTACGGGTTTTGTTAGAGAAGTGAAGCCGCGTGGGCAGCGCCAGGGCGCCCGCAAAGCTCGTCCGGGGCCGGGGCGGCCCGCCCCCGGCCTCAGCGCTGATAAGCCCGAGCCGGGATGGCCAGGGCACGTGCCGCACCGTGAGGATGTGGATCTCGTCCTCGAGGATCCGGTAGATGACGCGGTAGGTGCCGTCGATCACCTCCCCGGATGTCCTCGTCGATGAAATACGGGACTCGTACCCTGCGCCGATCGCGGCAGATGTTATCGGCGAGCCGGGTGAGCCGCCGACGAACATCATCGGGACGGGCTCGCTCTGTCCGAGATAGTCATGCACCTGCTGGAGTCGCTGCAGGCGATTGACGGCCATCATGGTCCAATACGCCTCATTCGCCGCCCTCGTAACGCAGTCGAATCTCTTCGTTGTCGAGCAGATTGCCGTCTTCGCTGTCGTACAGACCTTCTTCGATGTCCTGAGGACCGCGATCTCGGCGGTCAGTTCCCTTCCAGTCCGCGTCATCGGGGAGACTGTCGACGAGAAGGTGAGCGCGTTCCTTGAATGTCGATCCATTCGTCATCGGTTTTACTCCGCCTGCTCAGCGCAGCTCCGCCGGCGGCAGGCGCCCCCCATCCCACGCATCATTCGCTGCAGGCCCGCCGCCCGGCCATCTTCTTCATCATCTTCTGCATCTGCGCGAACTGCTTCGAGCGAGGCGGTTGATGTCCTGGACCTGCATGCCCGCGCCGCTCGCGATGCGGCGTTTGCGTGACGCGTCGATCAGGTCCGGGAAGCGTCGCTCGCGCGGTGTCATGCGAGTCGATGAGCGCGATCTGACGCGCGCAGCATCCGGTCGTCCGACCCTGCTTCGCCGTCCAGCGCCGAGCGCCTGCGTTCCGGAAGCTTGTCCAGCGGGCTCTGCAGACCCGCCCATCGAGATCATCTGCTGAAGCTGCTCGCGCAGGTCATAGAAACTCGAAGCCTTACCCTTCTTCAGCTTGCGAGCGCCAGACGCTCGGCTCTTCTCGCGATCGGTCTTCTGCTGCACCTCCTCGACGAGCGTGAGCACGTCGCCCATGCCGAGAATGCGCGAGGCGAGCCGATCCGGGTGAAACGGCTCGAGCGCGTCCGTCTTCTCGCCCACGCCGATGAACTTGATGGGCTTGCCCGTCACCTCACGCACCGGAGAGCGCAGCGCCGCCGCGCGCGTCGCCATCCGTCTTGGTCAGGATCACGCCGGTCGAGCGGCAGCGCGGCATCGAAAGCACGCGCCGGCGTTGACGGCGTCCTGCCCGGACATGCTGTCCACGACGAAGAGCGTCTCGATGCGGATTCGGAGGCGGCGTGTACGCGCTGCGCCTCCTCCATCATCTCCTCGTCGATGTGCAGGCGCCCGGCCGTATCGATGATGACGACGTCCGCGCCACGGCGTCGTCGCCTCGGCAACGACCGTGCGGCGGGCGATGCCCGCAGCCGCACTGGCCGGCGTCGACTGGGCATGAACTCGGCGCCGACCTGCTGCGCGAGTCGCTCGAGCTGCAAGAATCGCCGCCGGACGATGGACGTCGGCACTGGCGAGCAGGCACCTTCTTGCGATCGCGCTCGATCAGGCGGCGCGCGAGCTTCGCCGCGGTCGTCGTCTTGCCCGAGCCCTGCAGACCCGCGAGCATGACGACGGCGGGCAGGTTGGGCACGCAAGGTCGAGCGCCTCGGAACTGCTCGCCCATCACCGCGACCAGCGAGTCGTGCACGATCTTGATGAACGCCTGACCCGGCGTCAGGCTGCGACTGACCTCTCTTCTCCAAGGGCGCGCTGGCGGACGGCGCTCGACGAAGCCGGTGACGACGGGGAGCGCAACATCCGCTTCCAGAGAGTGCTGTACGCACCTGACGCAACGCATCGCCGATATTCTCTTCGGTGAGGCGCCCGCGTCCACGCAGGTCTCGATCGCATCGCTGAGACGCGCGCTCAGGACTCGAACACGGCAGCCGATTCTCGCTCGACACCACGCACGCGCCCCGCGTGCCGGGGTCAGTCTACTACGGCTGCTACAGCTCGAAAACTTGAGCCGGCGGTCAGGCGGCGAATCCGGCGTGCACGGCAGGGCCTGCATCGTCTCGCTCATGATGAGGTCCTCGTCGCCGGGCTTTCATTCCCGTGATCCAGATATCCGGATCGTGGGTGAGCTTGTCGATGATCGACGGCGAGCGAGCTCGGACAGTAATGGCCCGCCGTGCGGGCGAGTGTCTGCAGGCGGTTCGGGAAGGACACTTCGACGATGAACACGTCGATCTGCGGGTATTCGTTCAGGACCGGCCATAGCGTGTGATTCGACATCGTGTCACCGCTGAAAGCGAACACCTTGTCGGCGAACTCGACGCAGTAGCCGACCGACGGCACCGAGTGCGCGACGTCGATCGCGACGAAACACGCGACCCGCAACCTCGAGTCGCGACACCGAGGTCCGATGGGATGGAAGCGGAGGACCGGCGACCCCGGTGCTGGAAGCTTCGAGAAATCGGGCCACACGATGCCGTTGAACATATGGGCGCGCAGGGCCTCGATGGTCTCGATACGCGCATGTATCTCCAGCGGATGCGTGACCAGGCTGTCGAAGGCCGCGTCGATGAACAACGGCAGTCCGGCAACGTGATCGAGGTGCGCGTGGGTGAGGAATACGTGACGGATCTGGCGCAGCTCCGCGAGCGCGAGATCACCGAGGCCGGTGCCGGCATCGATCAAGATGTCATCGTCGATCAGGATGGACGTAGTGCGCAGGCCCGCGCCGACTCCGCCGCTGCATCCTAGGATCTTGATCCGCATCGAGTGTTCCGTGTCCTGCCGTGCCGCTTGATCTCCATGCCCAACGGGCGCGACGCGGGCTTCTAATGGTCATCGCCATGTGCGATGATGCACGCGGGATATCAAGGTACGACATGCCCCAGGCTGAGTCTGTGTGGACGATCACAGTTCTCGGCGGCTATCTGCTCGCAGCCTTTCTCACTGCACGTTCGATCACGCCGAGCGATGAAGCCGCGAGCGCGCGCTCGGCACTGCCGGTTGCGGCAGTTGCGGCACTCGTCCTGCTCGCGCACGGCATCCTGCTCTATGGCGCCGTGCTCGGGCACGAGCGGCTCGACCTCAATCTGTCCAATACGCTGTCGCTGCTCGGCTGGCTGCTCGGATTGCCGGCTGCTCTGATCGCACTCACGCGTACGCCGCTGCGCGGTCTCGCGCCGCGCCGCCGCTGCCGATCGCCGGATTGTGTGCGCTCGTGACGGGCGTCGGGCGCGAAGACGTCTGAAAGCGCCACGGCTGGCTGATCGACGCGCACATCGTGCTCGCGCTCGTCGCATCGGCGTGACGCTCACCGTTGCGGCGGTGCTCGCGCCTGCTCATGGCGATGCAGGACCGGCGGCTGCGCATCTCGGCTCGGCGGCCTGATCGGGCATGCTGCCGCCGCTCGAGACCATGGAGCGCATCCTGCTCGGGACTGATCGGCGCCGGCTTCGGCGTGCTCAGCCTCGCGCTGCTTCAGCGGCTCTGATCTTCGTCGAGGACCTATTCCAGCCAGCACCTCGCCCACAAGACCATCCCTGTCGATCGCCGCGTGGCTCGTGTTCGCGCTGCTCCTGCTCGGGCGCTGGCGCTTCGGCTGGCGCGGCAGAACGGCGCAGTGAACTGGACGCTCGGCGGCTTCGCGGCATCCTCGCGCCTCGCCTACTTCGGCACCGGCATGGTCCTCGAGCTGGTGCTCGGCAGGCATTGGGGCTGAGCGCCCCGCGCCGGTCACGGGGAAGAAGGCTTGAACGAGGACGGCAGTCAATCTATCGGTAGTCACTGATCGCGACGCTCGCGTCGGCCTCGTGTTCCTGTTCCGCGTTCTTTCGCCGGCACGGAGACCGCGTTGATGAGCGTCAACCGCTATCGGCTGCGCCACTGCCGCCCGCGCGGGGCAGCGCGGCGCGCGCGCTGCCGAACGCGCTGCTCGACGCGGCCTGACCGGCTGATCGGACTCATCCTCGCTCGGCAATAACTGCCGCGAACGGTCTCCGCGTCGTCGATCGCGACCCTGATCGCCGTGCAGATAGGCGGCAGGAGCGCGCACTGCCATCGGCAGTCGCCCGTATTCACGCTGCATCATCCTCGTGTTCGCCGAGGTTGCGCCGAGACGCGTCGGCGCGCTCTAACCGGAGCGGCTCGCGCTGCCCGGCGGCGTTCGTCTACGTGCCGCTGCTCGTGGGTGCTGCTATCCGATCGTGCTGGGTCGTCAACACTGATCGCGAACGGCCTGCTGCGGCTGATCGGGCCCGCACTCAGCCAGGCGAGGGTCCGCTCGATCCCTGAGCCGCGACGAGCTGCGCACCGTGCTCGCCGAAGCGAGCGCGAATGATTCCGCACGCGGCATCAGCAGATGCTGCTCGAGCATCCTCGACCTCGAGCGCGATGACCGTCGAACGACATCCATGGTGCCGCGTCACAGACGATCGTCGGCATCGATCTCGCCGACAGCTGGTACGATCATCGCAGATCCCAGCTGCGACGGCCATGCAGCACACGCGGTCCCGGTGCTACGAAGAACGAACATCGATCGTCATGGTCGGCATCCTCCACCTGCGCAAGGCTCGGTGCAGCATCGCCGGCGCGCGGCGAGCTCGACAAGCAGGCGCTGCGCGATGCGCGCGGGCGCGAGTCCGCTACTACGTGCCCGGAGGGCACGCCGCTGCACAAGCAGCTGCATCAACTTCCAGACCAGCACCGCGAGCGATCGGCCCTCGTCGTGCGACGAGTACGGCGACATGCAGGGACTCGTGACGCTCGAGGACATCCTCGAGGAGATCGTCGGCGAGTTCACTCACCGATCCGGCCACGCTCCATCAAGTACGTGACTCGCAGGAAGCCGACGGGACAGCTACGTCGTCAACTGCGAGCGTCGAACGTACGCGCGCTCAATCGCACCATGCGCTGGAAGCTGCCGACGCGACGGACCGAAGACGCTGAACGGCCTGATCCTCGAATACCTCGAGACGATTCCGGAGCCGGGCGCGACGCTGCGCATCGCCGATCACGCGATCGAGATCCTGCAGGTGAGCGAGCAACGCAGTGAAGACGCGTGACTGCGTCCGCCGAAGAGCTCGGCGATCCGGAGAGCAGCCAGCGTAGCCGCGGCGCCGTGAGCTCGCGCAAGCGACTTCGAGGCGTCTGGCGATGAGCCAGCGCCGATCGCCACGATCTCCAGTCCGTCGATCGCCTGTCGCGGCGCGTTGCCGCGCCGGCACGAGGTGCGCGCGGAAGCCGTGCTTCGCCGCCTCAGCGCAGGCGCTCCTCGCCGTAGGGCACTGGCCGGACCTCGCCCGCGAGCCGAGCTCGCCGAAGGCGATGCGTCTCGCGTGCGAATCGGTCGGTCGCGATGGCTCGACGAGCGCTGCGAGCAGCGCCGGCAGGTCTGCCGCGGTCTCCGCGATGCGCATTCCTCCGACGATGTTGACGAACACGTCGCGATCGTCGCATCGCGACGCCGCCGTGCCGGTGCAGCACCGCGAGCAAGCAGCGCGAGACGGTTGCGGCTCGAGCCCCACCGCGACGCGACGGCGGATTGCCCAGGTGGCTCTCGTCGACCAGCGCCTGAACCTCCGACGCAGCAGCGGACGGCCTACCTTCCCGTGCGTGACGCGTCACGATGCTGCCCGCGACCGGCTGCTCGTGGCGCGAGAGAAAGATCGCCGACGGGTTGCGCACCTCGCGCAGCCCCTCTTCGTCATCGCGAACACGCCGATCTCGTTCGCCGCGCCGAAGCGATTCTTGACCGCGCGCGCGATCGCGATAGCGGCTTCCGACATCGCTCTCGAAGTACAGCACGGTGTCGACCATGTGCTCCGAGCACGCGCGGTCCGGCGATGGCGCCCTCCTTCGTCGACGTGCCCGATGAGGAACACGGCGGTGCCGCTCTGCTTAGCGAAGCGTGACGAGGCGCGCGGACGCTTCGCGCAGCTGCCCGACACGCGCCGGGCGACGAGTCTGAGCTCCTCCGTGTAGATCGGTCTGCACGGAGTCGATGACGAGCACGCGAGGCGCGTGCTCGTTCCGCGGCCGCGATGATGCGTTCCGACGCAGGTCTCCGCCAGCTAGTCCGAGCGCGCCGCGACTCTGACGCCGAGCCGGTGGGCGCGCAGCGCACAGCCTGCTGCAGCGACTCCCTCGCCGGTCACGTAGAGCACCGGCAATCCCGGCGCGAGCTGTGCGCATGCCTGCAACAGCAGCGTCGACTTGCCGATCGGGATCGCCGCCGAGGAGAACGACGGATCCGGCAACGGAGTCCGCCGCCGAGCACGCGATCCAGCTCCTCGAGACCGACCTCGATGCGCGGCTCATCGCGCGCCACCTCGCCGCGAGGCTGCGGATCACCGAATCGCCGAGCCAGGCGTGCCGGATGTCTGCGGCCGCGTCCCCTTCGACGAACGGTGTTCCATGCGCCGCAGTCCGCGCATTGCCCTGCCACTTCAGGGCTCAGCGCGCCGCACGCTCGCGACGACGTGGCGTTACTTTCGCTTTCGCCATGATCATGAGCTCCGGATGTGCGTGAGATCGTAGCACGCGCGCGCAGGCCGCTTGAAACGCGCACTGGCTCACATTATGCGCGCCGAAGAACGCGCGCCGGTGCTCTATACTCGTCGCCCGGCTCGTGCCGGAGCAGCCTTGAAGCGCGCGATCTGGAATTCTGACTGGCTGGTGGGCGTGGCGTTCAGCGCCGATCTCGCGCTGGCCGCTCAAGGGGCGCACGCTCTTCTACGGGCTCGAGACTGCCGTCCTGACCGCTTCATGCAGCTGGTCCTATCGGCAACCGAGCAGCGACGTCGCCGTCATCGCCATCGACGACCGCAGCATCCGACAGCATCAGGACGCTGGCCCTGGACAGTCGCGACATGCCTCGCGGCAGCCGTCATCGATCGCCTCAGCGCGGGCGGCGCGCACGGCTGATCGCCAAGCACCGTGTTCCTGAGCGAGCCGGATCGACTGCAGGCCCCTGGGACGGCTCTGCGCGGCAGCTCGATGCGCGTTCCCTACCGCGGCTCGCAGGCTGTCGCGGCGCGCTCAGCGAGAGACTCTGCGCTCGGCGCGGACCTGAGCGCACGCGGAGGGCGCGCCTGCGAGCGCGCAGTCACGCAGACCTCGACTACGACGCCGCGCCTGGCGGCGAGCGTCGCCCGACGCCGGAAGCGTCGTGCTGCCGATGGACGTCGAGCTGGGGCGTCCGCTCGGACCCTGCGCCCGCGATGCGCTGCCCTCCGTACTATGCCTGGCTCGACGCCGCGCGCCCCCCGGGCTCGGCGGGGAGACCAATGCGAGCTCGAGGCGCGGCGTGTCGTTACCGCCGATCGCGCGGCGTTCGGCGAGCGCGCGCCTGGGCACCCGGACGCCGCGGTCTCGCCCTCGCGGATACGGCGGCGATGCGCTTCGAGCCGTCGCTGTCGTCCGGCGTCAGAGATCGCCAGCTGCCCGTCCCTCGCGCTCGCGAGTCGTGCTCGCAGGCGCTCCACCAACAGCCGATCAGCGCCGTGGAGCGCGACGGCGGACGGCCTGCGGCGTGGGACGCCTCGAGGTCGGCACGGCACCCGATCTGCGCATGATACAGCTACTTCCTTCACGCGGACCGCGGCGGCGCTTGCGCGCCTTTCCCCCATTGGACTCGTTCTACGACGTCGCTCGGCGAGCGGCTGCCGGCGGACAAGTATCACCGCCCGGCAAGATCGTGCTCATCGGCGCTTCGGCCGCGGGCGATCGGCGACCGCGTGCGCCACGCCCGTGGCGGCCGCGATGCCGCCGGTGCTGGGTCGCTGGCGCACACGGTCTCGGCGCGCTCCTGGAAGAACACTTCTACGTGCGGCCACGCCCTGGAAGGGCGCGGACGCGTCGAGCTCGTGCGTGCTGAGCGCGCTGATCCGCAGTCGCGTACCTCCTTTGGGACTCGCGCTGCGCGGCTGCGCGCGGTACGGGCCGCGGCTGGCTCCGTGCGCATCGCGCTGGTGGTGAGCCTGCTCGGCGCCGAGACTGGTCGCGATGGGGCGCTACTTCGTGTGGTTTCCGCAGCTCGCGCAGTGCCCGCGCTGCTCGTCATCGCCTCCGGTCACCTCGTGATGACGGTGAAGCGCTTCGGCGTCCTGCCGACGGCGCAAGCATCGGGCCGACGTGGAGAGCAGCGAGAGAGCAATCGCATGCTGGGGCTTTCGCGTTCCAGAGCCAGGGCCGGCACCGACCACTGGCCTTCGAGAAGCTGCGCACGTTGTCCGCTGGACGCGCGAGCATGATGGATCCTCCGCTACGACCTCGCGCTCGACTACGAGAGCGAGCGGCAGCTCGGCCAGAGCTGGCGCCGTTTGCCAGCCATCACCCCATGGCGGACTACCTGATCCAGCCCTATCGCGGCCTCGGCGCAGCGGCTGGAGCGCACGCGCGACCTCTCACCGGAACGCTCGCGCCGCGCTGCTGCACCGGGCCCGGGCGACGACGCTGTTGGTCATCGGGCCTCGCGAAACCGCGCCTCGGCCGACCACGTCCTCGGGCGCGAGGTCGGCCATGGCGCCATGGGCACTGATGTATCCAGGGTGAACGCGGGTACCCCGACCGTCAACCGCGTGCGTGGCGGTCAGGCCGATCGCGCTGTCCGCCGAGATTCGACTCCGGACGAGCTCGCCGCGACCGCACGCGAGCGCTTCTTTCCGCAGAGGCGGAGAGCGCCGGTCGCCTGAACCATCCTGACATCGTGACGGTGTACGACGCGGGCGAAGAGCACGACGTCGCCTACATCACCATGGGTTCCTGAGCGGCACGCACCTCAGCACCCTATACCCGCTGCGATCGGCTGCTCCCGCGGCCGAAGTGACCTCTGTCGTGGCACGCGTCGCCGACGCGCCTCGATTTCGCCCACCAGCAGGGGCGTCGTGCATCGCGATATCAAGCCTGCCAACGTTATGTATAATGCGCGAAGCAGGCGAAATCAGAGATCACGCGACTTCAGTATCGCGCGTATCCCGATGCGAGCCGCACCCGAACCGGCGTCGTCCTCGGGACGCCGTCATACATGGCACCGGGCAGCTCTCCGGGAAAAACGTGACCGGGCGCTCGGACTTATATTCCCCTGGGTGTTACGCTGTATCAGCTGCTGACCGGCGCATTGCCATTCCGGGCGGATTCCGCGGCGAGCCTTGATGGCACGAAGATCGCCAGCAGGAGTGTACGAGCCCCTCGCCGCCTTTCACGCCCGGACCTGCCCGAGTGCCTCGGGGAAGGAACGCTCGGATCGGGCGCTCGCGACGGACCCGGACGCCTTGAGCGGTACGGGACCGGCAGCGAGATGGCTAGAGACTTGCGGGAGTGTGGGACCCATCTGACCGGCTCGGAGGCGACTGAGCGAACCCGGCCATGCGGCGTGAGCGTGAACCTCAAGGGAAGATCCCAGGGTTTCGTTGCAATCACGGACGCCTGGCCGCGTGCGCTGGCTTACAACGAAGACGCTAACGGGGCACGGCGTCGACTGCGCGGCCTCCTCGTGCTGGCCGACGGCATGTGGGCGGATTACAACGCCGGCGAGGTTGCGAGCCACGGCATCGCGGTGAAAACGACCCTGGACATGGTGCCGCGCCGGCGTGAGCTGCAGCGAGCTGCGGTCCGCGCCGGACCAGACCACCGGGCCTGATGCGCCCAGAGCATCGCTGCGCGCGACGCCATCCTGCGGGCCAACAAGATCATTCACCAGACGGCCAAAGACCCAGCCCAGAAGTGCGACGGCATGGGAACGACGATCGTCTGCGTGCCTCTTCTACGACAACCGGGTGTCCGTCGCGCCCCGTGGGCGACTCCCGCGTCTATCGCCGCCGCGACGAGGGCGCTGGAGCAGCTCACCCAGGACCACTCGCTGCTCAGGAGCTGGTGGAGCGGGGTCTGTACTCGCGGGAGGAGGCCGAGCGCGTCACTGTCGCGCAGTTGTGTGACGCGCGAACTCGGGGTCAGAGCCAGACGATCGAAGGTAACTATGACGGAGCAGGCCGTCAGACCCGGCGACTTGTTCGTCTGTTGTGCTCGGACGGCTTGCCGGACATGGTCGAGGACGATGGCATTCTGCTGACGATCCGGACCTTCCAGGGCGACCTGGAGCTGGCCGGTCGCCAGCTCGTGCAGCTCGGCACCCAACGACAACGGCGGCAAAGGACAGCGTCGTCAGTCCTCATGGCACGGGTCCTGAAGCCCTTCAGTTTGCCGACCGCGGCCTGCTCGGGAAGGTCGCGAACCTGATTCGGTTGAAAACATCGAGGAGACTTACCTTAATGGCTAAGGTTGGTTCTCAGCATGAACAACCAGGTGCTCGCGGAGTACAACATGTCACAAGGGCGGTACACCATCGGCCGCCTCCCTGACAACGCGACGATGCGCATCGACAATCCAGCGGTCAGCGGCCATCACTCGCTGGTCATCAACATCCTCAACGACTCATTCCTCGAGGACCTCAACAGCACGAACGCGGCACTACGTCAACGGCAAGCTGGTCAGGAAGCACGCGCTGCAGCATGGCGACGTCATCACCATCGGCCATCACCAGCTGCGGTTCGTCGTGACGAGCACGTCGAGCCGTCGATTTGGTGCGCCGGGCGGCACTCCGGGAAGACCATGATCGCCCGCCCCGGCGCCGCAGGCCGGCGCCCCGAGCCGGGCGGCGGATCAGGGAAGCCGTGGCCCGCGCCGAGGCCGTTACACCGCCGCTGCGCCGGCGGCGTTCGCGGCAGCGGCACCTGCGCCCAGCGGCCGCGCCGGTCGCTGGCGGGGCCAGGGTCGCCCGGCACCCGGCCAGAGCTGCGCGCGGCCTGTCAGCGCCAAGCTGCAGGTGCTCTCGGGCGTGTTCGCCCGGCAGGAGCTCAGAGCTCGCAAAGCGCGCACGACCCTCGGCCGCCCCTGGCGTACGAGGTGAGCGGCGGATCGCGCGCGTCGCGCGGAAGAAGGCTACTTCATCGTCCACGTCGATTTCAGCGGCGAGCCGGGACAACTACCCGAAGGTCAACGGCAAGGACGATCGGCCCGCAGGCGCGCAGGCTCAGCAGCAACGACGTGATCGGGCTGGCCGGCGTGAAGATGGGGGTTCTTCAACCTGTAGCACGCCGCGCCCGACGGCGCGCGACGCGGGTGCGACGCATCGCCTGCGCTCAGGTGTGAGGCGCTCTCCGATATGGTGCCGTGACTGAGCGTCGCGACGGCGAGTCCGCACGCCACGACGATCGGCAGCACCCCGAGGAGCACCTGGCTGGGGTGCGCCCGGCGCCAATCCAGCAGGGCGGCCAGCGCCGGCCCGCGGTGGATCGATTCGACCGATGCCGACGGCGGCACCCATTCCGCTACGCGCGAAGACGGTGAGTACAGCACGCCCGCAACGGCGTAGAGAATCGCTGCGCGGACAAGAACCGCACTCCCCGAGCAGCAGGGCGAGTCCGATCATGAGCTCGCTTCCTTTTCCGGCCGCGAACAGCAGAACGATCGCCGGCAACGATGACGTTGGCGTACGGTTTGCGCCGCGCGTGGCGTGCTCATCACGGCGCCATGAGACGCCAACCGCTCGCCAATGTTGAACGCCGCCTGCGCATACGCGGCCGCGGTGCTCATTTGAATCGCGCCCCTCCAGCAGCAGGGGCAGCCAGTTCAGCAGGAGATAGAGTCCAGCACGCATAAGAAGAGTCCGATCAGAGGACGAGAGTCGACGCGGGAACGCCCCTCGCCGAAGAGATCGTCCGCAAACCCGCCCGCCGTTCCGCGCGACCGAAGGTCCCCGACTCGCGCCGCCGGATCCCGGACGAGGCCGGCATGAACGCCGCCATGGTGACGGCGATGATCAGTGGGGTACACCGCCGATCCAGAACGGTAATTCCTCCAGTGCTCGTGTCCGAGCAGGGCGACGGTCACGCTCGCCATCGTCCCGCCGAGCGGCATCCCGATGTACCGTCGTCGCCATGGCGACGTTACGTGAGAACTCGCTGCTCACCTCGGAAGCGAGCGCGATGAGGTTCGGCATCGCCGAGGCGAACCGGTGAGCACTCGCAGCCACGTGAGCATCTGCATGTCAGATGCAGTCCAGTCGCGAGCGCAGAACACGCCAGAACATCACCGATGGAAGCGACGAGGACGCGCTTGCGTCAGGTCGATCCGGCGGGCGTCCGCCGGCGACGGCGCCGAGCGTGAGGGGGCGAGCTTCCGGCACTGAAGAACAGACTGAGTATCTGCGCGGGCGTCGCGTGAAACTCGCGCGTGATTCCGGTACAGCGATGCCGGCCGCCTGAACATCAGATCCCACCGCGCACAGAGCCGCAAGGAAACGGAAGACGAGCACGACCGGGACGCTGTTCTCTGCCGGTGGCCGATCATCGCGCGCGTGCCGCTCCCCGTGTCGCTCCGGTCGGTGCGACAGTGCATATTTCGATGAAGGATGGCGGACTAGAACGCGCCGTCCGCGTAGTCGTCCGACACGTAGTTCTCGAAGCGCGTGGAGCTCCCTAGGAAGGTGAGCGCAACTCGCCGATCGGGCCGTTGCGCTGCTTGGCGACGATGATGCTCGGCGACGCCCTTCTCGTCGGTGTCCTTGTCGTAGACCTCGTCGCGGTAGATGAACAGCGATCGACGTCGGCGTCCTGCTCGATGGCGCCCGACTCGCGCAGGTCGGACAGCACCGGCCGCTTGTCCGCGCGCTGCTCGACGCTGCGATTCAGCTGCGACAACGCGATGACGGGACACTGAGCTCCTCTGGCGAGCGCTTTGATGCGAGCGAGAGATCTCGGAGATCTCGGTGGCGCGATTCTCGACTGGTGCCCGGTGACCTGCATGAGCTGCAGGTAGTCGATGACGATCAGACCGAGGCCGTGCTCGCGCCTTCAGCCGGCGCGCACGCGCGCCGCACCTCGGTCGGGCGTAAGCGCGCCGCTGTCGTCGATGAGATCGGCGCGTTGCGTCATCTGGCGACGGCGGTGTTGATGCGCGCCCAATCCTCGTCGCCGCAAGCATGCCGGTGCGCAGCACGAGTGACTTGACGCGCGCCGAGCGAGCTGACATGGCCGGAAGCGCGAGCTGCTCGGCGGACATCTCCATGCTGAAGACCGCCAGCGTGTGAGCGTTGTGCGTGATGGCGGCGCACTCGGCGATGTTGACCGCGAGTGCTCGTCTTGCCTCATCGACGGCCGGCCGGCGACGATGACGAGGTCGCCGGGCTTGCGGGCCCTGCGGTCATGTCTGGTCGAGCTTCTCGAAGCCTGTGGGTATGCCCGTAAGCTCACCCTCGGCGTGGTAAGAGGGATATCTGATGCGGTCACGATGGTTGCGGGAAGTATGCTCTTCAGCTGCCACGCCGGCTCGGCGTTGCCCGCGCTCGGCCAGCTCGAACTTGCGCGCTGCTCGGCGCCTTCGATGAGCTGCGTCGCGGTGCACGACCCTGCGTGTCGTGCGCACTGGCCGTGATCTCGCCACTATCTCGATCAGGCGCCGCAACACCGCGCGCTCGCGCACGATGTCCGCATACGCGCCGATATTGGCCGCGTCGGCGCATGTCGCGGTGACAGGAATGCCGAGATACGCCAGGCCACCGACGTCTTCGAGCATGCCGGTCTGCCCGAGGTGGTCGGCAGAAGTGTGACGGCATCAGCTCGCTGCGCTCGACGAGCTCCGCGAGCCTCGATAGATGAGCCGATGATCTCGCCGGTAGAAATCCGCATCGGCGAGCAGCGCCGGAACGATCGTAGGCAGGTTGTCGAGCAGCAGGCCGCCGAAGCACGGCTTGCTCGGCTTCGACGGAGTGCGGCGGCAGTCGCAGAGTCCATGCTCACCCCGACTCCTGCGATGCTCATTCCTCCGGCTTGGCACCGTCACCGTCAGTGGCACATTGACGTCGGTATGCAGGTGCAGCTCGACGTGGTGCTCCTTGGCACGCGAATCGGTCAATCAGGCAGGCGGACTTCTGGGCGATCCACGGGGCACGCCTGCGTCAGGCCTCGGCGATATCGATGGTTAGCAATACGG
>ERZ1370068.10564-contig-9251_pt1 | contig 34539 bp, 32 predicted proteins | sample MGYA00561227_ERZ1370068 | MGnify/ENA primary metagenome ERZ1370068 (study PRJEB38410, sample SAMEA6850437) | metagenome | study: Metagenomic assessment of the ecological functions of the soil: analysis of the soil microbiota associated with the...
GTGTGCCCGTTCTGATTACGTATTGCTGAGCTCACGGTTCTGCTGCGCGGGGGTGGCGAAGATCTCTGCTGCGGTCTCGGTGTCGAGGCTCGCCCGCGTCGGCTCGTCCACGCGAACAGGACGCGCGCGGCCGGTTGGCGAGCGCGATCGCGATGGCAACGCGCGTGCTGCTCGCCGCCCGACAGCTGGTCGGGCTTGTGGCCCGCCATCTCGCCCATCCCCACGAGCCGCAGGAGCTCGACCGCGTACTCGCGCCGGTCGGCTCCGCGCAAACCCTCGAGGATCAGCGGCAGCTCGGCGTTCTCTCTCGGCGTTGAGGAGCTGGAAGGAGTTCTCGTGGTCTGCTGCCAGACGAAGCCGACGATGCTGCGCCGGTAGATGCGTCCGCTCTTCGGCGTCAGCGAGGTGAGGTCGAACCCGCCCCTACCTCGGCCTGCCGCCAGTGGGCACGTCCATCCCTCGAGAATGTTCTGCAGAGTCGACTTTCCGCTGCCCGGGCGCCGACGGCGGCGATGAACTCGCCCTGGCTCTGACGGCGAGGTCGAGGCCTGAAGCGCGACGACCTCGAGGTCGGCGACGCTTGTAGATCTTGACGAGGGTTGTCGCCAGACGATCTGGACTCATCTCTGCTCCCATCCTGAGTGAACGGCTGAGGCTCATGCGCCGGACGACCGCAGCGGTCGCCCAGATGGCGGCCGCGGAGACTGAGGAGCCGGCCGCGAGCGAAGCGGCGCGACCAGGTCGAGGCGCAGAGCGACATCGCGCCGCCTGCGACGCTAGGGCGCGGTCAGGTCGAGCCGGAGCTCGACGAGATAGGCGGTGCCACGAGCCCCAGGGCGGAGTTCCGACGACCAGCGCGACGACGACGAACGGCGGGGCGAGCTCGGCGGCGGTAACGCCGACCACCTGCGGCACGACCGGCGCAAGCGCGCACGCAGGTAGACAGGATCACAGCGGCGGGACCATCGCGGTGAGGAGCAGCGCCAGCGCACGATCACGAAAGCAGCGTAGGCGGCGCCGAGCGCGGCTCCTGCCGGAAGCGTCGAGCGTCCCGCGTCGCGAGCGGCGAAAGAGGCGGCCAGGCCGCGCCTTCCTGGGCGTCAGCTCAGGGTCGCGCCCATGACCGCGGCGAAGCCGAGACACGACACGCCGAGCAGCAGGACGAGGAGGGGCGCCGCATTGGCTCCCGGCTGCCGCGCGACGCGACGGAGGCGAGCGCGGGAACGAGGTCACGTCGCCGCGCGGCCGCCGCCGGCGAGACGAACCGGCAGCGGATAGAGGCGGACGGCCACGATCCCACGCGCCAGCGCCGAGGAGCAGCGCGCACCGCGCGAGATATGGGGTCGAAGCCGTTCGCATCCGCGAGACCACGCCTCCGCAGGAGGTAGATGCCGACGAGCGACGAGACGACGACCGCGCCTCCGACCGCAAGCCGGCGCGGTGACACGCCGTGACGGCCACCTCCTCGCGCCCGCGGGCGGCGAAGCCCGCTGCGGGCGGCCCGATCGCGGCACGGCCAGGATCGCGCCGGTCGCCAGGACGATTCCGAGCACGAGCAGGGCGGAGTCACGCGACGCTACGGCCGTCGACGACGCACTGAGGGCGAGCGCGTATCCCAGCCCAGCCGGGAGAGCAAGCCGCAGCCCCTCACTGCCTCGGCGCCGCAGGCACCTGCCGCGACGCGCCGCCGCGCGAGCGAGACGAGCGCGATGCTCTCGCCGCGGCGATTCGCCGCGAGGCCGCCGAGGAGCGGCGACGACGGCGAGCGCGAGCGCCGAGAGGCCGACTGCGCCGATCGCGCAGCCACCGCGGCGGCCGCGTCCGGTCACGTCCGAGAAGTGCGGTGAGCACCTCGGAGAGCCCTGTGCGTACGCCTGTTCAAGCCGCTGGCCGGGCGTCGACTCCGAAGCTCGCGTCCAGCTTGCGCACGTCGGAATCGAGCCGGTCGATCGTCGCTCGCGTCGAAGCCGCTCGCGTCACGTCGTAGCGCCACGAGTAGCGCAGCGGAAGAGGAACCGTCGCGTCCGCAACCTCGTCGTGAGGCCGACGGCCGCAGAAGAGGCCGAAGCCATAGACGTAGCGCGCGCTGGTCGGTGTCGCCGGTCACCGGAGCGCCGAGGCGCGCGTCGTCGAGCCAGGCGGCGTCCACGTCCGTCTTCGGGGAGAAGATCCCGGTCACCTCGGCGGCGATCATCCGCCGCTCGCTGAGCGGAACAGCGCCGACGAGGACGTCCTCGAAGTCAGGCTCGAGATAGAGCACGTCGCCGACGCTGGAGCGAAAGCTGGTTCGCGGCGGCGAGCGGGACGGCGACCTCGACGAGCGGCGCCTTTGGCTGGCCGAGCTGGAACGGCAGCGGAACGATCTCGTCGCGCTTCTCGGGCATGCGGCCGGCGACCAGGCGGACGTCGGTCGAGCGTTCCCTGCACGTATTCCAGGGTCATGAGCCGAGTCGTCCCCGCAGGTCCGGGCACGCCGGGGCGTCGACGGCCGTGTAGCGCGTCGTCTCCACCGTGTCGCGGCGGTTGCGAATCACCTCTCGCACGGACTCCGGGAAGCTCTGCGCCAGCCGCGTGCCGGCAGCGCTCACGGCGTCGACGGGATCCTGGCCCGACGGCTCGATGCGTCCTGCTCCGCGTGATCTCGACGTTTCGCTCGAACGGGCTCGCCATTTGAACGGCGAAGCGCAGCCCTCGTCCGCGTTCGACTCGGACGCACGCAGCGCCGCCGCGAAGACGAAGCTCGTGACCGAGGACGACGCCGAAGACCGCGCCGACGTGAGCGGCAGGTCGGCGTGGATCCGCCGGACTGCGAGGATGACCGGCGGTGAGCAGGGGCGCGAGGCTGTCATCGGTCCTCTCCCGCGCGGAGGAGCCGGTGCCAGGCGGACGCGCGCGAGAACGCCGGATCTCGAGGGCGACGACCACGGCGAGGGGCGAGCAGCACGCCCCTTCGGAGCAAGTGCCGTCCGCGCACGGGAAGTGGACGATGACGTCGAGGAACGGCCGGCCGCCCTCCCGCTCAGCGAGACGCGGAGGACGAACGCAGGCGAGGACGGACGCCGAGCGCGGTGCCGGCGGCGAGCGCGCAGGCAGGCCGTCAGGCCGCCTTCGATGGCGAGCGCCCGGAAAGCTGTCCTCTCGAGAGCCGCACCGAGCGCAGGACCGCGAACTCCGTCTTCCGCTCGGCGGCGGAGATCGCCGAGCTGACCGCGAAACCGATCACCGCGAAGATCGCCGCCGCCGCAAAGCCGATGTAGAGCGCGCCGCTGATGCCGAGCGCGACCGGGTCGGTGGAGAGTGCGCGCGCCCTGGCCGCGCGGTCGACGACGACGTCGCTGGAATACGGAGGCGCTGCGAGCCGGGCTGCGACAGGCGCCGCCGGCCCGTCCACGTCGAGCCACCACTCCGTCGGCTCGAGGATCGTCCCGTCAGTGCGCCACTCGGCGGCTGCGTACGTCGGCAGGTCGACGACCACCCCGCCCGTCCGAGCCCGGCAGCGTGTCGGAATCCCTTGGCAGAACCGGCCAGCGCGAGGGATCGGCCCGGCAGGACAGAGCGGAACGCGGCCGCCGACGGGGTGCCCGTGTCACGCGAGGAAGCGGCTCGGTGGCGATCGCGGGATCGCGCCGCACCGGCGTCGCGTGCCCGGGCGAAGCGGTGAACGTGATCGAGCCGCGACTCGGGAACGTGGACACCGGACCCGAGCAGAAGACGTCGAGAGAAGCAAGCCGTCGGAGCTCACTCGAACGACGCGGAGGCTGGTCGGCGTCCATCGATCTGGCTCGAGCTCACCTGCCAGGGCTGCTCCGGCGGGTCGATCCGCGTCGAGGCTGCCGGACCCGTCGCCCACCTCCACGGAGTGCACGTCGACCGATACAGGCCGGTTCGACGCGGAAGGACGGATCACGGTTCGTCTCCACTCCGACGAGCGAGTGGATAGCGCGGGCGTGCTCGTGCGGCGCCAGAGGTCGTAGACGATGCGGCTTTCTCGCGCCCGAGACCCGAAGCCGGTCGTGGGCAGGCGGTAGAGGAGGCCGCCCGCGTCCCTGATCACGACGGAGAGCGAAGGGCGCGCAACCAGTCCCGAAAGAGTGTGCGGTCCGGGCGAGACGGGCGACTCCGCGTCGACGTCGAGCGCGAGCTGCGTGGGCCGGCCGGGGTAGCGGCGACCTGCGCGAGACGCGGACGGCTCTCGCCGAGGGGAGCGAGCATCGCGGCACAGCGGGCGGTTCGCCAGGTCTCCCCGAAAACTGACCGCCCCGGCCGTCCTATCGCATCGATCCCGAGCAGGGTCGCGGGCCCGGATGAATCCGACAGGTCGAGCGCCTCGCGGTAGACGGGAAGCGGCGGAGCGCACGCCGTTCGAGGCTCGCGTAGCGCACCCGCGAAGCTGGAGCGCGGGGATCGACCCGGAGCGTCGCTCGGCTCGACCGCACGTCCGCGGCAGCACCGTAGTCGGCCTGGTCGCGCTGGGACGCGAGCCAGGTGCGGCTGTAGGCGAGGCGAAGAGGCCGATCGCGAGCGCGAGCGTCGAAGGAGAGCCAGCGCGCGATCGCTGGGGCCGCGCGCGCCAGCTCCCGCGTCCCGAAGCGCGGCCACCATCCCCCCGCCGAGCTCGCGACCCGCTCGACCAGCGGGCCGCGGCCGGGAACGACGCGCAGCGCATGAACGCGCGCCGGCGAGGAGCCTGAGCGCAGGTGCCGCGATGAGCAGCGGGTCGATGCCGAGCTCACCCCGTGACGCTTCCACGACGGGCCCGCCGTAGCGGCGGAGCTGCCAGTAGCGCGATGGGGGCGACCGCGACGAGAATCAGGTCGAGGCCGGCGCGCTGGACGAAGCTCTTCGGTGCCGGCCGCCCGCGCCCGGCAACGGTGGACGTCACCGCGCCAGACCGCAGCGCGGGAAGGGCAAGGGCCGCGACGCAGAGCAGGGCGGCCAGGACCGCGAGGACATACGACGTCGTCGTCACGTGGGGATCGAGCTCGAGGCCGATCTGCGCCAGCGGGCCACATGGTTCAACGCCTGGCAAGGCGAAGACGGCGACCCAGGGCGCGAGGATTGCCGCGGGCACGGCGAGCAGCGCTCCCTCCATCACCGCGAGGGCCGCGACGCCCTCCCCACCGGCTCCCCGGGAGCGCATGATCGCCGACTCGAGGCCCCGCCGTCTCCGACAGGAGCCCGGCGAGGAAGAGGAGCGCCGCGCCCGCGAGGATGGCGAAGCTGCACGGAGGGGATCAGCACCCCGGAGGCGCGTGACCGTCAGCAGGTGGTCGGTGCGGTCGAGCACGATGACGAGCCCGGTGTCTACCGATCACCGCTCGCGACGCGCCCTCGTTCAGGTTGCCCCTGCAACGTCGAGACGTCCTCACGAAGTTTCGGCAGCGAGGCGACGGTGATGCGGCTCGGGCTGAGGGCCGCTCGCCAGGCGAGGTCTGCCTCCGATCCCGCCACCGGGGCGAATGCGTTTTCGTTCGACGACAGAAGGGCCCGTAGGTCGTGAGTCGATCGTCCGCTCGCCGCCGGTCTCGAGTCGGTGGCCCCACCAGAACGGATCGCGCGGATCGTCGACGCGGTACGTGCCCGTGAGCCTGACGTCGACCTTCCGGGTCGGGTCGCCGATGGCCGCGAGGCGCGATGTCGTCGCCGGGCGCCAGGCCGAGCATCTCCGCGGCAGGTGCCGGAAGCGCCGCCTCCACGACGTCTGCTCCCTCCCGAGGAAGGCCAGTCCCCGGCGACCAGAGTTGCGTGCTCCTGCAGACCGTCGTAGAAGCCGAACACGGCGAGCGCATCCGCCGGGGCGGCCGCCTCCCTGGGGGATCGCATAGGAGTCTGACATCCCGCTCCGGTAGACGGCCACGTCGTCGCCGAGCACGGCGCGGATGCCGCCCTCGACCCTCTCGCCCGTCGCGCTCGCGTCGGCGAGCGGGATCCGGCCGGAGACCTCGAGGCCGGGGTCGCGCGCGCCGGCGTCGTCGAGGGTGCGCTCGAGACCGCTGAGCGCGACCGCTTCGGAGTAGATCGGCCCCGCGGCGAGGAGCGCGGCGGCCAGGAGCACGGTGACGAAGGCGGCGCCGACGATGAGACGGTCGGACGCGGCCCTTTTCAGGACTCAGGAGCGCCAGGCCGCGAGAAAGAGTCCGCCCACCGAGATTTCGACGCCGTGGGCGATTCCCGGTTAGCTCGAGGCTAGTAGACGGCAAGCGTCTCGCGGGCGATCCGGTCCTGCTCGAGCGCGTGCGCGGTCGGGGTAGCCCTCGCTCAGGCTCGCGCCGCCACGGGCGGCCGACGTAGCGAAGCCGCACGCCGTCCGGCAGGCCTTCCTCGAGCCGGTGGCGGATCGCGCGCCAGGCGCCCATGTTCTGCGGCTCCTCCTGGGCCCAGATCAGCTCCGTGATGTTCGGGTAGCGCGAGAGGAGCTCGTCGTAGGCGGCTCGACCGGGAACGGGTAGAGCTGCTCGAGCGCGCGCGACGGCGACGTCCTCAGCGCTCCGCGTGCGCTGCATGGCCGACGATGTCGTAGTAGACCTTGCCCGAGCAGAGGACGAGGCGACCGGCCTGCGCCGCCCGTCCCGTCGAGGCGCGGGTCGTCGAGCATCGGCCGGAAGCTGCCCGTCGCGAGGTCGTCCAGCGTGCGACGCCGCCTCCTTCAGGCGCAGGCAGCCCCTTGGGCGTCATGACGACGAGCGGGCGTGCGCGTCGGGTGCGAGCGCCTGCCGGCGCAGGAGCGTGGAAGTACTGCGCGGCGGTCGTGCAGTTGACGATGCGGATGTTCTCCTGCGCGGCGAGCTGCAGGAAGCGCTCGAGCCGCGCGCTCGAGTGCTCGGGCCCGTTGCCCTCGTAGCCGTGCGGGAGCAGGAGCGTCAGCCGCGAGCGTCTGGTGCCACTTCGACGAGGCCGGAGACGATGAACTGGTCGATCATGACCTGGGCGGCGTTGACGAAGTCGCCGAACTGCGCCTCCCAGAGGACGAGCGCGCGCCGGGCAGGCCACCGAATAGCCGTACTCGAAGCCGACGGCGGCCACCTCGGAGAGCGGCGAGTTGTAGACCTGCGAAGGAGCCGAGCGCCGCCGGAGGTGGGCCAGACGGCGTGTAGACGTCCCCGGTCTCGTAGTCGTGCAGGACGAGGTGGCGGTGCGAGAACGTGCCGCGCTCGGTGTCCTGGCCGGTCAGGCGGATGGGCGTGCCCGCGACGACGAGGCTCCCGAAGCGCGAGGCCCTCGGCCTGCGCCCAGTCGATCCCGCCGGCCTCGCCGAGCGTCTCCCGGCGCCGCTCGAGCTGCTTCACGAGCTTCGGATGAACCGTGAAGCCCTCCGGGCACCGTGAGGAGCTGGTCGTTCAGCTCGCGGAGGCATCGCGGCGTCGACAGCCGTCTCGATCGGGACGTCGGAGCCGCGGCCGAGCCGCTCGCCTCTCCTTCTGCTGCGGCGAGGTCGCCGCCTCGATCGAGGCCTTCAGGTGCTCGTGCGCCTGGCGCATGGCCGACTGCACGGCTTCGTCGAGCTCAGCCGCCTGCTCCTGCGGTGACGACGCTCTCCTCGACGAGCGCGCGCGGCGTACTGCTCGCGCACGGCTCGGATGGGACTCGATCGTCTTGTACCATGAGCGGCTGCGTGTAGCGCGGGCTCGTCCTGCTCGTTGTGGCCGAAGCGCCGGTAGCCGACGAGGTCGACGACGACGTCGCTGCGCGAAGCGCTGCGCGGTAGGCCATCGCCAGCCGGATCGGCGAGATCGCGGCCTCGGCGTCGTCGGCGTTGACGTGGACGATCGGGATGTCGAAGCCCTTCGCGAGGTCGCTCGAGTAGCGGGTCGAGCGGCCTCCTCCGGATCGGTGGTGAAGCCGACCTGGTTGTTGGCGATCAGGTGGAGCGTGCCGCCGGTCGAGTAGCCGGCCAGGTTCTGCGAGGTTGAGCGTCTCGGCGACGACGCCCTGGCCCGGCGAACGCGGCGTCGCCGTGGATGAGGATCGGCAGCGCGACGCGCGGGTCGTGGTCGCCCTCCGGAACCGATGCGGTCGGTCTGCTCGGCGCGCGTCGCGCCCTCGACGACCGGGTCGACGGCCTCGAGGTGGCTCGGGTTCGACGCGAGCGTCACCGTCACCTCGCCCGCCTCGGTCGTGCGGACGCCCTCGCGCCGAGGTGGTACTTGACGTCGCCGGTGCCGCCCTCGGGATCGGCGCCGACGGCCTCGAGCGTCCGCTCGCCCTCGAACTCGCGCAGGATCGCGTCGTACGGGCCGGCCGACGCGTGTGCGCGAGCACGTTGAGCCGGCCGCGGTGCGCCATGCCGATGACGACCTCGTGCGCGCCGGCCGTCCGCGGCGAGCTCGATCGCCTCGTCGAGCATCGGGACCATCGACGTCGAGGCCCTCGAGCGAGAACTGCTTCTGGCCGAGGAACGACGCGCCGCAGGTAGCGCTCCATCCCCTCGACCTCGGTCAGCGCGCTGAGCAGCGCGCGCCGCTCGTCCGCGGTCGAGCGGCGTGCGGTACCGGCCCGACTCGATCGCCTCGCGCAGCCACACGCGCTGCTCGTGGTCGGAGATGTGCTCGATCTCGTAGGCGATCGTGCCGCAGTACGTCTCGCGCAGGCGCGGGAGCGCGTCGGCCAGCGTCTCGCCGGGGACGTGGACGCGCAGGAGCCCGCGCGGGAACCTGCGGCCTGCAGCTCCGGCGTCAGCGTCGGGCTCGAGGCGCTCGGCTCGAGCGCGGGATCGCCGGGCGGCTCGACGCCGAGCGGGTCGAGGCGCGCGGCGAGATGGCCGTGCATGCGATGCGCCTTGACGAGCGCCATCGCCGGCCGCGACCGCACCGAGGAGCTGCTGCGGGGCGCGTCCGCCTCGGCGGCGGCAGGAGCTCCGTTGCCGCCGTTCGCGGCGCCAGGGCAGAGCTCCGCGGACTCGCTGGACGACCGGGCTCGACTCGAGCTTCTCGGGGGTGCGCTCGAGAGCGCGCGCTGAGCCGGGTCGACCGACTCGGGCGCTCCCAGGTACTGCTCGAACAGCTCCTGGATGAAGCCTGAATTGAGGTCTTCGAACTGCTGCTCGGGCACTCAGGTCTCTGGTTTGAGGATACCGCGATTGCGCCTGTCCCCTCTTCGGTTCGTCATTCGGCATTCCAGGCCTCCGGGTTGACCCGCGTTCGCCGGCAGCTCGTCACGCAGAAGGACGGCCCGAGCGCGTCCGCGCAGAGCATCCCCATCGCCTCCCGCGCGACGTGCGTGGAGCTGCCGAGATGCGGGGAGAGGACGACGTTCTCGAGCCTGAGCAGGCCCGCGCTGACCTCCGGCTCATGCTCGTAGACGTCGAGCGCGGCCCCGGCGATCCGACCTCTCCACCAGCGCGTCGACCAGCGCCGCCTCGTCCACGACCGACCGCGGGAGACGTTGACGAGCACTGCGCTTGGCCGCATCAGCCCAAGCTCGGGAGGCGCTGATGAGATGTCGGGTCTCCGGGGTGAGGGGGCACGATGGAGGAGACGACGTCGGCCTCCGCGAGGAGCCGGTCGAGGGAAGCTCCCGTACGGGCCCGGACCCACGCGTATGGACGACGCGCATGCCGAACGCCTCGGCGAGCCGGGCGACTTCCCGGTCGATGCGGCCGAGGCCCACGATCCCGGAGCGTCTTTCCGGCGAGGCCCTCACCGAGCATGAACGTCGGCGCAAGCGCCCACTCGTCGCGCCTGCGGACGAGCCGGTCTCCTCTCAACCACGCGCCGGAGCAGAGCGAGCATCAGGGCGATCGTCAGCTCGGCCGTCGCCTCGGTGAGCACATCCGGGGTGTTGGAGACGACGATGCCACGGCGCGTGGCTTCCGGCACGTCGACGCTGTCGTAGCCGACTCCGAAGTTCGCGGACGATGCGGAGGCCAGGCCCGGCGGCGTCGAAGTGCTCGGCGCCGACGGCGTCGGCGGGATCGTCACGAGGCCGGCCGAGCCGGCATCTCGTCCGAGAGCACGAAGGACGCCTCGAGGCGCGAGAGCACCGGTCGGGCACGCGCCTCGTGAGGAAGACCTGCGGCTTCACGTCTCGCGCACGGTAATGGCCCGATCCGGCGGATGAGAGTAAGCTTTCCTAAATGAAGCAACCCTCACGGCCGACCCCTACAGAGACCTCGACGTCATCGACGCGAACGCACCGCGCTTCAACCAGGCGGTGATCGGGTCCCTGGCGCTCGTGGCCTTCCTCACCGGCTGGTGGCCGCTGCTCGCCATCCCGGCTGCGCAGCTCGCAATCGGGCTCACGCTTGGGCGCCGCTGGTGCCTTCCGTGCGTCGCCTACTTCGAGCTCGTCCAGCCAAGAGTCGGCGAAGGCCCGGTCGAGGACTCACGTCCGCCGCGCTTCGCGAACAAGGTCGGTGTCGGGTTCCTCGGATCCGCCCCATCGCCCTCGTCTCGGCTACGACGTCATCGGCTGGACGCTCGGCCTCCGCGTCGTCGGCGGGCCTCGCGCTCGCCGCTGCGGCGACCGGCATCTGCGCCGGCTGCGAGATCTACAAGGTGCTCGCGCGCGTCCGCGGCATCGAGCTCTGCGCACGTGCGTCGGCGGCGACGGCCTCCTTTGGGAGAAATGATCGGAAGGCGCGAGGCGACGCGCGCTGCCCGCCGAATCTCGTAGACGACGTCGACGCTGTCGTTCTTCCGGTAGGTGCCCGCGATGCCGAGGAAGATCGAGAGCCAGCGGATCGTCCCGAGCCGCCCCTCCTTGGCGAGCGGGCTTGTCGAAGCGAAGCTCGCGCCCGCGGACTTCGTAGTCGCGCCCGGGCGCCTGGAGGACGCCGTTCACGAACACCCTCGAACGGCTCCTGCACCGGAAGACGGAAGGGGCACGACCCAGGCTTCATCCACTGGGGCTGAAGCCTCAGACCGCGCCCCTCCACGGCGCGCGAAACCCTCACAACCCTACTTCCCACTCCCGGCGAAGCACCTCGAACGAGGTATATCCGGTTTTTCACTGAACCACAAAACGGGTGAACGCAACCCCGGTTCGGGGATCCGCCCGAATAGAATGCCCTCGCTTGATGCTCCGGAAGCTCGTTGCCGCTGTCTCAATCGCCGTGCTTTCGGCGTTCGCCGCGGTCCGCGTTCGCGGCTCCCGGGGTCTCGGTCCCCGGGCCCTGACACCCCGAGCGGGGAGGCGATCTCGCGTCTCTACTGGATCGTCCTCGGCCTCTGCGCGCGGTCGTCTTCGTCCTCGTCGAGACGGCGCTCATCCTCTTCATCGTCCGCTTCCGCCGCCGGCGCGACACGCCTGAGAGCGCCGAGGGGCCGCAGATCCACGGCAACACCCGGCTCGAGATCATCTGGACGGCGATCCCCGCGATCATTCTCGCTGCGCTCGCGATCTTCACGTTACACGCAGATCCCGGCGGTGCAGGCACGGGGCGTCGAAGACGAGGCGCACTCTGACGGTCCGGGTCGAGGCGCACCAGTTCTGCTGGAGTACCGCTACCCGGACGGCGAAACGACCGTGAACACCCTCTACCTCCCGGTCGACGAGCCCGTCGAGCTCGAGCCACCGGCATGGACGTCATCCACAGCTGGTGGGTTCCCGCCCTCACGGGAAGATGGATGCCATCCCCGGCCGCATCAACTCTCTGCGCTTCGTCCCCGAGGCGACCGGCGACTTCGAGGGCAAGTGCGCCGAGCTCTGCGGCGTCCAGCACGCGTTCATGCCGACCACGGTCACCGTCCTGAACCAGGACGAGTACGAGTCAAGCTCTGCGTCGCCGCAGGAGACGCTCGCGCTTGGGAAAGCGACCTGGGAAGGCGCGTGCGCTACGTGTCACGGCCTGGACGGACAGGGGACGTGGGCCCGTCCATCGCGGGGAACGCACGCTGACGAACCGCGAAGGGCCTCGACGACCTCCCGCACACTGCGGTCAGAACACGCTCGCAATTCGACTACTACATGCCGCCCGTCGCGCGCGGGTGGCCGCCCGAAGCAGCTGGACGCGCTGATCGCGTACATCGAATCGAATAAGACGCCTCGACGCGCACCCCCCACGACGACGGGAGGGCGGTGGGTAATGGCGACGCGAAGCGAGGCCATGGCGCCGACCGAAGGAGGGCTCGGTCACGAGCTGGCTCACGACCGCGGACCACAAGCGGATCGGGATCCTCTACATCGCCACCTCGCTTCGTCTTCTTCGGGGCCGCCGGCGGTGATGGCGCATCGCTCATGCGCATCGCAGCTCGCGCACGCGAATTCGAGGCTTCCTGACGAAGAGCGCCTACAACGAGGTCGTCACGATGCACGGAACGACGATGATCTTCCTCTTCGTCGTCCCGATCCTCGCCGGGTTCGGCAACTACCTCGTGCCGCTGATGATCGGCGCGCGGGACATGGCCTTCCCGCGCCTGAACGCCGCTGTCGTACTGGCTGTTCCTCCTCGGCGGGCTCGTGCTGCTGCTCGAGCTTCCTCGCCGACCGGCGGCGCGGCGCAGTGCCGGCTGGACGTCACTACCCGCCCGCTCGTCGGAGCAGTGTCAGTCCGGGCACGGCCAGGACCTCTGGATCCCTCGGCTCCACCTCTCACGGTCGTCGCCTCGATCCTCGGCGCGATCAACTTCATCGTCACGATCCACAACATGCGCGCGCCGGGATGACCTGGATGCGCATCCCGCTCTTCGTCTGGGCGATCGAGGCCTACGCGTGCGCTGCTGGTCATCGTCCTGCCGACGATCGCCGGCGGCGCTGACGCTCCTGCTCCTCGACCGCCAGGCGGGCACGCACTTCTTCACCCGCCGGAGGGCGGCAGCGCGATCCTCTACCAGCACATGTTCTGGTTCTTCGGGCACCCCGAGGTCTACATCATGATCCTGCCCGCGATGGGGATCATCTCGGAGGTCATCCCGGTCTTCTCGCGCAAGCCGATCTTCGGCTACAAGGCGGTCGCGTTCTCGACCGTCGGCGATCGCGTTCGTCTCGATGCTCGTCTGGGCGCACCACATGTTCACGGTCGGGCTGCCGAGCGTACCTGCACGCGTTCTTCATGCTCAGCCTCGATGGTCGATCGCCATCCCGACCGGCGTGAAGATCTTCAACTGGCTCGCGACGACTCTGGCGCGGCAACCTCATCTTCGACACGCCGATGCTGTTCGCGCTCGGCTTCATCGCGCTGTTCACGATCGGCGGCCTGTCCGGGATCTTCCTCGCCGCCTTCCCGGTCGACTGGCAGCTGCACGACACGTACTTCGTCGTCGCGCACATGCACTACGTGCTCTTCGGCGGCGTCGATCTTCGGCATCTTCGCCGGCGCTCTACTACTGGTGGCCGAAGATCTTCGGGCGGATGCTCGACGAGCGCCTCGCGCAAGGTCCACGTTCTGGCTGCTGCTTCATCGGCTTCAACCTCACGTTCTTCCCGCAGCACATGCTCGGGCTGCATGGGCATGCCGCGGCGGATCTACACGTACCGCCAGGGCGGGATCTGCGAGTGGTACAACCTGATCTCGTCGATCGGAGCTCTCTACGTCATGGGCGCTCGGCATGCTCGTCTTCCTCGTCAACGTCAGTCGCCAGCTGGACGCGGCGGACGCCGCGTCGGGCAACGACCCGTGGGTCGCGGACACGCTCGAGTGGTACACGACGCTCGCCGCCGCCGCCGCACAACTTCGACAGCGTCCCGTACGTGACGAGCGCGCGGCCGCTCCGCGACCTGCGCCTGCGGCTGCCAGGAGCGCGAGCCGTGACGCCCGGTCCCTGGCTCCGGCTGCTGCGCGCGTCGTCGCCTGACGGTCCGGAGTGGCCGCGGTCGTCGCGACCGGCGAGTGCGGGCTCGCTCACGACGTCGTCGCTACCGCGCTGTCCTTGCTCGCGGCCCGTGGCCATCTGCGCGCGTTTCGCCCACCGGAACCGGCGCACCGCTGCTCGTCGCCTCGGGCCTCGGCCTTCGGCCTGTTCGCGCGTCGCCGGATCGCGGCGCTCGCCGGCGCGCCGACCGCGCTGCATCTCGCGCTGTGGCGCCGCGCGCGCTCGTGGCCTCGGCCGTGGCCAGACCGCGGTCTGCGCCCGGGCGGCGAGCCCGTTCCACGCGCCGCCTGGCGGGACTACGTCACGCTCGACGAAGCCGCGCATCATGGTCGCTGCTGCCTGCTCACCGGCGCGGGCGGGATGTTCGTCGGCGCCGAGGGCGTGCCGCCCGCTCGGCCTCGTTCGTCGCCGACGATGGCGGGCCTCGCGCTCGCCTGCGGTGGCGCGAGCGCGCTGAACCACGTGCTCGACCGCGACATCGACGCGCTGATGGGCGAGCGCACGAGCACGCGCCCGGTCGCGACGGGCCGCGTGCCGCGTCGAGCGCGCGCTCGAGTTCGGCCTCGCGCTGTCGGCGCTCTCCTTCGTCGCTGCTCGCGAGCGCCGTGAACGTGCTCGACCGCGGTGCTCGCGCTCGTCGGGCAACCTCTTCTACGTCCTCGTCTACACGCGCTGGCTCAAGCGCTCGACGCCGCAGAACATCGTCATCGGCGGCGCGGCCGGCGCGGTCCCGCCGCTCGTCGGCTGGGCCGCGGCGACCGGGAACCTCGACGCTGCCGGCGCTCTGGCTCTTCCTGATCGTCTTCTTCTGGACGCCGCCGCACTTCTGGGCGCTCGCGCTGCTGATCCAGCGCGACTACGCGGCGGCACGCGTCCCGATGCTCCCGGTGGTGCAGGGCGAGCGCCAGACCGCGCGCTCGATCGTCACGTACTCCGTTCGTGCTCCTCGGCATCTCGCTCCTGCTCCGTTCCTCTCGAGCACGCTCGGCGTCTCTACCTCGTCTCGGCGCTTGTGCTCGGGCGTCGCGTTCGTGGCGCTGGCGCTCGTCCTGCGCCGCCACACGACCCCCGCCAACGCGCGACTGCTCTTCCACTTCTCTCGCTCGCCTACCTCGCGCTCCTCTTCGTCGCCATGGCCCTCGACCCGATCATCTTCTGATGGACCCCGAACCTCCCGCGAAGAACCTGCGGCTCGGCCTTCTGCTCTTCGGCCTCGTCGTCGTTCTCTCGCCGGGTCGATCATCGTCGCCGAGATCTGGCACGCCGCCTACTGAGACGGGCCTGAACGCCTTCATCACGGAGGTCGAGGGGCCGGGGGAACGGGATCCGCCTCGGCGTCAGCGACCTTCTTCGACACGGCCGGCCTCCGGACGACCTACGGGTCGGCGATCTTCGCCGAGAGCACGTCCCCGCGCGGACGGCAGCCGCCGTCTCGCGCCTCGAGGCCGGGGGCTACGCGGTCGTCGGGAAGACCAACCTGCACGAGTTCGCCTACGGATCACCTCCGAGAACGAGCACTTCGGCGACGTCGGCAACCCACTCGCGCCCCGCGACCGCTACCCGGGGATCGAGCGGAGGTTCTGCCGCGGCCTCGCCGCGGGCCTCTGCGACGCGGCGCTCGGCACCGACTCCGCAGGGTCGATCCGGATCCCGGCGGCCCGCTGCGGCATCGTCGGCTTCAAGCCCACGCACGCCCGTCTCCCTGGAGGGCTGCTGGCCGCTCGCCCGGTCCTTCGACACCGCCGGGCCGATGGCCAGGGACGTCGCGCGCCTGCGCGGCGATGATGAGGGCGCGTCGACCCGCTGCTCCCGCGTCCACAGCGCTCGAGCTCGCGGACGTGCGCGTCGCGCTCGCCTGTCGCTGACGCCGATCCGGGCGTGGCTGAACGTTCGAAGGCCGCGGCGCTCTTCGGAAACAGCGCGGGAGATCCCATTTCCACTCATGCCGGCAAACATCGACCCGGCCTTCCAGCGGGAGGTCGCCGAGGTACACCGCGACCTCTTCGCCGAGCACGGCGAACTCTACGGCGCGAACGTCCGCTGGAAGGTCGAGCGCGCCCTCGAGGTCACAGACGAGGAATGCGAGGAGAGCGTCGCGGCGCGCCACCAGTACCGGATCGGATGCACTCGAGGCGCTCGAAGGCTTCGACCTCTCGTCACGGCCCACGATCGGGACCGTGGCGCCCTCGCGATCCTCGCCGAGCGGGAGCTGCGCCTGAGCGTGCTCCGCTTCACGGAGCCGTTCAACGTGCTCGGCTGGCCCGCCCTCGCTGCCGTGCGGACCGCCGCGGAGAACGGGCTCCCGCATCCGTCTCGCTCGTCGCCCCGGCCGGTGAGGATGCGCTCGTTCTCGGCGCCGGCCTCGCGCTGAAGCCGCGCTCGAACGCTGTTAGTCCCCCGCCTCTTGGGGGGCAGGCTCTTCTTCGCGCTGGCCACGCTCTTCGCGTGCGCCGTGGTCGTAGTCGCCGGGACGACGCGCTCCGTCGGCGCTGCCCCGACCTGCGACCCGTTCTACGCCGCCGACCTTCCGCGGCGAGGTGCCGACAGGAAGTGACGTCCTCGGCTTCGACCTCGGCTCCCAGGAGGTGACCTCTGCGGAGTCCGACGAGTACGTCGCCGCGGTGGACGCCCGCCAGCCCGCGCGTCGTCTCCGGGGTCTTCGGGCACTCGGTCGAGGGCCGGCCGCTCACGTACGCGATCGTCGGGAAGCCGGAGAACGCCAGCCCGGCGGGGCTCGCGGCCGTCCAGGGCGAACGCGCCGAACGCTCATGGATCCGGCAACGCCGGCCGGAACGGCTTCTGCGCTCGCCGCCAGCACCCGCGCGATTCTCTGGATCGCCTCAGAACGTGCACGGGAGCGAGGAGAGCGGCACCGACGCATCGCTGCGCGTCCTCTACGACCTCGCCGACCGGAGCGACTGCGCAGCGGCGCGGATCCTCGACAACGCGATCGTCGTCGTCGTCCCCATCCAGAACCCGGACGGGCGCGAGAGGCGGAGCGGCGCCAGAACTCCTACGGCGTTCGACATGAACCGCGACTGGATTCCGCGCGCACCCGCAGCCCGAGAGACCGACTCCAAGGTCGAGCCTCGTCAAGCAGTTTACCCACCCGTCGCTCTTCATCGACGACCACGAGATGGGGACGAACACGTTCTTCTTTCCCGCCGAACGCCGACCCGGTCTACCACGAGGTCACGAGCCAGGTCGTCGACTGGATCAACAACATCTACGGCGCTTCGATGCAGGCCGAGATTCAAGCGCCAGCACATCCCGTTCTTCAACGGCCGCACGTACGACTTCTTCGGCGTCTACTACGGCGACACGGTGCCGGCGCAACGGGTTCATGGCCGCGGGCATGACCTTCGAGAAGTACAGCGGCGACAAGATGCCGATACGGACGCACGAGCAGTACGTCGCCCAGTGGACGTCGCATCTCCCAAGGCGGCGACCACCAAGCGAAAGCGCATCCTCGGCGAGTGGCATCAGGCCTGGGTCGAGGCCGCCTGGCCGGAGGACAGGCGGGTCAGCTCGAGCCGAACGATCGTCGTCAATCCGAAGAACGCCATCGAGCAGCATGTGCCGACCGCCCCGTGCGCAACTACTTCATCCGGGCCGACGACCCGGCCAAGGCGAGCGACGTGCAGACGCTCGTCCGCCGCCTCCAGCGCATGGAGGTGGATCGCGTACCGGCTGGCACAGCCTTCACCGTTTCCGACTTCCATCCATATGGCCGTCCCGTGACTTCGACGACGTTGCCCGTGGGCACGTACTGGATCCCGCTTGCGCAGCGCCAGAAGCGCTGGGTGCAGGCGATGCTTGAACGAGACGACGTATCCGCCGGTCAACTTCTTCTACGACGTCAGCGCATGGAGCCAACCGCTGCTCTTCCAACGTCTCCGGCGGCTACTCCGGCGCAACGGTGAGCTCCCTCGGCAAGCCTCGTCGCACCGCTGGCAGAGCCGGCCCCCGACGCTGCCGGCGAACCTCCCGCGGATCGGCGTCCTGCAGACGTCCGGCGCAGCACCGGCGGCGCGCGAGTCCGCCGGCTGGCTTCGCTGGCTCTTCGACCAGTCCTGGCACGTCCCGTTCCGGAGGTGACCGCCGCCGACATCGCCGCGGGCGGTCTCGCCGACGTCGGACGTCCTGGTCGCGACGAACGGAAACGCCGCAGGTCGCCACGCTGAACCTCGGAAAGCCTGGGAAGGATGCGCTTCGCGCGTGGGTGAACAGGGGCGGCCGCTTCGTCGGCATCCGCGGCGGCGACGAAGCTCGCCGCGCGGCTCGGCCTCACGACCGGCGCGCCTGCGCGCCGCCCACTCCGGACGTGCCCGGGCAGCCTCTTCCGAGTCGCGGTCAACCAGACAAGCCCGCTGGCCACACGGGCGTCGGCCCCTTCGACTGGGCGCTGTACGACTACGACGACGTGATGACGATCGTCGAACGGCGCCGCGCCGGTCCGCTTCCCGGCCTTCGGCTCGCAGGACTTCTTCGTCTCCGGATTCGCGAGCGGCGAGGACGAGCTCGGCGGGCACGGCCGCCGTCGCCGACGAAGCCCGTCGGCGCAGGGCGCCTCGTCCTCTTCACGACCGATCCGAACTACCGGCGCCTGGACGCAGGGGATGCAGCACATCCTCTGGAACGCGCTCTTCGGCGCCGATCCGTGGCTCCGGCCGGGCGCCGGATGCCGGCTCCGCCTCACGGGCGGCCGACGAGGCGCGGCCGCGATCGCAGCGGCCCAGGCGCTGCCGGATCAGAGCCGATCAGGCTCAGCGTCCACTCAGAGGACGCGGCCGCGACCGAGACGCTCATCCGCCGCTACACGACGGCCTACACCGTCGCCAAGGCGACCGAAAGGTGACGTTCCTCATCGCGAACCCGAACGGCCTCTCGGCCGACGAGCATCCGTTCGTCGGACTGCTCTCGCAGAACCTCGTCGACGCCGGGATCGCCCCGGTCGCGCCTCCGGAGTTCCCCTAAGCGGGCACAGCGGCGAGCAGCACTCACGGCCTCTTCGTAGATCCGGTCGCGGCCGAAGATCTCGAGCTGGTCCGAGAGGAGGTCGCTCGACGAGGTGTCGTTTCGCGCGCGGCGCAGGGACATCCTCGCCGTCGATCGCCACGAGCCTCGACCTCGCCGGCGGCTCGTGTTCGAGCTCCAGCTCGCGGCCGGAGACGCGCCCGCAGCCAGCCCCAGAGAAGAGAGCGTCTCTCCGCGCGGACCCGCAACCCGGAGCGAGTCGGCCTCCCCGATGTCCGGCCAGAGCGCGGCACACGCCTCTCGCCACGGGCTGCACCTTCGCCCAGGCGATGTCGGAGATGGCGACCCGGTCGAAGAGCTGCGGCAGTTGCGTCATCGTTGCATCGCACTCGCCCCACTCGTCCGAGTCCAGCACGAGACGGTCGGCGATCTCCGTCAGCTGGTCCAGCGCGGGGTCGCCGAACCACGGCTCGCCGCGCCAGCGGAGGAAGACCGGGCAGGTCGGGATGAGCAGCGGCATGGCCACGCTTCCGGGCGCCTCGCCCGCGGGCCACGCAGAGCCCGAGCGAGATGACCTCGGAGCAGACCTGCCCTGTTCTCCCGCCCGCACGAAGCAGCGCAGGTCGACCTCCCCGTCGAGCGCGTCGCGCGGATCGTCGGGACGCGGGAGAGAGGAGGATCGTGCGCGACGGATGTCGCTCTCCCATCCCCGCAGACGTGTCCGTCGCCGCGTCGACCCAACGCTCGGGCACCCACGCGAGGTGGGTCATCACGCTCGTGCGCAGGTTCGGCGCGCTGCCCGGCGCGCGGCGGCCGCGTCGCGCAGGCGCGCCGAGGTCTCCTGCTCGATCTGGCGGATGGTGACGCCCTCGGTCAATGCCGCCTCCATGAGCGTCCGTCCGCGGTGGATCAGCTCGTCGGCGGCAACGGGCCCCAGGTTCCGGCCGCGTAGTTCGGGAACGCTCGGCCGGTCGCGCTGCCAGGCGCGCGACGATCGCGTCCACGAGCGCCCACTGCTCCTCGACCTCGTCCGCGCGCGTGAAGAGCGTCGCGTCGCCGAGCATCGCAGTCGAGGATCAGCCGCTCGTAGGCCTCGGGCAGGCCCGGTGCGGAACGCGCCGCCGTAGAGGAAGTCCATGTGCACCGTGCGGATCGTCATCCCCTGCCCGGGCACCTTCGCGCCGATCGCGAGCGAGACGCCCTCGTCCGGCTGGACGTGGACGAGCAGCACGTTCGGGCGCAGCCCGTCGCCGGCGATCTCCTCGAACGGCGGGTGCGGCGCGCGCTTGAACTGGATCGCGATCGTCGTCTCGCGCCGGGGCAGCCGCTTGCCGGTGCGGACGTAGAACGGCGTGTCCGCCCAGCGCCAGTTGTCGACGTAGAGCTTCGCGGCGACGAACGTCTCGGTCATCGAGTCCGGGCGCGACGCCCGGCTCCTCGCGGTAGCCGGGCACCTCCTCGCCCTCGATGTAGCCGCGGCCGTACTGGCCGCGGACGACGTACTTCGGGCCGGGCGTGTGCAGCGACTTCAGCACCTTGCACCTTCTCGTTCCGCACCGACTCGGCGGTGAAGTCGATCGGCGGCTCCATCGCGGTCAGCGCGACGAGCTGGAGCAGGTGGTTCTGGAAGATGTCGCGGATCGCGCCCGCGCTGCTCGTAGTAGCCGGCGCGGCCCTCGATCCCGATCGACTCGGCGACCGTGATCTGCACGTGGTCGATGAACTGGCGGTTCCAGATCGGCTCGAAGATCCCGTTCGCGAAGCGCAGCGCCAGCATGTTCTGGACCGTCTCCTTGCCGAGGTAGTGGTCGATCCGGAAGATCTCGCTCCTCGGCGAAGTGCCGGTGGACTGACCTCGTTCAGGTGCTGCGCGCGACTCGAGGTCGTGGCCGAACGGCTTCTCGACGATCAGCCGCGTCCAGCCCTCGGTCGCGCGGCGCTTGCCGATCTCGACGACGATCGTCTCGATCGCCGCGGCGGCACGGCGAGGTAGTAGATGCGGTTGCCGGCCGTGCCCGAGCTTCTCGTCGAGCTCGTTCGAGGCACTGCGACGACGTGCTCCTCGCCGCCCTCGTCGGCGAAGTCGGTCGCGACGTAGCGCATCCCGACTCGGCGAGCTCGTCCCAGACGTCCTGCCGGAACTCGTCGCGCGCGTGATCCTGGATCGCCTGCTTCATCTTCTCCGGAACTCGTCGTCGCTCATCTCGGTGCGCGCGACGCCGACGATCGCCGAACTTCGGCGGCAGCAAGCCGCGGAACGCGAGCGCGTAGAGCGCGGGAAAGAGCTTGCGCTGCGTCAGGTCGCCGGAGGCGCCGAAGATCGTCAGCGCGCACGGCTCGGGCGTGCGCCGTCGCGCGCAGCCCCTCCTCGAGCGGGTTCGGCGCCGTTGACCTCGCTCTGACGACGCTCATTCGCTCTTCACGCGCGTGGCCGCCGAACTGGTTGCGGAGCGCGGCGTTGATCTTCGCGGCGAACGACTCGTCCTGGCGCGAGGCGAAGCGGGCGAAGAGCGCGGCGCTGATCACCGGGCGCGGGCACGCTCTCGTTGATCGCCTCGAAGATCGTCCAGCGCCCCTCGCCCGAGTCCTCGACGTAGCCGGCGATGTGCTCGAGGTCGTTGCCCTCCGTTCTCGAGCGCCGTCGTGCAGCAGCTCGAGCAGCCAGCTGAGCGCACGACCGATCCGTAGCGCCAGATGCCGGCGATCTCGTGCAGGTCGAGGTCGAACTCGGACGGTTCGCATGATGTCGAAGCCCTCGGCGTAGGCCTGCATGAGGCCGTACTCGATCCCGTTGTGGACCATCTTCACGAAGTGGCCCGCGCCCGACGGGCCGACGTGCGCGTAGCCGTCGTCGGGCGCGAGCGTCGTGAACGCAGGCTCGACGGCGCGACCGCGTCGTCGTCGCCGCCGACCATCAGGCAGTAGCCGTTCGCGAGCCCCCAGATGCCGCCGGAGACGCCGGCGTCGACGAAGCCGATCCCTTCTCGCTGCGCGGCCGCGCAGCGCCGCTGCGAGTCGCGGAAGTTCGAGTTGCCGCCGTCGACGATCACGTCGCCCTCGTCGAGCAGGCCGAGGAGCTCCTGCACCGCCGTGCTCGGTCGGTCTCGCCGGCGGGGATCATCAGTCCAGACACGCGCGCGGCGCGGCTCGAGCTGGCTCGCGAGCTCCTCGAGCGGCGTCGCGGTCGACTCGACGCTCCGGCGCGTAGGTCTGGACGACGTGGCCGTCGTTCTCGCAGCCGCTTCGTCATGTTGCCGCCCATGCGGCCGAGACCGACCATCCCGAGCTGCATGTAGACGATCCTCCAGTCTCACGCGAACGATCGGCGTGCCGCGCTCCTGAAGCGAGGCGAAGTCGCCGTCGGCCTGCGCGCGGATCAGCTGGCCGAAGCCGAACGAACGGTCCGGGATCGCCAGCTCGTCGCCCGGATCGTCGACGACCTGGACGAAGAGCGCCCTGTCGGCGGCCCGCCCTTGTGCAGCTGGCCCGTCGAATGCAGGTACCGCGGGCCGAGGCCGTGCGTGACGACGCAGCCGGTCTCGCGCGCGCGCGGTCGACGAGCGGTTCGAGCTCCGGCTTCGCGCGCCGGGTCGATGAACGCCTGGATGCAGACGTAGTCCGCGGCGAGGCGGCCTCGAGGAGCTCCTCGAGGCGAGCCCGCCGTCGGCCGAGCGTCGGCTCGTCGCCGGCGAGCACCTTGTTCGTCTGGTCCTTCGCCGCCTGCACGTCCGGCTGGTCGAACGGGTTGATGCCGATGATCGCGCCGGCGACCGCGGTGGCGAACTCCCAGCGGTAGAACTCCTGCCCGAGCTCGTACGGGCTCGGTGACGCGCACCTCCTGCGCCTGCCGGTCCGGGCCGTCCGCGGCTCGTCCACGGGCACCGGGACGAGGCCGCTTCCCCTGCTTGCCGGTCGACTCCGCGATCAGCTGCTCGACCCAGAGGCCGAAGCCGCCCGTGTGTCGGCGCTGACCTGACCTTGTCGCGGCCGTCCTTCCAGCCCGTGGCCCGAGCCGCGCGCGCCGAGCTCGAGCCCGGGGTTGCCGTCGTCGAGGCGGCAAGCCTCGACCATCTCCTCCACGCGTCGGAGCAGGCGCTCGAGGTCGACGCCCATGAGCGCCGGCGGGACGATCCCGAAGGCGGAGAGCGCCGAGTAGCGGCCGCCGATCGTCGGCTCGCCGGCGAAGACGCGCGGAAGCCGCGCTCGCGCGCGACCGGCTCGAGCTCCGAGCCCGGGTCGGTGATCGCCGCGAACGACTCGCCGCGGCCGCCGGCCTGCTCCCAGAAGAAGTCGAGGTGGCAGCGCGTCTCGAGCGTCGTTCCCGACTTCGAGGATGACGACGAAGAGCGTGCCGCTCGAGGTCGAGCGTCTCGCCAGCGCGCGCGGATGGCCGCGGATGGGTCGTGTCGAGGACGTGGAACGACGGTCGCGCTCGAACGTGCGTCCGGAGCACCTCGGGCGCGAGGCGTCGACCCGCCCATCCCGAGCAGGACGACCGCGTCGAACTGCGCCGGCCAGCCGACTCGGCGAACTCGCTCGAGCTCAGCCGACGCGCTGGCGCATCGCGCAGCGGCTCGTCCAGCCAGCCGAGCCAGCTGCGTCCTCGTCGCGACCGGTCCAGAGCGGTCGGCGTCGCGGGCCCAGATCCGCTCGACCAGCTCCGCGGCGCGATGCGACGTCACGCCGCGGCACGAGCTCGCCGCGCTTCGCGCGGATGCCCGTCGAGCAGCTCCGCGAACGAGTCGGTGAACTTCTGCGACGCCCTCGCGCTCGAGCGTCGTCGGTCGACGTCGTCGTAGTCGACGCCGGCCTCTGCGAGGTCGGCGAAGAGCTGCTTCGCCTCGTCGACGCCCTCGCTCGAGCGTGTCGCCGCGCACCTTGCCGTGGTCCTGGAACGCCTGCGATCGTCTCCTCGGGCATCGTGTTCACGGTCTCGGGCCGATCAGCTCCTCGACGTACATGACGTCGCGGTAGCTCGGGGTTCTTGGTCGAGGTCGACGCCCAGAGGCGGCCGCTGCGGCGTCGCGCCCTGGCCGGCGAGGCACTCCCAGCGCGCGCCGGAGAAGACCTCCTGGTAGCGTCTGGTAGGCGAGCTTGGCGTTGGCGATCGCGAGCTTGCCGCTGAGCTCGTCGTGGCCGCCGGCCTCGTCGAGGCGCTTGTCGGCCTCGGTGTCGACGCGCGAGACGAAGAACGCGACGCGACGGAGGCGACCGTCGCTGCGGGTCGCCGCCGCCGGCGACGAGCCGCTCGAGGCCCGCGGATGTAGGCCCGCGGCGACCTCCTCGTAGCGCTCGCAGCGAGAAGATCAGCGTGACGTTGATCGACGTGCCCGTCGGCGATCGAGTCCTCGATCGCGGCAGGCCCGGCGACGGTCGCCGGGATCTTGACGAAGAGGTTCGGCCGGTCGACCAGCTCGTGCAGGCGGACGGCCTCGCGCGGTCGTCCCCTCGGTGTCGTAGGCGAGTTCGGGATCGACCTCGAGCGAGACGTAGCCGTCCTTGCCGTCGCCCTGCGTCCCACACGGGGCGCAGCAGGTCGCAGGCGTCGCGGTCACGTCCTGCACGGCGAGCCGCAGGAAGATCTCCTTCGGGTCGTCGCTCTCCGCGAGCAGCCTCGCGAGCTGCTCGTCGTAGGCGTCGCCGGCCGACGATCGCCTTCTGGAAGATCGTCGGGTTGGACGTGACGCCGACGACGGCGTCCTCGCTTCATCATCCGGGCGAGGCTCGCCCGTAGTGAGCATGTCGCGCGAGAGGAAGTCGATCCAGACGCTCTGACCAAGCTCGAGCGCTTGTGCAGCTCTGCTCTTTCCAGCCATGTCCTTCCTTTCCTCAGCCGACGCGCTGCCGCTTGCGCATGAGCGCCTGGGCGCGCGTGACGACGTTACTCCGGTGTGAAGCCGAGCTTCTCGAGCACCGTCGCCCCCGGGCCGAGGCGCCGAAGCGCTCCAGCGGACGACGTCTCCCTCCTGCCCGACCCACTTCCACCAGCCCGAGCCCGACCCCGGCTTCGACGGGAGGCGAGTCCCGACGATCAGGCGGGAGCACGGAGTCGCGGTAGTCGACGCGGCTGCTCGTCGAAGAGCTCCCAGCACGGCATCGAGACGACGCGACGTCGCGATGCCCTCGTCCTGCGAGCTGCCGCGCCGCCTCGAGCGCGACCCGACCTCGGAGCCGGTGGCGATGAGGATCAGGTCTGGGGAGCCGTTGCCGATTCCGTCCCAGAGGACGTAGCGCGCCGCGCTCGACCCCGAGCCGCGCGCCGAGCTCGGCGCGGTCGAGCGTCGGCAGCTCCTGGCGGCTCAGAGCGCAAGCCGACGGGGCCGTCCCTGCGCTCGAGCGCGACCTTCCACGCTAGCGACGGTCTCGTTCGCGTCGGCCGGGCCGGACGAACCAGAGAGTTCGGGATCGCCCGGAGCGCCATGTAGTGCTCGACGGGCTGGTGGGTCGGGCCGTCCTCGCCGAGGCCGACCGAGTCGTGCGTCCAGACCCAGACGACCGGCAGGCCCATGAGCGCGGAGAGCCGGACGGCCGGCCGCATGTAGTCGCGAGAAGATCAGGAAGGTCGAGCCGTACGGCTTCAGCGTCCGCCGTGCGACGCGCGATGCCGTTCACGATCGAGCCCATCGCGTGCTCGCGGATCGCCGAAGGGGATGTTGCGGCCGGCGAGAGTCCGGCGGCGAAGACGCCCGCGCCCTCGAATTCGGTCTTCGTCGACTCGACGAGGTCGGCCGCGCCGCCGATCATCGTCGGCGCGAAGCTGCTTGAACGCCTGCCATCACCTTCTGGCGCCGGCGTCGCGCGTGGCCATCTTGTCCTTCCCGGCCGGGATCAACTCGGGCAGCGCCTCGGTCCAGCCGGGTTCGCGGCTCGCCGTGCGATCGCACGCTCCCAGTCCTCGGCGGCATGCTCGGGATACGTGCTCCGCCAGGCCTCGAAGCGGTCGCTGCCACTCGTCGCTCGAGCCTCCTGGCTCCTCGTCGACGCAGGTTCATGTGCTCGTAGACCGCCGTCCGGGACGACGAAATGCGCGTCCGGATCCAGCCCGATGATGCCTCCTTCGTCGCGCGCGACCTCGTCCTCGCCGAGCGGCGCGCCGTGGGCCTTCGGCGGTGTCCTGGTCGCCTTGGGCGCGGGGTAGGCGATGTGGCTGCCGGACGACGATCAGCGACGGGCGGCTCCGCTTCCGGCCTGCGCCGCGCGCGAGGCGCGCGCCGAAGGCGCGGCGGAGTCGTTGACGTCGGCCACGTGCTGGACGTGCCAGCCGTAGGCCTCGAAGCGCTTGCCCTTGTCCTCGGTGGTCGAAGCAGAGCGCGCGTCGTGCCGTCGATCGTGATGCGGTTGTCGTCGTAGAAGTAAGATGAGCCGTCCCGAGCGCCGAAGGTGGCCGGCGAGCGAGGCGGCCTCCTGGCGAGACGCCCTCCATCAGGTCGCCGTCGGAGGCAGATCGCCGTACGACGCGGTGGTCGACGACGGTCGTGGCTGAGGCCGGTTGTAGCGCTCGGCCGAGGAGCTGCTCCGCCATCGCCATGCCGACGCGCGTTCGCGAATCCCTGGCCGAGCGGGCCGGTGGTGGTCTCGATGCCGGGGGTGAGGAAGTGCTCCGGGTGGCCGGGCGTGCGCGACTCCCACTGGCGGAAGCGCTTGAGCTCCTCGAGCGGCGAGGTTGTAGCCGGTCAGGTGCAGGCGCGGCGTACTGGAGGATGCAGGCGTGGCCGGCGGAGAGGACGAAGCGGTCGCGGTCCGGCCAGTCGGGGTTCGACGGGTTGTGCCGCATGACGTCTCCGGTAGAGGACGTAGGCCACCGGAGCGAGCGCCATCGCCGTGCCCGGATGGCCTGCGTTGGCCTGCTGGACCGCGTCCATCGCGAGCGTGCGGATCGTCTCGATCGACAGCTGCTCGACCGTTTTCGCGTCACTGTCGCCACGTCACGTGCAACCATACCCACATGGCTGTTCTTATCGCGTCCGCGCTGCGCAAGGAGCTCGCGGGCGAGCGCGCTGTTCGACGGCGTCAGCTTCAAGGTCGAGCGGCGCGACCGGCTCGCGCTCTGCCGGGCCCGAACGGCGCCGGCAAGACGACGCTGCCCGGATGCTCGTCGGCGAGACCCGCTGGACGGCGGCGAGCTCGCGTTCGCCAAAGGGAACGCGCGGTCGCGCTGCACGACCAGCGGCCGCCGCTCGAGCGCGGAGCTGACGCTGCGCGAGTACGTCCTCGCCGGGCGCGCGCGACCTCGTCGCGCTGGAGGAGGAGCTGCGGCAGGCTCGAGCAGGCGATGGCGGCAGGGCGACCACGCGCAGGCGACGCTGCGACCGCTACGCCGAGGCACAGGCGCGGCTCGAGCACGCCGGCGGCTACGCGTGGCGCGACCGCGCGGCGTCCGTCGTGCGCGGGCTCGGCTTCGCGGAGCGAGGACCTCGACCGGCCGCTGACGACGTTCTCCGGCGGCGAGCTGACGCGCGCCTCGCTCGGCGCGCGCGCTCGCCGGCGACCCCGACCTGCTGCTGCTCGACGAGCCGACGAACCACCTCGACGTCGCGAACCTCGAGTGGCTCGAGCGCGAGCTCGCCGTCGCTCGACGCGGCCGTGATCCTCGTCGCGCACGACCGCTGGTTCCTCGAGGCGGTCACGACCGGCGACGCTCGAGCTCGAGGCCGGCCGGGCGACGTTCTTCGCCGGCCCGTGGCACGCCTGGCGGCGCGAGAAGGCGGCGCGGCGCTGCACGCGCAGAAGCGAGGTCGTCGCGCGCTCGACGGCCGACATCGCCCGCGCTCGAGCGGTTCGTCGAGCGGTTCCGCTACAAGAAGAGCAAGGCGAAGCAGGCGCAGGCGAAGCTGACGCAGATCGACGCGGCTCGAGACAGGAGCGCTCGGCGCGCCGCGGCGAGCTCGAGCTGCTCTCGCGCACGCAGCCGCGGCGCTCGGCTTCGAGTTCCTCAAGCCGGCGCGCAGCGGCGCGGACGGTCGTCGAGGCGGACGGGCTGGACGTCGTCCGTCGGCAAGTAGCAGGCTGCTACCGAGTCAGATCTCGTTCGCGCTCGAGCGTGGCGAGCACGTCGGCGCTCGTCGGCCCGAACGGCTCCGGCAAGACGACGCTGCTCGAGACAGCTCGGTGCGCGACGGACGGCGTCCGGATCGGCCACGGCGTCGAGCTCGGCTACTTCTCGCAGCAGGAGATCGAGCTCGACGACGCGCGGCAGCGTCCTCGAGTGCGTCCAGTCGATGACCGGGCTGTCGCGGCCCCGACGCGCAGAACCTCCTCGGCCGCTTCCTCTTCTCCGGCTGGGACGGCGCACGAGAAGGCCGGTCACCGCGCTCTCCGGGCGGCGAGCGGCGGCGCCTCGCGCTCGCCGTCGTCGGTCGCCTCCGGCGCGAACTTCCTCGTGCTCGACGAGCCGACGAACCACCTCGACCTCGAGAGCCGCGAGGCGCTCGAGGCGGCGCTCGACGCGTTCCCGGGCACGGTGCTGCTCGTCTCGCACGACCGCGCGCTGCTCGACGCGGTCGCCGACCGGACTGCTGGCGATCGAGGACCGGGACGCTGCGCGCCTACGACGGCGGCTGGGCCGATCTCCCGCGGGCACGGGAGGAGCGCGAGGCACCGCCCTCCGGAGCCCAGGCCGAAGAAAGAGCCGAAGCCGCGGCGGCAGGAAGGCGTCGCGGGAGACAGGAGCCGCATCGTGAGCTTCATCGACGCGGGGGCCGGGGCAGGAGGGGAGCGCTCATCGCGCCCGCATCGAGGGCAAGCTCGCGGAGGATCTGGGGCGTGATGCCGACACGGTTGCCGCGCACCGCGCGCGGCTCGCGAGGAGCTGCAGAGCCTCCCTCACGCGCTGGGAGCGGATGCTGGACGGGGTCAGCCGGCCAGGCGGCGACGAGGTCGTCCAGTGACCTTGTCCGCGGCTCCGTCTCCGCAGCGAGGTAGGCACGCACGTCGCGAGGAGCGGCCTGGGCGAGGCGTCACGCCCTCGGCGTCCGCAGCGGCGAGGGTGCTCGTCACCGTTTCGGCGACCAGCTCTTCGATCTTCGCGAGCGCCGCCTCCAGGCTCGTCGCCCTGCTCGACGCTTCTCGTGTACAGGTGCACGCCGCCGGAGTTCGGCGAGATGAAGTCAGGGATCGCGACGACTCCGCGCCGGTGCAGGGCCTCGACCGCCGCGGGCGCATAGGGGATGTTGGCCCCGGGCGAGGCGACAGCGCAGCGGACGCGCTCGGCGACGCTGCGGCAGTGATCGAGTCGGGGCGGCGCCGGGGACGAAGAGCACATCCACTTCCAGCCCGAAGAAGCTCCGCGCGGGCGTGCCTCACCGGTCAAGCGTTTCTCGACGAGACGGTCGCCGAAGCGTGCTCCAAGCGGTGCTCGAGCAGCTGCTCGACGTCAGAGACCGGCCGGGTCGGCGACGAGCCACCGTGCACCAGGCTGCTGATCGGCAACGACTCGCGCGCCGGCCCGTGCGCAGGCGCGCTTGCGGTTCCGGCGCCGACCTTGCCGAAGCCCTCGATCGCAACCGTCGCTCCCTTCGAGCCCCCGCCCGGGGTGTGGGCGAGCGCTGCCCCGGCGGGCCGCCTTACGACGCCGTGGCCGGTCGCCCAGATCGTCCATGCCGAGCCCCCGTGGCTCTCTGCGCCCATCAGGCAGGTCCGCGACGAGTGTCCGGGTGACGAGAGTCCTCGCGGCCGGCCGGAGTTGCCCATGTCCGGACCGGTCAGGAGAAGACGTCCCGGAAGCGGTGTGAGGGCGCGCCAGAGTCGGCGAGGCGGCGAGCACGGCGTCGCGATCGCCTCCCTCAGACGGATCCGAATCGCCGGCCTGCGCCTGGCGTAGCGAGCGCCGCAGACGGCGATCTTACCCACGTCATCGCGCGGGCGAGGCGCGCCACCTCCGCGCGCGTCCACGTCCGGCAGCATCCGCGTCCCGCCGGCCGAAACCGGAAGAAGAGGTCGTGGTCGATGACTGACAGAGGGCGTCCAGGCCTGCCGCTCCGTCCCGAAGCTCGATCCGCCGCGCGCCGAAGAAGCTTGGTCGTCCGCCGGAAGGCGCTGGGCCCAGAGACGGGATCTGCTCGCCAGGTCGGCCTCCACCCAGGAGATGTGATTCGCCCGGGCAGCCGCGCGCCGAGCTGCGCCTCGGCCGGACGCCACACGGGTCAGGTGCGGGCCCGACGCCGGGCCGCGCGCACGCGGAAGCGCGTGCGCGGAAGCGGTGCAGGATCCAGGGCCTCCTGACCGGAGAGGGCGGGGAGCGTGGCGGCGGGCGACCTGCCTCCTGCCGAGGCGCTTTCCCGTCGAGATCCGGAACCACTGGAGCCAGGTCGCTGGCCCGCGGAGCCTGGCAGAGGACGGCGGCGAGGCCGTCGTCGAGCGCGACCGCCGCGACTGCCCCCTGACGCGCTGAGGCGCCCGCTCGACGGCACACGTGTCCGGATCGAGGAGCGTCGATCGCGCTTCCCGCACGCCGGCCAGCGAGGCGGTCGCCGCCCCGCCGCGAGAACGTCGGCGCTCACGGGACACGGTCAGGGGCCGCCCACGGTGGCTACACTCGGTCCCGTGCGCGTAGGCGAGGTCCCGCCGCTCGCGGCGAGAGGCCCGAGCGTGGATCCGAGGAGTCGAAGTCGCCCAGGTCGACGAGGCGCCGGGGACCGCAGTCCGCGGCGGCGAGGTGCGGCTCTACCGCTGTCGGGCCCGGGCCAGAGCGCCCGCAGCGCCGGCTGAGACGACGCTTGGAAGCCGGTGCACGCGGCCGCCCCGGTGGCGAAGGTGCGCTTCCCGCCACTCGTGCGGGCGGATCGTCAGGAGCGGCGCAGTCGGGCCCGTGCCGTGACGGCGCTGCTCCGTCGGCTCCGCGCGGCGCGGCCGGCCCGGGGAAGGCGGCCGCCCGGAGCGGGCGATCGCCGCGGAGGAGGCGAGTGGCGGAAGGCCGCGCAGCGTCGCCTTCCCGCCGCTCGTGGTTCAGCGGATCGAAACCGGCGTGAAGGGAGCGAGCGAGAAGCGCTCGCCGCACCCGCGCGATAGAGCGCCACCTGGTGGTCGACGAGGCCCGTGCCTGAGCCCCGGCCTCCTTTGAAGTAGAGAGTTCCAGCGGCCGTGCGGAACGCGTCCGACACCCCAGCGCCGGGACGGGACGGACGACGGTCGCGAGGGAGGTGCATCGCGTAGCGGCGCGGTGTCTCGCCGGCACGAGGCGGTCGATCGTGTGGAAGAAGAGCGCTCTGGCCTCGGGGGGGGGTGACCTCTGGACTCGCCCCAGATCGGCCAATGCAGCCGAAAGTGCTCCATGCCGGCGGCCTTCGCGAGCGCGTCGAGCCTGCTTCGCCGACGAGGCCGACCATCCGCGAGGCGGCGGCGTTGTCCGACCGCTGGATCATCGGCTCGAGCAGGTCGCGCTCCACCACTCGAGGACGCGACCGCGGACATCGCGCGGCGAAGGTAGGCGACGAGACAGCATCGCCTTCAGCACGCTCGCCATTGCGACGGCGCGACCGGCGCGGGCGTGACTGACTTCGATGGAGCCGGCCGGCTTCTCGTCCACGCACCGCGAACGTGATCGTCCGCGAGCGCGTCTCGGGCGTAGCGGGCTCAGCGGCCATGCCCAGCGCGGACTGCAGGTCGAGAATGGCGCGGCGGCGTGGGCGGGCGTCACGACGACCGCAGTCGTGACTGGCCACGGCGATTCCGCGAGGCCCGCGGCGGCGACGCGCGTGGGTCACTGTCGAAGGTTGCGACGGCCGGTAACCTTCTGCCACGACCCGCGGCGGCATGCCCGGCGAGCTGGCCTGCACGCGCGCAGCCGGCGCGGGCCGCGTCGTTCTGGCGAGCCCTCGCGCTCCATCAGGGTCCGCTTCGCCCGCTCGATCGACCTTGCGAGCCGCGAGCGCCTCGGCCAGCGACTCCGCCTCCGTCGCGCAGCGCCTGCGAGCTCCGCGTGCCGCGCCCGCGCGGTCTGCGATCGCGGGCAGAAGGTCCGGTCTCGCGGAACGGCTTCACGAGGTAGCCGAAGACGCCCGGCCTCGACCGCGCGCGCGACGAGCTCCTCCTGGCCGTAGGCGGTCAGCATCACGATCGGGATCGGCCGCTCCGTCGAGGATCCGCCGCGCCGCCTCGATGCCGTCGAGCTGCGGCATCTTGACGTCGAGAATCGCGAGCTCAGGCTCGCTCGGTCGTGCGAGCGCGACCGCCTCTCGCCGTCGCGTCGCCTCGGCGCAGACCTCGTAGCCCGCGCGCCTCGAGGAGCGTCGCGCAGGTCGAGGCGGATGATCGTCTCGTCCTCGGCGATGAGGATACGAATGCGCGGCAGGCCGTCGTCCGGCACGGATTCGTAGTCCGCGTGTCACCCGCGTGCGCCGGGCGGGTTAGGCTGAAGCCATAGGGACGGGGAGGTGGGTCTCCCAGCAGATTGTCAACGCGCGAACCTCATGGCTGGAACGTGACCTCGGCCGTGAGCCCCGCCTCGCCGCGAGAGCGTACAGCTCGCCGTTCGAGCTCGTCCCGGACGAGCGCGCGCACGATCGAGAGCCCTGTGCCCGTCGTCGCCCGGCTCCCGCGTGCCGTTGTCGGCGACCGTGAGGCTCACGCGCCGTTCTCGCCGCACGAGCTCGACGCTGCACCTCGTCGCCGCCGTGCTCGAGCGCGTTCTGGAGGAGCTCGCTGAAGACCAGCGCGAGCGCGGTCGCCCGCTGCGCCGTGCGAGCTCGATCGACTCGACCCGGGCGTCGACGTGCTTTCCCCGGCCGAGCCCTGGACGATCATCGCGCGGAGGCGCTCCACAGAGCTCGCCGAGGTCGACGTCTCGTCGCGACGCTCGGTCAGCGACCTCGTGCACGGCCGCGATCGCGAGGATGCGGTTGACCGAGTCGGCGAGCGCCTCGCCGGGATCGGCACCGGCGGCCCGCGGCCTGGAGGCGGAGCAGCGAGGCGACGGTCTGCAGGTTGTTCTTCACCCGGTGGTGGATCTCCTGGGCCAGCGACTCCGCGCATGCACCGCGCGCCCGTGCTCGGAGCGCGACGGCCGCGTGCCGCGCGATCGAGGCGAGCAGCTGCCGCTCGTCCGCGGTGAACGGCGTGTCGCGGTCGCAGACGAGCTCGCCGGATCTGCCGCGCCGCGCCACGCGCAGCGGCAGAACCGCACCGCGTGCGCGCCGGCGCGTCCCTCCGGCCACGCGATCGTCGCCGTCCTCGAGGACGAGCGCCGCACCCGTCGCGCCGACAGCGCGTCCATCGTCGTCTTCACGATCGCCTCGAGCGACTCCTCGGAGATAGAGGGACTCCGGAGACGGCCTCCGAGATGCGCGGCGAGCGCCTCGAGCTCGGCGACGCGGCGCTGCGCGTGCTCGTAGAGCTTCGCGTGCTCGATCGCCTGCGCGACCTGGCGCCGCGATCGCCATGAGCGAGCTCGACCTCATCGGGCCTGAACTCACGAGGCGCCTCGGTGCGGACGATTGAGCGCTCCCTCGAGGCGTGTCGCTTGGCGAGGATCGGAACGGCGAGGATCGACTCGGTACTGCTCCTCGGCGCAGGTTCGGGAAGCTCTTGAAGCGCGGATCGAGATGAGCCGCCGTCGGGATCATCACCGGCGCGCGGCTCCGGCGGCCGGCGATCACCGGTGATCCCTCGCCGGGGCGCATCTTCGCGGACGCGCGTCAGCTCCTCTACCCGCGTGCCGTAGGAGCGCTCGCAGGACGAGCTCGTTCGCCGCCTCGTCGTAGAGATAGACGAAGCATGCGTCCGGTCTCGAGGCGCCTCGGCCACCTTGTGCGCGATCAGCTCGAAGACCTCGTGGAGGTCGAGCGTCGAGTTGACCGCGGCGATCGTTTCGGTCAGGAGCCTCAGGTGCCGGGCGGAGCGGTCCACGAACCAAGCTTAAGCGAGCCGATCGGCGACTCTGACAACGAGTTCGTGAGCTCGCCACGCCGGCGCCAGCAGGTCGCCCCCGCCTTGGTCCTCGCGCTTTGCCATCTACAGCGCGATCGCGCTGCTCTGGCGGGCGCCGGATTCTGTGGTTCGCGCAGCAGCAGCGGAGTCCCGCTCGGAGCGGAGGTGCTCGAGCGCGCCCAGACGACGTCGATGCTCCTCGCGGACCGGTTCCAGCGTCGCCGACTTCTGAAGGCCCTGTGGACGCGACTCGCCGCGCCGTAACTCCGACCACATCTTCAGCCACGTGATCGGCGGCGAGGTCGTGCGCGTGAAGCTCTGGTCGAAGGACGGGACGGTCACGTACTCCAACGACCCGACGCTGATCGGGCTACCGAGATCCGAGCGGGGAGCTCGCCGGAGGTGCTGGCCGGGGACGCGAAGTCTCGGAGATCGGCGGCCTGAACGACGAGTGGAGGAACGGGCGAGCCCATCGCGGCCCTCTCTGCCTACGCTCCCGTGCGCACGGACGACTCCGCCGAGCCTGCCGGCGTCCTGGAGCTCTGGGCGACGACCTTCGACGAGGTGAACGCCGACGCGATGGAGACGGTGAAGCCGGTCGCGATCGCTCTGGCGCTCGCGCTGCTCCTTCTCTTACGCATCGCTTCTTCCCCATCCTGCGCCAGGTGACGGGCGCGCTCGAGGCCCGCACACGGCGGCTGCAGCAGCAGAGCGACGAGCTCGAGAGGTCGATCGCCGAGCTGAAAAAAGCAGGCGCCTCACGAGTCTGCGCGAAGCGGGACGCGCGCTACCGCGCGCTCGTCGAGGAGCTCCCGCTCGTCAGCTACGTCAGCTCGGCTGCCTGACAACCTGGGGACTCGCCACCTACGTCAGCCCGCAGCTTCGATGGACCTGCTCGGCTACACGCCGGAGGAATGGCTCGCCAAGCAATACGTAACTGAACGAAGCATAA
>ERZ1370068.7411-contig-6327_pt1 | contig 34538 bp, 37 predicted proteins | sample MGYA00561227_ERZ1370068 | MGnify/ENA primary metagenome ERZ1370068 (study PRJEB38410, sample SAMEA6850437) | metagenome | study: Metagenomic assessment of the ecological functions of the soil: analysis of the soil microbiota associated with the...
GTTGTACTTCGTTCGATTTACGTATTGCTAGTTGACGAGCGAACATTGCCGCTCGTCGGCACGCCCGCGCGGCGCGACGGGCGCGACGTTCAGGCCGCCGCTGAGATCGCCACACTGGCCGTGTCGGTGCCGCCAAACCGTCGTTCACCGTGAGGATCGCGCGCGAAGCTGCCGGCCGCGTAGGTGTGGCTGTGTGAGCCGGCCTGGTCGCCGTGCCGCCGTCGCCGAACGTCCAGCGCGTAGGTGAGCGAGTCGCCGTTCGCGTCGGTCGACGTCGGCACCGGAGAAGTTGACCGGCGAGCGGCGCCGTGCCGCTCCGAGGCGCTCCGGTCGCCACCGCGACCGGCGCGACGTTGGCCGGCGGTGGCGTAGTGGAGATGGCGACGCTGGCGGTGTCGCTGCCGCCGCGCCCGTCGGTGACGGTCAGGATCGCCGCGAATGAGCCCCGCGCTGCCGTAGATGTGGCTCGTCAACCGCCCGGTGGCGCTGCCACCGTCGCCGAACGTCCACGCGTAGGTGATGCGAGTCCGCCGTTCGAGCCGGTGGACGCGGCACCCGAGAAGTTGACGGTGAGCGGCGCCGTCCCGCTCTGCGGCGAACCCGCCGCGACCGCGACCGGCGGCGACGTTCGGCGTCACGCGACGAGATCGCGACGCTCGCGCGTGTCCGGTGCCGCCGTGCGCCGTCGTTGACGGTGAGAATCGCCGCGAAGCTGCCCGCGGCATAGGTGTGGCTTGGTGAGGCGTCCGGTCGCAGTGCCACCGTCGCCGAACGTCCACGCAGGTGAGCGGAGTCGCCGTTGGCGTCGCGTCGAGAGGCCGCGCCGAGAAGCTGACGCTGAGCAAGGGCGCGTTCCCGCTCTGTGGGACTCCGCCGCGGCCGCGACCGGCGGGGTGTTCAACGGCGTCGCGAGTAGTTGCCGCCGCCGAAGTCGTCGTAGCGCGGCAGCGGGCGCATTGCCCACCGACAGTCCGATGCGTCGCCGCAGGCGCCCGCGCAAACGACCAGCCGTCACCGAGACCGTGCCGAGCAGCGTGGCGTTGGCGATAGAGCTGCACCGAGCCGTTCGCGAGCGCGCGGGCGCCGAAGTGGTCGCCGGCCGCGAACGTCACGCCGTTGATCGGTGCCGACGGTCTGCCACGTTCGCCGGCGGCGTGAACGTGTACGACGGCGACCCGCGAGGTCGGCGGCGCCGCTGTAGCTACCTCGATGATGGCCGGCCGACCGCGACGTGCCCTGCGTCTTGAGCATCAGGTTGTGCTCGGCGCGCCGACGAGGACGCGGTGCTGATGGTGACGAAGCACTCCTGGTCGCGGACCGAACGACCGCGCCGTTCCACTCGACGTAGTGGTCGCCGTGTCGGGCCGGCCGACGACGTTCAGGCGCTGATCGTGAACGCGGTTCGGCTCGGTCGACCCAGTTGCTGCCGACGCTGCTGCCGTTCGCGCGGTTGAAGTTGTCGAGCACCGATCGTCGCCGGGAACGCCCGCGCGGTGCTGGTCACCGAGATCGCCACACTTCGCGGTGTCGGTGCCGCCGCGCCCGTCGTTGACGGTGAGGATCGCGCGCGAAGGCGCCGCGCGCTGGCGTACGTGTGGCTCGTGAGCCGTCCGGTCGCCGTGCCGCCGTCGCCGAACGTCCACGAATACGTGAGCGAGTCGCCGTTGGCGTCGGTCGATGCGGCGCCGGAGAAGTTGACGGTGAGCGGCGCGTTGCCGCGTAGGCACGCCCGCCGCGCCCGCGACCGGCGGCGTGTTCGGCGGCGTCGCCGGCGTCGCAGCTGCGCGGCGCGGTCGGCGGGTTGGGCGACGTCGAGCTGTTGTTGGTGGCTCGTTCGGCCACGCGGTAGGTAGTAGGTCGTTGTCGGCGCGAGCCGGTGAGCGTGATCGCGTGTGGCTCGTCACCAGCACGCCGTTGATCGCGTTGAGCGTCAGCGTGGTCGGCGACGTGCCGTAGTCGACGCGCGAGTTCGACAGCCTCGTTCGTGGTCCACGTCACGCTGGCGGTGGTGCTGCTGGTCGCGGTTGCCGACACGGCCGAGATCACCGGCGCCGTCGTGTCGGTGCCGTAGATCGCGGCATAGTTGCCGGATCCGCGGCGGGGAACCGCGCGTAATCGATGCCCTTGATCACCTCGGTCGTGAACGCGACCGGCGAGCCGTCGCGCGTGAGCGTCAGGTCAGCTGGCCCGAGGCGGCGAGCACCGGCAGCATGCCGTCGCAGGTTACGCGCGCCGGTCGCCGACCGAGACGCGTGAAGCTCGAGCGTGCTTCGCCGCTCCAGCTCACGTTGGCGAACGCCGAGCCGTTGCGGCCGTCGAGCCACGTCAGCATCTGCTTCGCGGACACGACCGGAACGCCGTGCGCCTGCGCCGAGCCGACGATCGCGTCGGAGCCGGGGTCCGGCTCGGTTGTCGAAGTGCATGTTCGCGGTGAACACGCCGTAGTAGCCTTCGGAGCCGTTCAGCGCGCGCGCGAGCAGCGAGTCGCAGACGTCAGCGGGATACGACTCGCCCGACTCGTCCGGTCATCTGCGTCGTCGCCTGGTAGCAGTCGATGATCGAGCCGTCGCGTGCCGCGCGAAGCGCATCGGCATGCCCGAGCCGGTGAACATGCCGGGCCGGTCCTGCATCCAGGTCGGCGGGCCAGTAGTAGTAGTTCGTGTCGAAGCGGATGCCGTGCGCCAGCTCGACCTCGGCGCGTCGGCGTCCAGTCGCTCCACTGCGATGCAGTGGTGCGGTTCGTCGTGACCGGCGGGATCGCCCGGGAACGCCGCGGCGAAGTTCGCCATCTGGGTCGTGAAGAAGTTCGTCGAGCGACGGCTGGCGTTCCAGTCGGCGCAGTTCGTGTTGATGTGCAGCGCCACCTCGAAGCCGAGGTTGTCGTAGAACTGCGCCTGCGCGGTGCGTGAACGACTGCCCACGTATTCGTAGCCGGTCGCGCGCGATGCACTCCCAGTCGTCCACCGAGCAGCCGGCCGGGACTCTCGCTGGCGATAGATGTCGAAGCGCGGCGCCATTCCGGCGTCGCGCGTGGTCGTCGCCGGTCATGATCGACCACCGCCTTCTGCCCTTCGGCAAGTACCAGAACCGCGGCAGCGGCTTGCGGTGCAGATTGCCCTGAGCGGATGAGGTTCGCCAGCAGCCGCTGCTGCTCGTCGGCCTGCGGGATCGCCACCTTGTTCAGGTCCACCCAGTCGGGCTGCACGTCGCCCGCCTTGGCTCCGAAGAACAGGTCGTCCGAGCGGATCGGCGCGGATGCCGTCGCGCTCCTGGCCCGACCATGCCGGATTGCCCTGGCGCGTGTAGACGACCGAGCGCGCGAGGTCGTACGTGAAGGCGATGGCGCCTGCCGCCGTTGCCGCCGACGGTGCGCGTCGTCACCGCGGGGTTCGAGGTCGCGGAGTTGGCGTTGGAGTAGAGCGTGGCGACGGCGGTGGCGCCGTTCAGCGTGTAGCGGTCGGCGGTGCCGTGGAACTGAATCGTCTCACCGGTGATGCCGACGCCGGCGCCGCTCGCGTTGTTGACCTTGAGGTAGGTGTTGGACAGCGTGCCGCCCGCATCCGTGAGCCCCAGCAGGGACGCGAGCAGCTTGCTCGGCCTCAGCGCGATCAGCGTGCCGCCCGCATTGACCCAGTTCGTGAGCGTTCGTGACCTGGGCGGAGGTGAGCGGATGTCGCCGACGATGACGACGTCGAAGGCGTTGAGCGTGTCGGGCGTGACGATGGAAACATCCTTCGCGGCGAACAGATTGAACCCCTCAGCGCGCAGGATCTCGACCGGGAAGCGGCTGAACGGATTCGAGGCCGCGCTCAGCACGAGCACCGGACCGCCGGGACCCTCGTTGGGCGGCGGCGGCGGCGGCGACGACGTCGTGAAGCTCACACGTGGCATCCGCGGCCAGCGCGTTGCCGGCGACGTCGGTGATGCGCGGGGTGCTGCTGCCGCCCGCGAGCCGCATGCTGTAGGTCGTCGTGTAGGCCAACGGAGCCGCCGGCACCAGCGTCGCGGTGCGCGACGCCGCGTCGTAGCTCACCGTCGCGGTCACCGTCGCCAGCGACGGGTCGCGCAGCACGACCGTCGCGGTGGTGATCGTGCCGGCGTTGAGCGGCTCGTTGAACGTCGCGGTGACGGACGTCGAGATCGGGACGCCACTCGCGCCGCTCGTCGGCGACGTCGCGAGCACGGTCGGCGGTGTCACGTCGGGACCGCTCGAGGTGTTGAACACCAGGTCGACCCAGTAGTTCGATTGCTGGAACGACGAGACCGGGAATTTGATCGCGCCGTAGTCGTAGATGCCGTTGCCGCCGTCCTCACCGTCCGCGAGCAGCCGCAGCGGGCCGCGCACGAGGGCGGTGGTGAAGTAGGTGCTCGTGGCGGAGTAGTACGACGTGCTGTGGTACAGAGGCGATGTAGGTCGTGTTCGCAGTGATGCTGACCGGCGACGGGAACGTCACCTCCTGCCATCCCGACGCGGTCTCGTTCGAGAACGTCGCCTCGGCGAGCATCGTGCCGGTGCGTGACCACAGATGGCCGATGTGGGTGCCGGTGTTCAGCGAGCCCTTGTAGAAACGCACGCCGGTGATGACGCCGTCGACCGAGGGCCGGAACTTGACGCCGACCTCGAGCTGCTGTCCGTCGGTGACGGGCGCGCCGGCGGGTGCGTCCGTCGGGAGGAACGCGGTGCACGGGCAATTGAGCGAGCCCGTGCCGACGTTGACCGTGATCGCGTTCGCGGAGGGCGGCGTGCCCGGAGCGGACATTCTGCCGCTGTCGTCGAATCCGCGCGACTTGATCACCACGCTCCCGCTCGTCGTCGGCGTCCAGCTGTAGTTCCACGTCGTCGTGCCGTTGGCGGCATTCCACGTCGCGCCGCCATCGACCGACACCTCGACGCCGACCAGCTGCCCGCCGACGTCCGGAGGCGTTGCCGCTGATCGTCACGGCGGATCCCAGCGTGACCGACGCGCCGTTCGTCGGTGAGACGATCGTCGTCGTCGGCGGTGTGACGTCGCTCGACTGCGTGGCCGGCGAGAGGCCGGCGATGATCGAGCCGGGCTGAGCCCCCATGTCGGCGAACAGGTTCACGGTCGCCTGCTGCATGGCCGTGGTCGGTGCGGCGTTGCCGCGGTCGTGATTGCGGTCGAGGCCCCATGACCACTGCACCGTGCCCGCGCCGAACACGAGCGCGCCGCTCGGCGCGCGGTAGAGCGACAAATGGTGCGTCTGGCCGGCGAAGTCGGTCGTCGACAGCAGGATTCGGCCGTGCGGGTAGAACGCGTCGTACTGCTGCGGATCCCACTCGTAGCCGAGCGTGCCAGCCGTCACCGTCTGCGACGCGCCGTTCCCGAGGCTGGCGACCGAGGTATTGCGCCAGAAGCGCAGGCTCTTGACCGTCGACGGCACGACGATGTTGCCGGTCTGGCCGTTCCAGCTGATCTGGCCCGACAGCGCGTTCTCGGGACGGCAGCCGTCGTTGGCGGGCGTGTAGCCGCAACCATCGCGCCACAATCCGGTCCACACGGTCGGAAGCGGATCGCACTTTCCGCCGCACTGGTTCTCGCCGAGCGTGCCTTCCTTGTAGCAGACGAGCGTGCGGTACGGCGTGTTCGTGGCGTCGATGCTGTTCGCCCACCGCGTCTTCCAGTAGATCTCGTTGCCGCTGAAGAATGCCATGTGAACGCCGGCGTCACGCGCGGCCTCGACGCTGGCGCGCTCGGGCCCGGACCAATACTCGTCGTGCCCAACGGACAGGAACACCTTGTGGTTGAGGATCAGGTTCCCGCGCCGGGCGGCGTCGATGTTCGTCGTGTAGGTGACGTTGTACCCGTTGGCCTCGAGGAAGCGAACCATCGGGTACTCGGCGTTGAACAGCCAGTCCTGCGCGGGCTCGCCGCTGCCGCCGCCGCCCGCGCGGGTCACGAACGGACGGTTGTAGCTCACCATCGTGGCGTGGCCGCCTGGGTACGACGTGTTGCCGACGTAGAGGCTGTTCCCGCCGTAGACGTTGTACGCCTGCCACGTCGTGTCCGACGTCTTGAACAGCAGGTCGGAGTTGCTCGAGTCGTCGCGCACGATGAACACGATGTGGCTCGCGCCCGAGTTGTCGTTGCGGATGAGCTTGGCGATGTAGATGCCCGAGACCGCGGTCGAGGGCACGTCCCAATGTGCGGACTCCGCCCAGTTGCCGCAGTCGACGAGACCGGTCGCCGCGTCGGTCAGGGGCTGGGTTGGTTCTGCGGAAGCGTGGCGGTGATGACACCGGTGCCGACGCGACGCCGCGCCGTTGCCCTGGTAGTAGCCGAGTCGATAGATCTGGATCTGGTAGCCGCTCGCGCTGGTGTTGATCTTGAATCGGACGGTCTCACCCTTGTTGACGCTGATGTCGGTGGCGAAGCCCTGGATCGTCGGATCGCCCGATCCCGAGACGTCCCACGTCGAGGCCGGTGTCCCGGCAAGCCTGTTCTCGGTGACGATCGGGTTCTGCGCCTGAGCCGGGAGGGCCAACGCGAACAGCAAGGCGGGCACGAGCGCCGCCGCGCGCGCGATGCGTCGCGCGTCGCGGCCACGACAGCCCTGTCGCTCGAAACCGTTCGATGCGATTCCCATGGTCGAATCTCCCTCGGACGGCGATGAACTGTTGGGGTGCCCGATGCTGCTGAACGCGAAACACGAAGTTCCGCTCGTGCTCATCGCCGCAAGCAGGGCGGTGCGTTCGGACAGGGATCGAACGACCGAGAGGAACCGGTGGGGCGAGCGCAAGAATCGCACCGCGGCCGTTGTCGCATCGGCTTGAACGCGCTTCCTCGCGCTCGTGCGCTCCGAGACGCGCGCACGGGGCCCGCGCCAGAGCGATAACCATTTGGCTGCGAACGCATTGCTGACGGACGAACGGCCCCATCGGCGCCGGAGATCTCGCCCGCGCATAAAGGTGTTTGACGGTCCCACGCACCGGCGTCTCGGCGACGTTCCGAAGAACCGTAACCCTTCCCGACACTCGAGCGGGCGCGACCCCGCAGGGCATGGGTGCCGTGACGCCACGAATCGGCTTGTGCGATCCTGCCGCCCGTGACGCGCCGCCATCGGGTCCTGCGCTGGCTCGCCGCCGCCTCGTCGTCCGGCGATGCGGCCGGGTTCGCGCGCGCCATGCGTCCGGAATGAGCCTGGAGGCGCGCGCCCGCGCCCAGTGGCCGACGTTGCTCGCGATCGTCGTCGCGGGCGGCGTGCTCCTCCGCATCGCCGCGATCCTCGTCGCGGAGCATCTCGGTCATGGGCCGGTTCGGGGCGATGCGATCACCTATGACGGACTCGCCCAGAGCCTGTCCGCCGGCGAGGGCTACGTCCATCACGGCCGCACCGACAACGCCCGCGCACCCGCCTACCCGTTCGTGCTCTCGCTCGTGTACCGCGCGGTCGGGCATCGCCCGCTGGCGGGGGCGATCGCACAGGCCCTGTGGGACGGACTGGCGATCGCGATCCTCGCGGTGCTCACGCGCTGGCTCACGATGAGTGCCGCGAGCGCGCTGCTCGCATCCGCGATGCTGGCGCTGTGGCCCGGGGCGATGCTCATGGACCTGACGCTCTACACGGAGCCCTTCTACACCGTCGTGCTCCTGCTCGGGACCTTCGCCCTCATGCGCATGGAGACCGAACCTGCTCCTCGGCGCGCGATCGCGGCCGGGGTGTTGTGGGGATTGCCGGGCCTCACACGGCAGAACGCTCTCTTCTTCTTGCCGATGTACGCCGTGGCCGGGCCGTTCGTGTTCCGCAGTATGGAGCGAGCGCCGAATGGGGGCCCGCATCCTCGCGCTCGTCGTCGCGCTGCTCGTGCTGACCCCTTGGTGCGTGCGGGACGTCGTCGTCAACGGCCGGTTGACGTGGATCCAGGACTACAGCGGGCTCAATCTCTGGATCGGGAACCATCTGCCGTACGAGGGCCGGGCCATCGATCGCGCGGCGTTGGCCGAGATCACCGATCGGCTCGGGCCGCGAGCCGATGACCAGGTGGTTCTCAACCAGGAGCTGAGGCGCGAGGCGGTGCGCTCGATGCGCGAGCATCCGCGGGCGACCGCGTGGCTGTGGGTCGAAAAGGGCCGAGCGATTCCTGTTCGTCGATCTACGCCCGCACCACCTGGGATCCGCCTGCTGCCTCGCTGGGGCTCTTGCTCGGCTACGTCGCCGCGTACTTCGGCGCACGGTCGCTGCCACACGAGTCGCGGGCGGCGCTCATGGTGCTCGTCGCGGTGTTCGCGTACACGCTCGTCGTCCACGTCGTGTCGTACTCGCAGATGCGCTTCGCGGAACCGACTCGTCCGCTCGTCATCGCCCTCGCCGCCCACGGATTGCTGCGGCCACGGGCCCCGCGCGGGCATCGACCCGACGCTCACCCTCGGAGTAGAACACGACCTGGTTCTTGGGCGGCCGCTTGGCGATCAGCAGCGCCTGGTTGGCGGCGCGCCACAGGTCGGCGGCGGTCGCCTGATGCTCCGGGTACATCGCGACGCCGATGCTCACGGTGACGACGACGCGGTGCGTGGTGCCGTCGAGCGCGTCGATGCGGACGACCTGCCGCTCGACGGCGTTGCGCAGGCGCTCCGAGATCGTGCGCACGTCCTGCTCGATCACGGGCGCCGTGAGCAGGACGGCGAACTCCTCGCCGCCCCAGCGCGCGACGGTGTCGAACGGCCTCACCTCGCTGCGCAGCGCCTGGGCGACCTGGACGAGAACCTGGTTCCCGGCCTCGTAGCCGAACATCGTGTTGAACGACTTGAAGTCGTCGATGTCGACGATGCACATCGCGATCGACGCGCTTCTGCGCTGGGCGCGCGCCATCTCGTTGCGGACCTGCAGGTCGAAATAGCTGCGATTGTAGGCGCTCGTGAGTGGGTCGATGAACACCAGCTTCTCGATGCGCGCCGCGCGCCTCGAGCGCGTTCGCGCACGTGTCGGCGATGAACGCGATCAGCGCGAGCTGCTCGATCCCGAACGCGTTGGGCCTCGGGGTGACGCACCTCGAGCACCCCGAGCGATTCTGCCCACCGCGGCGGCGACGCTCGACAGCACGAGCGTGCACGCCCGCACGCGCCGCCGCCGCGCGCAACTTCGGCGACCGCGCCGCGTCCGCGCACGACGACGACGAGCCCGGGTTCGGCCATCGTCTCGCGTGCCAGATCGGCGTCGAGAGGTTCGGGCGCCTCGGCCCGCGGGTGCGGGGATGAAGCGCAGCTCGCTCGCCCCGAGCAGCTCGCGCCCGGCCTGATCGAGCTGATCGATGAGCGCGCCGTGCGCGTCGACGACGCCGGGCTCGGCCTTTGAACAACGGCTCGTCGAGCTTGAGCAGCCGCCGCACCTGATGCAGCGTCGTGTGCGCCTGCGCGGGCAGGCTCGCACGCGGGTAGAAGATCAGCTCGTCACGCTTGCGCGGCGCCGGCGCGTGGACCGAGATGATGTCGATCCCGCCACGCGGCTGATAGCGCAGGACCGGCCCCATACCGTTCGGCGGCGAGGGATGCGGCGCACGGCGCCGTGACGCCTCGAGCTGCGCGAGCGCCAGCAGTGCCGCCTGCTCGACGTGCTCGGCAATGCCGGAGCGCAGCGCGCGCTGGACGTGCAAGCGATCCGCAGGAGGCAGCTCGTCGAGCGGAAGGACGCGCTCGAGCAGCTCCTTGAAGTCGATGTCCTTCTTCTGCATGGGTCGTCGTACCTTCCCTGGCGACGTTCCTCGGGTCGAGGTGGTGGAACACGGGTGCGAAGAGGCGAGAACCTCGCGCGGCCCCCATTCGGGAACGGTCAAAAGTCTAGCACAGCGCGCGTGAGCGTCTCGCTTTCCGGCGCTGCGCGGGGCGCGGGCTTCATGCAGGTTGCAACTTCGCCGCGCGCGCTACGGCGTCGTGCCCGGAGCCGCGCGTCAACGCACGCGGATGACGCGGGTGACGCGCGTCGCGAGTGGGGACGTGAACCGAAGGAAGTAGGTGCCCGACGCGAGTGCTAAGCCGCGGTCGTCGCGCCCGTCCCAGCGCAGCGCAGTCAAACCCCGCGGCAGCGCGCCGCGGAAGAGCGTCGCCACGCGCCGTCCCTGCAGGTCGTGGAGCGTGGCGGCGGCGTCGACCGGAGCATCGCCCGGCCGGCCGACGACGTAGAGCTCGAGCCGCGCGGTCGACCGCACCGGGTTGGGGCTCAGCGTGGCGCCCGTCTCGCGCGCGCGCCGAACGCGGCCGGGCTCACCTCGAACGGCCCGAAGGAGGCGGGGCGGCCATCCTCGAGCACCAGATCGAACGAGTACCAGTAGGTCCTGCCCGGCTCGGCGCCGAAGTCGACGACGAAGCACTCGCCGAGGCACAGTGTGTTGAGCGCGGTGACGGGCGTGCGCGCGCCGTCGCGCGCCTCGGCGCGGTAGGCGGTGTAGGTGGCCCGCGGGTAGCGGCCCTCGAGCTCGATGCGCGTGACACCGTCGATGAGGGTGACGCGTACGCCCGGCTCCGATCGCGCCAGCGTCGCGGTGATCGCGAGCGCCAAGGCGCACACCGCGAGCCCGCACGCCCGGCACCACGAGGTGAATCGATCCCGTCTCATCGTGGACTCTCCTCGAAACAGTGTGGTGCGCACGGCGTCCCCCGTCCAGACCCGAAATCACTACGCTTCGCGCCCGATCGCGTGACGCGAGCCCTTCGACGCGTCGCACGATCGCGGCGAGCGCGTCGCATCGAGTACCTGCGGCCCGGCGCTGGGCACCGCGACACTCGGCACTTGGGGTGAATTGCCTTGACACTCGCGAGCAGCCACCGATAGGTTTCAACGTCTTGTCTCGCCTTGCCTTGCTGCATTGGAGCCCCGCGCGCATGCGCCTTCCGAGCTGCTCAATCCCAACGCGATCTCGCTGCGGCTGAGGGGCCCAGACCAAGCCCGAGGTCCTGGTCGAGCTGGTGGAGCTGCTCGAGTCGGCCCACGGCCTCGACAGCAAGGGTGAGATCCTCGATCGCGTCGCCCGGCGCGAGGCCATGATGACCACCGGGATCGGCAACGGCGTGGCGATTCCTCACGGCAAGGCGCGCTCGGTCGACCGGATGGTCGCCGCCTGCGCGGTTTGCCGCGAGGGCATGGACTTCCAGTCCGAGGACGGACAGCCGGTCTACCTGTTCGTCCTGTTCGTGTCCCCCGAGGCCGCGACCACCCAGCACGTGCGCGCGCTCGCGAACCTCTCGCGGCTGCTCAAGGAGGAGTCGGTCCGGCGAGGTCTCAGGGAGGCGAATAGCGTCTCCGAGTTCCTCGTCACCCTTCAGAACGCCGAGAGCGCCTACATTCCCTAGCGACGCCGTGACCAGGAGGTGAGTTCGTGCACTTTCTGGACGCATGGACGAGCATTGACCCTGGGAGGCGCTGCGCCAGCTCCTCCCGGCGTTGCTGTTGTTTCTCGCCGTGTTCCTGCCGGGCCGCCGCGTTGCCCGCGCCACGGCCCTCGGGTCGCGCTCGGCGTGCTGGGCAGCCGGGAAATCGGCCCGAACGCCTTGATCGCGGCGTGGTTCGTGTTGTGGCTCGCGGTCGCCGTGTGTGTCGGCGCGAGCCGTGAACCGGAGTGGAGCACTGCGGCACCGCGGCCGGGCGGGATCGAGTCGGGCATGGTCGGCCTGGCGCTCGGGCTCGTCCTGATGGCGCTCCTGATCGTCGCGGTCGGCCGACAAAACCCGTCTCCCGACGACCCGCGGCGCGCCTCGCTCGGACTGCTGCTGCTCGGCTGTGGGCTCCTGCACTCTGCTCGTGCGCCGCGACGCCGTGCGCGGCGCGCTCGGGTTCGCGACGCTGGGGCTCGGGCCCAGGTGCTCGAGCGCGGCGCGCGACGCGGCGTTGCCCGAGGTCGACGCCCCGAGCTGGCGCGTCGTCCTCGCCACCGCGATCGCCGTCGCGCTCACCGTCCGCGTCGCCGCCGTGCGCCAGCGCGACGCCGGCAGCGCGTGGGTGAGCGACGCGCACGATCTCCACGACTGATGCCGACGACGCACCGCCTTCCGCTGAGGATCCGAGCCGACGTCGGGGGCATCGGCGCGGTGCTGTGCATTGGTGGGCTGGCGCTCGTGCTCGCCCCACCGCTCATCGCCGCCGCACTCGGCGTCGAGCTGATCGCGTTCGCGTTCTGGCTGTGGGCGCGAGCCGACGCGCAGGCGGTCGAGCAGGTGCCGCGCTGGACGTGGCTCCGCCGCCCCGCGATGGCGCTGTGGATCGCGGTGGCGATCCACGCCGTGCTGCCCCGGCTCGTGCACACGTCGCTCGCACACGGCACGTTCCGCCAGGCGCCCCTGCCGTGGATCGAGGCCGTCGCCGTGCTGTGGGCGGGGCTCGAGCTGGTGGCGGCGCTGCCGACCGCGCGGCCGTACTCTGGACTTCCCGGGGCCCTACCTACAGACCCGTCCATGGCTCCCGGTGGTGCTGCCGACCGCGGGCTTCACGCTGCTGTGGAGGCAGGCCGAGCACTGGACGCTGGTGGCCGACGTGAGGCACGTCGCCGCCGCGCTGCTCATTGTCACCGCGTTCCTGAGCTCGATGCGCGCGTTCGCACGCCGCGGATGGACCGCGAGCCTGCGCTGGCTGTCGGTGACGCAGACGGCATTCGCCATCCTGCTGCTCGCCGCGAGCCCGTGGTCGACCCAGGGGTGTTCCTGTTGTGGCTCGGCGCCTTCGGGGACCCGCCTTCGTGCTCGCCGGCGAGCTCGCCGGCTCGACGCCGCGCCGCGGTCCGCTCAACACGCGGCTGTGGCGCGCCGCGGGCTGGGCGTCGACGGCGGCGCTCAGCTGGCTGGCCCTCGTCGCCATCATGCAGAGCAAGAGCCCGCTGCGCGTCGTCGCACTGCCGATGGCGGCGATCGCGGTCGCGATCTCGACGTGGATCATGGTCGGGCGCATCGAGCTGGCGCCCGAGCGCCGGCGTCTCATGCGACCCGGCAGCGGCGTGCTGGCCGGGCGCGCGGCGGCGCTGATGGTGCTCGCGTTCGGACCCATCGGCTTGATGCTGCTGTGGTGGTCGGGTTTCGAGCCGCACTGGCTGACGAGCTTGATCGCGCTGTGGCCCGCGGTCTTCGGCGGGCTGCTCGCGGCCGCACGCAGCGAGCGACGCCTGCCCGCGCTCGCGCCCGTCGTGCGCCGGATGACCGCCGCGGCGCCTCGGCTTCGCCGGGCACGCCTATCTGATGATCGTCCGGATCGAGCGCCGCGTCGTGGGTGCCATTACCGGATTCGCGCGGGTGCTGATCTCCCGCTGCGCGACATGCACACGGGCGACGCGCAGGAATACTTGCTGTTCCTGATCGGCGTGGGCGTGCTGGCGCTCGTGCTCCCGCTCCTCCAATGACCGCCGCGTTGATGGCGTGGACGCCGTGGATCGCGGTCGGTCTCGCGATCGTGGTCGCCGGGCTGATGCGCTGGCTCGACCGCCCGGCGCGCGACGCATGGCTCAGCATGGCGCCGCTCGTCGCGTTGCTGCCGCTCGCCGCCGTCATCGTGCGCCCCGACATCGGGCCGACGTGGTCACCGCTCATCACCGCCGTCGTCATCGGGTCGCTCGCGCGCCAGCGTGACGACCTGCTGCACAGCGAGTGCGCGCTCAAGCTGCTGTGGGTGATGGGCGTGTCGTTCGCGCTCTCGGCCGCGGGGCTCGCGCTGCTCACGCTGGCGACGGGAACGCCGCGCAACGAGGAGCAGTGGGCCGTGCTCGACATGGGCCTCGATCCGAGCTTCCTGTGGATGACCGCGCTGCCGCTGTCGATGCTGTCGGGCCTCGTGCTGCTCGGCGGCGCGCCGTTCCATTTCTGGGCCGCCGATCTGATTCAAGGCGCGCGGCCGTGGATCGGCCCGCTCGCCGTCGTCGCGCTGCAGGTGAGCGGACTGAGCTGGCTCGTCGCGCGGCTGCGCGGCATCGCCGCGTTCACCGCCGCCGCCCAGGTGGCGGACGGATTGCTCACCGTCGCCGCGGGCGCGGCGTTCGTCGTCGGCTCGGTGACGCTCATCTTCCAGCGACGACCCGAGCGCCGCGTCGGCACGCTCGCGAGCCTGCACGGCGCGCTTCATGTTGGCATCGCTCGTGGCGCAGTACGGCGTGCGCACGGCGGGCTCCGCGCGCGGATTGTCGGTGGCGACGTGGAGCGCGCATCTCGCGCTGGCGCTCGCCGGCGCCGCCATCGTCACGCGCTTCGTTCCCGTGTCATCGCCCGGCCCCACGCCCGGCGCCGTGCTGTTCCGGCGTCATCCGGTGTGGGCCGCGGTCGGGCTCTACGCGTTGTTCTCGCTCGCCGGCGTCCCCGGAACGCCGGGCGCCGCCATCTGGCTCGAGGCCGCGCGCGACCTCGTGCTCACGCGACGGCTGGGGCTGTTGCTGCTGCTCGGCGGCGCGTGGGTCGTGTCCTTCGCGGTGGCCATGCAGCAGCTGCGCGAGGCGTTCGGCATCAGCGCCCCCGACGAGGTCCCGCCTCAGCCCGTGCCGCTTGAGGCGAGGTTGGCGATGGCAATCGGGGGATCGGGCTGGCGTGGATGCTGGCGTTGAGGGTGATGGGGTAGGGAGGCGGTCGAATCGCGTCGCCGGGGTTCGTCTACGGTGACTCTCGATCCGTCCGACGCGACCTCAGCCACTGAACGGTGGCAAGCTGTTCGCGCGCCCGATCGAAGTTGGGATCGCGGGCCAACGCGTCGACGTAGGCGGACTCCGCGCTCACGAGGTCGCCATGAGCCTCGTATTCGAGACCCTCGAGGTACTGTCGATACGCGTCGAGATCGTCGGTCCTCTCGCGTGCTGGGATGTGGACCTGACGCCCGACCGCGCGGAGCCTCTCGGCAGCACGGGCATCAATTGGCCGCCTAGCCGAATGGCCACTCTCATGATGGATTCACCCGTGGCTCCTTCGACCTGCGCCGTGCCGAGCACCCTTCCCTCGCCGCATCGGCAACCTCCGCGAACAGGATGGGGTCGGCTCCACACGGATGATGTTGCCGCTGATGATCGTTCCCGCACCGGCGCGCTGGGCGGCCCGCGAGGCCAGTGGGTCGAGCGGCGAGCCGCGAGCGTTTGCACTCGCCAGGAGGTCGAGCACCTTCTGGGTGCTTAGGACGGAGACACCGGGATCGCTGGCAATCGTGGCGACGAGCTGACTGCTCACGACCAGCCCCATTCGCTGGTGGTCCTCGGGCTCGGGGACGTTGTGAAACGGGAGGATGGCGATCGGACCCGTCGGCGAGGGCGGAGGCGACAACCACATCGACAGGCCAGCGACAATTCCGATGGCCAGAGTCGGGACCGTCACCCAGAGCCAGGGAAGCTGCCTGCGCGCGCAGGCGGCCGGCACCGCCTCGAGATCGATTTCATTCAGCAACTCGACCACCAATCGCGCGTTCGCGGGTCGTAGACCGGGCTCCTTGGCCAGGAGTCGCATGACGAGGTTCGCGAGCCGTTCGATCCTGCGCGTGCTGGGTTGCGGATGCGGCGGATCTTCATTGAGCAGCGAGAAGAGAATCTCGGCCTCGCTCCCGCCCCGGAACGCACGCCGACCGGTCATCGCCTCGTAGAGGACCGCGCCGAGCGAAAACAGATCGGCGCGCGCGTCTCCCTCGATGGCCGCGGACCGCTCCGGCGCGGCGTAGGGAAGCGTTCCCAATCCCGAGCCCGGCCCGCTGTGGCTCGACGCGCCCTCGACGCGGGGCAATTCCGAAATCGGCCAGCTTGTGAGGTGCCGTCGTCCGCAATGAGGACGTTCGCTGGGCTGAGGTCACGGTGGAGAACGCCGTGGTCGTGTGCGTGAGCGAGCGCGGCCGCGAGCTCGCGCGACAATCGAAGCAGCTCCTGACTCCCAAGGGGTCCGCTCTCGAGTCGCCTTGCGAGCGTCACGCCCTCGACGAATTCCTCGACGAGGAACCAGGTGCCGGAAGATTCTTCCAGCCCGTGAACCGCGACGATCCCGGGATGGGCCAACCGCGCCACGGCCCGCGCCTCACGCTTGAGCTGGGCGGCGGCGTCCACGTCGCAGGCGGGCGAGTCGAAGAGACTCTGAGCGCGACCCCGCGCCCCGTGCGCTGATCGACGGCCAAATAGACGCTCCCTGTAGGATCCGCTCCCCAGGATCCTCGCGACCTCGTAGTGCAGGATCGTGCGCCCGATCATGTTCCCGAACTCCGCAATCCGCGGTGCGCGCGCCCGGACCATCAGGTGGATGGACATGCGGCGGAGAACGACACGTTTCCGAGCGGGCGGACGCTCCAGGTTCGTTCACGGAGCCTCGTGGCTCCGGCGCTCGGTAGCATAGCCGAAGCAGGGCGTCACTCGATCCTCGAAAACTCACGGCGGGGCCGTGGGGCGAGCCCTCGGTCGCGCGGCTAGGAGCGAATCGCCACGGCGTTTCGCCGCTCGAGAGCCTGGCGCACGCTGGCCCTCGATCGGTCCGGATCCCACCCCAAGACGGACTGGAAACTTCCCCACTCGCCGGCGAGCAGCAGCACGTAGATCTCGCTTCGCGCCGCCGCGCTCCATCTCGTCGACGGTGTGCTGCGTCCACGCGAACGCCTCCGGCGCCGTGAACCTGCCTCGGATCGACTCGGACGAAGCCGCGGCCGTCGGGTGCGGCCACGGCGAGCGTGTCGGTGGGGTTGCGTCCGCTGCGCTGCTTCATCTCGTCGATGACGTCCCACGCCCGCGCGCCGGCCAGCGACTGATCGACGAGGCGCCGCATCACGGGCTCGGGCGCCTCGAAGCGGACGAGCGCGCCGTCGTAGAACATCGCGGGAGCGGGCGAGTCCATGGCGAGCGCGTGCACGTCGCGCGGGATGGGATTCGCGACGTAGGTCTTGAAGTTTCGGAACTGCGGCTGAGTGAAGTCGCGCCACACGTCGAACTGAACGCCAGCCGCCGAAGCCGACGGTGACGACCCAGAGTGCGAGCCACGCGCGCGCGACGAAACGCGGCCGGCGGCGAACCAGGACGCTGAGGACGATCACGACGGCCACGCCCGCGGCGAGCAGCTCCGCGGTCGGCACCAGGGCGCGGCCGATCCATTCCACGAGCAGCGCGAGGAGATAGATCATGCGAGGGCGGGACTAGCCCGTCTTCTCCCTCTTCTCGCTCAGCCGATCCACGACCTTCGACGCCCACTTTCCAAACGGTCCCGACTGCACGAGCGCCTCGCGCAGCCGCGCGAGATCGATCGATTGGGCCTCGGGTGTCGTGTGGTCCTCGATCTCGAGCCGCGCCTCGCGCGCGAGCCATGCGGCGAGATCGCGCACCGTGCTCGCGTCGTTCATGAGACGAACGATGACCCGCGAGTGGGGCGGACCCATCGAGAGCAACACCGGCGTTGGCTGCGCCGGCGTCTGCAGATCGGCGACGCCGAAGAGCTGGAACCACAAGTCGCCGTCGCTGTCGGACGAGGAGCTCAGGTAGAGGCGACGGGCCTCGAAGAGGTCGCGGAGGGTCGAGCCGTAGCGCCGCCTCAGGGTCAGTGCGCCGTTGCCGATGCACCACTCCGCCCGGCCGCGCGCAGAGCCAGACGGCGCCAGCGGCGAGCGCGATCGTGAAGGCGAACGCGACTGCCGCCGTGGCGACGAGGCCCGAGTTGCGTGGGATCTCGCGCGCGACGACGAACGTCGCACCGGCGGCGAGCATGGCCAGAGCGCTCGCGACCTGCGCCTGCCGCCGGCGCGTGGTGAGGTTCGGCACCAGTGCGCGCTCGCCTTCCGGCGTGACGATCTCCTCCCAGCGGTCGGGGAGGGCGCCGCGCGGTGCGTCCGCCGCTTCGACGAGCCTCAGCTCGGTGCTCAGCGCGCTTGCCGCCTCCATCCGCTGGTTGCGCGTGCCGAGTCGCGACAGCTCAGGTGCTGCGTCATCGTGTCGAGCACCAGGTAGTCGCGTGGCGCGGACAGGACGATGCGGCGGATGACGTCGCGCTCGAACGATCGGCTCGAGCCGAAGCGGCCCGCGCAACCATGTGACGGTGAGCCGGCCCGACGCTACGAGGATCCGATCATCGCCCCACAGCAGTCGCAGCAGCTCGCCGATCGCGGCGATGCCGCCCAGCGTCCAGATCGAGAGCCAGAACAGGAGGAACACCCCGACGAGGACGGCGGGCGTGACCTGGAGCGGCGCGCGCCCGGGGTCAGGAGGCATGCCGGTCAGCAGAGCGATCGCGCCCTTGACCAGCATCCAGATCGCGAACGTCTCGCCGAAGGCCCAGCCGCAGAGCCAGCACCGCCAGGAACGCCGCGCTGAAATAGCGACCCGGGTCACCGGTCACGAGCCGAATTTCGAGGCCTTCGTTGGTGCGCTCGCCGATCATGTCGAACGGTTATCGGCCGTCCGGTGCGGCGGCTTTCCGCCCCTTCCCGGCGCGGTTCCCGGCTACGCCGCGCGCCGAAGGGTTTGCGGCGACGCCGTCGAGCGTCGAGCCTCCAAACACGGAACAGCGTGAACGCCATCCACGCCAGAGCCACGATCATGATGAGCGGGCCGAGGACCTGGCTCGCGCGCGCCAGCTCGTGTTCGTGGCCGAGCCTTCCGGTCTCCGTCATCAAGTATTCCCAGTCATGGAATCCGTACGGAGTGCTCTCGCCCGTGTTTCCACCCAGGAGCGGCAGCTCGCCGGTTCCGGCGTCGTCGATGTACGGCGCCAGATCGAGAAAGCTCTCTCCGAACCACCACAGCGCGACCCCAGCACCGAACGGGTCGCGGGTCTTCAGCAGCAGCACAAGGCAGCACACCATCGGCATGATGAGCTGCCCGGAGCGACCCACCCAACGTGCGCACGAAGTCTCCGAACGGCGCGAAGAAGACGTGTCCGGCCTCGTGGAACGGCAGGTTGACGAGGTGCAGGAACGACTCGCCGACCCCGTTGCTCTCGATGCTCGTGGTCATGAGCCGCAGCCCCCAGAGCGTGAGGGAGTGCGAGCAAGGCCGCGCGACCCGCGACGGCCCTCGGTGGCGAGGGTGTCACGGCGAAGAGCGCTCGCGCACCCACGACGCGGCGCGCTCGGCCCGCTGGCGCATAGACGATGAGACGCGGCTCGGCCGCAGGGACAGGCTCGCGGTCGGTTCGGCCCCGCCGCCGGCGTCGCCGGCGGCGACGCGGCCCGCTCGAGCCTTGCGAACAGGGTGCCGCAGTAGTCGCAGAGCAGGTTGCGATCCTCCTGCTCCATGTGACAGCGGGGGCATTGCACGGAGAATCAGTCCTCGGAGGGATTCGTGTTCTTGGACGGGAAGCCGCCTCCGTTATCGGCGCGCCAAGACGCCACCCACAGTCCCCGGACCGAACAGGCCACAAAGAACATCCGCCGGCGGGATCACTCCCGCCGGCGGATATCGATCACGACCACGACGTCGACGTCGTTCTCAGCGGACCACGCCGATCTTGCGTCGGATGATGTGCAGGGTCTCGCCGGTGCCCTGGGCCTCGATCAGCACCTGGTAACCGCCGCTCGCGACCACGGAGCCGTCGCCGTTCCTGCCATCCCAGACGAACGTGTTGAGTCCCGCCACGCCGCCCGGCGCGCCGCGCGCGAAACTCTCCTGCCGCACCAGCTGGCCGGTTTGACGTGAAGATGCGCAGGGTGACCGACGCTTGGTCGTCGAGGCGTGTAGGCCAGTGTCGTCGGCTCGGTCGGCGGATGGAACGGGTTCGGGTAGTTCGTGGCGAAGGCGCCGGTGCGCGTAGGATCCACGAGCGCGACCTGGAGATTGAGATCCGACGTGAACGCGCCGGACGTCGCGCGAATCCGGTCGTGCTCCGGCTCACGCGGGCTCAAGAAGTCGGCCCGCGCGTCACCGTTCGCGTCGGACGCGTTGTCGGTCGGCGTCACGGTCCCGGTTCCGGACAGGAGCGCGAACGCGACCGGCTGATCCGGGACGCCGTTCCGGTACTGCGTCCATCACGCGCGCGGTCAGCGTGGCGTGCTTGTTGCCGCCCACCCAGCTCGGGTTCGAGGCGAGCTCGACCTGGCTCGGCGGGCCCGGGGCGATCGTGATCGGATTGCTCGTCGCGGGCGCGTTCCCGCGTCGTCGCGCGCCACCAGGACGATCGGCTCGGCTGCACGTGTACATCTCGGAGATCGAGCGCTGGCCGCCCAGCAGCTGGAACTGCGGCGTCGAGAGGGTCCCGCGCCCGGTCGCATGGCTGCTCGCGTTGCTGCACCTCGATCGTCACCGATGAGTTGATCTCCGAAATCACGGCGCCGGCGTCGTTCGTCACCTTGACGGTCAGCGTGAAGAGATCGCCCGCGCGGGCGGTCGGCGGATCGACCGAAGCCACGAGGTGGAAGCCGCTCGAGATCGCGCGCACCTGCGTGGAGCTTCCGGTCCGCGACGGATTCGAGACGTCCGACACGGTGACCCGCTGGAAGCCGCCGGTCGCCAGCCGCAGCGGCATGTCGGCGCGACCGTTCACCATCGCCTGATCCGCCGGCACCTGCGACAGCGGATCGGCGCAGGTGATGTGCACGATGTCCGTGGGCCCGGTGACCGGGTTCCACCACTGGTCGGTCGCCGAGCACGGTGAGATGTGAAGGCGTAGTTGATCGATTGATCGATCGCCGCGCCCGTGCGCCCGGTCGCGGTGCCCGGCGCGGGCGACTCACCCGGCGCGAGGACCAGCACGCGCGAGAATGCGCCGCCGACGATGTTGACGCTCGGCCGGACGTGTTGTCCGCGATCGACGAGTTGTCGACGTCGTGCGCCGTGATCGTCTGCGTTCCACTCTTGAAGAGCGTTCCTGGGAAGACGAGCTGGCCGCTCACGAGCGTCGGTCTCGGCCGGAATGCCCGCGAACTCGTCCGTCGACGTCAGCGCGATGCGATCGCCGATGCCGCTCACGACGTTCCAGTATGCGTCCACGGCGCGCAATCGGTGATGGGAAGGGCGTGCCCGCCATCTCGGTGTTCGGCGTGCCGATCTTTGCCGTCGGCCGTGCCACCTCTTCGCGGTCTCGCCCGGCAGGATGACCTGAAGCTTCGTGAACGAGGCGGGATTCACCGTGATGTTCACGCTGGTTCCGGTTCGGGGCGGCGAAGAGAAATCGGTGCACGTGAGTCGCACCGATGCGAACCGGCATCCGAACAACGTCACCGGGCCGCTCCAGACTCCGGCGACGAACGTGATCTGGGCGGGCGTGCTCGTGCCCGTGCCCGTGTTGGAGCCGAGGACCGCGTCGCCCGTGTAGTCGTAGACGGTGTTCCCGCTCGTGTCGGTCGCGCGGATCGTGACTGTGAACGGCACGCCCGCGACCTGAGGCGACGGGATCGCCGAGAACGCGAAGTTGTCCGCCGCGTTCGGGACCACCTGGATCCCGGCGCTCGTCATCGGGGTGATGCTCGAGTTGGTCTCGATTGGTCACGGTCAGGGTCTGCGTGCCCACCGTCATGAGCGTGAACGAGAGCTGGCGGAAGCCCGCGGAGAGCGTGCCGTTGACGGGCGTGTCGGCGGGATCGGTGGAGGAGGCGAGGCGCACCGCGTCGCTGCTCGGCACCTGGTTCCAGTAGTCGTCGGTCGCGATAGACGTTGACGGTGAAGCTTCGCCCGGCCGCCTGGCTCGCCGGCACGCCGGTGATGCCGCTCACGCTTCCCGGAAGCGGCGACTCGCCGGGCATCACGAGCTGCATGCGCCGGAACGGGCCGGGATGAACCACGAAGCCGTTGCTGGACCCGCGCTGGGACGGATGCCCCTGCACCTCGGCGTCGAGGACGCGTTCCGCCGCTCGAGGGCGTCTCGTCGGCGCGGTAGACGGTGACGTTCCGCTCCACTGGCCCGACGTCAGGGTCACGCTGGTCGGCGAGATCCTGCCCTGCGCCGAAGCTCGTGAGCTCGCGAAGCAACACCGTGCCGGTGAAGCCGCTCACGGCGTCTCCGTTCGGGTCGCGCGCGGTGATCGTCGCCGGGAAAGAGATGCCGGCGGTCTGGCTGCCGGGGATGTTCGCGAAGTCGAGTCTCTGGAGCACGATGCGATCGCACGAGCGAGCTCGCGCCGTCCGGAATCGTGACGTCCGTTTGGTCGTGCGCGTAGACGGTGAAGTTGCCGCCGGCGTTCAGGATCACGAGGAAGTCGCCCGTGCCCGCCGACGAGCTGGGCGGCTCGCCGGCAGCGACGCGCTCGCGTCCGAGCTCAGGATCCGGATCGTGTGGGACACCGTGCGTCACGAGGTTCCACGACGCGTCGCACGCGTTGACCCGTGACGGTGAAGGGGATCCCCGCCGTCTGGGGGCTCGGGGTTCCGGTCTTGCCTGAAGTCGTTCCGGGGCCGCGGTCTCGCCCGGCAGCAGAACCTGGAGCCGAGAGAGAAGGTGCCGGCGTTCGCCGGTGCTGCGACGAGCTGCGCGGCCACAATGAGAGTCACCCATACCGCCCCATGAGCCGCACGAAGTGCTTGGCGCACGACAAACCTCCTTGATTGCGGGCGCCCCGCGTACGGCGCGGGGCGCTCGCTTCATGCTACCTCAGGACGCTGACCCTCTGGATGACGGAACCTTCCGGTGCCGGGATCCGGACGAAGTAGATTCCCGACGGCACCCTGACATTCATTTCGTTGGAACCGTCCCACACCAACGTCTGCAGGCCGGTGGCTCGGAACTCGTTCAGTAGCTTCTTCACGACGCGTCCCTGCATGTCGTAGACCGTCACGCGCACCGTGCCCTCACGCGACACCGCGAAGGAGAGCTGCGTGTTCGGGTTGAGCGGGTTGGGCCGCAGCTCGGCGTTCAGGCAATTGCCCTTGTCGTGGCCGTCCTTGCCCCTTGTCCTTGTCCTTATCCTTGTCCTTGTCGCCGTCCTTGCCCTTGCCCTTGTCCTTGTCCTTGTCCTTGCCGTGATCCTCGTCGCCGTCGTCGCCGTCGTGCCCGTTATCCTTGAACAGGGCGACGACCGTGTTGCCGATCCGCGAGCGAGGCGCGAATGCTCGGCGTCGACCAGCGCGCACGGCAGGTTGCACTGGAGAACAGGCCGAGAAGCGCCTTGGTCGGGAAGCAGACGTGGATCCCGAGCGTGTCGCAGTCGGTCTTGTCCCTCTGCCCTTGCCCTTGCCATGGCCGTTGTTGTCACCATTGCCGTTGCCGTGGCCATTGCCGGTGCCGTGGCCGTTACCGTTGTCGTGGCCGTGGCCATGGACGTTGCCGTGACCGTCGCAGTCGCCCTCGTCGTCGCAGCTCACGCCACAATCGTCGCGGTCGTGGTCGTCGTCGCCGTGATGGTCGCCTTCGAGCTGAGCACCACCGAAATCATGGTCGCCATGATGACCGTGGTGGCCGTCATGGTCGTCGTCGCCATCGTCGTCGCCATCGTCGTCGCCGTCATCGTCACCGTCGCCGTGCTGGCAGCGGACGTCGATGTGCGCACCGAGGCAACGCCGCGATCGACTGGCCCTGGAACGTCAGCCGGAGGCTCGACAGGTCGACGTCGCGAAGATCGAAGGAGTGGTTGACGGCGCGGACTCGGAAGCACGTGGCGTCCTTGCTGGTCTTGAACTTCCCAAGCAGGCACGCGCGCCCGGAACCTCTCCGCCGGGATTCGGGGGTCACGTCGTTGACGGTGATCGCCGTGGTCGCGGTGCCCGTGGCGCCGTGTCCGTCGTTGCCGCTGAACGCGACGACGTGGCTTCCGGACTGCGTCGAACCGGGCGTCCACGAGAACGTGCCGGTGTTGTTTCCGTGATCCGTGAACGTCGCCCCTTCCGGCACCGCGCTCGCGGACAGGGCGACCGGGTCGCCGTCCGGGTCGGAGGCCGTCACCGTGAACGACAGGCTGGCGCCCTCGTCGACCTGCTCGGTCGAAGGAGCGGTCACCGTCGGCGGGTGATTCTCCAGGGGCCGCCGCCGGTCACGGTGATCGCCGTGCTCGCGGAGCCGGAACCGCCGCGATGGTCGAGTCCGCTGAACGACGCGGTATACGTGCCTGCCTGGCTCACGGTCGGGGTCCACGTGAAGGTCCCGTGTCGTTGCCGTGATCGGTGAAACTGGATCCCGGAGGCAGCGCGCTGCCGAGCAGCTCGACGTGGTCACCGTCGGGATCGATGGCGGTGACGTCGAAGCTCGGGAATGAACCCGCCGCGATGATCTTCGTCGCCGGAGCCGTCAGAACCGGCGCATGGTTTTCGCCGCCGCTCGAGCCCGTGACGACGATGTCGAACAGTTCGGTGACCGAGGCCCCGAGCGAGATCGCAGTGACCGACGCGTGGTAAGTGCCGCGCTTCCGGTCGGGGAGTGAGCGAGATCGTCGTGGTCACCTCATTCGTGCCGGTGCCCGGAGGATTCAGCGTCCCGAACGTCGGCAGGGCCGCGGTCAGCGTGATGAGTGCGCCAGGCACTCCGGATGCGTGGACCGGGACCGACAGGAATCCGCCGTCGGCGACCGTCACGTCGTCGATCGGCGTGATCATGAGCGTGGGTGGGCTACCGACGCGGAGGTGCGTCACGCCGGTTCCCGACAGCGCGTTGGCCGCGGTAAACAGCACATCGTACTCGCCCACGTCACCGACGCCCGGCGTCCAGTTGAACGTCGCGGACGTGTTCGACCCGTTCGAGTGAACGACGCGCCGCCCGGAACGCCGGAGGCGGTCAGGGGACGTGATGGCGTCACCGTCGGCATCGCTAGCGGTGACGGGGAACATGAGGTTCGTTCCCGCCGTGACCTCCTGCAATGGAGGAGCGACGACCCGTGGCGCCTGGTTCGAGCCCGCGGCATTGATCGTCATCTGGAACACGCGAACGCTCGAGACGCCTCCCGCCGTGGCCGTCACCGCCGCCGAGTAATCGCCGACGAAGGCGGCCGTGGGCGCCAGGGTCACGGTGGTCACGACGACGCCGTGTGCCGACCGTAGGCTGGTTCAGGGTCGCGAACGGAGGCAAAGAGGCCGTGATGGAGATCGGGCGTCCGTCCGCGTCGACCGCGACGACGGCCACGTTCATCGTGGCGCCGGCGTTCAGGCTGACGTTCGGGATGGGGGACAGCGCCGGCGCTTGGGCATGGGCCGGAACGACCGGCGCGAGACAACAGCACGCCCAAGGACATGATCTTGAGAAACGTATTCACGGTGCCTCCTCGAGTCCGCAGGCTCAGGGTCGGGCAGAAACACACTTCGCCCCACACTTCGGCGAATCGTCCCGCCCAAAGCAGGCCACGTGCCGCAATTCCATGCAGAAAGCGTCGCGCGCGGGAGTGGGCGGGGATCTGGTTGCTACGGGCCGATTCCGCACGTTGCATAACGCGAGGAGAGCCGAAAGAAACACCGCGGACCGCTAGGGAATCGGAACGGGTGGGGTGAAACGACCACCCGAACTCATGCAGTCCGCTGCCCGGGGATTGCAGATTGAATTCCGCAGGCGTGCCGCCTAGGGCCGGGTGGGGAACTTGGCTCCTCAGGACGAGTGGCGCCCCGAGGGACGCCACCCGCTCCTGCTCGACACTTCTCTCGAGATCGACGGCTCAGGCCGGCGATGGCTGGCTGAATCGTTTGTTTCACCTGCTGCTCCGCCGACTTGAGACGGTAGGCAGCGACGAGGAGGGCGATGCCGCCGATGATCGCAAACCCAGCGATGAGGCCCATGATCGCGCCGAGCGTCGCGGGGGCGATATCCATGCCGCGACGGCGGCGGCCATGCTCAGCAGCCCCCACGCGAACACCCATCCCCAGGGAGTCCCGCACGTTTCTGCTGAACGGCGACCGTGAGCCCCAAGATTCCCCGACAGGGCAGAGCCAGGAGAGCTTGCCCAGGTCACGGCGAACGCGAGCGAGAGCACGGGATAGAAGTACAGGGCGGCCGCGCCGAACGCCGCGCTCACGAGGCCACCGAGAAGCATCAGCCACCACGACCCGAAGGGCTTCACGTCGAAGGAATGGACGATCTCGGTGATCCCGCTGAACAGCGCCCAGATCGCGATCACCAGGGCAAACGCCGCGATGGAGTCGAAGGGCTTGACCAGAATCAGGACGCCCAGGGCGAGCGCGAGCAGCCCGCGGACGACCAAAGACCACCAGATACGGCGGAACGATTGATTGAGCGCATCGGTAAACACTCGAACCTCCTCACGAGTTGCCATTCGTGCCGGGCCCCTAAGGCCTCACCGCGACGGCGACGACACTCGATATCTCGATCGACGACATCCACCTAGTGGTGGGTTCTCGCGGATGCCTTGGCCTGAAGGCGCTGCGCCTTGGCCTTGGTCTCTCGCTCGAATCCACGACGTCGCTCCTGGGCGGCCTGCACCTTCGCCTGGATCTTCGAATCGAGCTGGCTGATCTTGCTCTGGATCTTCGCCTGCCAATCCGCGCGCTCCTTGGCCGCCTCCGCCTTGAATTGGGCGAGATCGGCCTTCATCGCGGCGAGGTCTTCCTTATTGACGGTGTCCGTCACCTCCGACATCGCCCGCCGGTAGACGGTTCCGCCCAACGCCTCCATTCGCATGTCGACGGGGGTGATCCACTCCTCGTCCACCAGGGCCACCACGGCCGCCTTGTTGGGCGTCAGGGCCTTCGAGACGTCGTCGAGGTAGTCGCTGCCCACCACGGACATGATGGAGGTCGAAGGTGCCACCGGCGGCGAATCCCAGCGTCGCCCCCACCGCCACGCCTGTTGGACCGCCCAGGACGCCGATGAGGCTACCCAAGGAAGTCCCGATAAGGCTGCCGATCGGGCCCACGTCGTCGCCCTGCCTCGTCGTCGTGAAGCCCTCGGCGTTCTTGGAAATGACGGCGTAGCCGTAGATGGCGATCGTGCCGTCGCTGTCGAGCTCCAGCAATTCCTTCTTGCCCTCGTAGGCCTTCCGCTCGTTGTCGAATACCACCACCAACATCCGATCCATGTTGATCTCCTTTCGTGAGGTCGACGCGTCCAAGGAGAGCAACGGTGGGGCCAGCGGTAACCCACGAAATTGCAGGGGTATCGTCCGGCGTTCGAGTGATGAGGTTCGACAATTGGCGAACGTCGCCACTCCCCTCGATCGGTTGTCCGCCCGATCGAGGTGCGCTCGAAGCCGGCTACTGCGGTCAGCGCCCGTTCGATGATTTCCCTCACGCCAACCGCCTCGGACAGCGATGCCCCTCCTGCTTGAGGGCCGATCTCGTCGTGCCGATGATTCCCGAGGCGTGGAGCCGCCCACCCGGTCGCTCGGTCAGGTTCCATGGTCGGAGGTCATCATGGAGTTCAGGATCCAATTCAACGGCAAGAACTACGGCAGCGTCGACGAGATGGCGGCCGACGAGCGTCAGCGCTACGAGCAGGCCATGAAGAGCATCGCGCCGTTGCTGTCCGACGCCCGCGTGAAGGAGTCGACGCACGTGTGGGACGGGCCCGCGGGCATTCACACCAGCGTCCACACGCGGATCGTCGTGAACGACCGCACCTTCAAGGGCCCGGACGAGCTGCCGCCCGAGCTCAAGCAGCAGCACGACGAGGCGATGCGCAACCTGGGCGCCAAGGCATCGGGAGGATCACGCTCTCGGTGCAGACCCATCACCACTCGGCGAGCGGTGATGCACCGTCCGCCGGCGATCCTCAGCAGAGGACGCCGGCGAACACGAATCCCGGAATGATGCGCGTCGAGATCAACTTCGGAAGAACGCTGCTCGGCATCGTGTCGGTGGCCGCGACCATCGTCGCGGCGTGGCTGCTGTTCGGCCCGATGCTCACGGGTCGGCACTGACTCACCGGTTTCCGGTCACCCGCACGAGCGGCTCATGGTCCAAGTAGTGAATGTGCGCGCATCGCGATGGACCCGGGCACTCCTTGTCCTTCTTTGGGTCTTTGCATCGACCGTTGCATTCGCACAGGCGCATGGGCATGCATCCTGGGATGCCGTCGCGAAGAGGATCGCGACCACGAGCCAACCCGACAGCACCGCGGTGCTCGTGTTGTTCGACCAGGATCTGTGCGACTACCTGCGCGCCCGATTGCCGAAGAAGTTCACGGTGGTCGCGTTCCGACACCCCGCGGTTCCACTGAGCGACGCCTTCGAGCCTCTTCAGGTGGGGCGAATGTATCGTGACGCATCGACCGCGACCGGGCCCTTTCCAGAGGTGTGGGTGGTCGGCAGGCGCTCGGACTCTGCCGCAAGGAGGCGCGCCGCCTGGTTCGCGAATTCCGCAGCTTCAAGGTTTCGTCGACGGCTGCTCCTCGACAGCCTCGGCACGCTTCAGGAGAAGCTCGCATTCTCCCGATGGGTCGATCAGCCTCGCGGGGTCGCGCAGCGCTTGGACATGATGAGGGCTCAAGCCTGGGCCGAGAGCGTGCTGGCGGTTCGTGCTTCGAGTCCCAAGCCGATTCCGATCACGCGCCCGTTCAGTTCCAGCGAGCTGTATGTCGACCCCGACACGCTCACCTACTACATGGCGAGGCTTCCGGACACGTCCTTCTATGTGATCGGTGGGTGCTCTGAGGTTGAAATCACGATGTGGAATGCGTCCGAAAAGCTGGGATCGCTTGGCCCCGGGGTCGTGCCACCCCTCGTCGGTCGCATCGATGACAAGAACCCGTCCGTCCGTGATCGCGTTCAAGAGGCGCTGCTGTACGCGACTCAAGACGATCGGATCCTGGCCCGGACCGGTGGCGACTACATCAGGTGCTACGAAAGCGCCGGCGCGGCTGCGCAGGATGTGGTCAAGGCGTGGTGGGAGAAGTACGCCCGATTCTGGTCGGCGGATTCCGTTCGATTGCACTGAGACGCGGAGACCTTCGATGGTCGAGCATGGAGGTTCCATTCGATGACGACGACCGCGACACCCTCGGCGATCACGATCCCCTACCGGTTCGACACGAGCGCCGTGTGGCGAACGATCCTGACGGGTGCATTTGGGCTCAACGCGCTCCTCATTATATGTGTGCGGCCTTCTGCGCGATCGCGCGCCCGTGGCCGACGACCGCCGCGCTCGCCGGGACGGAGCTGTTCGTGCTCGTGTTCACGCGCCTGCTCATCAAGCATCAGGAAGGCTCGGTCGGGACGCTGAGCTCCGATCGGGTCGACGTCGAACCGAGACGTCCTCTTCGGCGTGTCATTGCCCGGCCCCAACGGCAGCTATCCGCTCGATCACTTCTCCGCGATTCGCGTCGAGTTCAGGTCGGGACCGATTCAGCCCGGGGTTCAGGGCGGACCCAACGAGAGTCATCTGGCTCGATCGGCAGGAACGGAACGCCGAACGTCGCGCTCAGCTCGAACGGATGAGGGCGCGGGCAGGATCGTCGGCAAACAGTTCGGCGCTGCGCTCGGGCTTCCGGTGGAAGAGGTGGGAGCACCGAGAGATCCGTATCTAGCGACCTCGCGCGGTTGCTGATGTCTACGATTCGAGATTGCGCCACGACGCCGGGCGCCCACCTTCCGTCCAAATCGCGCCAGATACAGGTAGGAACTCTTCAACCGCTGCGCGGCGGCGACGCGCCGCCGGTCGACTTCGCGCGGCGCGATGAACACCCACCCCGTCTTGATGTCGCGCGCGAGGAGCGTCGCGCGACGAGGTCCGTGACGAGGCGTGGTACGAACCGCGCCGCAAAAGCGGAGAAGCAACAACGGTGTTACCCGGCCCAGCATCGTCTGATTGGCGCGCAGGCTGTTCAACAACCACACTGCTGTGAATCATGAAGAGTCCGATGATGACCACGATCTGCGGTCGCCACACCTGCCGGATGTAGTGGCGGATTTCCTCGCCCGCTCGGCGGGCTCGAGGCGATCGCCTCACGAGTTCCTTGCTCGGCTCGAGAGCGAATGCGCTTATCTCGCGCGACTGGTCCTCGCACAGCAGGCAAGAGTGTTGGGGCGACTGCGCGGACTCGTGCCTTCCGAGCCTGCCAGCCGCCGCGCGAATCCCGGTACATGATGCTGTGCGTCACGGCGAGCACGGCGATGCGCTGCACTCGCCGACCCACCTGGAACGAGCATGCCCAGCTTGATAAGCGCGCGTTGATCTCTCATCCGCGGGCGCGGCGGCGGGGACCGGACCGGCGAACTCCATCACGGTGCCCGCCGCAATGTCCGCGAGGAATCGGGCGCGAGTACGCCACAGATCGCGCGCACGCAGGATCAGTACGGCGATCGAACCGAAGTAGCCGAAGACCGCAACGACGCTCAGGATCACTGCGGCCCAGGGACCGATGTCGGGCACGCGATACCCGTTGGGGATCGCGAGCGGCAGCGATGCGACCGCCAATAGAATCGCGAGCGTCACACCCATCGCCGTCAGCTGCTTGCGGGCGACCGCCGTCGCCGCCTCGCGCTCGATCGCGGTCTCATCGGCCGGGTGCCGGCGAAGGGAAGGCCCGCGCACCAGCGTTCGGGTTCGGATTGGTCGTACTGCGGTTGGAGCGCGCTCATGACTCCGTGCATCGGCAGTCCTTCAGGAACGCATGAGGGGGTCAGAGAGCGCCCGCCTCCCGCCGATACCTTCCACCACGGAGTCCCGCCCAGGGAGCCGATGAGAAAGGGAGGGCCAACGGCCATGATTCATTCATCGACCCTGCAACGCTGCGGAAGTATCCCGATCATTGAGTCCTCATTGAGTCGTGACGACGGTCGTCGTCGTTGCACTCCTTGCATCGGGCTGGGACGAAGCACGCGAGCTGCTCGCGCAAAGGCCCCCGATCCCGTCTCCCTCCCACGACGCGGTGGCCTGCGCGGCACGCGATGGATCACGGTCAACGAAGGCCAATGGCATTGCGACCAGGCGTTCACGACGCAGCGCCGTTCGACCGTGGAGCGATGGTTTCGAGGGGCGATCGAGTCGACCGAGGTGCCGATCACGGGAAGCGTCGAGGGTGAGGTTCCTGGTGGCGAGCTTCGATGGGGCCGTGAAGTGCGAAGAGCGCGCGAGATCGACGCTGACCGGTGTCGTGGGCAGCACGCAGATCTTCACCAGCCGCGCGGCGCTCAGGCGCTGGAGTCGGGGTGGCAATCGCGCCGCGATCCTGCACGTCACGGCGCGAGCCCGCAGTCCGCGATGATCCTGCTCGTCGGATTGGCGGCGATCGCCCTCCTCGGGATAGGGTTCGCAGCGTACTACCTCATGCTGATGATCCGATCACGTGAACGGCATTCGGCTCCGCTGCCTTCCATGGAGCCCCATTCAGCCGCGCTGAGCCTGCGGTCGTCGCGCGCCAAGGAGGGATCGCGTGCCGTCGGTCTACGATCTCAGCCGGCGTTCCAAAAGCGTGCTGCGGCCGATCGTGCGCAGCCTGGTTTCCGCCGGAGTGACGCCGAACCATCTCACGCTCGCCGCCGTCCTCGGCTCGATCGCGATCGGCGCTGCCCTGTTCGCGGCGGCCGGCCAGCCCCGCAACCTACTCCTGCTCCCGGTCTGCGCTGCTCGCGCGAATGGCGCTGAATGCGATGGACGGCATGGCGGCGCGTGAGCACGGGATGAAGACTCGATTGGGCGGAGCGCTCAACGAAGTCGGCGACGTCGTTTCCGGACGTCGCGCTCTACCTGCCGCTCGCGGCGTTCATGCCCGCGCGGATGTGGCCCGCAATCGCGTTCACGCTCGCGGCCACGCTCACCGAGTTCTGCGGCGTGCTCGGCTCGGCACTCGGAGGCCCCCGTCGCTACGAGGGCCCGATGGGAAAGAGCGACCGCGCGCTGGTGATCGGAATCCCGACTCGTAAGGCGTTGCGCCCCGAACGATCGAGTGGTGGCCTGCGCTGCTCTGGGCAGTCGCGGGTCTGGCCCCGCTCACGTGTTGGAACCGCGTGGCGCGGCGCTGCGCGAGCCGGTCGCGGTCACCTGATCGTGATCCTGCCTCTGGCGGATTCTCCGGTGCTGCGCATGGCGCTCGTGACCGTGGCGCTCCTTGATCCTCGCCACGGTGATCGTCGCCGTGCTGCGGCGAACGCGACCGGCCTCTGACTTCGGCGAGCTGAGCGCTCGCGTTCGGTCGTGGTGGGTGATGGTCGCCGTGTTCTTCCTCGCCATCCTGCTGGATCAACGCGTCTCGCTCTTCTTCTTCGCCTCCTCAGCTTCTGGCGCTCGACGAGTACGTCACGCCGCTCGACACGCGGCCGGCCGATCACCGCGCGTTGTTCTGGCGTTCCCTCGCCGTGCCGGTGCAGTACCTGCTCGTCGGCACCGGCTGGTACGGGAATGTTCGTGTTGTTCATCCCCGTCTACTGTTCCTGTTCCTTCCGCTCCGCGCTCGTGCTGGCCGGTGAGACCAGGGCTTCCGTGCGCTCGATGTCGCAGATCCAGGTGGGGGCTGATGGCGTTCGTGTTTGGTCCAGCCACCTGGGCGCTCTGCTGTGCTTCACGGAACCGCGGCCGGGCCAGGGTCAACGGCCGTACGCTGCCCTGTTCCTGGTGTTCGTCACGCAGATGGGGCGACGTGCTCCAGTACACGTGGGCGCAAGCTCATCGGCCGCCACAAGGTCCTGCCGACGATCAGCCCGAACAAGACGTGGAGGGTCTCGTCGGCGTGCGATGCTGAGCGCCGCGGCATTGAGCCGTACCATCCGATTCCTGACGCCGTTCGGCGTGGGGAGACGCTCGTCGTCGTCGCGTTGCTGATCGGCATCGTCGGGTTCTGGCGGCGCGGTGATGTCGGCGGTGAAGCGTGACCTCGGCACCACGGACTTCGGCTCGTTGATCCCCGGGCATGGCGGCGTTCTGGATCGCGTCGACTCGCTCTGTTACGCGGCGCCCGTGTTCTTCCACTATGTCCGCTATTTCTACTAACCGACTGCGGACGTCATTCAGGTCCTGTTCTTCGCGCTGCTCGTCCGGCCCCTTCATGGCACTGTTCATCGGACTGCGCGCGCGCGGGCGCGAGCATTTGAACGTGCCGGATCCGTTCGTGATCGTCGCTAACCACTCGAGCCACCTCGATACCGGTCTCGCTGCTGAGCCTGTTCCCGTTGCGGCGACTCCGCCGCCTGCGGGCCCCGCGCCGCGGCCGACTACGTGGCCGCAACCGCATCGTCATGGCTCACGTCGCGCACGCTGTTCAACATCCTGCCCATTGCGCGCAAGGACATCCACGACGACGACCATCCCATCGAACGCATGCGCCTGACGCTCCTGAACGGCGAGAGCCTGCCGCTGTTTCCCGAGAGGGCACGCGGAGCGGAGGCGACGAGGTCGGCGTGAGCTGAAGGCGGGGATCGCGCACCCTCGCCGAGCAGGTGCCGGGTCTCACCGTCGTGCCCGCCTACCTCGGAAAACATGGGCCGCGTCCTGCCCAAGGGCGAGTTCCTGCCGGTGCCATTCTTCTGCGAGAGGTACGGCTCGGCGCTCCACGAACGCTCACCGGAACGCGGGAGGAGATGCTCGCTCAAAGGTGCGCGGAGCCAGAAAGCCCTGCGAAGCGGCGATACCGGAACGCAGGCGGTGCCCGAACTCAACCGCGGGTGACCAGCATGGCACCCGCCATGGCCCCGGCGGCGCATATGCTGATCAGCCCGCGGCGCGCCTTCCGCCGCGCCATCTCGTAGGCGAGCGTCGTGCAGTGATCCGCCCGCCGGTGGCCGCCCACGGATGTCCCGACCGCCACCGAGCTGCCGTTGACGTTCACCCGCTCCCAGTCCACCGGTCCGGTGGGCGGGCCCTTCCAGCCCTTGCTCCCACGCCGACACGTTCGCGATCACCTGCGCGGCGAAGGCCTCGTGGATCTCCAGCGAGGTCGATGTCGGCCAGTGCGCACGCTCGCGCGCTTCAGCAGCCGGGGCACCGTGATGGCCGGAGCCATGAGCGAGCCCTTCGTCCGGGTGGATCGGCCGCGTACTCGATGGCCTCGATGAACGCGAGCGGCTCGGCGTCCCTCCTCGCGCGCTCGCGCTTCGCTCATCAGCAGCACCGCCGAGGCGCCGTCCGTGACGGGCGAAGCGTTGCCGGCGGTGATGGTCCCGGTCGGATCGAACGCCGGCTTCGAGCGCGGCGAGCCGTTCCATGCGAGGTGTCGGGCCGCGGGCCGCTGTCGTGCTCGACGCCCTCGACCGGGCACGATCTCCCGCGCGAGGCGCTCGCGCGCGGCGACCGCGTTGCGGTGGCTCGCCAGGGCGACCTCGTCCTGTCGCTGCGCGCGGGATCTTCCATTCGCGGCGCGGTGATCTCCATGTGCTCGCCCATCGAGAGCCCGGTGGTGGGCTCGCGAAACGTCGCGGGATCGGCCCCGGACAGCCACTCCACGCCGCCCGCGATGCCGCAGTCGATGCGCCCGCGCGCGATGGCGTCGGCGATGATCGGTGGCGCGTCCGCAGCCCGGTGATGCAGTAGGAAGAGACGGTCTGCGCCTCGATGCTCGCGGGGAGCCCGATCTCGAGCACGATCTCGCGCGCGAGATTGGGCTTGCCCGGCTCCGGCACGACCACGCCGAAGGCGATCGCTTCGACGCCGGCGGCGTTCACCTGGTGCCGATCCAGCAGACCCCGGACCGCGTGCTTCGCCAGCGCCAAGCGGCCCGAGCGAAGCGAATGCTTTGCCCGCCTTGACGAACGGCGTCCGCGTTCCCGCGACGATCGCGACCCGTTCACCTGCGCGTCCTCCAACCGCCGCCGCGGCGCCGTGCGCCGCTGAACGGGATGCCATATTGAGCCTCGGGCTCTCACCAGCAATACGTAACCGAACGAAGCATACT
>ERZ1370068.4415-contig-349_pt1 | contig 34536 bp, 37 predicted proteins | sample MGYA00561227_ERZ1370068 | MGnify/ENA primary metagenome ERZ1370068 (study PRJEB38410, sample SAMEA6850437) | metagenome | study: Metagenomic assessment of the ecological functions of the soil: analysis of the soil microbiota associated with the...
GGTTACGTATTGCTACACGATAGGCGTCGAGCTGCGGAAACGCGGACGTACAGCACGGCAGAGATGCTCACCGCGACCGTCAAGGTGTAGTCGAGCCGAGCAAAGCGACGCGGCGGCGATCAGTCCGGCGTTCGCGCCGATGTTCTCCTTGGCGACGATGTGAGGCGCCGCCGCCGGTGGATACGCGTGAATCGTCTGCCGATAGGAGAACGCGACAATTGCCAGCAGCGCCGCGATGACCAGGCTGGATCGGCACCGCGTAGATGTAACGCGCCGATGCCGGCAATGACGAGCGTCGACGGATAGGATGAAGTCGGTGGCATGCCACCGAGGAGAGCGCATCGACGACAACACGGCGAGGCCCGCAGGCGCCGTGGTGCGCCAGGTGAGAAGGGATTGATGTCGACGAGAAGACGTTTGAGCGAGAACGCGCAACTTTCAGCGATCCCGCGTTTCTGACGGCGGCTCGGACGAAGTGTCCTGCGGCGGTTGTCGCCGGTTCGCCCCGGTTGCTCGGTTCCTCGGGTACCGCGAGTGGCGTGCATTTAGGCCGACTTCGAAGATATGATCGCTACAGGTCGAACGCAATCACGACCGCGATCTTCTGAACTCAACGGCTCAAAAAACTTTAAGGGACTTTTAGTAGCTTCAGTCCGCGCGCGCAGCGCCGTTTCAGCGACTTTTTAGGAGCCTTTTGGCCCGCTTTTAGGCGGCGGTTTCCTTTAATTCTGTCGTCATGTTCTGGTCGCTGGCGGTTGTCGTCGCGTTATCGCAAGTACGTCGTGTCTACTCCGGCGCAGAGTTCGTCACGTGGCACGGCGGGTTTATATCGGACGTCGGCCGCTTGTTCTCGTCGACGTCGCCCTCCAATCACCTGTTTCGCAATCGTGGCACCACGCCGCGGGTGGACGAGTGGGATCTGAACATGACCGCCGCGTACCTGAAGAAGGCTCCATCCGAATCGTCGCGCGCCGGCGTCGAGCTGACGGTGCAGGAAGGCCGCGACTCCGAGATCTTCGGGTTCTCCGCCACCGCGCCGAACATCGGCGGCGCCGACTGGCTCCTGCACCTCGGTCCGACCAACGTCTCGTACTCGCGCCAGTCGGGAACGGGTCTGACGGTTCAGGGCGGCATCTTCGCGAGCTTCATCGGCTACGACGGGCTGTACGCGAAGGACAACTTCAACTACACGCGGCCGTGGACCGGCGACTACACGCCGTATTTCATGCTTGGCGTGAACGCATCCTATCCAGTGACACCGCGGCTGACGGCGACCGGATTCGTCCTGAACGGCTACTGGCATCTCGCGCACGCGAACGACGTGCCGAGCGTCGGCGGTCAACTCGCCTACAAAGCGACGGATCGCGTGACGGTGAAAGAGACGGTCCTGTACGGGCCACATCAGACCGACACCGCGCTGCGGTATCTGGCGCTTCTTTCGGACAGCATCGTCGAACGGAAGACCGGACCTGTGACTGCGGCGTTCGAATACCAGATTGGGACCGAGGGCGTGGCCACCGCGGGCGATCCACGTCGCGTTGTGGATGGCCGCGCAGGCGCCGGTGAAGTGGGTCGGTCGGTGGACCGTGGTCCATCATCGTGCGTCCCGAATTCGCCTGGGATCGCGACGGTCGCTGGATCGGGGCGCGCGCAGTCCGTCAAGGCGTTCACGTCGACGGTCGAGTACCGGCGGCCGCTGGGGCAGCGCACAGGCGATCGTGAAGCTGGAATATCGCGTCGACGATTCGCGAGGTCCCGGCGGCGGCTTTTTCACCGAGCCGGACGTGCGGCCCGGCGTGCCGAGCCTCACGCCGACGCAGCACCTGTTCGGCGTCGGCCTGATCTTCACATTCGACGGAACGGTCCGTCGAGTAGGAGCCGCCATGGATGCGCTCTTCATCGCCATCACGATCGTGTTCTTCGTCGCTCGCCGTGGCCGTACGTCGCCGCGTGCGAGCGGCTGGAGTAAGCGCATGACCCTCGACTACGCGATCGGTCTTGTCGTGACGGCCGGCCTGCTCGTGTATCTGACGTACGCGCTGCTGCGGCCGGAGAAGTTCTGACATGACTCGTCAACGGCTGGTTTCAGATTCTGCTGTTCCTCGCCGTCGTCCTGGCGGTGACGCGCGCCGCTCGGCCGGTTCATGACGCGCGTGTTCAACCGCGAGCGCACCTGGCTCGATCCGGTGCTGCGCCCGATCGAGCGGCTGATCTATCGCGTCGACCGGCGTCGACGAGACGCGCGAGATGCGCTGGACCGAGTACGCCGTCGGCGATGCTGCTCTTCAGCGTCGTGTCGATGCTGGTGCTCTACCTGATGCAGCGCGTGCAGCAGTGGCTGCCGTGGAACCCGCAGGGGTTCGCGCGCGGTGCCGCCGGATCTCGCGTTCAACACCGCCGCCTCGTTCACGACCAACACGAACTGGCAGGCCTACAGCGGCGAGTCGACGATGAGCTATCTGACGCAGATGGCCGGGCTCGCGTACCACAACTTCGTGTCGGCTGCGACCGGCATCGCGCTCGCGATCGCGTTCATCCGCGGCATCGCGCAGAAGGAGAAGGACACGATCGGCAACTTCTGGGTCGACCTGGTCCGCTGCACGCTGTGGGTGCTGCTGCCGTTCTGCCTCGTCGGCGCGCTGGTGCTCGTCTCGCAGGGCGTCGTCCAGAACCTGCGGCCGTACGACAAGGTCGCGGTGATCGATCCGCAGACGGTGACGGCGCCCGACGCGGCCGGCAAGCCGCAGACCACGGTGGTGACGCGAGCAGGTCATCGCCCAGGGGCCCGTGGCGTCGCAGGAGATCATCAAGGAGTTCGGCACCAACGGCGGCGGCTTCTTCAACGCCAACAGCGCGCACCCGTTCGAGAACCCGACGCCGCTGACGAACTTCTTCGAGATGTTCTGCATCTTCGCGATCTCGGCGGGCCTCACCTACACGCTCGGCCAGATGACCGGCTCGCCCAAGCACGGCTGGGCGGTCTGGGGCGCGATGGCGTTTCTGTTCCTCGCCGGCGTGACGACGGCGTACTGGGCCGAGGCGCGCGGCAACCCGCTGCTGACGGCGGCCGGCGCCGATCAGACGGTGACAGCGCGCGTCGTCCGGCGGCAACATGGAAGGCAAGGAGTGCCGCTTCGGCATCGCCAACTCGGCGCTGTTCGCGACGGTGACGACCGACGCCAGCTGCGGCGCGATCAACGGCTGGCACGACTCGTTCACGCCGCTCGGCGGCCTCGTGCCGCTCGCCAACATCATGCTCGGCGAGGTGATCTTCGGCGGCGTCGGCGCCGGGATGTGCGGCATCCTCGTCTTCATCATCCTGTCGGTGTTCATCGCCGGCCTGATGGTCGGCCGGACGCCGGAGTATCTCGGGCAAGAAGGTCCAGGCCTACGACGTGCAGATGGCGATGCTCGTCGTGCTGGTCTTCCCGCTGACCATTCTCGTGCTGACGGCGATCTCGGTCGTCTCGCCGGGCTTCGGCACGTCGAGCATCACGAACCCGGGACCGCACGGCCTGTCGCAGATCCTCTACGCGTTCACGTCCGGCACCGGCAACAACGGCTCGGCGTTCGGCGGGCTGAGCGCGAACACGCACTGGTACAACGTCACGATCGGCGTTCGCGACGCTGATCGGCCGCTTCTTCATGATCATCCCGATGCTGGCGATTGCCGGCAGCCTCGGCCGCAAGAAGCGCGTGCCGCCGTCGCCGGGCACGTTCCCGGTCACGACGCCGCTGTTCTCGGCGCTGCTCGTCGGCGTCATCGTCATCGTCGGCGCGCTGACGTTCTTCCCCGCCCTCAGCCTCGGCCCGATCGTCGAGCACCTGCTGATGGCGCAGGGCCAGGTGTTCTGATGGCCACGCAGGCACACGCAAAATCGCGAGTCGATCTGGGATCCGGGCATCGTTCGCGGCGCGATCGTCGACGCGCTGCGCAAGCTGCACCCGCGGACGATGGCGAAGAACCCGGTGATGTTCGTCGTCGAGGTCGGCAGCGTGCTGACGACGATCCGGTTCGCGCTCGACGCGGCGGCCGGGCGGCCCGGGCTCGGCTTCGAGCTGCAGATCACGTTCTGGCTCTGGCTGACCGTGCTGTTCGCCAACTTCGCGGAAGCGATGGCCGAAGGGCGCGGGAAGGCGCAGGCCGACACGCTGCGCAAGGCGCGGACCGAGACCACGGCGCAATCGCATCGGTCGCCGGCGGCCGGATCGAAACGGTGCCCGCCACCAGCCTCCGCAAGGACGACGTCGGTGATGGTGAAGGCCGGCGAGTTCATCCCGTCCGACGGCGAGATCATCGAGGGCGTCGCCTCGGTCGACGAATCGGCGATCACCGGCGAGTCGGCGCCGGTCATCCGCGAATCGGGCGGCGATCGCACGCGCGGTCACCGGCGGCACGCGCGTGCTGTCGGACTGGATCAAGATCCGCATCACCGCGGATCCGGGCCACACCTTCATCGACCGGATGATCGCGCTCGTCGAGGGCGCCGAGCGGCAGAAGACGCCGAACGAGATCGCGCTCAACATCCTGCTCGCCGGGCTGACGATCATCTTCCTGCTGGCGGTCGTCACGCTGCAGCCGTTCGCGATCTACTCGGGCGCGCCGCAGTCGGTGTTCGTGCTCGTGTCGCTGCTCGTCTGCCTGATTCCGACGACGATCGGCGGGCTGCTGTCGGCGATCGGCATCGCCGGCATGGACCGGCTCGTGCAGCGCAACGTGCTGGCGATGTCGGGCCGCGCCGTCGAGGCGGCCGGCGACGTGCACACGCTGCTGCTCGACAAGACCGGCACGATCACGCTCGGCAACCGGCAGGCGACCGAGTTCATCCCGCTGCCCGGCGTGACCGAGCAGGAGATCGCCGACGCGGCGCAGCTGTCGTCGCTGGCCGACGAGACGCCCGGAAGGGCGGTCGATCGTGGTGCTCGGCGAAGGAGCGCTACGGGCTGCGCGGACGCGAGCTGGCCGAGCACGGCGCCGTCTTCGTGCCGTTCACGGCGCAGACGCGCATGTCGGGCGTCGACCTCGAACGGCCGCGCAGGTCCGCAAGGGCGCCGCCGATGCGATCGAGCGCTACGTCGCGGCCAGCGGCGGCGACGTCGTCGCCGGAGCTCAAGGCGATCGTCGACCGCATCGCGCGGGCCGGCGGCACGCCGCTCGTCGTCGCGGAACGGACGCGGCCGCTGGGCGTCGATCCACCTGAAGGACATCGTCAAGGGCGGCATCCGCGAGCGGTTCACGCAGCTGCGCGCGATGGGCATCAGGACCGTGATGATCACCGGCGACAACCCGCTGACCGCGGCGTCGATCGCCAACGAGGCCGGCGTCGACGACTTCCTGGCCGAGGCGACGCCGGAAGACAAGATGGCGCTGATCAAGCGCGAGCAGCAGGACGGCAAGCTCGTCGCGATGACCGGCGACGGCACCAACGACGCGCCGGCGCTCGCGCAGGCCGACGTCGGCGTGGCGATGAACACCGGCACGCAGGCGGCGAAGGAGGCCGGCAACATGGTCGACCTCGACTCGAGCCCGACCAAGCTGCTCGACATCGTCGAGATCGGCAAGCAGCTGCTGATGACGCGCGGCGCGCTGACGACGTTCTCGATCGCGAACGACGTGGCGAAGTACTTCGCGATCATCCCGGCGATGTTCGCGGCGGCGTTTCCGGTGCTGATGACGCTGAACGTCATGGGGCTGAAGACGCCGCAGTCGGCGATCCTGTCGGCGGTCATCTTCAACGCGCTGATCATCGTCGCGCTGGTGCCGCTGGCGCTGCGCGGCATCCAGTACCGCGCGATGAGCGCCGAGGCGCTGCTGCGCCGCAACCTGCTGATCTACGGCGCCGGGCGGCATCGTCGTGCCGTTCATCGGGATCAAGATCATCGACGTGATCATCACGGCGCTGGCGTCTGGCGTAGCGGCCGAACCGATGAACATCACCAAGAATCTCATCGATCGCCGTCCTGATGACGATCGTCACGACGCTGCTGCTGGGCGTCGTCGTATCCGCTCGTCGTCACCGGCCTGGCGCAGGTACTGTTCCCGGACAAGGCGAACGGCCAGCTGATCGAACGGGACGGGAAGATCATCGGCTCGCGGATCATCGGCCAGGCGTTCTCGTCGCCGGGCTACTTCCGCGCGCCGGCCGTCGGCCGCGGGCACCGGCTACGATGCGGCGAACTCCGGCGGGCACGAACCTCGGGCCGACGAACAAGAAGCTGATCGACGCGGTCAAGGCCGCCGTCGATGCGCGCGAAGCCGGAGAACGCCGTCGGCGCCGGTGCCGATCGATCTCGTGACCTCGTCGGCGTCCGGTCTCGATCCGCACATCTCGCCGGCGGCGGCGGCGTTTCAGGTGCCGCGCGTGGCGCGCGGAGCGCGGCGTGCCGGAGGACGATGTCCGGCGGCTGGTCGACGCGCACACCGCAGGGACGCCAGTTCGGGTTCCTCGGCGAGCCGGTCGTCAACGTGCTCGAGCTGAATCTGGCGCTCGACGACGCAGTATCCCGATGAAGCGATAGACGCCGATGGCCGACGCCGACCGTCCGCCGCCGAATCGCTGCTGGCGCGCGCCAGGAAGAAGGCCGCGCGCGGCTTCGCGTGTACATCGGCGCGGCGCCGGGCGTCGGCAAGACCTACCAGATGCTCGAGGACGCGCACGAGCTGAAGCGCCAGGGGCTCGACGTCGTCATCGGCTTCATCGAGGCGCACGGCCGCGCCGACACGCTGGCGCGGATCGGCGACCTCGAGCAGGTGCCGCTGCGCGCAGATCGAGTACCGCGGCGTGACGCTGCAGGAGATGGATCTCGACGCCGATCCAGGCGCGACGTCCGCAGATCGCGGTCGTCGACGAGCTGGCGCACACCAACGCGCCGGGCTCGGCGCATCAGAAGCGCTACGAGGACGTGCTCGACGCTGCTCGACGCGGGCATCAACGTCATCACCGCGGTCAACATCCAGCACATCGAATCGCTGAACGACGTCGATCGCCTCGACGACCGGCGTCCGCGTGCGCGAGACCGATGCCGGACTGGGTGCTGAAGCGCGCCGACGAGGTCGTGAACGTCGACGTGTCGGTCGAGACGCTGCGGACGCGGCTGCGCCAGGGCAAGATCTACGACGCCGCGAAGGTCGAGCAGGCGCTCGCCAACTTCTTCCGCAAGGGCAACCTGACGGCGCTGCGCGAGCTGGCGCTGCGGCAGCTCGCGTCCGACCAGGCGGGCAAGGCGCAGGCGTACCGCGCAGCGCGAAGGGCCTCGAGCGTCCGGTCATTCCGGAGAAGGTGATGGTGGCGATGGCGTCGCGCGGCAGCGCCAGGACGCTGCTCCGCGTCGGCTCGCGGATCGCCGGCCGGCTCGCGACCGACTGGTTCGCCGTCTACGTCGAGACGCCGAAGGAGGAGCCGGGCCGCATCAAGCCGGCGGATCACGTCGCGCTCGGCCGACAACATCCGCTTCGCGCAGCAGCTCGGCGCCAAGGTCGTCAAGCTGAAAGGCTCGCGCGTCGCCGACGCTGCTCGTCGAGTTCGCGAAGCGCGAAGGGCATCACGCACGTGATCTTCGGCCAGTCGGCGCGGTCGCGCTGGGACCTGCTCATGCACGGCTCGATCGTCGATCGGTTCCTGCGCGACGTGCGCGACGCCACCGTGCAGATCGTGCCGGTGCGCAGCGACGCAGGCGCCGGACGACGACGCGCCGGCGGGTAGACGCCGATGAAGCTGCGGACCAAGCTGCTGCTCGGGTACGCCGGGTTCGTGCTGGCGCTCGGCGTGCTCGGCGCGTGGAGCGCCCGCACGCTCAGCCAGATGAGCGCGGTGTCGGGCCGCATCATCGCCGAGAACTACGACTCGGTCGTCGCCGCCCAGGACATGAAGGAAAGCCTCGAGCGGCAGGATTCGGCGGCGCTGTTCGACCTGCTCGGCCAGCGCGATCGCGCGCGCCGTCAGGTCGCCGAGCACCGCGCGCGATTCGACGCCGCGTTCGCGAAGGCGGCGGCGAACATCACCGAGAGCGGCGAGCCGGAAGCGATCGAGGCCGATCCGCCGCGGCCGCGACGAGTACTACCGCCGCTTCGACGCGTTTCTGACCGCGTCGGGCGATCGGACCGCGCTCTATTTCCAGTCGCTCGAGCCGCAGTTCAACGCGGTGCGGGCCGATGCCGATCGGCTGCTTCGCCTGAATCAGGAGGCGATGCGCCGCAAGGCCGACGCGGCGTCGCGCATCGCGCGGCGCTGGTTCTTCGTCACGCTGGCGCTGGCGCTCGGCGCTGATGGCGGCGGGCGTCGCCGTCGAAGCTCAGCCTGTCGAAGCGCGATCGTCGGCCCGGTCGCGCCAGCTGACCGCGGCGACGACGCGGATGGCGGCCGGCGATCTCGACGCGGCCGTGCCGGTCCGATCCGGCGGACGAGATCGGCACGCTCGCCGTCGGCTTCAACCGGATGGCCGAACGGATCCGCGAGCTGCGGCGATCGGACCTCGGCAAGCTGCTGGTGGCGCAGCAGACGACCGAAGCGGCGATCGATTCGCTCTACGACCCGGTGCTCGTCACCGACAGCGAGCGGCCGTGTGACGCGCATCAACCCGGCCGCGGAGCGGCTGTTCGGCGCGCGCGCGCCGACACGCTCGGCAAGCCGATCGACGGCGTGGCGCAGCGACCGCCGCATCGCGCAGGCGGTGGCCGACGTGCCTCGCGTGCGGGCGCACGGTCGCGTCCGAAGAGCGCCGGCCGCGGTGCTGCCGTGGGCGGTCGACGGCGCGCGCCGCGCGTTCCGCATCCGCTCGACGCCGATGAAGGACGCCGACGGCCGGCTGGTCGGCGCGGTCACGCTGCTCGAGGACGTCACGCACCTGAGCGAGAGTCAGCCGCCTGAAGTCCGAGTTCATCGCCGCCGCGTCGCACGAGCTGCGGACGCCGCTGACCAGCGTGCAGATGGGCATCCACCTGCTGCTCGAGGACGCCGACGGGCACGCTCGACCGAGCGGCAGAAGGACATCCTGCAGGTCTGCCGCGACGACACCGCGCGGCTCGATCGCCTGATGCGCGAGCTGCTCGATCTGTCGAAGATCGAATCGGGCGCGGTCGACGCCGGTGCGCGCGTCGATGCGCGCCGGCGACGCTCGTCGCGCGACGCCGTCGAGCGCGCTGCGGCTGCAGGTCGAAGCGAACGGGCTGCACGCTGGACGTCGACGTCGCCGCCCGACCTGCCGCAGCGTGCTCGTCGATCGCGCGCCAGATCGAACGCGTCATCGGCAATCTCGTCACCAACGCCGCTGCGCGCGACGCCGGCCGGCGGCACGCATCACGGTGTCGGCGCGGCCGCGCGCCGGCGACGGTCGCGATCTCGGTCGCCGACACGGGCGTCGGGATCCCGCGCGACTACCTCGCGAAGATCTTCGAGCCGTTCGTGCAGGTGCCGCGACGCGTCCGGCGGCGGCGCCGGGCTCGGCCTGACGATCTCGCCGCCGGATCGTCGAAGCGCACGGCGGCGAGCTCAGCGTGCAGTCGGAGGCCGGGCAAGGGATCGACGTTCACGTTCACGGTCCCTGGTCGCGGAAGAGGCACAGCTCATGAAAGTTCTGCATCATCGACGACGAACCGCACATCCGGCAGATGATGCGCCTGACGCTCGAAGCGTCCGGATACGAGGTGGACGAGGCCGGCACGGCGGAAGACGGGCTGGACCGCTTCGGCGACGGCCGCGCGCACGACGTCGTCGTCCTCGATCAGAAGATGCCGGGGCTCGACGGCCTCGAAACGCTGCAACGGATCAAGAACGCGCACGCCGGATGCCTGCGTGCTGATGGTGACGGCCTTCGCGTCGATCGAGCTGGCGGTCGATGCGATGCGGCTGGGCGCGACCGACTTCCTGCGCAAGCCGATGACGCCGGAGACGCTGCGCAGCGCCGTCGCGGCCGCGATTGCCAGCAGGTCGTCGCGCCGGCCCGCTGCAGCGCGGGCGGCGCGCCGCGCCCGTCGGGACCCGTCGAAATCGCCGTCCTGACGCTGAACGGGTTTCAGATCCTCCGCTCGCCGGGCGCCGCGATCGCCATCGTCGCAGCACGTCTTTCGCGTGAGGCACGTCGCCGACGGCGTCGAGTTCATCGTGACCGTGGCCATCGATCCCGAAGCCGTGGAGCGCGTCGCCAGGCTGACGCACCGTCGCCTCGAACCCGGAGGCGCGTTCTGGCGCGCTGCAGGCCGAACGCCTGCTGTCGGCGTACATCTGGAGTGAAGGAAAGGGCCCGGCCGACGGCGCGCCTGATCGTGCGCGACGTGTCTCGTGAGGATCTCGAAGTCGCCTTCACGGTGGGAAGACGGTTAGCGTCGGGTGAATGACCTTGAAACGCCGGGCAGCGCCGGTTAAGGTAGGCGGACTCGGACCAACCTGCGAGGTCGTGGCATGGCTGTCCGGCGGTGCGGTGCGCATCGTTCGGCGTGGATTGGGTGAGACGGCACGACACGACGTCTGGTGGGTTCAGCCGCTGCTGCGTCTTCCTGGGGCTGTCGACGTTCGTCGTCTACGCCACGTGGGCGGCGTTCCAGGGCAATCACTACGCGTACGGCCCCTACCTCTCGCCGTTCTACTCACCCGAGATCTTCGGGACGTCGCCGCACAGCTGGTTCGGTCCAAAGCCGGCGGCGTGGCCGTGCGTGGCTGCCGTTCTCGCCGGCGCTGCTGATCCTGCCGATCCCGGCGCTGTTTCGATTCACCTGCTACTACTACCGCGGCGCCTACTACAAGGCGTTCTGGGCCGATCCGCCGTGCGTGCACGGTCGGCGAACCGCGTTCGACGCTACTGGGGCGAGAACTCGTTTCCGCTCGATCCTGCAGAACGTCCATCGCTACATGCTGTTCATCTCGGCGGGGATTCTCCTGATCCTCGTCCTCGACGTACTGGAAGGCGTTCTGGTTCACCGATCCGGCCGACGGGCGCCCGCGTCGTTCGGCGATCGGCGTCGGCACGCTGGTCCTCGCCACCAACACGATCCTGCTCAGCGGGTATCTGTTCGGCTGCCATTCGATGCGACACGTCGTCGGCGGCTGCGTCGATCAGCTCTCGCGCGCGCCGCTGGGTCTGCGCGCGTACGACTGCGTGAGCTGCCTGAATCGGCGTCACATGCTGTGGGCCTGGATGCAGCCTGTTCGCCGTCGGCTTTGCCGATCGTACGTCCGACTCTGCTCCATGGGCGTCTGGTCGGACTATCGGATCTTCTAAAGCTATCGGATCCGTGCAGCTCTCGAGCTTCGAGCTGAAGCCGACAGCGGCGAGCCGATAGACTGAGAGCTTCTTGAATGGAGTATCAAACCCACGAGCACGACGTGCTCGTCATCGGCGCCGGCGGCGCAGGGCTGCGCGCCGCCATCGAGGCGTCGGCCGCGCGGCGTGAGCGGTCGGCCTCGTCTGCAAGTCGCTGCTCGGCAAGGCGCACACGGTGATGGCCGAGGGCGGCATCGCGGCGGCGCTCGCCAACGTCGACGATCGCGACAGCTGGAAGGTCCATTTCGCCGACACGATGCGCGGCGGCCAGTACGTCAACAACTGGCGGATGGCGGAGCTGCACGCGAAGGAAGCGCCCGATCGCGTCCGCGAGCTCGAGGCGTGGGGCGCGGTGTTCGATCGCACGCAAGGACGGCCGCATCCTCCAGCGCAACTTCGGCGGCCACCGCTATCCGCGGCTCGCGCACGTCGGCGATCGCACCGGTCTCGAGATGATCCGCACGCTGCAGGATCACGGGATCCACCAGGGCATCGACGTCCACATGGAGTGCACCGTCGTCACGCCTGCTCGAGGACGGCGGCCGCGTCGTCGGCGCGTTCGGCTACGAGCGCGAGCGCGGGCGCTTCAAGCTGTTCAGCGCGCAGGCGGTCGTCCTGGCGACCGGCGGCGTCGGCCGCGCCTACAAGATCACCGAGCAACAGCTGGGAATACACCGGCGACGGCCACACGCTCGCCTACGACGCCGGCGCCGAGCTGATGGACATGGAGTTCGTCCAGTTCCATCCGACCGGCATGATCTGGCCGCCGAGCGTGCGCGGCATCCTCGTCACCGAAGGCGTGCGCGGCGAAGGCGGCGTCCTGCAGAACAGCGAGGGCCGCCGGTTCATGTTCGACGACATTCCCGAGAACTATCGAAGCGCAGACGGCGGACAACGAGGAAGAAGGGCTGGCGCTACACGCAGGGCGACAAGATCGGCGCGGCGGCCGCCGGAGCTGCTCACCCGCGACCACGTCAGCGCGCTGCATCGTGCGCGAGGTCAAGGCCGGGCCGCGGCAGCCCGCACGGCGGCGTGTTCCTCGACATCGCGTGGATCAAGGAGCGGCTCCCGAACGCGCGCCGAGCACATCAAGAAGAAGCTGCCGAGCATGTACCACCAGTTCAAGCAGCTCGCCGACATCGACATCACGCCGGAGCCGATGGAAGTCGGCCCGACGACGCACTACATCATGGGCGGCGTGCGGGTCGACGGCGACACGCAGATGTCGACGGTGCCCGGCCTGTTCGCCGCCGGCGAGTGCGCCGCCGGCATCAACGGCGCGAATCGGCTCGGCGGCAATTCGCTCGTCGGACCTGCTCGTGTTCGGGCAAGCGCGCCGGCGAATTCGCCGCGAAGTTGCGCCAGAAGCCGAGAGCAGCCGCCATCGACGCCGCGAGGCCGACGAAGCCGCGCGGCGCGGCCGCTCGGAGCCGTTCGCAGCGCGGCGGCGACGGCGAGGGTCCATATGCGGATTCAGCACGAGCTGCAGGAGCATGATGCAGGACCTGGTCGGGCATCGTGCGCACCGAGTCGGAGATGCAGCAGGCGCTCGAGGGGCTCGACGCGGCTGCGCGCGCTGGCGCGCCGCGTCGGCGTCGCGGCACCGCGAGTACAACCCCGGCTGGCACACTGCGCTCGATCTCCACAACCTGCTCACGGTGTCGGAGGCGATCACGCGCTCGGCGATCGAGCGGCCGCGAGAGCCGCGGCGGTCATTTCCGCGACGACCATCCCGGACAAGGAAGTCGCGCTTTCGGCAACCTGCAACCTCATCGTCCGCAAAGGCCGCGACGGCGCAGATGGAAGTCGTCGCGGGTGCCGATCCGAGATGCCGGCGGAGCTCAGGGAGTGTGGATGGAAGGAGATGAAGTAAGGGCGGGTCCAGGCGGGTAGGGCAGGTAAGTGGCGAAGCTGCTAGGGCAGGGTGGGGCGAAGGATCGAGCGGCGGGATGGATCGGAGCGCCTGCACCGGAGTGCCCGCGGCCTTTGAAGGATATGCCGGAGCGCAACGGCGCGAGCAGGCATCCGAGGCGTGGGGTGGGGCCCCACGCCATTGGAAAGCGAGCGCCTGCGGCATGCCGAGCCAGGAACGAGCGAATCCGAGGGCGAGGGTATCAGCGTCAGCTCGCGCTGGGGGTGGGGCCCCAGCGCCATTAGAAAAAAAGCAGCATCACACATGCCGGCACAAACAGCGACCTTCGCGGTCTGGCGCGGCGACGATCAGGACTGGCCGGTTCGAGAAACTTGCGCGACCGAGGTGTCCGAGGGCATGGTGGTGCTCGACGCCGTGCACCAGATCCAGGCGGAGCAGGCCAACGACCTCGCGGTGCGCTGGAACTGCAAGGCGGGCAAAGTGCGGCTCGTGCTCGGCCGAGGTCAACGGCAAGCCGCGGCTGATGTGCATGACGCGGCTGAATCACGCTCGCCGCTGGACAAGCCGGTGACGGTCGAGCCGATGCGGCGCCTTCCCGCTGATCAAGGACCTCGTCACCGACGTCTCGTGGAACTTCGGGTCAAGAAGCGGCATCAAGCCGTTCACGCCGCGCCGCCCGACGCCGCCGACGGCACGTGGCGGATGCAGCAGGTGGACGTCGACCGCGTGCAGGAGTTCCGCAAGTGCATCGAGTGCTTCCTGTGCCAGGACGTCTGCCACGTGCTGCGCGACCACCACATGTACGACCGAGTTCATCGGCCCGCGTCTTCTGCGTCTACGCGGCGGCGCTCGAGATGCATCCGCTCGACACCGACGGATCGCGCTGCCGATCGCTGAAGCACGAGCACGGCATCGGCTACTGCAACATCACGAAGTGCTGCACGAAGGTCTGTCCCGAGGGCATCACGATCACCGACAACGCGATCATCCCGCTGAAGGAGCGGGTGATCGATCAGCTCTACGATCCGGTGCGCGAAGCTGTTCAGGATGCTGAAACACTGAAGACGTCGACTGAGGTCAGCTGCTGAGAACGGGTTCACACAGAGAAACAGCAGCGGAGATAAACGATCCGTTCGTCTCCAGTTCTTCGTTGCTCTGTGTGAGCCCGCCCGTCCTCTCGCTCCCGCCAGGAGCAACGCCATGGAGTTCACGCTGAAAACGCCTGTCGCCCGAAGCCGTGCCCCGGGCGCTGGCCAAGGCCGAGCGATATCGGCTGCTCAACGAGCCGGGCGAGGCCGAGAGCATCTGCCTGGACGCGCTCGACGCCGACGCCGACAACCAGGAAGCGCTGGTGACGCTGCTGCTCGCGCTCACCGAGCAGTTCTGACCACGATGCGACGACGACGGTCACGCAGGCGTCGAAGAACCGCGGAGCGGATCCGAGCGACACGACCGCGCCTACTACACCGGCATCATCTGGGAGAACGGCGCGCCAAAGCGCGCCTCAGGCGCGGCGTGCCCGATTGCGGCCCGCGCGCCTACGAATGGTTGCGCGAGGCGATGAACTGGTACGAAAAGCCGAAGCCGTCCGCCCTGCACGGCAACGACGACGCGCTGCTGCGCTGGAATGCCTGCGCGCGGCTGATCATGCGCGACCGGCGGCTGGTTCCGGCGCCGCGACGAGCGCGGAGAGCCTCTGCTGCTGGAGTGACGCGCGCCTACTTCGAGAGATGGAACGGCACGCTGGTGACGACGATGTTCGGCCGGAAGAGCAGCGCGCCCTTGATGAGCAGCGACGTCTGGTTGTGCAGCAGATGCTGCCACCAGCGCGCCGGCACGAACTCCGGCAGGATGACCGTCACGTAGTCGTTCGGCCTTCGCCGCGGCGGCCTGCTCGATGTACTCGAGCAGCGGCTCCATCAGCGAGCGGAACGGCGACGGCAGGACGACCAGCTTCACGCGCCCGCCCCACGCGGCCCAGTCTTTCCGCAGCTGTTCGGTGCTCGCCGGATTCACGTCGACGTAGATCGCCCGGACATCGTCCGACAAGCGTCTCGGCGTAGCGCAGCGCCTCGACCACCGCGCGCTGCAGGCCGCCGATCGGGATGAGCACGGTGTTGTGGACGCGCGTCTGCGGCTCGTAGCCCTTCAACGTCAGCTCGGACGCGACGTGCTCGTAGTGGCGGTGCGTCGCCTTGAACACCGTCACGATCAGCGGGATCAGCAGCAGCACGATCCACGCGCCTTCGAGCGTCTTGGTGACCGCGACGATGATCAGGACGATGCCGGTCACGAGCGCGCCGAAGCCGTTGATCGAGCGCGCTGGTCTTCCACCCGGGCTCTCTGCGTCTTCCGCCAATGGATCACCATGCCCGCCTGCGACAGGGTGAACGAGATGAACACGCCAATCATGTAGAGCGGCAGCAGCGACTGCGTGTCGCCGCGGAACGCGACGATGAGGATCGCCGCGAAGGCCGACGAGCACCAGGATGCCGTTCGAGAAGGCGAGCCGGTCGCCCTGGTTCATGAACTGGCGCGGCAGATAGCGATCGCGCGACACGATCGACGCGAGCCGCGGAAAGTCGGCGTACGCGGTGTTCGCCGCGAGCACGAGGATCAGCGTCGTGCCCGCCTGCAGCAGGTAGTAGAAGACGTTCGGCCCGCCGAAGATCGCCCGGCCCAGCTGCGAGATCCCGGACTCGGCGGTGTTCGGCACGACCTTGTAGGCGTGCGCCAGCACGGTGATGCCGACGAACATCCCGATCGCCAGCGTCGCCATCGTGACGAGCGTCGCCGAGGCGTTCTTCGCCTCGGGCGGGCGGAACGCGGGCACGCCGTTCGAGACCGCCTCGACGCCGGTCATCGCCGTGCAGCCGTTCGCAAACGCCGTCAGCAGCAGGAACGTCGTCAGCGGCTGCTGTCCGGCGTTCGCCGGCAGCGGCGTGTCGACCGGCACGATGCCGCCGGTGAGATAGCGATACAGCCCGGCGGCGAGCAGCAGCGCGATGCTGAACGACGAAGAAGTAGGTCGGCACCGCGAAGATGTTGCCCGACTCCCGGATGCCGCGCAGGTTGCCGACGGTCAGGATCGCGAGAAACGCGAGGCACATCTCGACGCGATACGGATCGAGCTGTGGAAACGCCGACGTGATCGCGAGGACGCCGGCGGAGATGCTGACCGCGACCGTCAGCGTGTAGTCCACCAGCAGCGACGCCGCCGCAATCAGCCCGGCGGTCGGCCCGATGTTCTCCTTCGCGACGATGTAGGCGCCGCCGCCGGTCGGGTAGGCGTGAATCGTCTGCCGATAGGAGAAGGCGACGATCGCCAGCAGCGCCGCGATGACGAGGCTGATCGGCACCGCGTAGACGAACGCGCCCACGCCCGCGACGACGAGCGTGGCCAGGATGAAGTCGGTCGCGTAGGCGACCGACGACAGCGCGTCGGACGACAGCACGGCCAGGCCCGGTGACGCGGGACAGGCGCTCGTGGTGCGCCAGGTGCGAGGGATCGGTTTGCCGACGAGAAGACGTTTGAGCGAGAACGCGGAGTCCTCAGACATCCGCGCGCCCTGACGGAGTATTTCACAGGTGTGCTTCCGTGTAACGCCGGCGGGGTTAGCTGACACGAGGCTGGGGACTCGGACTGTCCCTCGGCGCTGCCGAACGCCGATACGCCCCAACAACACTGGGTCCCCGCATCCTGCGAAAGCGGGATTTAGGCCTCTTCGAAATTACGCGTCGTGCCGCGGAATGTCAATAGCGGGACATTGTCGGCGCCGGGCGCGAGGGCGCGCGGGCGTACTCGCGCGTCATCCGCGCGATGTTGGAGATCGAGATCTCCCTTCGGGCACCGCTCGCATTCGCCTTCGTTGGGCAGCTGCCGAACCCTTCGGCGTCGGCCTGCTCGATCATCGCGCACGACGCGGCGGTAGCGCTCGACGCTGGCCCTGCGGCAGCAGCGCCAGGTGCGAGATCTTCGCGCTCATGAACAGGTGCGCCGACGCGTTCTTGCAGGCCGCGACGCAGGCGCCGCAGCCGATGCACGCGGCCGAGTCCATCGCGCGTCTCGACGACGTCCTTCGGAATCGGGATCGCGTTGCCGTCCGGCGCGCCGCCGCACGTTGACCGAGCACGTAGCCGCCCGCGGCGATGATGCGATCGAACGCGCTGCGGTCGACGACGAGATCCTTCACGACGGGAAAGGCCTTGGCGCGCCAGGGCTCGATCGGTGATGGTGTCGCCGTCCTTGAACCGCCGCATGTGGAGCTGGCAGACCGTCGTGCCGCGGTCGGGTCCGTGCGGCGACGCCGTTGACGACGAGGCTGCACATGCCGCAGATGCCTTCGCGGCAGTCGGAGTCGAACGCGATCGCGTCCTCGCCGCTCTTCGATCAGCCCTTCGTTGACGACGTCGAGCATCTCGAGAAACGACATGTCGGGCGAGACGTGGTCCGCGGCGTAGTCGACGAGGCTGGCCCGCGGCGGTCGGCCCGGCCTGTCGCCAGATTTTCAGATTGAGCTTCATGATCCTCACGGCTGATCGCTCGTCGGGATTGCGTGCAGGCTGAGCTCCGACGCTCACCTGCCGAAGCCCAGAGCCTAGTCCGTTACTTGTAACTCCGCTGCGTCGGATGCACTTCCTCGAACGCGAGCGGCTCCTTGTGCAGCTCGGGCTGCTTGCCGACGCCGTTGAACTCCCACGCGGCCACGTACGATATAGTGCTCGTCGTCGCGCAGCGCCTCGCCGTCGGGCGTCTGGCTCTCCTCGCGGAAGTGGCCGCCGCACGACTCGCTGCCGGTGCAGCGCGTCGAGCGCCAGCAGCTCGGCGAACTCGAGGTAGTCGGCCACGCGGCCGGCGTACTCGAGGCTCTGATTCAGGTTGTCCGGCGTCCCGGGCACCGAGACGTTGCTGCCAGAACTCGTCGCGCAGCTTGCGGAATCGCTTCGAGCGCGCGCCGCAGGCTCGGCTTCGTTCCGCGCCATCCCGACGTCGTCCCACATGATCTGTGCCGAGCTCGCGGTGAATCTCGCGGATCGCCGCGGTTGCCCTTGACCGACAGCAGCCGAGTCGATCTGCTTCTGCACGTTGTCGGCCGCTTCCTTGAACGCGTCGTGGTCGGTCGTGACCTTCGGCAGCGTGCTGCTCGCCAGGTAGTCGCCGATCGTGTAGGGGATGACGAAGTAGCCGTCGGCCAGGCCCTGCATCAGCGCGCTGGCGCCGAGCCGGTTCGCGCCGTGGTCGGAGAAGTTCGCCTCGCCCAGCACGTGCAGGCCCGGGACGTTGCTCATCAGGTTGTAGTCCACCCACAGCCCGCCCATCGTGTAGTGGATGGCGGGATAGATGCGCATCGGCACCTTGTACGGATCCTCGTCGGTGATCTTGCTGGTACATCTCGAACAGGTTGCCGTAGCTCTCGCTTGATGACGTCGCGCGCCGAGCCGCTTGATGGCGTCCGCGAAGTCGAGGTAGACCGCCGAGCCCGCTCTCGCCGACGCCGCGGCCCTCGTCGCACACCTGCTTGGCGTTGCGCGACGCGACGTCGCGCGGCACGAGGTTGCCGAAGCTCGGGTACTTCCGCTCGAGGTAGTAGTCGCGCTCGTCCTCGGGAATCTGTCCGGGCGGCCGCGTGTCGCCCTTCTTCTTCGGCACCCAGACGCGGCCGTCGTTGCGCAGCGCTCTCGCTCATCAGCGTGAGCTTCGACTGGTGGTCGCCGCTCACCGGGATGCAGGTCGGGATGGATCTGCGTGAAGCACGGGTTCGCGAAGAGCGCGCCGCGCTTGTGGGCGCGCCACGACGGCGGTGACGTTCGAGTTCACCGCGTTGGTCGACGAGGTAGATAGACGTTGCCGTAGCCGCCGGTCGCGAGGACGACGGCGTCGCCGGCGTGGCGCTCGATCTCGCCGGTCACCAGGTTGCGGCACGACGATGCCGCGCGCCTTGCCGTCGACGACGACGAGGTCGAGCATCTCGCGGCGCGGCGAACAGCTGCACCTTGCTCGGCGCTGACCTGCCGCATCAGCGACTGGTAGGCGCCGAGCAGCAGCTGCTGGCCGGTCTGGCCGCGCGCGTAGAACGTGCGCGAGACCTGCGCGCCGCCGAACGAGCGGTTGTCGAGCAGCCCGCCGTACTCGCGCGCGAACGGCACGCCCTGCGCGACGCACTGGTCGATGATGTTGACGCTCAGCTGCGCCAGCCGGTAGACGTTGGCCTCGCGCGCGCGGTAGTCGCCGCCCTTGACCGTGTCGTAGAAGAGCCGGTAGACGCTGTCGCCGTCGTTCTGGTAGTTCTTGGCGGCGTTGATGCCGCCCTGCGCGGCGATCGCTGTGCGCGCGGCGCGGGCTGTCCTGGATAGCAGAAGTTCAGGACGTTGTAGCCGAGCTCGCCGAGCGACGCGGCGGCCGACGCGCCGGCCAGCCCGGTGCCGACGACGATGATCGTGTACTTCGCGCTTGTTGGCCGGGTTGACCAGCTTCATCTCGAACTTGTGCCGGTCCCACTTGTCGGCGATCGGGCCCGGCCGGGACTTTCGCGTCGAGCTTCATGCGCCGACCCGCGCCTGGCGCAGGTGCGCCCACACCGCGATGACGATGAACGCCGCCGGCGATCGCGACGGCGAAGACCTTGCCGGCCGTCAGCACGCCGCGGCGTCCAGCGTCGGATGGTCGACGCCGAGCGACTGAAGCGCGCTCGAGATGCCGTGCCACAGATGCGAGCCGACGACGACCATGCTGAGGCACGTAGAAGCCCACGCATCGAGCGGGTTCGAGAGGTTCTCCATCTCCTGTCGATAGAGATCGCGTCCGCCGGCCGGCCACTCGTACTCGGGGCTGAACGCTGAACGCCTTGACGTGAATGATGAGGAACATCAGCAGCCAGAGCCCCGACACGATCATCGTCGACGAGGCGAAGCGTCTTGCGGCTCGGCGCGGCCGGCGTACTTCTTCTGCACGTACCGCACCGGCCGCGCCGCCTGGTTGCCGCAGGAACATCGTGACGGTCTTGTAGATGTGGATCAGGAAGACCAGCGAGCAGCACGATCTCGATGATCGGCAGCAGCGGATTCCGCTCTTCCATCATGTAGGCGTAGCTGTTGAAGACGGCGGGACCGAAGAACACCAGCAGGTTGCCGGCGATGTGGATGATCGAGATAGAGGAAAAGCGCGAAGCCGGTGATGCCGATGAGGATCTTCGTGCCGACCGACGAGGAGAACAACGCCGATTCGCGAGGCCATCAAACGATCAGTTTACTGTTGCGTCACGAGCAGCGCGCAAGTTAGCATCAGGAGTTTCCTGCCGTCATGAAAATCCACGAGTATCAAGCGAAAGCCATTCTTGCGCGTCACGGCGTGCCCGTGCCTCGCGGCGAGGTCGCCTTCAACGCCGCCGAAGCCGGTCGACATCGCCACGCGCCTCGGCACCAGCGTCGTCGTCGTCGAAGGCGCAGATCCACGCCGGCGGCCGCGGCAAGGGCGGCGGCGTCAAGCTCGCGAAGATCGCCGGAGGAGGCCGAGCAGCTCGCGCGCGCCATGATCGGCATGACGCTCGTCACGCATCAGACCGGCCCCGAAGGGCGCGTCGTCGTCGCGCGTGCTGATCGAGGAAGGCCTGCAGATGCACGCGCGAGCTCTATCTGAGCCTCGTGCTCGATCGCGCGGCCGGCAAGCCGGTGATGATGGCGAGCGCCGCCGGCGGCATGGACATCGAAGAAGTCGCGGCGAAGACGCCCGAGAAGATCGTCCGGGTCTACATCGAGCCCGGCGTCGGCCTCGTGCCGTTCGAGGCGCGGCAGCTCGGGTTCGCGCATCGGCCTCGACGGCCCGCAGGTCAACAAGTTCGTCAAGCTCGCGACGCGCGCTCTACGACGCGTTCGTCGCCACCGACGCCTCGCTCGTCGAGATCAACCCGCTGGTCGTCACGGCAGGCGGGCGATCTGCTGGCGCTCGACGCCAAGATGAACTTCGACGACAACGCGCTCTACCGCCATCCCGACATCACGCGAGCTGCGCGACCTCGGCGAAGAGGATCCGCTCGAGATCGAGGCGTCGAAGTTCTCGCTCAACTACATCCATCTCGACGGCAACATCGGCTGCATGGTCAACGGCGCCGGCCTCGCCATGGCGACGATGGACATCATCAAGCTGGCGGGCGGCGAGCCGGCGAACTTCCTCGACGTCGGCGGCGGCGCCAACGCCGGAGCAGATCCGCAACGCGTTCAAGATCCTGATGTCCGACAAGAACGTGCAAGGCGGTGCTCATCAACATCTTCGGCGGCATCCTGCGCTGCGACGTGCTCGCGCAGGGCGTGATCGCCGCGGTCAAGGAGCTCGGCGTGCCCGTGCCGATCGTCATCCGCATGGAAGGCACGAACGTGGACGAAGGAAAGCGGCTGCTGCAAGGAGAGCGGCATGAACTTCACGACCGCCGACTCGCATGGACGAAGCGGCGGAGAAGGTGGTGCAACTGGCAGGCGAATGGCGACGTGAGTCGACGAGTCCGAAATCGAATTCGCCAGATTCGCCGATTCATGAATCGACGAATCACTATGGCGATTCTGATCGACAAATCGACGCGTCTGATCGTCCAGGGCCTGACCGGCCGCGAAGGGCACGTTTCACGCGCAAGCAGGCGGCGGCCTACGGCACGACGGTCGTCGGCGGCGTCACGCCGGGCAAGGGCGGCACGACGCACGAGGGCTGGCCGATCTTCGACACCGTGCACGGACGCGGTCGAAGAAGACCGGCGCGAACGCGTCGGTCATCTTCGTGCCGCCGCCGTTCGCCGCCGACGCGGTGATGGAAGCGGCCGACGCCGGCGTCGCGCTCGTCGTCTGCATCACCGAGGGCATTCCGACGCTCGACATGATGCGCGCGATGACGTTCCTCAAGGAGCGCCCGACGACGCGGCTCGTCGGCCCGAATTGCCCCGGCCTCATCTCGCCGGGCAAGGCCAAGGCCGGCATCATCCCCGGCAACATCTGCAAGGAAGGCCGCATCGGCATCGTGTCGAAGAGCGGCACGCTCACCTACGAAGCGATCCACCAGCTGACGCGGCTCGGCATGGGGCAGACGCACCTGCATCGGCATCGGCGGCGATCCGCTGATCGGCACGTCGCACATCGACGCGCTGAAGCTGTTCGGCGACGATCCCGACACCGACGCGGTCGATCATGATCGGCGAGATCGGCGGCAGCGCCGAAGAGGAGGCCGCCGCCTGGATCAAGGCGCACTTCAAGAAGCCGGTCGTCGGCGTTCATCGCCGGCCAGACGGCGCCGCCCGGACGCCGGATGGGCCACGCGGGCGCGATCATCGCGGGCGGCAAGGGCACCGCGGCGGAGAAGATGGCGGCGCTGACGGCGGCCGGCGTGAAAGTCGTGAAGAGTCCTGCCGATATGGGCAAGGCGATCAAGGAGACTGCCTGACATGGCGCGATGTCGGCTGCGATGCTGCAAGCTGACTGAGGCTCGCAGCTTCTGCGCTTGATATACTTCGGATCTGGCTCGGCGAGCCGTGCTCCTCTATCTCATACGTCGTAAGGACTTGAGAATGTCACCGACAGATCTGGCGGTTCAGGAACAGCAGGCCGGCACCACGCCAGCAGCGCGTCGTCAACGACTTCAGCATTCAGGTCGCGACCGTCAACGGATCGGGCAGCCAGACCGCCAACATGGTGCTGCTGCGCTCGATCCTGCTGATGGGCGTGCCGGTGTCGGGCAAGAACATGTTCCCGTCGAACATCGCCGGGCTGCCGACCTGGGTACACGATTCGCGCCAGCAAGCGCGGCTACATCGCGCGGAAGAAGGAAGTCGACTTCCTGGTCGCGATGAACGCCGGAAACGGCCAAGGAAGACGTGCTGACGCTCGACGCCGGGCGCCGCGGTCGTCTACGACGAGCCGCTCAAGCTGAACGCGCTGCGCAACGACCTCGTCTTCTATCCGGTGCCGTTCGACAAGCTGGTCGCGCCGGTCTGTCCCGACGCCAAGCTGCGCCGCCTCGTGCGCAACATGATTTACGACGGCATCCTCGCCAAGCTGCTCGGCATCGACCTGGCGCTGATGGAGCAGGCGCTCGCCAAGCAGCTCGGCAAGAAGGCCAAGGCCGTGACGCTGAACGCCGGCGCGCTCAAGGCCGGCTGGGACTACGCCGAAGCGAACTTCACCAAGCAGGATCCGTTCGTCATCGAGCCGATGAACGAGACGGCCGGCAAGATCCTCATCGAGGGCAACGCGGCGGCCGCCATCGGCTGCATGATGGCCGGCGTCACCGTCGTCGCCTGGTATCCGATTACGCCGTCCTCGTCGCTGTGCGAGTCGCTCATCGGCTACATGAAGAAGTACCGCGTCGACAAGGCGACGGGCAAGGCGACGTTCGCGATCGTGCAGGCGGAAGACGAGATCGCGTCGCTCGGCATGGTGATCGGCGCGAGCTGGGCGGGCGCGCGCGTCGATGACGGCGACGGCCGGCCCCGGCATCTCGCTGATGGGCGAGTTCGCCGGCCTGGCGTACTACGCCGAGACGCCGGCGGTCATCTTCGACGTCCAGCGCGTCGGGCCGTCGACCGGCCTGCCGACGCGCACCGCGCAGGGCGACCTGCTGCAGGCCGCGTTCCTCTCGCACGGCGACACCAAGCACATCATGCTCATTCCCGTCCTCGGTCGAGGAGTGCTACACGATGGCGCAGGAGGCGTTCGACCTCGCCGAGCAGTTCCAGACGCCGGTCTTCGTGATGATGGACCTCGACCTCGGCATGAACAACTGGATGTCGGACGGCTTCAAGTATCCCGACCAAGCCGATCAACCGCGGCAAGCTGCTCACGCCGAGAAGCTCGAAGAAGCTCGGCGAGTGGGGCCGCTACAAGGACGTGGACGGCGACGGCATCGCCTACCGGACGATTCCCGGCGACGGCATGCCGGCGTACTTCACGCGCGGCTCCGGCCACAACGCCAAGGGCAGTACAGCGAGCGGCCCGACGACTACGTCGAGAACATGGACCGGCTGGCGCGCAAGTTCGAGACGGCGCGCAAGCTCGTGCCGAAGCCGGTCGTCGAGATCGAATGCCGAAGGCGAAGATCGGCTTCATCGGCTACGGCACGTCGCACTGGGCGATCGACGAGAGCCGCGATCAGCTGCGCGAGGAAACCGACGTCGAGACGTCGTACTTCCGGCTGCGCGCGCTATCCGTTCAACGACGAGCTGGTCGACGTTCATCGACGCGCACGAGCGCGTCTACGTCATCGAGCAGAACCGCGACGCGCAGCTCCTGCAGCTGATGAAGCTCGAGCTCACGCCGGAGCGGCAGACGAAGCTGCGCAGCGTGCTGCACTACAACGGCCTGCCGATCGACGCCCGCAGCATCACCGACGACGTGCTGGCGCAGGAAGGGTTCGAAGTGGCGAAGAAGACGGCGCACCGCGCGTCGGCATCGGCGGGCATCGGCGGGTGGAGAATAGACCGATGGCGACACCACTCAAAGTGAATCGAATCGGGCTCGAACCGCAGATCTACAAGGGCGGCAAGACGACGCTGTGCGCCGGCTGCGGCCACAACGCGATCTCCGAGCGCATCATCGACGCGTTCTACGAGATGGGCGTCGATCCCGAAGCAGGTCATCAAGCTGTCGGGCATCGGCTGCTCGAGCAAGAGCCCGGCGTATTTCCTGGGCGGCTCGCACGGCTTCAACGCCGTCCACGGCCGCATGCCGTCGGTCGGCACCGGCGCGATGCTCGCGAACAAGAAGCTGATCGCCATCGGCATCAGCGGCGACGGCGACACCGGCGCGATCGGCATCGGCCAGTTCGTGCACCTGATGCGCCGCAACCTGCCGATCATCTACATCATCGAGGACAACGGCTGCTACGGCCTGACCAAGGGGCAGTTCTCGCCGACCGCCGACCTCGGCTCGAAGCTGAAGACCGGCGTCGTCAACGACCTGCCGCCGATCGACACCTGCGCGCTGGCCATCGAGCTCGGCGCGACGTTCGTGGCGCGCTCGTTCTCGGGCGACAAGAAGCAGCTGCTGTCGCTGCTCAAGGCGGCGCTCGCGCATCGCGGCACGGTGATGCTCGACGTCATCTCGCCGTGCGTCACCTTCAACGACCACGAAGGCTCGACCAAGAGCTACGCCTACGTGAAGGATCACGACGATCCGGTCGAAGAGGTCAGCTTCGTGCCGTTCTTCGAGGACATCACGCGTCGACTACGAGCCGGGCACGACCCAGGAAGTGACGATGCACGACGGGTCGAAGCTGTATCTGAAGAAGCTCGAAGAAGAGCTACGACCCGACCGACAAGATCGCGCGCGCTGAAGCGGCTGCACGAAACGCGCGCGCCGCGGCGAGTTCGCGACCGGCATCATCTACATCGAGCCCGATCGCGACGACTTCCTCGACGCAGCTGAACGTCGTCGACGAGCCGCTGGCGACGCTGCCGCTCGACCGCGTCCGCCCGGGACGGGAAGCGCTCGAAGAGATCATGGAGGCGCTTCGCTGATGGATAATCGGGCAGATTTGGTGATCGGGCAATTGATTGGAGGATCTGGCTGATTGGCAGCGTCCAATCTTCGATCCCCAATCAGCTCTACCTGATCCTACCAGATTCAGCCCGATTCTACGTCCTCAGCGCGTTTACCCTGGCTGATTCGTCTTCGTTGGCGCCGATCGCGATCTTCGGCGACGCGACCGGGTCGTCGGGCAGCCCCTTGTCGTCCACGCCTGGCCGTGCGGATTCGCCGTGCTGTCTCGATCGTTGGGGCCGATCGCCTTCGATCGCGCCCTTGTGCACGTCCGGATCGTGCTCCTGCTGTGTCATCGCCATTGGTGTCATGACGCGCTCCTCCTAAATCTGCTGAGCTTGCCGCCTGATATAATCGCCGGATGACCGAGCGGACGCTGGCGATCATCAAACCGGATGCCGTCGAGCGGCGCGCTCGCCGGACGGATCATTCAGCGCATCGAGGACGAGGGATTCCAGATTCGTGCCATGCGGCGCGTGCATTTGTCGAAGAAGACAGCCGAAGGTTTCTACGCCGTGCATCGCGACGCGGCCGTTTTCGGCAGCCTGACGGCGTTCATGTCGTCAGGACCGGCGATCGTGCTGGTGCTGGAGGCGCCGGACGCCATCAAGAAGTGGCGGACGCTGATGGGCGCCACCGACCCGGCCAAGGCCGACGCCGGCACGCTGCGCAAGGAATTCGCGCGAGTCGATCGAGCGCAACGCGACGCACGGATCCGACGCGCCGGAGACCGCGGCGTACGAGATCGGCTATTCTTTTCGCGGGGATGGACCTCACTCATGGGTAATCTGACAATCTGAGTCAACGGGCGATGGAATTGAAGGATTGAACTGGGCGACTCGTAGCAATTACCCAATTGCCGATTATCCGTTGCCATTCTGAAGGGATTGTGTCCGGCAAGGTCCTCGTCCTGATCGGTCTGGCATCGCCGCCCTCGGCGTGCTGATGATGCTCGGACGTGCCGATTCGGCCGCCTGCCCGGGCGACATCTACGATGCAGGCGCGGCAACTTTTCCTTCTACTTCCCGATCGCGACCTCGATCGTTCTGAGTGTCATCCTGACGCTTGATTCGTCGTCGATGTTCAGGCGCTGAGCCTGCCGGCGATGCGCGAAGCTAAGCGCCGGACGCGCCTGAGTGCGGGCATCGGCGAAGCCAGCGCCTGCAGCGCATGCTGAATCGAAGGCCCGCGCAGCCTGAGTGAAACATATGTCGATCAAACCGGACAGCTGGATCACGCGGATGGCGCTCGAGCATCAGATGATCGAGCCGTTCGTGGACGATCAGGTGCGCGACGGGCGTGATCTCGCTACGGCGTGTCGTCGTACGGCTACGACGTGCCGCGTCGGCGAACGAGTTCAAGGTGTTCACCAACGTCTACAACACGGTGGTCGATCCGAAGAACTTCGATCCGAAGTCGTTCGTCGACATCACGGCCGACGTCTGCATCATCCCGCCCAACTCGTTCGCGCTCGCGCAGCACGATCGAGTACTTCCGCATTCCGCGCGACGTGCTGACGATCTGCCTGGGCAAGTCCACCTACGCGCGCTGCGGCATCATCGTCAACGTGACGCCGTTCGAGCCGGAGTGGGAAGGGCACGTCACGATCGAGATCTCGAACACGACGCCGCTGCCGGCGAAGATCTACGCCAACGAGGGCATCGCGCAGGTGCTGTTCTTCCAGAGCGACGAGCCGTGCGAGACGTCTACGCAAGGACAAGAAGGGCAAGTACCAGGCGCAGCGGGGGTCACGCTGCCGCGACTCTGGCTTATGATCCTGTAAACTTTATCAATTTGACTACTAGGTCCTGACCGCGGTCTAATCCCTTCACTCGCGTTGCCGTGCCGGTTGTCGTTCGTGTGTCGTTCGGTGTCGCCCTCGTGGCGTTTAGGGCGCCACGTTTATTGCGACCAGCGGACGGATAACGGCACCTCCACAGCGCAAGTTCAGGGCCGTTATCCGGAAAGGTAACGGCCCTTTTGGCGGCGCGCGGCTTGTCGCGATCGCGGCGTGAGCGGCAGGCGGAAGGCTTCAGCCGTGCGGGCAGGGAATCAGGAGACGTTATGCGGATTGCCTATCAGGGAGAGCCGGAGCCTTCAGCGAGGCGGCAGCCCGGCGAGTCGACGCCGACGCACCGCTGGTGCCGTGCCGCAGTTTCGAAGAGGTGTTCGACGCGGTCGATGCCCGGGCCGGTCCTCATACGGGATCGTGCCGATCGAGAACTCGATCGGCGGCAGCATCCACCGCAACTACGACCTGCTGCTGGCGCACGAGCTGCCGATCGTCGGCGAGGTGGAGCTGCCGGTCGTGCACCACCTGCTGGCGCTGCCCGGCGCGACGCTCGACGGCCTGCGGCGGGTCTACTCGCATCCGCAGGCGCTGGCGCAGTGCGAGCGGTTTCTGCGCACGCTCGAGCGGCGTCGAGATCATCGCCACCTACGACACGGCCGGCAGCGCCAAGATGGTGGCCGATGCCGGATCGACCGACGCCGCCGCGATCGCGTCGGCGCGCGCCGGCGAGGTCTTCGGCCTGACGCCGCTCGCCTCGTCGATCCAGGACTTCGACGACAACATCACGCGCTTCCTCGTCATCGGCCGCGCGCCGCTGTCAGCAACGCGGTCGCCGACAAGACGACGATCGTGTTCACGCTGCCGAACGAGCCGGGCGCGCTGTTCAAGGCGCTCAGCGTGTTTGCGCTGCGCGGCATCGATCTGACGAAGCTCGAGTCGCGGCCGATTCCCGGCCGCCCGTGGGAATACCTGTTCTACGCCGACCTCGCGGCGGCGCGCGACGACCTGCACCTGCGCGCGCGCGCTGGCGCACCTCGCCGAGTTCGCGCCGATGCTGCGCACGCTCGGCTCGTATGCCGAGCTGGAAGCCGCAGGCGCGGCGCGGCTGCCCGATCCGTTCGAGGTCGTGTCGTGAGCGATCGCCAATCCGCTCACCACCGGGCCGCGCCGCGCGCCGGCGCGCGCGATGCTGAAGGCGGTCGGCTTCACCGACGCCGACCTGAAGAAGCCGCTCATCGGCGTCGCCAACACGTGGATCGAGATCGGTCCGTGCAACTTCCACCTGCGCGAGCTCGCGGTGCACGTCAAGGACGGCATCCGCGCCGCCGGCGGCACGCCGATGGAGTTCAACACCGTCGTCGATCTCCGACGGCATCACGATGGGCACCGAGGGCATGAAGCGCCTCGCTGGTCAGCCGCGAGGTGATCGCCGACTCGATCGAGCTGGTCGCGCGCGGCAACGGCTTCGACGGCGCTGGTCGTGCTGGTCGGCTGCGACAAGACGATCCCGGCTGCGGCGATGGCGCTGGCGCGGCTCAACGTGCCCGGCGCTGATGCTCTACGGCGGCTCGATCGCGCCGGGGCAGTTGGCAGGGCCACGACGGTGACGATTCAGGACGTCTTCGAGGCGGTCGGCGCGCACGCCGCCGGCGAGCATGAGCGACGCGGACTCTGCGCGAGCTCGAGGACGTCGCGCTGCCCGGCGCCGGCGCCTGCGGCGGCCAGTTCACCGCCAACACGATGGCGATCGCCTGCGAGTTTCTCGGCATCGCGGCGCTCGGCAGCGGCAGCGTGCCGGCCAACGACCCGCAGCAAGGCCGAGGTCGCGCGCGGCAGCCGGCGAGCGCGTCATGCAACTGGTCGCGCCGGGCGTCAAGCCCGCGCGACATCATCACGCGCGACGGCGATCGAGAACGCCATCGCGTCGGTCGCGACGACCGGCGGCTCGACCAACGCGGTGCTGCACCTGATCGCGATCGCGCGCGAGGCGGGCGTCGAGCTGGAGCTGGCCGATTTCGATCGCGATCAGCGCGCGCGTACGCCGCTGCTGGCGGACCTCAAGCCGTCGGGCCGCTTCGTCGCGACCGATCTGCACGCCGCCGGCGGCAGCGCGCTGGTCGCCAAGCGGCTGCTCGAGGTCGGCGCGCTTGCACGGCGACGCGCCGACCGTCACCGGGCGGATCGCTCGGCGCGGAAGCGGCGACGCGCCGTCGAGACGCCCGGCCAGGAAGTGGTCCGCCCGGCCGATCGCGCCGCTCAAGCCGAACGGCGGCCTGGTCATCCTGCGCGGCAGCCTGGCGCCCGAAGGCGCGGTGATGAAGGTCTCCGGCGCCGACCGCTCGCAGCATCGCGGGCCGGCGCGGGTCTTCGACAGCGAGGAGGCGGCGTTCGACGCCGTCCAGCGCCAGGCCATCAAGCCCGGCGACGTCGTCGTCATCCGCTACGAAGGGCCGAGCGGCGGACCGGGCATGCGCGAGATGCTCGGCGGTCACCGCGCGCGATCGTCGGCGCCGGGCTGGGCGATTCGGTGGCGCTCGTCACCGACGGCCGCTTTTCCGGCGCCACCCGCGGCTTCATGCGTCGGCCACATCGCCCCGGAAGCGTCGCGTGGCGGCCCGCTGGCGGCCGTCCGCGACGGCGACATCATCGTGCATCGACGTCGGCCGAACCGCAGAGCTCGACGTCGAGACTCGGCAGCGACGATCTGACAAGAGCGGATGGCGCACTGGCAGCGCCGGCGCCGCGCTACACGAGCGGCGTGCTGGCGAAATACGCGCGGCTCGTGTCGTCGGCGTCGAGCGGTCAACCGGTAAGCGAACGTGCACGAGAGTGACGCGATGCGTAGGAACTGGTGACTTCGTGAGCCTATGAAACTGACAGGCGCACAGATTCTGTGGGAATCGCTGGTGCCGCGAGGGCGTGACCGACGTCTTCGGCTATCCGGGCGGCGCGATTCTGCCGGCCTACGACGCGATGCTCGAGCTACCCGATCCGCCACATCCTGGTCCGCCACGAGCAGGGCGCGACGCACATGGCCGACGGCTACGCGCGCGCGAGCGGCAAGGTCGGCGTCGCGATCGCGACCTCCGGCCCGGGCGCGACCAACATGGTCACCGGCATCGCCACCGCGATGATGGACTCGTCGCCGATCGTCTGCATCACCGGCCAGGTCGGCAGCAAGCTGATCGGCTCCGACGCGTTCCAGGAAACCGACATCACCGGCATCACGCTGCCGATCACCAAGCACAACTACCTGGTCACGCAGCGCCGCCGACGTCGCGCCGGCGGTGCGCGAGGCGTTCGCGATCGCGCAGTCGGGCCGCCCGGGCCGGTGCTCGTCGACATCACGAAGGACGCGCAGCAGGCGAGCTGCGAGTTCGACTGGGACGCGCGCCGAGCCGCGATCTGCACGAGGCGCTGCGACGACGCGCTGCCCGGCGACGGCGACTGCGCGAGGCGCGTCGAGCTGATCAACGCGCGCCGAGCGGCCGCTGATCCTCGCCGGCCACGGCGTCATGCAGTCCGGCGCCGAGCGCGCAGGTGCTCGCGCTCGCCGAGCGCGCGCAGATCCCGATCGCCGTGACGCTGCTCGGCATCGGCGGCGTGCCCGGCGTCGCACCCGCTCAACCTCGGCATGATGGGCATGCACGGCGAGGCCTGGGTCAACAACGCGATCCAGGAAGCCGACCTGCTGATCGCGCTCGGCATGCGCTTCGACGATCGCGTCACCGGCAACCTCAAGACCTACGCGCCGCAACGCGCAAGAAGATTCACGTCGACATCGATCGCGCCGAGCTCAACAAGAACGTGCGCGTCGACGTCGGCGATCGCCGGCGACCTGCAGGCCGGCGCTCGACGACTGGCTGCCGCTCGTCGAGCGCGGCGACCGCGTCGGCGTGGCTGACGCCGCATCGACGAGCTCGAAGGGCGACTCGGCCGTCCGCGACATTCAGAACCTGCCCGACGACGGGCATCTCTACGCCGCGCACGTGATCAACGACCTCTGGCGCCTGACCGACGGCAACGCGGTCGTCGTCACCGACGTCGGCCAGCACCAGATGTGGGAGGCGCAGTACTACAAGCACGACGCGCCGCGGTCGCTCATCACCTCCGGCGGCCTCGGCACGATGGGCTTCGCGCTGCCGGCGGCGATCGGCGCCAAGGTCGCGCTGCCCCGACGCCGAAGTCTGGGTCGTCGTCGGCGACGGCGGCTTCCAGATGACGATGGCCGAGCTGGCGACGATCGCGCAGGAGAAGCTCGACATCAACGTCGCCATCATCAACAACGGCTACCTCGGCATGGTGCGGCAGTGGCAGGAGTTCTTCTACGACAAGCGCTACGCGGCGACGCCGATCTCGCGGTCCGAACTTCGCGAAGCTGGCCGAGGCGTTCGGCCTGCCGGGCGTCGACGCGTCACGAACGCGCGGCGACGTGGCGGACGCGGTCAAGGCCGCGCGCACGCCGGGCGCGCGGCGCGTGATCGATTTCCAGGTCGAGCAGGAAGACTACGGTCTATCCGATGGTGCCGGCCGGCGCCGACCTCCACAAGATGATCCGGCGGCCGTCGCCGATCGTCGAAACGGCGCGACTGACGAGCTGAACGCGAGTTCGCAGTCGGCATTCGGCATGCGTGAAGTCAGCATGGTGCATACATTCGCCGTCTACGTCGACAACAAGCCGGGCGTCCTGAACCGCGTCGCGTCGCTGTTCCGGCGCCGCGCGTTCAACATCGAGTCGCTGACGGTCGGCCACACCGAGACGCCGGGCGTCTCGCGCATGACGGTGGTCGTCGACACCGACGAATACGGCGCGCGCCGGCTCGAGGCGAACCTCTACAAGCTGGTGCCGGTGCGGCGCGTCGACAACATCACCACCGCGCCGTCGATCTCGCGCGACCTGGCGCTGATCAAGGTCGCCGCGACCGGCGAGGCGCGCACGCACGTCATGCAGCTCGTCGACGTCTACCGCGCGCGCATCGTCGACGTCAGCCCGGAGTCGCTGGTGATCGAGACGACCGGGACCGGAAGACAAGATCGACAGCCTGCTCGAAGTGCTGCGGCCCTACGGCGTCGTCGAGATGGTGCGCACCGGGCGCGGTCGCCATGGCGCGCGGCACGCAGCGCGCAGCGTGCGCCGACGACGCGCGCGTTGCCGGCCGCCGAGATCGGCGGCGACGTCAGCAGCTGTTCGGTATGAAGTCGAAGTTGCGAGTTGACGGATGGCGTGCTCAGATTGCCGATTCTCAATTCGCAGTGACGATTACGAGGTGCGTATGGCGACGATGTACTACGACAAGGACGCCGACCTGTCGCTGATCCGCGGACGCAAGGTCGGCGGTCATCGGCTACGGATCGCAGGGGCACGCGCACGCGCTGAACCTGAAGGACAGCGGCGTCGAGCGTGCGCGTCGGGCTGCCGGCGACCAGCCGGTCGCGCGCGAAGGCGCAGGCGGCGGGCCTGACCGTCGGCGACGTCGCCGAGGTGTCGCGAAGTGGGCCGACGTCGTGATGATCCTGATTCCCGACACGTCGCAGGCCGAAGGTCTATCGCGAAGAGATCGAGCCGAACCTCGCGCCGGGCAACATGCTGATGTTCGCGCACGGCTTCAACATCCGCTTCGGCGCGATCACAGTCGCGGCCCGACGTCGACGTCGTCGATGGTCGCGCCGAAGTCGCCGGGCCACCGCGTCCGCGAGCTGTACGTCGAAGGGCGCCGGCACGCCGGCGCTGATTGCGATCCACCAGGACGCGACCGGCAGCGCGCGCGCGACTGACGCTGTCCTACGCGAAGGGCATCGGCGTCACGCGCGCCGGCGTGCATCGAGACGACGTTCGCCGGAAGAGACCGAGACCGATCTGTTCGGCGAGCAGGCGGTGCTGTGCGGCGGCGTCAGCGCGCTGATCAAGGCCGGCTTCGAGACGCTGGTCGAGGCCGGCTATCAGCCGGAGATCGCGCTACTTCGAGTGCCTGCACGAGCTGAAGCTGATCGTCGACCTGATCTATCAGGGCGGGCTCAACTACATGCGCTACTCGGTCAGCGACACCGCCGAGCACGGCGACTACACGGGCGGGCCGAAGATCGTCACCGCGGAAACCCGCGCAGGCGATGAAGCAGATGCTCGAGCGACGTCCAGGACGGCACCTACGCGAAGAACTGGATTGCCGGAGAACGACAAGGGCCGGCCCGTGGTTCAGCCAGACGCGCGAAGCCGAGCGCAACGCGCCAGATCGAGCAGGTCGGCGCGCGGCTGCGCGGCGCTGATGCCGTTCCTGAAGCCGGTCGCGACCGACGAAACTGTCGGCGACGCGCTGAGTCGATGCACAACGCAGAGGTCGCAAAGAGCGCAACGAAGACACGTTTATCTCTTCGCGTCCTTCAGCGTCCTTTGCGTTGAACGGTTCTAGAAATATCGTTTCAACCCAAACCCGAACCGCCAGAACGATCCATCCCCGAACGCCGCCAGCGGCGGTCTGAACGCGCCGACCTTGTGATAGACCAGCTCGCCGCCCATCGTCGTCCGGCGATCGAAGAACTACTCGACGCCGCCGCCGAAGTTGACGCCCGGCCTTGGTGTCGGAGTCAGATCCGGTTTGCAGGGTCGGTTCCGAGGCGTGAAGATGATACAGACCGATGCCACCGGTCGTCATGCGGATGGACCGCGCCGCCTTCCCAGTTGTAGACCGCGTTGGCATCGGCGAAAAACGGCCGTGACGGTGCCGTCGAACGAGTGGCCATGGATGTCCCACCATGAGGCGCCGATCTGTCCGCGGAGCAAGACACGCGCGACGTGAGGTAGCGCTCGAGGTTGCCGGCCAGGTCGATCCCGTTCTGGAGGCTGGGCTCCGGGGTCCCGCCGCGCCGATCGATCGCGACCCCACATACCCTTTACGGAGCCGGCGCGCTGCAGATTGGGTGCTGCTGTGCGCTGCTGCACTGGACGCGGGGACAAGTGCCAACGCGACGCCGATCGCCATGCCGTGAGCACACTTCGCATCTTGACGTCCCTCCACCCAGGCCATGTGCAATCAGGTGCCGCGGGGTTTTCCAGCTCCAGGCCGCGCCTGACCTGAGCAGTGCAAATGGTAAGCAATACGTAACT
>ERZ1370068.3277-contig-2393_pt1 | contig 34533 bp, 60 predicted proteins | sample MGYA00561227_ERZ1370068 | MGnify/ENA primary metagenome ERZ1370068 (study PRJEB38410, sample SAMEA6850437) | metagenome | study: Metagenomic assessment of the ecological functions of the soil: analysis of the soil microbiota associated with the...
CCAAGCCACGTATTGCTAGCATGCCGCCAGCACTCAGGGTCGTGCGACAACTCAACTATCGTGCGAGCGGCTGCGCTGCCGACGTTGTAGGCGAGTTCCAGATAGCGAACCAGTTGCGCGGGATCGTTGCGGCACGCCATCACCATTTCCTGCCTGCGCGCTTTCTTCGAGAGCGGATTTGAGCGCGGCATTTGCAATTTGATCGGAGATCACATCCGCACCGGCTATCTGCAGCATGTTGGCAACGCGAGACGCCGGCCAATCTGCGCGCCTCATCAACAGCGGAATCAATTCCGGGACGGCTTTCGTGGCGTCGATCATCACTAACGCTCGCGCCGCAGCAACCGAAAGTAACGCACCCTCTCGTTGCGCGATCGTCAACAGTTGGTCCCAGGCAGCACGCTCACGCAATTGACCAAGCGTCACGATGGCCAACAAACGCTCACGCAAATTGCCGCGGCGTAGCAGACGCAATGCGGCGTGCTGAATACTCAACGCTTTGCCAATCTGATTGAGGTGATCCTTTGATTCATCCAGCAGCGATTCCTGTAGGTGATTCCAGAGGAGCAGAAATTCAGGCAGGTCACGGCGCGCGAGTCTCGGCAGGTCGGAGGTAGCAATGTCGACAGCATTGACGAGGATCGGGCTGCCACACCGCGAGAAACTTTTTTCGTCGCCGTTCGCGCAGCAAGAGCGCGCCTCGCATCAACAGCACGACCGCCAACAGTAGTAATGCGAGTGCGAAGAGAAAGATCGCTACGGACTGAACAATTCGCAGCGTGTCTGCGTCAGAAACGAAGCAGAAGCCCAATTTGTCCGCCGCCCCTCGTGTAGATGTCGCCCTGTCGATGCCATACGGCAACGTAGGACAGTCCCCATTTGTTAGTCATCCAATGCCGGCCGGTGAAACTGAAGTCGAGCACGTCAGTTTTTAACAGACCGCCAGGTACGCTTTCGATTTCCTGTCCAAACGCGAAGCCCGCGCCGACGCTGTTCCGTTCACCGTAGTAGTAACTTCCCTGAAATGCGTGACTGAACGCCGTGCCCTTCCCATTCAAGTGTGCGACATACAACGTGTATGCTCCGCGGTACGCCTTGAAATATCTTTCGGCGCCAAAGATGCCCATGTTCACAATGTCTGATGGATAACGACTGTGCCGCAGCCCCGCGCGACCGATCCAACCTTTGCCGAAGATCCGCTCGACCTGGCCAAAGAATGAAGCGGTCGGCAGGATTTGATGATTCGGGCTGCCCGCGGCTTCGACGGTCGCAATCCAACGCTTCGACTCGGTAAGCGGCTGCACGAAGCCAATCATGAAATTCGCATCGGTCGTCTCGAATCGCCTCACCGCTGAAGCCGTGCCGTAAAGCACCTGGCCCGTACTGAACTTGTGATTGATCGAGAAGTAATACGTTTGCCAATCAGGACGGTCTTTGTTCACGAACTCGTACGACGCTCCCAGTTCGACCACCGTCTCCGGATCGATCTTCTTCGCTGGCTCAGGCTTACCGCTTCTGTCTTCGGGATCAGGAGTAGCGCCGGGTCGCGGCTCGCCCGGTTGCGTCTGAGCGCTCGCGCAGATCGCCGTTACCATCAAACACGCGCACAGAAATGAAAGGCGGAGAACTGTCATTTGATAATTAGGATGATTTCGTCACGCGACGAATGCGGGCCAGCAATTCTCCGGGTCGAAAAGGTTTGACGACGTAATCGTTGGCGCCATGGTCCAAGGCGCGCACAATGTTGTGCTCCTGCGACTTGGCAGTCAGCATGATGATCGGCACGTGATTCCAGGTCGCGTGCTCGCGAATCTTCTTGATTAGTTCGAAGCCATCCAAATAAGGCAGCATCACGTCGAGCAGGACGAGGTCGGGTGGCGCGGCAAAGTTCTCCATGAAATCTACCGCCTGCCTACCGTTCAGCGCAGTTCGAACCTCAAAGCCGCGCCGCGAGAGCATGTGTTCGAGCAGCGTGACTATTATCTGGTCGTCTTCGACGACCACCGCGACACGCTCCGCATCTTCCCGAGTCGACTCTGAGCCTTGATTTTCATGGTTCATAAGCCCCTTCATTCTGGGCTGGGGCCTGTCGATAAAGTGTTTCTGCGGTAATACGAAGGATAGGCGGGCATTGCTACTGTCAGAATTGACAGTCGAGGCTCTAAAGGCGAGAAATGCGTCCAGTAGCCCGACTGTCAAGGAGGGCTTCAAGATCACTCAGTATCGACACTGCGAGCCCTCCTTGACAGTCGGGCTACTGCACCGGCGCAGCACTGAGTACATCACTCGTTCAACGACCTGTCAGTGCCTCAAGTTGTTCTGGGTAACGAGCACCTTGCACAGTGATCTTTGATGCGGCCGCGTCGATCTCATGAAGATCGTCTTCTGTAAGTTCGATTGAAGCAGCTCCGATGTTCTCTTCCAGGCGATGAAGTTTTGTCGTGCCGGGAATGGGAACGATCCATGGCTTCTGGGCCAACAGCCACGCGAGTGCTATCTGCGCGGGCGTTGCTTTCTTCCGATCCTGCGATTTCGCGAAGCAGATCAACCAGCGTCTGATTTGCCTTTCGAGCTTCAGCCGTAAACCGGGGAACGATGTTGCGGAAGTCCGAACTATCGAAGGTTGTGTTCTCGTCGATCTTTCCCGTCAGGAAACCTTTGCCAAGCGGACTAAATGGAACGAACCCGATACCGAGTTCTTCGAGCGTTGGTAAAACTTCTCTTCTCGGCTCCTCCACCACAATGAATACTCGCTTTGCAGTGCTGTCACCGGCTGAACTGCGTGCGCACGACGAATCGTTTGCACTCCCGCTTCTGACATACCGGAAGTGCTTGACCTTACCTGCCTGGATCAAATCCTTCACCGCTCCCGCAACGTCTTCAATTGGCACCTCAGGATCGACACGGTGCTGATAGAACAGATCGATAACATCAACGTTGAGTCGTTTGAGTGACGCCTCGGCAACTTCCTTGATGTGCTCCGGCCGACTATCAACGCCACCAAGACCGCGCGCTGTCGTGGGATCAATCTTGAAACCGAACTTCGTCGCGATCACCACTTTGTCGACGAACAGGAGCCAAAGCTTCGCCTAACGAGTTCTTCATTCGTGAACGGACCGTAGGCTTCAGCGGTATCGAAGAACGTGACGCCCTTTTCGACCGCCGTACGAATGAGTGAAATCATTTCCTGCTTATCTGCTGCCGGACCATAGCCATAGCTCATGCCCATGCAACCCAGCCCGATTGCCGATACTTCAAGATTACTGTTTCCAAGTTTGCGCGTTTCTGCATTGTCGATATTCCCCTCAATCAAAAGTGAGACCAATGTTACCTCCGCGTTTGTCGACAGGCGGTCGCCCACGACTCTTGCGCGCGACCTGTTGCGACACTGCTTGGAAACGTTGCTGGGCGACTGAATCAAGTTTGCTTGTCCGCGAATCCCGCCAACGTGGAGTTGGCGGTTCGTTCAAGTCGAGCTGCAGCTACGCGCCCACTTGGGTTTCTACGCTCTGCGCGGATTGAACACATAGCGCTGATGTCCTGGAACGCTGAGTCGCCATCAAACGGTCTCCGGCCTCGCGTTAGATTGGGTGAAAGGCGTCTGCGCTCATAGGCCGGACTTGAGAACCGCGACGAACTTGTCCGCGCGGACTGTGTCAAGAGCCCGGCGTAGTGCCGCACGTCTCGTCATCAGTAAGCTAGTCCTTCAGTGTGATTTTAAGTGCGACCGGACTCTTACAGTGCGGCTTCGGTGCGGGTCCAGCGAAAGTGAATCACGGCGTCCGCTCTGCCGGGCAAAACAATCTCCTATGACAGGCCGAATGCCGCGATCGCGACACGCCAGTGTTCCCTGAGTTTGGTGGGATGCCGCGAGACCATCGACCGACGATGGGATTTATCAGCATTCCGGCGAAACAGGTGGAGCAGAGATAGCGTTGAGGCTTATGCGTTACCCCTCCGCTTGCAGCGACCAAGTACTTGCAACAGTATGTTGCCCCGTTGCCCTGGCGGAACACTCTGTGTCGGTCTTCTTCGCACGATCGTTACAGTGCCATCCTCTTCTATCGTGCTGAGAATGATCTCTTCGTTTCGATAAACGAATGCATCGCGCTCTGCCAACAACTCATTCAGGAAACGGTCCCGATTTTGCTCAACGACTTCCAGGCGTCCAAACATTTTCCTTGCCGTCTGAAAACGCATACGACAAGTCTTCAACAACACGCAGCAGAAACTCGTTGCTCTCTTTAGTTATTCGTCGCCAACTTCTCCTGGTACTCAGCCATCCCCGGCAACGCTGGAAACAATCTCTCGATCGTCGCTACTTCATGCCAGGCCCAACTGAAGGCTGATTTGTTACAGCCTTTAGCCCGTGAATCCATCCTGTCAAACTCACGACCTTTGTCAGTGCTTCATAGAACTCACCAATCTTCGGATCGAGAAAGTCGTAGTCAGGATTGCAGATGTCTCCGCGTATGCGGCCCGTTCACGCGAGCTCGTCCGCGATCGGAGTTCCGTCGTAAGGCAGCATGCGGCAGAACGTCACCGGCAAACACCCGTCGTCGAGAATGGTGCGCAGGAAATTAATGTTTTCCCGAATCCGATTCAAATGTGCTCGACGGATCCAGCAGCATCGAATCCGTATTCAAACATCAAGCCTATGTCTTTGAGCAGGTTCACGGCTTTGATGTTTTGTTCGACTGTGATCTGCTTGTGCAGTGTCTCTAATCCTTCTTCACTTGCCTGATTCAAGACCCATGTAGACCAGGTACAGTCCAGCGTCGCGCATCCTGATAAAAGTTCACGCTCAACGGCATCGGCTCGACAGTTCATTTTCCAAATCACTTTGCCCGGCAACTCGTTGCGATGAAGTTCATCGACAAACTCGTTTGCCCAACGCCGCCAAACTTGTCCAAAGAGCGGGAAGTCGTCGTCCTGAAACAGGAAGATCGTTATTCCCTGCTCTTCGTGAAGCATGCGCATCTCGCGCACGACTTGCGCAGGTTTGCGTGTGCGCACGATTCGGCCCGGGCAGCTCGATAGAACGTATGAATAGAACAGAAGGAACACGTGCGAGCACTAAACCGCGGCTGGCAAGTATCGGCATGATGCTCCTGCCGAGAACCATTTCCGGTTCGTAGTCACGATCGGGATAAGGCAGTTGATCGAGATCGTCGAGAAGCGCGCGCGCCTGTGTGTGTCACAATCTCTTCGCCGTTCCGGTAGGCAATACCATGTACGCCGCGCCACTCAAGGTCCTGACTGACGGCATCGACGAGTTCGAGCAGCGTACTCTCTCCTTCAAACCGAACGATGCTGTCCAGTTCGGGAACCAGTTCCAGAGTCTGCTCATAACTTAGACTCGGGAAATGTCCACCCATTGTGAAGTGACAAGCTGATCCCATTCGCGCGGAATAGATATAAGAGTGCGGCGTATCGATCGATGAAAAACTGAAAAATCAGTGAAAACCCAATGAGTACCGGGTCTCGTCTTCAGTGCGATCTCGAGGATCTTTTCAGGTTCCTGCTCGATATCTACGACGTGAACCGTGTAGCCAACCTTTTCGCAGCACGGCCGCGAGGTATCCGAGTCCAAGGTTTCCCTGGTTCATGGAAACCGATCAACATGACGGGCCGCGATGTGTTGCGCGTCTGAATTAAGTTAGCGGGAAGGTGCAGAACGGGCAGCGGAGTGGATTCCCTCATGACTTCTCTCCGAAAAGGAAAAGCCCTGGCGACGATTCCTGTTTGCAGAACCGGACCAGGGCCGACAGTTTGTACAACGGGTTTGGTGGTTTAGCGTTGGCCCTTGACCAGAATATCTTTTACGCGTGCAGTGAAATCCTTCTTGGCCTGGGCGATTTCTCTAATCACTGCTCTGTCAAGGTTCTTGAAGAATGGTGGCGGTGGATCGGAAAGCCACTCGGGTTTGAATTTCAAGACGCGCTGTCTTGGTGAGCTTTTTCTTGGTTACCATGTTTTGGATTCTCCTAGAGGAGCGAAGACAAAACGTGCTTCTCGAAAGAAGCACTTAGATTGAAGGTCTGCGGGGAAGCAAGGCTGAATAAAGCGAGTGTGCGAGGCTCGTGAAATTCAGCACTGTACGAAACGACGGTGACGATATTACCGCGACTGTCGAAAGTCAATTATTTTTGGACCGCATCAAAGTCGACGTGGCGTTGGCGTGTGGCACAGACTTCAGTCTGTGGATCTTTGCGCGCTACGCATTCTAGTCAACACAGACTGAAGTCTGTGCCACACGCTTTATCACCGCAGAATGGTTAACCGAAATTCAATTGCTATTCTGCCCGACATGGCGACTTGCATGGTTTCCTATCTCGATACGTCCGGCATTCGTCACTCAGTAGAAGTCGATGCGGAAAGTTTGTATGAGGCTGCGGTGCTCGCGATTAAGGTCTTTCGGCAACACGACTGCGAACCACGTGAAGCTAATCAACTGGAAATTGAAGTGCGAAGTTCGGTCGTCCACACGCTGACGATGCGCAAGATTCACGATTGGTTGAACGGTGGAGCAAAGACTCCGAAGGAAGCGGTCACGAAGGAGCGGTTACGATCATTGTTGTGAGCAAGCACTATCAGTCATTTCCATTTATCTGTTGATATTTTCCATTTTGGAGACTCCCAATTGCGGCTATCTCTCGGTTATTATCAGCCGCATGGAGACCACGACAAACCACCTATCCATGCAGCAACTCGAGTCCGGTCTGGATCACATTCGCCAATCACCAAAGGACGAGGGTCAATTACAGTTGATAGTTCGGCGCCCGGCAGTTAATGCGCGTGAACTGCTTGAAGAAGCTAAGCTGAATCCGATTGCCGGACTGGTTGGCGACACGTGGAATATGCGTAGCAGTAAGCAAACGCCCTGACGGCTCGCCGCATCCGGAGATGCAAATCAACATCATGAATGCGCGCGCCGCTGCACTGGTGGCCCAGCAGAAGGAACGCTGGCAACTCGCTGGCGATCAACTCTTTCTGGATATGGATCTCAGCAAGGAGAATCTACCGGCCGGCTCACAAATCTCAATCGGCTCGGCAATACTTGAAGTCACTCAATGCCCCACACTGGCTGTGAGAAGTTTGCAGCCCGTTTTGGTTTGGACGCGATGAAGTTCGTTAATTCAGAGGTCGGCAAGGAACTTTGTTTACGTGGCATCAACGCAAAGGTTGTTCAGGAAGGAACCATCCGGGTCGGCGACACCGCGAAAAACTCTGGTGAGTCTGTAAGGGTTCAGCCACGTAGAGAACAGGTCAAGAAAAGAACAAGTAAGGAAGGGGCGGTTTACCCCCGCTCTTTAAGTCCAGGACTTCTTGAGCTGACAGAAGAGCGGGGGTAAACCGCCCTTCCTTACTTGTTCTATTTGTCCTGACTTCGACTATTTTAAGAACCATGGAATACACAAATCTTGGTAAGAGCGGACTGAAGGTTTCGCGCATCTGTCTTGGCTGCATGACCTATGGCGTCTCAGATCGCGGTGCGCATTCATGGACACTCGACGAGGAAAAGAGTCGACCACTAATCAAGCAGGCCGTTGAACTCGGCATCAACTTCTTCGACACAGCCAACACCTACTCCGGATGGAACGAGTGAAGAGTTTGTCGGGCGCGCGTTGAAAGAGTTTGCGCGACGTGAAGAGATCGTTGTTGCAACCAAAGTCTATTTTCCAATGCGCGAGGGTCCGAACGCCCGGAGCTTGTCACGGAAAGCAATCATGACGGAGATCGACGCGAGTCTACGTCGACTGGGAATGGACTACATCGATCTCTATCAGATTCATCGCTGGGACAAGACCACGCCAATCGAAGAAACTCTCGAGAGCGTTACACGACGTGATAAAAGCGGGAAAGGCTCGCTACATCGGTGCGTCGTCGATGTTTGCCTGGCAATTCTCAAAGCTCTTTACAAAGCTGACAGCCACGGCTGGTCGAGGTTCGTGTCCATGCAAAACCACTACAACCTTATCAATCGCGAGGAAGAGCGGGAGATGTTGCCGCTTTGTGCGAGTGAAGGCATGGGCGTGATTCCGTGGAGTCCTTTGGCGCGTGGGCGTTTGACCCGCGATTGGGATGGAAACGACAAACCGAACTGAGACTGATGAGTTTGGGAAAACACTCTACACGTCTGCCGTCGATTCGGATCGAAAGGTTGTTGAGCGAGTGGCGCGAAGTTGCTGCTAAACGAGGCGTGCCGCGAGCACAGGTTGCGCTAGCGTGGTTGTTCAGTAAGCCGTTCATGACTGCGCCGATTGTGGGCGCATCAAAACCGAATCACCTGGAAGATGCGGTGGCGGCAGTATCGTTGAAGTTGAGCGATGACGAGATCAAAACAACTCGAAGAACCCTACGTCCCACATCCCGTAGTCGGCTTTTCTTAACCGTCACCCGCTAGTAACTACCATCGCTGAAAAGGAACGCTCTTCTGGGACCGCAGGCGTTCACTCGCCTGCTTGGTACGATAGAGCGTCACTAAGAATAGGCTAAAAAGCGTGAGTTGCGACGTTAGCAGGCGAGGACGCCTGCGGTCCCAGAAACGTTCCGTTTTCTAGCGTTGGTAGCTACTAAGGGCGACGACTGTTACTTCACGCGCAATAGCACAACACCGTGATCTGGTACGGAAACTACATACTCAGGGCCGGCGGTAGTGATGTCTGATGAAGCCAAAGATCTCTCACGGTCTTCTTATCTGCTACAGCTGCAAGTCAGCCCATTTCACCGTAACTGTCGCCTGATCTTTGCCGCGATTGAAAACTGCGACGGCCGTTGCTCCTCCAGACAACGGACGCGTCCAGATCTCCTGGTCACCCGACTTCCAAACTTGCTTTCCCTGCTGGCCTTGCTTGTCTTGATCAATCGCCAATCACTTCTCTGTTGTGTGAGTATCTCGAGCGTAGCTGGAGACATCGCACGTAAATCGTTTCCCGCAAAAGTGGCGCGGCAAGTATGGCCCAGAGACTCATGTGAGTTCGATATTCCGTATCTGTCATGCCCCCGTTGCCGATCTCAAGCATGTCTGGATCGTTCCAATGTCCCGGCTTCGCAAACGGCGCGAGTTCATTCTGACGAAAGCCGATGTTGGTCATTGAGTCCCAGGTGTCTCGAATATCACCCGTTGTCCGCCAGAGATTCCCGCCAACGTCGGCACCCCACTTCCAAACATCCTGTCGCCCATACTGGCAAAGGCTGTAAACGATCGGTCTTCCGGTTTTCAACAAGGCATCGCCCATCTTCTGATAGACCGCGGGCATTTCCTCATCGGTGTACAACGTCCGTGCGCCACACCAGTCGTACTTAAGATAGTCGATTCCCCATTCAGCGAAGGTGCGTGCGTCCTGTTCTTCGTGACCGTAAGTTCCTTCATAACCAGCGCACGTATTTGGCCCCGGCGAAGAATAGATGCCGAGCTTTAGACCTTTCTTGTGAACATAGTCAGACAACGCCTTCATGTCGGGAAACTTTTTGTTCGTCGTGATGTTTCCCTGGGCGTCGCGATAGCCTTCCACGTATCGTCGATATTGATGTAAACGTAGCCGGCGTCTTTCATTCCGTTCTTTGCCATCGCGTCAGCGATGCCGCGCGGACAGTTGCGTCGTCAATGCGACCGGCAAACTTGTTCCAACTGTTCCAACCCATCGGCGGTGTTTTCGCGAGCCCGTTGTATTTGACTTTGTGAAGCGCAGGCGGCTCAACGCGCGCCGGCAACGCACCTTCGCCTTCGGGTGCGCGTTGGGCCATTTGAAAAGTGACCGGTTGATCAGGTCGGTTGCGACGTCCAATTTCGTAACTCGTTGCCGATAAGCTTGCCTTCGTAAGTGACCTTTCGTTCGCTGCGACCATCCATCATGCTCGCTTCGAGGTGAATCCATCAGGTCCTCCGGTGCTCTTCGTGATTTTGTAGAAGAACTGTGTGGAGCGAATCGTGCCCGTGATCTTCTTCTCCGTCTTGTTGCAGGTTGAAATAAGCTTTGCGAACGTAGCCATCACTACTTGGAGAGGCAGCGGCCCAGTTACCGGTCAGTGGGTTCGCTGATGACTGTTGTTTGGCAAGCGTAGCCGAGGACGATGAAAGACTGAAACGAGGATTAGGATTGCCAGCACAACTAGCAACAGGGTTCTGCGATTCATTTGGTGGTCTCCGCAAGGTGTTGTCCGCAGAATTCGCGGATTGAGATCTGTGAAAGCTGCGGACTATTTACCACAAATTGGGCTCATTGAAATTGGTTTATTGGTTCTGAAGGAAAGGAGGATCTCAGATCTCAAATGTTCCGATAAGCTCTGATCGTCATATCTCCGCAGATTCGCTGGTTCGAAACGATCGGTCTGGAAACTAGCGAGCCGCTAGCTCAAAAACGACAACTAAAGTTTATCGGACATCTGAGATCTTAAATCTGAGATCTGAGGATCTTATTACTTCACCCGCCGCAGTAGCGTTGGTCTTTTCTGACGTCTTCCTTCAGCGAACTCGTCAATCATCTTCTTGTTGAATGCCGGCAAATCAGCTGGCTTCCGACTTGAGACGAGACCTTTATCTACAACAACGTCGCGATCGACCCAGTTAGCGCCCGCGTTTTGTAAGTCAGTCTTGAGTGATGGCCAGCGAAGTCATCTTCCTGCCGTCGACCACACCAGCTTCAATCAAGGTCCATGGCGCATGACAGATTGCCGCCACCGGTTTACCTGTGACGCAGAACCCATCAACAAATTCCAGTGCACGTGTGAGCTGGCGAAGTTGATCTGGATTTCTGACTCCGCCAGGCAGTAGTAACGCATCGTAGTCGTCGGACCTCGCGCGATTGAGTGGCATGTCTACGTGGAACGCGTCTGCCTTTTCATCGTGGTTCCAACCCTGAACGTCATGATCCGCCGGCGATACGATTTCTGTTGTCGCGCCAGCGGCTTCCAACGCTTCTTTCGGTGCAGTCAATTCAACTTGCTCAAAGCCATCCGCCACCAAAATCGCAACTTTCTTTCCGTCGAGTCTCTTCTCCATGAGGATCCTCCTTGTGCTTCCCTTCTGGGCTTTCATCTGCGACCGGGTGGGACAATGTCGTCGTCGCTTGGTCGCCGAAGCGGCTGCGTTACGGCTTGTTGGTTGTAGTCGCCCCGGGGCGCAAACTGTCCTGACTCGCCAATGTCTAACGACCGCTCCTCGTTTTTGAGGGCCTCTTTGGCGCCCGGAGTGTTGGAGTCCAACCCCGTCTGGCTGTTTTTCTGAGTGCTCGTTTTCCTTCATAGTCCCTCCCTGATCTGAAATTAATCCAAGGATAGACTCTGCAACACCAGTGCCGCCTCAGAAAGTGAGGGATCGTTGGGGATCGTTGGAGACGAGGCTGAGCTGTCGAAGGAAGTGTAGGTAAAAGGCGTAGTGAACTGAGGCAGAGTGTTCGGACTCGCTACTTCTCAAAAGCAGAACAAGTAAGGAAGGCGGTTTACCCCAGCTGGCACAGAAGAGGTCTCAACAACCAGGGGATCACTCAGGTGCACAGCGGGGTAAACCGCCTTCGCCGTGTTCTTGGCTTGACAGGCGCCCCGTCAGACCTTCCTCGTCTTCCATTTCCCACGTCGAAACACCACGGCGCTGACAAGCGCCAGACGTGGAAAAGGCAATAGTCATCAGCCACGAAGACACCACGCGGACCGAACCCAAACTTTATCCCCAGCACGTAGGCGAGAGGGATTTCCCATAACCAGAAGACGAAGAGATTGATTATGGTCGGGGTCCAGGTGTCGCCAGCTCCATTGAACGACTGACCGAGCACCATGCCGTATGCGTAGAACAAAATCCGTAGGCAACGATCCGTAAACAATCTACTCCGTACTTTGCCACGTCAGGGATCGTCCGTATAGAGCCAGATAATCTGGGGAGCACAGAGGATAAAGAACAGTCCGATGATCCCGAGAAAGATCATGTTGTAGAAGCCAGCTCGCCAAACCGCTCGCTCCGCTCGATCAGGATTGTGCGCACCTAATGCTTGACCAACCATAGTCGCCGCAGCGTTCGACATCCCCCATGAAGGCAAAAGTGCAAACAGAATCACGCGAATGCCGAAGGTGTAACCTGCAACCGCGTTACTTCCAAAACTCGAAATGATGCGAACGAGTCCAATCCAACTCGCCATTCCGATAAAAACTTGAAAGGTTCCGGTCGCCGATAACCGAACAAGACGGGCCATGATGGAGGGTTCGAGTTTCAAGTGATGTCGCGTGATATCAAACCGTCCGCCAGTTCTAAACAGCTTGCTCAATGCATACAGTGCGCCTGTTCCTCGCCCGATGTTGGTAGCGATTGCGGCACCGACGATTCCCAGCTTTGGAAACGGTCCAAGGCCAAAGATCAAACATGGTCCAAGTAAAATATTGATCCAGTTCGCGACCCAAGAGTACGCATCGCTATCGCCGCGTCACCTGCTCCGCGGAAAATAGCATTCACCATAAAGAGCATGACGACGGTTATGTTTCCGGCAAGCATGACGCGGGTAAAACCGGAGCCGTGCTGGATCACCCACGGCGATCCGCCCATGATGGCAAGCAACCTGGGAGCGAGTGGAGCGCCAATCGCAGCAATCGCCAGAGACACAAATAGTGCGATGGCAATTGCCTGCACTGCTGCACGCGCTGCGCCATCCGGATTCTTCTCGCCGATACGCCTGGCGATCGTCGCAGTCGCACCAATACTCAGTCCCATCGCCAACGCATAGATCAAAGTCAAAAGCGATTCAGTTAGTCCGACGGTGGCTGCTGCGTCAGTCCCCAAATGGGCCACCCAGAAAATGTCGACGACGGCGAAGACACTTTCCATGATCATTTCGAGAACCATTGGTATCGCCAACAACACTATTGACCGGCCAATTGGTCCCTCGGTGTAGTTGCGATGTGATCCGCGTAGTGCTTCCCAGATTGCTGACCAAATTCCCTGTTCAGCGTTTCGCATGGCGTCGATGCAAGCCCAGCACTCTGCGCATTCAAATATTCTTCCTTAGCAGAATCTGCCATGGCGTTTTTCCTGACTGTCTGTGTGGGTATGAGAGGCGGACCTTTCGAGTCCGCAGTAGTCAAAAGTTCGGGAAGGAAATGCCTTCTCGGAAGCTTACTTAGATCGCGCGATCTGTAAGGCGGAAACTTTAGCCGACTCGACCAAAATCATCCTGGAGCCTGACAATATCATCTTCACCGAGGTAGGTACCACGCTGTACTTCGATGAAAACAAGTGTCTCGGTTCCTTCGTTTTCGACCCGATGAGCTGACCCGATTGGAATGTCGATGGCCTCACCGGCGGGGACTTTGATATCGCGATCGTCTAATGTGACTTTCGCTTCGCCAGCTACAACAAACCAGTGTTCCGCCCGTTTCGAGTGCTTCTGATAACTGAGTCGCTTTCCCGACAACACTTCAATCCGCTTCACCTTGAAGAGATCTCCTTCGTCCAGCACTTCAGTAAGTGCCCCACGGACGACGATCAAACTCACGCGGCTTTAAACGCATTGTCGCTCAACGGCTGCTCTCCTTAAGTTATTCGGGAACTGGTAGCTGCAACTTAGCGGCGCGAAGCAGGCCGAGTCAAGCGGATTTTGTTATGTGCCAAGACCCGCAGAAATACGCGGCAGCTCATGACTCGCTGGTGAGCCACAGGCTGCCGCGTTGTGAAGAACACAGACTGAAGCTCTGTGCTACACGCTTAGGAGTCTTGACGCAGTGTTACGTAAATCACGGCGTCTCGTCTCTTGACTAGAAGGAGCACCGGGCGAGTGCCCGACTGCTGAACCGCCGCACTAAATTCAGCTACGGTTCTAACCGGTTTGACGATTGACCTCCTGGATCAAATCTCCTTGCCGGATGCCGGCATTCGCCGCCGCACCGGCAGGATTTATCCTCGTCACAAGCAAACCCTGATCGCTAGCATCGAGACCGAGGCGTGCAGCAGCGTCAGCGGTCAGGTTCTGCAACGTCAGACCAAACTTCCCACTACCAACAGCACTATCGCTGTCGCTCGTCGTCTTCGCCCTCGGCGGGCTTGCGCTCCGGTAGTTCTGCAAGAGCAACCTGGAAGTTCTGTTCACGGCCATCACGAAGCGCACTAACTTTCACGTTCGTACCTGGAGCAATACTTGCGACCACAGTTACGAAGTACGTTTGAGTCAGCCCACGGGCTGGTTGTTGATACCAACAATCACGTCGCCGCGTTTGATTCCCGCCTTCTCCGCCGGACCGGTTGGAGAAACTTGGGTCACGATTGCGCCACGCGCCGCCGGCAAATCAAGACTTGCCGCCAGGTCGGCGTCGACTGGCTGGATCGAAACACCAAGCATTCCGCGGCGGACTTTGCCTGTTTTCAGCAGCTGATCCATAACGGCCTTGGCCATGTTCGAAGGAATGGCGAAGCCGATGCCGATGTTGCCGCCAGAAGGCGAAAGAATCTGCGAGTTAATCCCCACCAGTTCGCCGTTGGTATTGACGAGCGCACCGCCGGAGTTACCGCGATTGATAGCCGCGTCAGTCTGTAGAAAGTCTTCAAAACTTCCGTCACTCAGGCCCGTTTGACGACCCTTTGCGCTAATGATTCCCGACGTCACTGTTCTGTCCGATACCCATTGGGTTACCAACCGCGCAGCACAAAATCTGCCGACGCGGACCTTATCCGAATCGCCGAGGAACAGAGTCGGCAGGTTTTGAGCCTCGATCTTCAAGACAGCCAGGTCGCTCGGTTGATCGGAACCAACCAGCTTAGCCTTAAAGCTACGGTTATCGGTTAGTTCCACCTGGATATCGAGAGCACCATCAACAACGTGATGATTGGTCAGAATGTAACCATCAGCGTTCACGATGACCCCGGATCCCACGCCTTGAACTCTTTGTGGTGACTGTTGCGGCATTCGATCCCCAAAGAACTCGCGAAAGGTCGGATCCTCCATGAATGGAAACTGCTGAGCGGAGCGCGCGCCGTTCTGTCGAGCGAATGCGTGACTACCGCCGGCGAGACTCGCGTTACCAGGTCAGCGTAAGAAGTCTGAGAAGGCGGGACTCCTGTATTAGCCGGGGCGACCGTTGGTTGGCCCGAGGCCAGACTCATCATTCCGCTCTGGGCGTGACACCCACTTACGAATACAACTAACAATGTCAAACTCAAAACGTCTTCACTCGGGACAGCGTCCCGGAACCCAAACTCTTCATAATTTCTCCATTTCTCAATTATTTATCTCAATACGGCTCCACAATGGATGGAGCCGTACGATGAATTAATTTAACCAATTTCTGTCGTGTACGACAGATGTTCACCTATTGTAGTTTGGATTCACCGAAACTCGATTAGGTTTACCTCGGCCGAGGCACTTCTTTAGGCTTGCTGCATTGCCCTCAAACCACGCCGAGTACCGAGGTAGTTATCAGGAAGATCGACCCGTTAATAAGCGTGTTTACTAGATGGCGAATACATTCTGAGGGTTGGTCAGTTGGACTCCTCAGAAATGTCGGGATCGAGGCCCATTAACTTGGTTTGTGAGAGCGCTATTAGGAAGAATTTGAACCTGGTACGAGCAGCCACTTTGGGATATCGGATCTGAAGGCCTGTGTTATACTGCGCCCCATAAAATCGCCTATTGCTTTCTATTTCTAACCCGACATCGAAAATAGAAAGTCACCTAGTCCGCTAGAGAGGCAGTTCGCCAGCGAGTTCCAAACCATAGCGACGCAAAGAGGTCCGACTCCGAATGTCTGGGGTACAAATCTCCAACGGTCACGATGACAATTCTGTGCTGATTGTCAACGATGCACCTGAACAGCTTGTGCTAATGCAGAGCCTTTTGCGCAAGGCTGGTTATTCCGTTATTACCGCGGAAGACGGAGTCCAGGGACTTACTCTAGCCAAACAAAGACGTCCTGACCTGGTCATTAGCGATGTCTCCATGCCGCGGATGAATGGCTTGAGTTTTGTGAACGTCTTCGGGTCAGATAGTGAACTCAAGTTCCGTCCCCATCCTCTTAATCAGCGCTCAGCAGAAGGATACCGAAAGCGTAGTTGCCGGGCTGCGAGCAGGCGCCGACGACTATCTCGAGGTACCTTTTGACTCGACGCGACTGGTTGCCAAAGTTGCGCGGTTGCTCGAGCGTTCACGATTAGAGGCGAGCTATAGAGATCTCGTCGAAAACGCGAGCGACTTGATTTTCACTACACGATCTCGTAGGCAAACTGACGAGCATCAATATGGCAGGGGCAAAGTTCCTGGGCAAAGACGTTCACGAACTGGTCGGTGAATCGTTCTTCAGCGCCTTTGGTATCGTCCCAGAAAGCAATGGTTTTGCCGGGAGTCTGCAAGCGACCGCAGGAAGCGGCGGAGTTTCGTCATCAGTTTGTTGCCCGCTCAGCTTCCGGTGATGATCGCTGGCTCGATCTCATAATCTCCCCAATCAAAGATAAGCTCGACGAAACAACCGGCTTTCGCGGGGTGGCACGCGACATCACGGAAAGAAAGAGCTTTGAGGAAGCACTCAAAGACTCAGAATCGCGCTACAAACTTCTATTTGAATCAACGCCACAGCCAATTTGGGTCTACAACGAAGAAACGCTTGCTTTCTTGGCTGTCAATGAAGCCGCAACTCGAACCTATGGTTATTCCCGGGACGAGTTTCTTTCAATGACAATCGCCAGCCTTCGCGCAAAAGAAGACATTCCAGCGTTGTTAATCAAGAACGGCGACGACGCTAACGACCTGGTCCTCTCAAGTCCGTGGAGACACCAAACTCGCGACAACAAGACGATCTACGTTGAAATGTCTTCGCATCCAGTTGTTTTCGACGGAAAGCTCCAGCAAGCTGGTTATCGTTAATGATGTCACTGAGAGAAAAGTCCTCGACGAGAAGCAACGGCGCCTACATACGTCCTTGCAACAATCGGCGATGGAGTGGCGGCAAACATTCAATGCCATCGACTTCCCTGTCTTAATCATCGACCTCGACGGCGCAATCAAGCGCTCTAACGAAGCCGCTGAACTTATCGCTGGTCTGGCAGCCGAGCAAATCACCGGCAAACGTCTGACGGAGATCGCCACCCACGAACCATGGAAGAAAGCCGCGGATCTACTTGAGGTTGTGCAGCAACAGTCATTCGCCGGTTTCGGAGGAGGTTACCTGCGAGACAACGGGTAAGACATGGGCGCTGACGATGTACCTTATCAACGAATTCGGCTCGGTGGGTCAACGAGCAATCTTTGTTGCTCAAGACATCACGAAGCGAACCGAATTGGAGGCTTCACTGCGGCAAAGCGAGATGATGTCGCTGCTCGGCTCACTGGTCGCCGGCGTCGCGCACGAAGTTAGAAACCCGCTGTTTGGGATTTCATCAATTCTCGATGCATTTGAGACAAGGTTTGCTGACCGGACCGAGTATTTGCGGTATACAAATGTCTTGCGTGACGAAATTGGTCGGTTGACGGTTTTGATGGAAGAGCTTCTTGAATACGGCAAACCGTTTCGAGGTGAACTCTATTTAGTTTTCAATCCATGAGATGGTCTCTCGATCAATTCGCGCTTGCCTTCCCGCCGCAGAAGTGGGCCATGTCAACCTGGTGAGCGACGTTGAAGAAAGTTTGCCAAAGGTCCGCATTGATCGTCGTAGACTCTCAAAAGTCTTCGTGAATCTCATCGAGAACGCCATCCAACATTCGCCAAACGGAGGTACCGTCACTATTCAGGCCCGAATGCTGATCTCGGACGGTAAACAGGATTGGGTTGAGTGCGCCATCCGAGATAATGGGCCGGGAATTCTGGACCAAGATCTTCCCAAGATCTTCGAGCCTTTCTTCTCCAAGCGTCGCGGCGGAACCGGTCTCGGGCTTGCTATCGCTCAAAGAATCATGGAAGAACACGGAGGAAAACTCATCGCCGGCAATAATCCGGACGTTGGAGCTTGTATGATAGCGAGGTTCCCAGTGGCCCTCGAGGGAGATCAATAAATGGCGAGAAACAAGGTCTTGGTGGTTGACGATGAACCAGGTGTCCGTTTTGGAATTCGCGACTTCCTAGAGCAACAGGGTTATGAAATTGAAGAAGCCGAAAGCTGTGACGATGCTCAACATCTCTTCCGCACGTCGCGCCCGGATATTGTTATCGCCGACTACATGCTGCCTGACGGCACCGCACTGGATTTGTTGCCGCGTTTGAAAGAAATTGATTCAGATATACCCCTACTCGTTCTTACGGCTCACGGCTCGATCGACTTAGCGGTTAGAGCGATCAAGGAAGGCGCTGAACAGTTCCTGACCAAGCCACTCGAATTACCGACTCTTCAAGTCATTCTCCAACGACTGCTACAGAAGCAGCGTAACCATCACAAGCAGCCTCGCGAGTAAAACCCGACAAGTCAGACAAGCCGATCGATCCGTTTATCGGAACTAGTTCTGCAATCCGCGCGTTAGCCGATCAAGCACATAAGATCCTGAATACCGAAAGTCCAATTCTTATCCTGGGAGAGACCGGTACAGGTAAAGGCGTGCTGGCCCGTTGGCTACACGAAAACAGTCCTCGCGCGGACGAAGCATTTGTGGATCTGAACTGCGCTGGTCTTTCCCGTGAGCTTCTTGAGACCGAGCTTTTCGGTCATGAAAAAGGCGCCTTCACCAGTGCCACCGCATCGAAGCAGGGCTTATTCGAGGTCGCTCATCGAGGAACAATTTTTCTGGATGAAGTCGGCGATGTCGATCTGCAAATCCAACCAAAGCTATTGAAAGTCCTTGAAGAAAAGCGCTTCCGCCGTGTCGGGGATGTAAGAGATCGTCAAGTAGACGTGCGGCTTATCGCGGCAACCCACCAGGACATTGGCCAGTTTGTTCGGGAGAAGAAGTTTCGGAATGATCTGTATTTTCGCATTAGCACTATTCCGCTCTCCTTCCCGCCGCTTCGCGAGCGAAGCGAAGACATTCCTCACCATGGCTCAGTACCTCTTGAACAAGTTGTCTGCCGATTTGGGTCGTGGCGAAATCACGTTAGATGAAAGCTGCATCAAGCGCGCTTCAGGCATATTCCTGGCCCGGAAACGTGCGCGAACTGCGGAACGTAATCGAGCGAGCCGTATTGTTGAGTGATGCAAGGAATATCACCCCTAAGGGATCTGAATTTCGAGGGCCATGCCACCGTAGGTGCGCCATTCCTCGACTCGCGTCTCACCCTCATCGAACTGGAAAAACAGCACATTGAACGTGTACTTCAAGAAGAGCGGGGCCACGTTGAGAACAGCGGCTAAAGCGATCTAGGCATCCCGCGCAGCTCTCTCTACCAAAAACTCAAGAAGCATCAGATAGCTTCGTCCAAAGTCTAGAACGCGAGTCCAGAGTTCTGGACAGCCAATGCGTTTGTCTTCCGTCTTAGCCCTACTCACTTTTCACTGAAAACCGAGAGGTTTTTACGAGGTCTAGCTGCGGCTGATTCGTGGCCCAAGCATTGCTCTAGTACCCGCAAGTGCCAACTATTTGTAGGCTTCGGATACCGACCGAATGATCTGGCAAAACAGTAGCAGAGCTTGCAATTGCCCCGCACCGCTCACCTACTTCATGCCTCGCTTAAAACGAATTAATGGTTCATTTACGACGAATAACCTTTTGGTGCCCCAAAGCGGTTATTCAGAAAACGAAACATCATCTCAAGCGAGATGATTTGAGTGCTTGAACAAGCGGTATCTAGCCTTCGAAGCTGAGCCAGTAGAGTCTGGTAAAAACTTCCCAGGAGCCCGCACTCGCCGGCTAAGCAATATGTTCTCGAAGGCTGGAAGAGTTTTTAGACAAGGAGAAAAGGAGACCTAATGATTAAGCTAATTCTCAGGGCGACATTGCTCGCGGCCATTTTAATGGCCTTTACAGCAATCGCCAATGCAGACACTTTGGTGAGCTACTCGACGCAGGGCTGCTTTGGTGCATTGTGTGTGCCGGCTCCGATCGCTTCCAACGCGGTTGGTGCAGGAACCCTTGTTTACGCTGGGCAACTTCCCGAACACCGTGAACGTGCCTCTGGTGGATTCACGGCAGCTCAGTTGGGTACGTTCACTTGGCTTGGCGCCCCTCGGTGCTTTTGCAACTTCGTTCACTCTGGAGATCACCCAGACTGCACTGGGACCAACCGGTTCCCAGAGTTTCAGTCGCCACTGTTATCGGAGTCGTGCAAACGACGCCGGCGGGTTCAACTGTAGCAGGTAATTTTCGCCACCACCTCTGTAACAATCAACGGCGTTACTTACCAACTGACGAACCTGGGCGGCCCGGGAACCACAAATCCGAACGCGCTGCTTATTAACCCTCCAGGACAAACTACCAGTGTTCAGTCAATCGTTACTGCTCCAGTTCCTGAACCAGCAAGCATGCTGCTTCTCGGAACCGGATTGCTGGGCGTTGCTGGTGCAGTCCGTCGTCGGTTCAAACGGGACTAGTTTTATTGGCGAGTCCCGGCATCGTTAACGGTTGCCCAAAAGAATTCGATCAGGCCGCCCGCAGAATTGCTGCGGGCGGTGGAGGAGACCAGTAGATGTACGCCGAACCGATGATTTTACCTCTCGATCTGAATGGAAGGATTTATGCCCTCCAGGATGAAAAGGGGAACACTATAGGCACCGGAACACGCGAGGTGTGTGAGGTATTGCTTTACATCATTACCAAACCCGCCTCGCCCAGTGTCTCAGGAAGAATTAATGCTCCAGTTGTGCACCGTCCCAACGTGCGCGCTGCAATAGCAATATAGCCTCCAGGTCGGGCAGTAAGTAGTAGGTCTGAAAAGTTGTTTCGGATCTGGTGCCCAGTGCCTCATCGTTATCAAGATACGGGAGATTGGGAACGATGAGATCGGAAAAGGTTGACAGATTCTTAAAGACCAAAGATTGTCCGCCCTCGGAGGCTCTGCTTCTTTAACCCTCGCGGCTCGTCCCATTGAAAGCACGTCGGAAATAATCTCCCACTTGGATGTGTGCGATTTTGTGCCGCCGAAGCACACTTCCTTTCGAAGTTTCAAGCAACAGAGCTTCCCTGCTCCATTACTGACATACCCCCGGATCTTCGGTTGCTGGCAGAATCGTTATTGCGAAAACGATTACCAGACAGCGGATTATCCTGTTAGGAATCTCCGCGAGGGTATTGCTAAGTCTCGGCTCTGTTGATCCAAACGCGGCACGTTGCTGGAAGTCTCCTGCACGTTCTTTTAATTTGATAATTGCAAAAGCAGCTCACCCTAATTCCAGCTGCCCTAGCTCCGGTGTGTATGCCGTGAAGCAAAGTCGCTTTGGAACATTGAAAAAGGTCTCGGGAAAACTGAGACAAATGTGGAACGGTCGAGATGAGAGTACTTCAAAGGAGGCGTTAATGCCCCGTCTGCTCGTCGTTGATGACGAAGAATCGATCTCGCTTCCTCGATGAGCGAGTATTTTTCCTTACACGGTTACCGTGTGGATACTGCCCGCGAATTGGAAGAAGCTGAAAAACTTATTGAAGCGACTGAGTACAAGGTCGTCATTCAAGATCTAAGACTTACCACCACGCGAAATCCTGACGGTCTGGACATCATCAAGATGATCAGAAGTCAGAATCCACAAACGCGAATCATTGTCCTGACTGCCTATGGCTCAACCGAAATGGAAGATGAAGCAAGGCGCTGCGGAGCTGATGCTTTCCTTCGCAAGCCCAAGCCTCTGTCTCAGGTAGCGCAAGTTGTGCAGGGTCTTCTGGAAGCCCCACCAAAACAATCAACCAGGCCGGCATAAATTCTTCAGCCATTGTTTTCTAGCTCATGCGAAGCTCGCGTTTAGAAGCTTCGCTTTTCTTTTGGTGCGCAGCTGATTAGACCGCTTGAGTAATGGTTTCCTTGGCTTCTCGTGATTTCCACAAAGTCAGAATTACCCCGGCCAGGGAACAAGCTACAAACTGATAGCCTACGTTTATTAAATATAGACCTAGCTTTCGTTCTTCAAAGACGACGGTTGCCAGTTGTGTGGTAGCGATGAAACCGAGCCATAGCCAAAAGGCAGTTTGGATTCCATCAAGAGCCGTTCGCGCTTTAGTGTACTGAACAAAATGAGCGAGGATGTAAACGAGCACCAGCGCTGAAATGAAAGCGATCATCATTTCTTTCGCCGGATTGTGATTCTGCATTTCCTGGAGCTTTTCCGGACTCCAGGCGATTAATTCAACGAACTTGTTTGAAAACAAGAGTCCATACCAAAGTCCACCGATCAGGAAATGGACAATCGTTGCAACCAGGACTGCTGGATAGTTGATTCTCATGTGGGGAGAGTCTCCTTTGTGCGCTGAATGTTGAATACAAGACGAGCGAAACTACCCTCTTGATCGTTCTCGAGTAGAGCTTGGATCTATTGCGCTTTTTGCTGCAGTGTGCCGAGATGGCAAGAGACTTTTTTCGCGCGGATTCTATATGCTCGGAAGTTTTTGTCAAGAAGACGACTGGGCAGGAGTCACTAGTGGAAGTCATGCGAAGGCACCGCAGTAATTTGAAAGGTAAGTGAGCGTATATGTTTGGCCTTCACTGAAACAACGTTGTCCTGGTTTTGGAGTGCGCCATCTATCATAAGAAAGTGGCTGGTCAACCAAAACCAATCGATATCGATCAAAAAGCTGCGGCGTGACGATAATGTTAGTGACGCCAGTCTCGTCCTCAAGAGTCAAAAACATAAATCCTTTGGCGGTACCAGGTCGTTGTCGAACAATCACCCAGCCGGCAACGCGGACTGAATTTCCATTATGCAGCTTCCCAATATCAATCGCTCGTAAAGCTCCCAGCTTATTTAACTCTGCTCGATGGTATCCAACAGGATGTTTACCAATGGTCAGGCCGGTGCCCTGAAAGTCGGCATTTAATCGCTCGGGAATAGTCATCGGTATCAAGGGTGAATTACCGTCTTGTTCCAGTAATTCCTCGTAAAGCTCTCCAGCCGACCGCACCACGCGTTCAACCTGCCATAGAGCATCGCGACGATTGACCTTCACTGAATCCGATTTCTTACTTTGTTTAGTGTCCTGAATAAAATTTAACGCTCCTACTGCAGCCAACTTTCTCAACTCGTTTTTATTAAGCTCAGGGACGCGATTGCGAAGATCGTCAATGCCGCGCAAAGCGCGGAGTTTTCGTTCGCGAACGATCGCCTCACCTGATTTTTGATTAAGCCCTTTGACGTATTTCAGACCAAGACGGAGGACGAGAGTGGGTGAGGGAGAGATGGGGAGACGGAGACGGGGAGACGGGATGACGGGTGTGACTGGACGATGCGCAGAGTCGGAGTGCTCTCACCGAGTCTCCGCCGTCTCCCGTCTCCCCGTCTCCCCGTCGCCCCGTCTCCCCGTCCCCCGTCTCCCTGTCTCCCCGCGTCTCCCACTCTTCTTCAATCGTACACAACCACTCCGAGCGCGTGACATCGATGGGCAAAACTTTTAGTCCATGACGTTGTGCGTCTTTAATGAGGGTGAACGGTTGATAAAAGCCCATTGGTTGATTATTGAGAATCGCAGCTGTAAATGCTGCCAGATAATTACACTTCAAATAGGCACTCGCATAAGCAATCAAGGCGAAACTCGCCGCATGGGATTCCGGAAACCCGTAAAGCGCAAACGAACTTATGGCCTGTACAATCTCGTCCTGGGTCTTTCCGGTGATTCTGTTGTTTCGCAAACCTCGTCGCAGTTTGACCTCGATTTCTTTCATTCGTGCTTCTGATCTTTTGAAACCAAATGCACGACGCAACTCCTCGGCTTCTCCACCTGAAAAGCTCGCGCACTCCATCGCCATCTTCAAAAGCTGTTCTTGAAATAAAGGAACACCGAGCGTGCGTTTCAATGCAGTCTCCAGATTAGGATGCGCATATTTCACGGGCTCTCTTCCCTGCCGACGCTTGAGATATGGGTGAACCATGTTTCCAACAATCGGACCAGGACGGATGATGGCTACCTGAACCACGATGTCGTAGAACTTCGTAGGGTGAAGTCGAGGCAAACACGACATCTGGGCGCGGCTTTCAACCTGGAACATCCCGATCGTGTCGGCTTTCTGCAACGCGGAATAGACTGCCGGGTCATCTGCCGGCAGATGCGCCAGATCCACCTCTTCGTGATACGACTCACGAATCAATTTGATCGACTCTTCCAGAACAGCCATCATTCCCAACCCCAACAAGTCAACTTTGATGAGACCAAGATCGGCACAGTCTTCCTTGTCCCATTGCACAACTACTCGACCTGGGCATCGAGGCTGGTTCCAGCGGGACCACTGAATCAAGTTGTCCCTGACAAATCACCATGCCGCCTGAATGTTGACCCAAATGCCGTGGCAGATCTTGAACCATTTGATAAAGCTGAAAGAACTTCTTAATACGCGGGTTGCGAAGATCCAATCCAGCATCACGAAACTGACGCTCGGTCGAATCTTTCGGATCTTTCCATTCCCACTTGTGCACAAGCCCGGAAAGCCTGGATAGCGTGTCGTCATCAAAATCAAGGACCTTCCCAACCTCGCGAGCAGCTGAGCGACCTCGATAAGTAATTACATTCGCGGTCATCGCGGCGCCCAGTTTTCCGTAGCGTTCGTAAACATACTGGATCGTCTTTTCTCTTTGATCCCCACTCGGGAGATCCAAATCGATATCGGGCCACTCGCCTCTTTCTTCGGAAAGAAATCGTTCAAACAACAACTCCATTCCAATAGGATCCACAGCCGTTATCCCAAGTGAATAACAAACGGCGCTATTGGCCGCCGAGCCACGTCCCTGGATCAGAATTCCTTCCCGGCGACAAAATTGAACGATGTCCCAAACAATTAGAAAGTAGCCTTCGAGTTTGAGTTTTTCGATCAACGCCAATTCGCGTTCAACTTGAGGGCGGGCCTTTTCATAAGACGGAGAACCTCGCTCACCTGTATAACGCAGACGCGCGCCTTCTTCTGTGCGCCTGCGTAAAAACGAAGTCATAGTTTCGCCTGGAGGCACTGGATACTTCGGAAATTCATAACCGAGGTCTTCGAGGGTAAATTCAAACGCGATGAGAGCTCTGGCGTGTTAGCTATAGCTTCCGGCAGATCCGCAAAGAGCTTCTCCATCGTCGCGGCAGATTTCAGATATCGTTCTGAATTACGAGCAAGCAAACGTCCGGCTGTCTCCAGTCGCACATGATTTCTTATGCAGGTAAAAACGTCTGACACTTCACGACGGGAGGCAACGGCATGGCAAACTCCATTCGTGGCCAACAGAGGAAGATGATTGCTTCTGGCGACTTCAACCACGATTTGATTTCGGGCTTCTTCTTCGCGATCGAAATGTCGCTGCAGTTCTGCATAAACATTACGCTTTGTCCAAAAACATCCACTAACCAGTCCGTTGTGACCTGCAGCTTCTTTTGTATTTCGCGCGTCATGGCTCTCAGATCGACTTAGCCAGTGGGCCATCAAATCCGCCAGTCAAACAAATCAAACCTTCGGCATGTGCAGCTAACTCTTCTGGTGTTACGACACATTCACCTGGCTTAGCATGCTTCGGCACGCAACTTCATCAACGTGATAAGTCGACAAAGATTTTGGTAGCCCCGGCGGTTGTGAACCAGCACTGGGATTGAATAAGATGGTCTTTGGACTTTGGACTTTGGACTTTGGGCTTTGGACACTTATTTCCGCGCCGATGTGGGCCTTGATCCCGTTCTTCTTTCCGGCCATGTGAAACCGTGGTGATCCGTAAACACCATCTCGATCCAACAAAGCCATCGCGGGCATGTTCAACTCCATACCGGCAGCAATCAATTCTTCGGGAACAGAGCCTCCTTCCAGAAAACTAAAGGCCGAACGTGCATGTAGTTCAACGTAATCGCTCATAACAGTTCAATCGTAATTACCCTCAACAAACCAATTTCCACTCTTCAGTTCACGATAAATTCGATAAAGAGCTTGTTGCTCTCTTCCACTCTCCAGCGCGACATCCCATTCATCTCGAGCCCAACTATCATTGCGCCACCAATCACCAGTCGATCTCCATGGCCCTGCCAAACTAACTACTTTCCCGTAAACACTTCGCTGCTTTCCCCAGGCACTCACTTGCACGGGCCAGCCACTAGCTGATCTCGACGACGGCACGTAATGGCGGTCGAAACATGCGAAAACCTAAACATTGCCGGATTGCCGATTGCCGATTGCCGATTTACTGATCGCCGCCCGCGCTTACCACCTTCTTTGTGTATTCAAAACGAATCGCTTCATGGAAAACGCATCGGGGCGATTAGTATTGAGAAGCACCGGTGAGCCTATGTTTTTTCGCCCACGAGTTTTCCGAGTCGGGCCAGGGTGAGTTCGAGTTTGTCCGGCGCTGGGGCTAAAGGAGTGAACAGGCCGTTTTGCAAAACGCGCGGTTTGACGGGTTCACAATGAATCGAAACAGACTTAACCGCTGACTGTGGCGGATGCATTTCGATATCCAGCAACAACAGCTTCAAAAAAACTTTGTGATCCCGCATTGGATAGGGCGGCGTCAAATGTCGCTCGTGTGTAGATTGGTTTTCGAGCTGCATTCGTACCAGCAATTCATTCGTTGCCAATGCGTACGAATTGAGACTTGCACAAACCTGATTCAAGAGACGGGCAAAAATAAATGAGAGTGGTTCAAGTTCTGCAATGGCATGTTCGAGTTCTATCGAGCTCGCAAAGACAGGAGGAGATTGTTTGAGTAACAGATGTCGTTCGGTTTTACCCGCAGCAAGTTTTTGAAGTTGAATCCTTCAGGTCCTAAACGCTCAGAGACGCCTGCGATAGGGAGTTCTGCAAAATCATGAAAAGTTCGAACACCCCAGAGTCTTAGAGTCTCAAAGATCTCAGCGCTTCGTTTCTCATCGACATTCACTAAGGAACAGTCCAGGACTTGTAATGGGAAATTCACCAAGGCAGGTCAACTCCTCCCCGGGCGCAACAAAGGTAACGCCTTTCAAATAAGTGGCGGCATGAATAGCGGCATCCGGATTTGCGGCTAGAGCAACATTCCCATTCGTCTGAAGCCCCCCATCAGTCTTCGACTTCTTAGAACGCTCTGCGATTTCCCGTGCAAGTTGGTAAGCAGAACCAAATAACAGTTCACAACCTTCAACATCGAGAACAACTGTATTGGCTCTGGTTTCTTCAATCAGCGGTGAAAAGCTATAGGCAAAGTCTCGATAAAGACAGGCTCTGATGAAAGTTCGGGAGCATGAATACAGGCAAACATAAGCCTCACCTACCATCGAAGAATGAGCTGAAGATTACTGAAAATCTACGAAAACTGTCAAGCTGAGATTTTCCAGACAAATGTCTTTCGAAAAACGCTTGCGCCTGACGTCACGTCAGGGTCTAGGATTACCTGAGCAACGATTACTGACTGTCAGCTCCCTCGCAAGCCGTCGCCCTAGTGACGCCTGAATTGACTTTCTGACACGAATGAACGAGACAAAACAATTCCAGGCAATTGAGTTCGCCAAGCTGGCCGGAGTCACCGTGCGCACCACTGCACCACTACGATCGCATCGGCCTGCTCAAACCAAGCGGGTACACCGGTGCAGGTTATCGACTCTATCGCCAGCATGATCTAATTCGACTCCAACAGATCGTCACCGCTGAAATTTATCGGGTTCTCTTTGACCCAGATCAAGAACCTGCTCAGCAGCAATTCATTTGATCTCAACAGTCGCCCTCAATCAGCAGAGAGAAATCATTACTGAAAAGCGACAAATAACTCGACCTGGCAATCAATGCCATCGAGAAAGCTCAAACCCTGCTGGCAACGAACAACGAACCTGACTGGGAAGCGTTCAAACGAATAATTGAGGTGATCAATATGCAGAACAACATGGAATGGACAGAGAAGTATTACTCCGAAGAAGCGCGAAAAAGATTGCCCAGCGCGCGGCTAGGATTCCGCCGGAAGTAATAGAACAAGGACAACATGATTGGGCCACGCTAATTCGCGAAGTAGAAACAGCCGGTGAGCAATGGCATGGATCCGAAGAGCGAACAAGCAGCTGCACTCGCGACTCGCTGGAGTGACTCTAATTAAGGGCTTTACTGGAGGAGATAAGAGATACAGGCTGGTTTGAATAAGATGTATTCAGATCAAACGAACTGGCCTGCTAATTCTCCTAGCCTTTACAGCGACGCTGCCGGTGAGTTCAGTCCATCAAGCAATGCCGCAAAGTTCGGAAAGACTTCGTTAGCGACGCTAGTGGCACAGACTTCAGTCTGTGTTGCTCAGTAACTCTGTTCCTTGTCACCGTACTCTCACTGGTTATTGGTCGAAGCCGATCCGGTTTGCGAGCATCCAACAACGACTCTAATCTGTTTCTCGGGAGTCATCGCTTCTGTCATCGCTCACAACGTACCATCTCGGTCCGTAGAACTGTTCATTGAAGATGTCGAGCCCAAACGCTGCACAAAGTAGTCTTCCAGCATTTCGAGGTAAAGCGATCCTGATCCGCTTAGCTAGATAACGTTCGGCTCTCTCGAACGACAGGATCTCACCCTGCCCTCGAACACCCATCGGCCTCCGTCGTTCATTGCAGTGATCGCTCTTCGGAGTTAAGCCAGTCGGTCTTATACGGCCCAAAGAGTTCGAACTGAACGGCACCATAAATACCGGGTTTGTTACCTCGAATCGTATTGGGAACCACACATTAAGCGCAAGGCTCTGACAACTTAGCTTGAGAGCCAAATAGGAAGTGGTCTCCAACGGACTGAGCTTCATATTGCTGTTGTCGAAATATGCAGTCCAGGAGGAACTCGTCGCCAACAGAAGCTCGCAGGGCCCGGCATATGTCACGTGAGCGGCTCACATATGGAGCGCCTCACGCAGTGGTGCACATACGGGTTCCTTTGAAGCCCATTTGCGATGCTCGCTACGCCAACTGACTAATGCTTCGGCGACGCGTTCCTGCGTCGCTTCAAAGAATCCCCAACCGAATGCTATCGGGGCGAACTCAAAGTCCAGAAGTGATTTCATCCCGAATCTCGGTGACTGTTTCGTTATCACGATAATTACTTTGGCTTTGATCTCTGGGAATATCACCAGATTCCCGCCTCCAATCGGAAGCATTGGCACACCTGCTGAAGCTATCTCCTTCGCTCCTTCGGTATAACGAAACGTTCGCTCCCAACCACTCGCTCCGGTGTCAGGATTCATTACGATTACACCCGCCCGCGTCATACCTTCAAGCGTCTTGCAATTTTTTTCCAGATCGACAATACCTCCGGATCACCAGTGCGTGCATCTAGCGCTACTTGTCGAAGTCCTCGATTTTCTGGTTCGGCAGGTGGATTATTAGGCGATCCATATGCTTGTCATGAAAAATCCATTTGGGTCCTTGGCTGGTAACTTTGGTTTCTTCATCGTCAGCACCAAGTCTGCGTTTGGAAATGACTCTTCCGACATATTTCCTATTTCTGCTGCAGTAACTTCCCCAAGCTTCAAATGGAAAGAACTTCATCGCAACTGCATAGATCGAAGTCTTCCTTACACTGCTTCGCGAATGCCGTAACCGCCGTGACGCATGAAATTGACTTGGTGATGTATGTCATAGACTCAGGGCTAGGTCGTGGACACAAATGAGGGGCGAGTCGGGATCTGCGACACTCCACTCTGAGTTGTTGTCGAGTACATCGAAGGCTTCAAGACCTTCTTTTTTGATCAGATCATATTCCGCCTTTATAGAATCGGAACGACCCAGAGCAGACCAAGTGCATCCTCTTCCGACATGAACATGATTGAGTTCCTCGGGCTTCCCTCCTCTGGGTTCATCGAGAAGCAGAGCTCGGGGTCTCCAACCTGCCGGCATTAAATCTCGTCTCAGGTATTGTTTGGCCGACTGCGACAGTGACGTCTCGTCTCAATGAATGGACAAAGACATCCATCAAAAAGCCCGAAGCGCTCTCAAAAGTAGCACCGGCAAGAATCAGCAGGCAGAGTCATGAGAAATTCGTAGTTTGCTTTTGAGCCATCTTCGCGCTCCGTACCAGAGATTCCCACTGATGCTATTCGATGAACTTTCTTTCCGGGACGAGGCGGGAAGAAATAGATTTCAACAACGCTATGCCTTTCTTGGAGCTAATGATGCGAGACTCCGGCATACCCCAGTTCTTCATGTAGAGGCCCAGAAGAATAGTGCGCCGAATATCAAGGTTCAGTTGTTGCTCCTTAACAAGTGAGTTCATTGGCATTCTCTACTGCACGTCCACCTGACTTATGCGGCTTACCATAGTCATGCCTCTTTGGGTGATTGTGTTGGTGGTGAAATGTTTGGAATGCTGCCGAAAGTCCAACAACCAACAGCAGTCCAGTTATCCGGTAAGTTGCACAGTTCGCATTGCGAAGTCATTTTGTAGAACGGATGCCTTGAAGCTGACTAATGACTTCTTGAATTGTCATTGAGTCAGGGTAAGTTTCTGAATTGATGCTAAGGCGCTTTTGAAAGAGGACAACACAAGACCCCAGAAGGCTTCGGCACGCCACACAAGAAACTTTGACGATCACCACCAATAAATTGTAGAAGTTCCTGGCGTGCTCGGAGAGTCTCTTCAACTTGATAAAGCAAACTGTCACTCATCATCCCAGTAACCCAAGACCAGGCAACAACTTAAAAACAATCTTCACCAGCTTTGGCCTCGATATGTTGCCCAAGCGCCAATGAGAACAAAGCACCTGCCAGGTAATCATCGGTAAGCATGGTGGCTGTGAAGTTAGTGGCTCATTCACTGAGACCTCGTCGGCATGTCTTGGTAATGGAAGAAGTAAGCCAATAACAAATGCAGCTTTGACTTCGAATCTCATAACTGGCGCAACGGGGTCGATTCACGCGTGGCTGACGTCCGAAATCGACTGTAACAAATTGCGCACGAGCAGGCTGATTGAATCTCAAAAGTAATTGCTGCTACTGAATCGACTTTCGTTTACTCCACCTGTGATTGGTCGACGTCGATTCACCTTTTATCAGAATTCATCTTCGCAAAGATTTGCGTGAGCTACTAACGGCGAGCGAGTAACATGCCGGATCGGCATCACATTACCTTTAGTAGTCTCTTCCCCCGCCCCATCCGTTCTTACCCCACTCGGCAACACCATTCAATTCCAACGTCAGCGAAGAACAAGATCCGGTACACGCCTCGGCAGACATGACAACGATCGCTGTCGGTTTATTTTCCACTGTGCCGGCGAAAGCGATACCACCACGACGATATAATCCGGCGGGCATCCTTCCCTGCCACATCACCCATATCCAGTATCACCAATCCAAATCCACCGGCGTGTAGTAAAAGATCTGTTGCTTTAGAAACCATGTTCGAGATTGGCGCCACAACGAATCCACAAGCAACCTATCGAAATCAATTCCCGACGCGGCAGCGGCAACTGGTGAAAAAGTGTCATTGATGTCGACTACCGCGCAAATTTCCATCGTGAGTAGTTGCGCAAGAAAGTATTGATAGCAACAAACTGGCACGCCCGGACGACGCCGGGCCAAAGACTTCACCATGGCGCGCCTCTAGGAATGCCCCGCTCAACCCAATCGACTTCAACTACGCCAGTCGCGAGTGTTAAAGCAGCTTTCTTTCCCTGGAGTCTAAAAGCATTTTCAAACCGACTGGCAATGTCGGATTCAATTTCAGCTTTTGAAAATGCTACTCGCATATTTGAAGTTCTCACTCCGGATGAGCGACGCGTTTATAGCCCGCGACATTAACAACGAACCTCGCCGAAGACGTCGGCCCTTCCAAATACTTTCTTAATACTACGTCGACACATTTCCCAAACTCATTGTTACTAATGTCTCTCAATCAAGAGGGACTACAATGACAACGCGTAAGTCTGAAAACACTTCCGCAGACGACTTAATTCCGAAGCAGCTGACATTGCCATCACTCAAAGCCGCAGCTGCCGAATGCAAAGCTTGCGACCTTTGGAAAAAGGAACGCAAACTGCTTTTGGGCGAAAGGCCGGCGTCGAGCAAAAGTTCTCTTCGTCGGCGAACAACCCGGCAACGAAGAAGACCTAACCTGGCAAACCATTCGTTGGTCCAGCAGGGAGACTATTCGATGAAGCCCTGGCAGAAGCCGGTATCGATCGAAAACAGACTTACGTTACGAATGTTGTCAAACACTTCAAATGGGAGCCACGTGGTAAAGCGTCGCATCTGCACAAAAGCCAAATGCAGCAGAGATCAAGGCTCGTCGGCCATGGCTCGAGGCGGAGATCGCTTTAGTGAAACCCTCAAGCGATCGTTGCCCTGGGTGCAACCGCAGCACAGGCTCTTCTCGGTCCAAAGTTTCTGCGTCACCAAACAACGCGGCAAATTTTTAGAATCAATTCTTGCTCCTTACATAATGGCCACCGTTCATCCCTCCTCTATTCTGCGCGCTCCGGATGATGAAACTCGTCATCTCGAATATCGCCACTTCGTCGACGACCTCAAAAACTAGCGCGCGTAATGTCCGATAAACTTTAGAGCCTCTTGCAAAACTCTCGCTCTCCCCTAAGCTTCAGCTTTGGGTTTGCAGTGAGGCCTTAGTGCTGACGAAACCGTTTTAACGGTTTACGAGCCTTTGCCATTCAAGCTCCACACCGAAGTTTCATTGGCGTTCGGATTCATTCGCACGCCGGGTAAACCGTTAAAACGGTTCCTGAGTCCTGAAGTGCAGCTTCCATAACACCAAGCTGAAGCTTGGGGAGAATGAGAGCGGTCAGACAAATCGAGCTACAGACCTACCATTTTTCTTAATCTGAGGTCATTCGCGTTTATCTGCGGGTGACTTTCTTGGACTCAATGACAAACTAAAGTTCATCGGACTTTCCTTCCACGCCGTCGCTTTAGCCCGGTGGGGTGGCTTCAACTTACTCTCCCCGAAAATTGGTCAAATGGGTTTCCGGAGGTTGTGAGGGGAGCAAATGATCACCGGGCTAAAGTCACGGCGTGAAGAACCGAATGTTTTGCTGTTCTTTTCGACCCAACCCCTCGCTCAACATTTTATTTACTCCGACTAAAAATACTGCTTGACGTCTCGCTCGATATATTCGAGAATGTTCGCTCAATTTTCGGTTGTCAACGAAAATTATTAGCAAGGGTTTCTTGAAGCCCAAGAGGAGAAGCAAATGCCCGTAACTGCCAAACAACGACGTATCTACGATTTCATTCCGACGTTACATGGAGTCGAATCAGGAACCACCGACAATGGCGGAAATCGGTCGTCAGTTTCAGATGAGGTCGTCGGCAAGTGTGCACGCGGATTCTTTCAGCCCTGGAACGGGAAGGATTGATCAAACGAATTCCCAACGTTAGTCGTGGATCGAACTGGTTGAGCAAACGACTGACAACGTAGAGGGCGAAATTCCTTTGCTCGGAATTGTTGCCGCAGGTCAGCCGATCGAAGCGGTTCTAAGTCACGACACTGTTCCCGTCCCTAAAGACATGCAGGGCCGTGGAAGAACGTTCGCCTTGCGGGTGCGCGGCGATTCGATGATTGAGGAAAACATCCAGGATGGCGACATCATCATCGTTGCTTCACAAAAGACTGCTGATAATGGTCAGGTTGTAGTGGCACTGATCGATGGAAACTATGCGACGGTGAAGAAGTTTTATCGTGAACCAGATTTCATTCGACTTGAGCCGGCGAACCCACAGTTCAAACCAATCTTTGTAAAGACACCGGAACGGATTCAGATTCAGGGTGTAGTTCGTGGGCTGATTCGCAAATACGATCATACGGCGATGCGCGTGAGTGTGATGATTCCGTCAGGACAAAGTGAAGTGGAGTTTCTTGGTTTTGCATTAAGCGATTGCACTGTCAGACTAGATCAGACGGAAGCAAAATATTTGAGAGTCGTCCATCGCACAGCATTAGAGCTAGCTGTACCAAATCATTTCGGAGTTGACGTCGGGGGGTATTGGTTAATGGCAGATCAGATCGAGCAACTAAGGAAACCTGCCTTCATACTACTCAACAGACGAGGCCATACTCGTTCGGAAGGCAATAGAAGCTTATCTCGCGGCACAACTGGAGAATACTTAGTTCGGTGCTTTGCGAGATTAACCTTGTGTCTTGGGTGGAACTCCCGCTTATTCCCCTATCTATTAGTTACAGGTATCAACCTATGCCCAACCACAGGAAAGCTGATCTAGTTTTCAACCCGCCCCTCGACGAGTTTTTCACCACTCGGCAAGACAAGCCGTTGACTGTATTTGCAGGCGCAAATAACACAGGGAAATCCCTAGTCTTGAAGTGGCTTAAACACTCAATCGGTAGAACGGCTTACATGATTGGAACCAACCGCTTCTACCATGTCTACCACTTTACCTCTGGAATCCGAGACCCGAATGAAATCGATCAGTTTGAGAGCCAGTTCAACAGCAACTTCCAGCAAGAGGAATACAACTACGAACAGAATTTTTTCGATCTCAATCGGATCATCATCGGTCTGAGTAATAAAAGACGGGCTGCGCTTTTGTTGTGCAGTGAGAATTGATTCGGAGCACATTTGCCAGCAATACGTAAACTGAACGAAGA